>ENA-OFCD01000043-OFCD01000043.1-metagenomes-genome-assembly--contig:-NODE-43-length-78432-cov-4.105822_pt1 | contig 78432 bp, 66 predicted proteins | sample MGYA00153392_OFCD01 | MGnify analysis MGYA00153392 | reverse complement strand
CGTTCAGTACGCCCGCGTCTGTGATGCCCGGCGGGCGCGTGGGAGAGCACTTCGCACCGACTTCTCGATGGTTGGTGGGGAAACTCTGAGTGTGCTGGACCGTGCCACCGCAGTCGGACGCCGCGATCGCGACGCCACACGCGACCCCGAACACCACCATGGAAGCGCGGAGCTTCGCCAATCTTGATTTCATTGATGGTCAATAATGCACGTGACGCGCCAGGGCATCAACGGCCGCGGGCGGGCGTTCTGTTGTTCACCACCCAACGTCGGTCTGTTAATAGCCACCCCCGGAACCGTATGTTGTTCAACTCGCCGACCTACGGCGTCTTCTTGCTCGGCACGTTCGTCGTGTTCTGGCTCGTCCGCCGGAACCGCATCGCACGCTCGTTGTTGCTCGTGGGCGCGAGCTACGGCTTTTACTTCTACGGCACGTTCGACGCGGCGCGTGAGCAGCCCGTGCCGCTCGGACCTCTCGGCTGGAGTGTGCTCTGTCTCGCGATCATCTTCGTGGGCTCCACGCTCGACTTCTGGGTGGGCAAGCAGCTCGGCAAGACGGAGAGCCCAGGCAGGCGCAAGGCGCTGCTGCTCATGTCGATATTCTATTATCTCGGCGTACTCTCGATATTCAAGTATTGGAACTTCGCGTTCGACTCCATAGCCGACTTGATGAGCGCCCTAGGCGTACCGTTCTCGCCCGTGCATCTACGTCTGGTGCTGCCGTTCGGCATCTCGTTCTTCACGTTCGAGACCATGAGCTACACCATCGACGTCTATCGACGTGAGCTCGAGCCCGCGGATCGATATCTCGATTATCTCTTGTTCGTCTGCTTCTTCCCGCACCTCGTCGCGGGGCCCATCGTGCGCCCGAAGGACATGCTCCCGCAGTTTCGCTCCACTCCCAGGTACGACGGAAAGCAGCAAGCCGAAGGCCTCTGGCTCATCGCCACCGGCCTAGTGAAGAAGGTGATGGTGGGCGACACGCTCGCGCAGAACCACGTCAATCGCGTCTTCGACAACCCCGAGCGCTTCTCGTCGATCGAGGTGCTCATCGGCGTGTACGCGTACGCGGTGCAGATCTACTCGGACTTCTCCGGCTACACGGATGTAGCGATCGGCAGCGCCAAGCTGTTCGGCTACGAGCTCCCGAAGAACTTCGACGCGCCGTACACCTCGACCAACCTGCAAGAGTTCTGGCACCGCTGGCATATCTCGCTCTCGAGTTGGTTGCGCGACTATCTCTACATCCCGTTGGGCGGTAGTCGGAAGTCGTCGATATTCACCTATCGTAATCTATTGATCACCATGGTGCTGGGCGGACTCTGGCACGGCGCGTCGTGGAACTTCGTGATCTGGGGCGCGCTCCACGGCGGCGCGCTCGCCGTGACGCGCATGTGGCAGAGGCGCACGGGAGCCACGCCGCAGACTCCGTCTTTTCTGGGCCATGCGGTGTCGACGTTCCTCACGTTCCAATACGTGTGCTTCGCTTGGGTGTTCTTCCGCGCGTCGGACTTCGCTCACGCCAAGGTCGTGCTCGTACGCATCGCCACTGCGGGTTGGGGGACGACCAACCTCACTGCCAAGGTCGTGCTGCTCTCGTCGGCCGCGCTCGTCGTGCACTTCATCCCGCGCAGGACGACGAACGCCGTGCGCGATCGCTTCGTCGCGAGCCCGGCGCTGCTGCAAGGCGCGGTGCTCGCGGTCGTCGCGATCGCCCTGCATTTTGCCGCGGGCGCGAAGGCGTCGCCGTTCGTCTACGGTCAGTTCTGATCCCGTGAGGTCCTTCCTGTCCGCGGTCGAAGAGAGTAGCGTGCCCGGTCAATGATCAGAGGCACCGCACGAGGATGAAGGTCGGAATACTCAAGGAGCTCGCGCCGAACGAGAAGCGTGTCGCGGCGACGCCCACGCTGGTGAACAAGATCATCAAGCTCGGTCTCGAGGTGATCGTGGAGGCAGGCGCCGGAGCTTCTGCGCAGCTGCTCGACGGCGCGTACGCCGAGATGAGCGCGACGATCGCTCCAGACGCGGCGACCGTCTGGGCCGAGGCAGACGTCGTACTCAAGGTGCGCGCGCCGATGATGCGCGCAGACGGCAAGCACGAGGCGGATCTCATCAAAGAGGGCGCCACCCTGATTAGTTTCTTCTGGCCCGGCCAAAACAAGCCGCTGATCGAGCACCTCCAATCGCGCAAGGTGACAGTCCTCGCGATGGACGCGATGCCGCGCATCTCTCGCGCGCAGAAGATGGACGCGCTCTCCGCCATGGCAAACGTCGTCGGCTATCGCGCGGTGATCGAGGCGGCGACGCACTTCGGGCGCTTCTTCCCTGGCCAAGTCACGGCCGCGGGTCGCGTGAAGCCCGCGCAAGTCATGATCATCGGCGCAGGCGTCGCGGGGCTCGCGGCGATCGCGGCCGCGAAGAGCCTCGGCGCGGTCGTGCGTGCCTTCGATACGCGGCCCGCTGTCCGAGAGCAGGTGCAGAGCCTCGGCGCGTCGTTCCTCGAGTTCAAGTTCGAAGAGTCCGGCGAAGGCGAGGGCGGCTACGCCAAGCAGATGTCCGATGCCTACCTGGCGGCCGAGCAGGCGCTCATCGCCGAGAACGCCAAAGAGGTCGACATCATCATTTCTACCGCGGTCATCCCCGGCGCGGACGCACCCAAGCTCATCACGAGCGGCGCCGTCGTGAGCATGAGGCCCGGCAGTGTGATCATCGATCTTGCGGCAGAACAAGGCGGAAACTGCGCGCTGACGGAGCGCGACAAAGTCGTCGAGCGCTTCGGCACCAAGATCGTCGGCTACACGGATCTCGCAAGCCGCATGGCAGACCAGGCGAGCGAACTCTACGCCACGGTCGTCTACAACCTCCTCGAGGACGTCTACGACACCGAGAAGAAAGACGTCGTCATCGATCGCGGAGACGAGGTCCACCGCGGCGTCGTCGTCCTCGACAAGGGCGAGCTGCTCTGGCCACCGCCCCGCCCGAAGCCGCCGTCGCACGCGCCGCGCCCCGAGAAGAAGCCGCAGGTCATCGCCGTTGCGCCGCCCCCGCCCACGTCGAGCGCGCTCACCACCGTGATCCTCGTGGTTGCTGTCTCGCTGATCGCTGCTGCGGGTCTCTTCGCGGAGGGCGAGTTCCTCCAGCACCTCACGGTGTTCTTGCTCGCATGCGTCGTCGGGTGGCACGTCGTGTGGAACGTGAGCCCCGCTCTGCACACTCCGTTGATGAGCGTCACCAACGCGATCAGCGGGATCATCTTGGTCGGCGGTGTCCTCCTGCTTCGCGTGGGGGGACTGCAAATCGCCACGATTTTAGCCGCCTTCGCGATCCTGCTCGCGATGATCAACGTCGCGGGCGGCTTTCTCGTCACCTCTCGCATGCTCAAGATGTTCAGGCGCGGCCCCGCGAAAGATACCGTGCACGCGCACGCACACGGAGGGCGCAAGTGATGGTCACCTCTGCTCAGACGCTCGTCTACATTCTCGCGGGGATGCTGTTCATCCTGTCGCTGCGCGGGCTCTCCAACCAGGAGACCGCGCGTCGCGGAAACGCGATGGGCGCAGTCGGCATGGCCCTCGCGCTGCTCGTCACGTGCGTCGCGCTCTCTCGAGACACGGCCTCGCGCACCGCCGACATGTCGCAAGCGTACATGTTGCTCGCGGGCGCGATCGGCGTAGGCGCGATCGTCGGCGCGTTCTTGGCCGCGCGCGTCGCTATGACGAGCATGCCCGAGCTCGTCGCCGTGCTTCACAGCTTCGTCGGTGCGGCGGCTGTGCTCGTCGGCATCGCGAGCTATCTCGAGCCGGGTCGTGACGTCACGGTCGTGCACGAGGTCGAGGTCTTCGTCGGAGTCTTCATCGGCGCGGTCACGTTCACCGGATCCATCATCGCGTTCTTCAAGCTGCGCGGGACCCTCGGCGGAAGGCCGCTGCTGCTGCCCGCGCGTCACTTCATCAACCTCTTGCTGGTCGGCGCTTCGCTCTACTTGGCAATCGTCTTCGTCAGCGCAGCGGCGCCCACGGGCATCACCCCACTGCTCGTCATGACGGGGATCGCCGCGCTGCTCGGCGTACACCTCGTGATGGCGATCGGCGGCGGCGACATGCCCGTCGTCGTGTCTCTGCTCAACAGCTATTCGGGTTGGGCCGCGGCGGCGAGCGGCTTCATGCTCGGCAATGATCTTCTGATCATCACGGGCGCGCTGGTCGGCTCGAGCGGCGCCATCCTCAGCTACATCATGTGCAAGGCGATGAATCGATCCATCTGGAACGTGGTGTTCGGCGGCTTCGGCGCCACGCCGACGTCGTCGGGTAAAGCGAAGGACGCGCCCGCGGGCAAGGTCAACGAGGCCACCGCAGAGCAGGTCGCGCAGCTGCTCCTCGCCGCACGCTCGGTCATCATCGTGCCCGGCTACGGCATGGCGGTCGCGCAGGCGCAGCACCCGACCAAGACGCTGAGCGAGACGCTCGAGTCGCGCGGCATCCAAGTTCGTTATGCGATCCACCCCGTCGCCGGGCGGTTGCCGGGTCACATGAACGTGCTCCTCGCCGAGGCGAACGTCTCCTACGACGTGGTCAAGGAGATGGAAGAGATCAACGACGAGTTCGACAAAACGGACGTCGTCCTCATCATCGGCGCCAACGACATCGTGAACCCGAGCGCGCTCACGGACGTGACCAGCCCGATCTACGGCATGCCCGTTCTCGAGGCCTGGAAGGCCGCGCGCGTCGTGATGCTCAAGCGCGGAATGGCCGCAGGCTACGCCGGAGTCGACAACGCGATTTGCTACAACGACAACACGCTCATGCTCTTCGGCGATGCCAAGCAGAGCATCCAGAAGCTCGCCACACGCGTGCAGGCTGAAGAGAAGGCGGCTTGATCGTGAGCCGATGGGGGCAGCTCGGCTTTGGCGTCGCCCACGTGCTCACTGCGGCGCTGATCGTCGTCGGAGTGTTTGGCGGTTTGCCGACACGCTGGCTGCCGATCGACGCGCCCGCGCTGCTCCTCGTCGTGTTGCACGGTGCCGCAGCCGCCGCGTTGATCGGACGGCACCTGATCGCGCGCACGCTCGCGAAGGTCGCCGCGTTCGCGTCGCTCGGGTTGGGTCTCTTGCTCATCGCGTTGCTCGTAGGGTCTGCGAGCTATCTCTCGGGCGTCTACGGTCCTGTCGGACGAGGCGGCGCGCTCATCATGGTGCTCGTCGTCGCGCTCGCGGTGCCCTACTTGGTGGCGCTCCCTGCGGGTGAGCTCTTGTGGCTCGGCAAGGCAACGCCGAGCTCGGCCAAGCCTGCGGCGAACAAGAAGCCCCGACGGAACGAGTGAGAGCGCTCGAGACACGCGTCACCGGCCTCGGCCTCGACGTAATGCTCCGCCGACGCGGGCGTTGGGCCCCGCTCGCGTTCTTGGCGCCACTGTTGTTCAATGTCCTTTGTTGGATACGCACGTGTGATGGTCAGTGACACCGATCTGCTCGGGTTCGATCTGTTCTTGAGCCCTTCAGCGTGAGATGCCGGTCGGCCCGAGTGCGAAGTACGCGACCGTGATCACGACGAGCATCACCGTGGCGACGAGCGCGTAGCTCACCTTCTCTTGCGTCGTGGACCACCCATCGCCGTAGAACTTGCCCTTGGAGCGAACGCGGAGCTTACGCTGGACCTCCGCGAGCATGGACTTGTCGGGGGTGGCGCTCGCCGGATTGGCCATCGCGCGCTTGAGGAGATCGCGCATCGGATCCGCGTCGAGGTCCACGTCCGGCGGGAGCTCCTCTTCAGTCTTCGCCGGCGGCGTTTGTTTCTCTTCGCTCATCCGATCTTCTCCCCGAGCCGTTTCTCCACGAGCTCCTTCAGCTGCGTTCGTGCCCGGGAAATGCGGCTCTTGACGGTCCCCGGTGGCAGCCCCGTGATCTCGCCGATCTCCTCGTAGCTCAACTCTTCCACGTCACGCAGCACCAGGCACTCGCGAAACGTCTCCTCGATCTCGTTGATCGCCTGCGCAACGATCTGCTCGACCTGCTTGCCCGCGACCATCTCGTCGGGACGCTCGACGTGTCCGACGTTCGCCTTGCGCACGTCGCCGAGGGGAACGCGCTCTGCGACGTCCTCGAGCTGGTCTTGCTCGTCCGTGTGGCGCACGCGCAGGTACTTGGTGCGGTTCTTACAGAGGTTGACGGCGATGCGATAAATCCAGGTCGACAGCTTGCTCTCGCCGCGGAACGTGCCGATGGCCTTGAAGACCTGAACGAAGACCTCTTGCGCGAGGTCCTCCGCTTCGGCGCGATTGCCGAGCATGCGAAGCACGAGGGCGAACACGCGGCGCTCGTACGCCTTGACGAGCTCGTTGAACGCACGTTCGTCACGCGCGATGAGGCGCTGGACCAGCTTGGATTCGATCTCGTCGGGCGCCACGTCGCTCCATGGTGCAACGGATCGTGGCAAACAATCAAAGTCGATGTCGCGGAACGAGTGCGCGAGGCTCGTGCGACGCATGACAATGGGTGCGACACGGACCCTTCAAGAGAAGTTCCCGGTGAGGCCGTTCGCCCCTTAGACTGAACGAGCGATGTCGCAGCTGGACAACCCGTACGCCCCGCCCGCGAGCGTGGAGCCAAGGACGACGCCGAAAGCACGGCGCAGCGGCGGAGCCTCGGATTATTCGCGCGAGGCGCGCTCGGTCGTGCTCGTCGTGTTTCTCGCGCTGGTCACCTTGGGCGTTTACCCGAGCGTCTGGTACGTGCGACGGCAAGCGTTCGTCGACTCCCTCGACGCGGATCGCAAGCTCGGCCCGGGCCTGCCATGGTCGTTGGTCGCGCTCACGATATTGAACTTGGTCATCGCCGTCGCGTCGCCCGAGATCAGCAACGTCTTCGCGATCGGCAGCGGAATCCTCTCGCTAATTGCGCGCTTTCGGATCGCGCGCATCCTGCGGAGCGACTTCGCGCGCTCGGGCCGTAGGATCGAAGTCCAGTCGCTTTTGACGTTCTTTCTCGGCGTCGCGTACTTGCAATACAAGATCAACCAAGCGTCGGAGATCCGCGCACACGTGCGAAAAAAGAAGCGCAAACCCAAGCCCGCGCCAGAGGCCGCACTCACCTTGACATCACCATGAGCACGATCGCGCCCAAGACGATCCGATAGGCGCCGAACGGCTCGAGGCCGCGCTTTCCCAGGTAGCGCAAGAACGTCGCGATGACTGCCCACGCGACGAAGAACGAGACGACCGTGCCGATCGCGATGCTCGCCACACCCACGTCGTGCATCAGCGCGTGGCGTGACTTGTATCCCTCGTAGAGTGTCGCGCCGCCGAGGACCGGCAGGCCCACCAAGAAGGAGAACTCCGCCGCGGTGCGCGTGGACAGTCCGGCGATCTGGCCCGCGACGATCGACGACATCGATCGCGACGTCCCGGGGAACAGAGCGAAGCATTGCCCGAGGCCGATGATCAACGCGCGCGCAGGAGTGACATTCACGATGCCGTCGAGGCCGTGGGCATTGCGCACCTTGCGGACGCGCTCCACGACGATCATCACGATACCGCCGACAATCAGGGCGATCGCGACAGGCGTCGGCGCAAAGAGCTTGTCCTTGATCGCATGACCGAAGAGCTTCGCCAGCACTACGAACGGGAGTCCGGCGATGACGATCGACATCAACAGCTGGACGCTCTCCTTGTTCTTCTTCGACAAGCCGCGCGCGTGGCCCGCGAGCATCACGCGGTAATGCACGACCACCGCGAGGATTGCGCCGAATTGAATCACCACCTCGAACGCGTCGTTCGCCTCGGTCTTCTGCAATCCGAGCGCATGCCCAACCACGATCAAGTGGCCAGTCGAAGAGACTGGCAAGTACTCGGTCAGACCTTCAACGACACCCAACACAATCGCAAGCCAAATAGGCATCAGGAGTCGGCGCTTTCGCCGCCCCACTGGTCATCCTTCGCTTCGCTCCGGATCCCCCAGAGAAGAGCGGGGATCGAGCTCGGAGCGATCAAGGCGCGCGAAGCGGCGGGGAATCCGGAGCGAAGCGAAGAATGACAAGAAAACATCTACGCGGCGCGCTCGGTGGATTTTGCTACGGCTTCGAGCACTTCGTCGAGCAGCGGGATGACCTCTCCGCTCAGCTTCTTCGTGATGACGCGCGTCTCGGAGAGCAGCTCGCGCAGGCGATTGGCGACGTTCTTGATCGCGGCGACGTCACGGCGCTTCTTCTCGGCTTCGTCGATGGGGAAGACCTGCGCGGAGAACTGCTTCGCGAGGGACGGGAGCGGCGCGTTCTCTTCGAGCACCTTCTGGCGAATGCCCTCCAACGCCTCGGCGGGCGCGTCGTCTTGCTCCTCTGCGCGGCGCAGGAAGTCCACGGCTTGGTAGCTGGGGATCGCCTCCTCGAGTCCGTCGCGCTCTAGGACGCGCGGCGCGCTGCGCTGCAAGAACGCATAAGAGCCAGTGAGCTTGTCGACCGTCTCGCGCTTGAGGCGGAGCTCGAGGCGCGTGTAGTCGTCGTAGCTGGAGAAGCCCCAGCCCTTCCAGCTGTTCTCGCGCCTCACGTCGATGAGCGCCTCCGCGAGCTCGATCCAGCTCGATTTGAAGCGTCTCGTGCACGCGATGATCGCGGCGCGCGTCGGGTCGTTGTCGTGCGCCGCCTGAGCGCGTGCGAGGTCCTGGTCCACCTTCGAGGAAGTCATTGGCGGCCTGCTTAGAGAGCGTGGCGCCAGGCGGCAAGAGATAGCGGGTCACTGGACGTCGATGATCACGTCGTCGAAATCAATCGCCGCGCTGGACGGCGGGTCGCTTCCCCCGAGTAGGGCCGAGCGTTAGCGTCACCGACCCCGACGTCTTGGAGATCACGATGCCGAAGACGAGCGTCGTCCACGCGTCACAAGGCAGCGGTGTGGCGAGGCGGTGCGCGTGTTCTCACGTCTAGAGCATAGCGACGACTTGGCCCGTTGGCGCGCGATCGACTATCCGATGATGAGATGTGTCGTTTGCTCGGGATCCTGTCGTCGGCGCCGGTCGACTTCCGTGTGTTGCTCAGAGAGCGCACGCGATCGCTCGCGGCGCTCGGGGCTGAGCACGCGGACGGCTGGGGAATGGCGGCGTTCGGCGAGGGTCGCTGGAGCATCCACAAAGGCACGCGACCCGCGAACGACGACGCAGGCTTTCACACGAGCGCTGCCACGTTGCGCGGCGAGATCCTCGTCTCTCACGTCCGCAAACGCACCGTCGGCGCGACGCGCGAGGAGAACACGCACCCGTTCACGAGCGGGCGTTGGGTGTTCGCGCATAACGGCACCATCCTTGATCGCGCATTCGTGCGCGGACGAGTGTCGCGCGAGCGTGCCGCCGAGATCGCGGGCGACACCGATAGCGAGCTGTTCTTCGCCTCCGCGCTCACGCGCCTCGACGAGCTCGGTCTGGACGCTTTTTCGCCGGCCCGCGCGATCGACCGCGCCTTGTGGCAGCTCCTCGACGAGTGCAGGCGCCGTGTGCGGTTCGGCTCGCTCAACTTCTTGTTGTCGGACGGCGAGCGCTGCTGGGTGCATCGCTTCGGCCGCCCGCTGTTTCTCCTGGAGCGTGGGCCGAGAGCCGAACCGCCTTCGAGTCGCGGCGCGGCAGTCTTCCTCGCATCCGAGCCGATGACATCGGAGCCATGGACAGAGATCGCCGACGGCACGCTGCTACGCGTAGAGCGAGCTCCCGTGCGAGTGGAGACCGTCTCCGAGTTCGTTTAGTCACAGGCAGTGATGCACAGCTCCAGAGAAGTCGTTGACAACGAATGAGGATGTTATTCGTCAGCCGTGTGTGCTGGTGACGCGACTCACGGGAGGCGAGCAACGCAATCGCAAGCGCATGGCGCAAGTGGCCGCCATCTATACCGTGTCTCGATTCGTGCGCGAGCCCGTCGATGTGCTGGCCGACTTGAAACGAGTGCGCGACACGAGCTCTCGGCCCAAGCGCCCCGAAGTACGCAACAAGCGCGTATGGGCGAGCGTCGAGCAAGAGCCCAAAGACGTCATTGATGAGGCGTTCCGCGACGCACGGGCTCGGGATCCAAAGCACAAGCGCCAATGGGTCGTGTTGGTGGATGGCAACAAGGACCAACTGGCGAGCATCGAGGCCAAGAGCAAAGAACTCGGCCCGGTGCGCATCGTCGTCGACCTGATTCACGTGCTCGAATGCCTCTGGCAAGCAGCCCACGCGCTGTACGAAGATGGCAATGGCACGGTCGGGGAAGCGTGGGTGCAGGAGCGTCTGCACTCGCTTCTCAACGGCGGTCAGGCCGGAAGGGTCGGCGGTCATGTGCGTGCGCTCGCCCATAAGGCTCAACTCAGCGGCCGCAGGCTCAAAGCCGTGCTCGACTCAACGGCGCAGAGGCCGTCCTTCGACTCAGAGCCCTCCGAACCAATGATGACTTCGACGCCTATTGGGACTTTCATCTCGCCGAGGAGCTGCGGCGACATCATACCGCGGACCATTTGCACACATATGCAGCATACATGCAATGCGACGAGGCCCTCGCCATGGGTCTGCCGATTGCCACGGGTGTCATTGAAGGTGCCTGTCGGTATCTCGTCAAAGACCGAATGGACCGCGGCGGCGCGCGATGGACATACCGAACGCTATGCCCAATCAGCGCCGCCGAACCCACTACGACCCTTGCAATCGGTCAAGTAGCCGTGGAAATCCGGCGTTCCATAGGAGCCGGACCCATCCAAGACGGCGACTAGGGCATGGAGAGAGCATCTAATAGCTATCAGGTCGGAAAGTGGAGTTTGCGAAACATGCAGGGCGCTCACGAGCGCGGCGCCTCCGTGGATTCTTCGGATCAGCGACTGCAGCGTCGCGACCGGAGAGTTCGAAGGTCGCGACCTTTTTGACGCGCCTACCGTATTCAGACGCAAATTGGGTACAAAGGGCGCGATAGTTCATTGTGCTGGAGTTCAGCGAAGTGTGTATCCGTCTGTGAGGTCGCGGTCGATGGGAGGAGGCAGAAAGGGCTTTGTTCTTTGGCACTGTGGATGAGGAGGCCGCATTCTTTGTTGCGTGGCTTACCACCTGAGGCGAGGGGAGCGGCGGCGCACAAGCAACTACGAGGATGAGATTCGGAGTTCGACGAGCCACCCGCCTAGTGGAGACGCAATCCCCGGTCACACCGCGAGCCAACAAAGTAGCAACACGCTCGCCCAACGGAGCAGTCTCGGATCCTCCCCGTGTGGCGGCGGAGCCGACACCGTGGGGAGGACGCTCGCGCGGAAGGCTCACGCGGAGGACGCGAATCTAGGATCGCGAGAGCACCGAGTCGCGGCCGAGCATGTGCCTGAGCACGAGCGGGTGGGGCCCCAAATCCACGAATGAGAGCATCGAGAGCCCGCGATTCTCGGGGGATGCTTCGTCGCTTCGCTCCTCAGGAGGACAACACGGGCAAGCACGCGCGGGTATCCCGTTCTTCTGAGTCATGGGGTTGCTTCGTCCGTGCCGCCTTCGTCGTCTAGCGCAGCGCCGTGGCACTTCTTGAACTTCAATCCGCTGCCGCACGGGCATAGATCGTTTCGGCTGACCTTCGGCGCTTCTCGGCGCACGGGTTGCTGAATGCGCGCTGGCGGTTGCGACCGTGATTGCGCGACCGCCTCGCCCTCTTCGGACTCCGCGAGCTCGCCGCCGTGACGCAGCGACATTTGCTGCTGCTGTTGGCGATGCCGCGCCGCGTCCGCTTGCTCCATGCGCTCGATGTCGCTCTGCTTGCGGACCTGCACCTCGAAGACCTTCGTGCAGACGTTGCTGCTCGCGGCGGCCATCATGGTGATGAAGAGGTCGTAGCCCTCTTTCTTGTACTCCTGCTTGGGATCGCGCTGGCCGTAGCCGCGCAGGCCGATGCCGTCGCGCAGGTGCTCCATGTTGGTGAGGTGGTCTACCCAGCTCTTGTCGATCTCTTCCAAGTAAAAGTGTCGGAACACGCGCAAGAGAAGCTCCGTGCCGAGCTCCTCCTCCTTCTTCGCGAGAGACTTCTCGGCTTGTGTGTAGAGGTTGTGGGCGAGGTCTTCGGGGATGTGGACGTGATCGAACGTCTCGGCTTTCTGCCCGAAGTGCTCGACGAAGCCCTCTTTCAGGCCCTTCCAATCCCAGTCCTCCGGCGGCTTGTTGACCGGGCACATCTCTTCGATCATCGCGCCGACGATGCCGTCGATCAGATCGAGCAAGCGCTCGCGCTGCTCTGTGAGACTGAGCGGAATCTCCTTCATCAAACGCTCGAAGACCTTCTTGGGCTTCTTGGCGTCTTTGGGTTTGAAGTCGATTCGGTAGCCGTAGAATTGATAGACGTCCGTGCGAAGCGAATCGAGCGAGTAGAGTTCTTTGACTTCGTCGACGCTCGTTGGCTTCGGCGGCGCCTCTTCTCCCGCCTTCGGGATCGCCGTGCCGTAGTGGATGATCATGTCGGTCAGCGCTTGTTTCACGCCGTCGGCGAGGCGATCGAGGAGAGGGATCTCGCGCAGGTTGCCCGTCGCTTTACCCTCCTCGTCGATTCGCTCTGGTTTGTAGATGCCGAGCAGAAGCTGTTGACGGATCAGATAGACCGTCTTGCGCTGCTCGCTCATCACGTCGTCGTACTCGAGCAGGTTCTTGCGGATGTCGAAGTTGCGTCCCTCGACCTTGCTCTGCGCATCTCCGATCGAGTTGGTCACCCACGGGTGCTCGATGGGCTCGTCGTCCGGCAGGCCCATGCGCTCCATCAAGCCCTTCACGCGATCGCCCGCAAAAATGCGCATCAAATCGTCTTCGAGTGACAAGTAGAAGCGGCTCGATCCAGGATCGCCCTGACGACCGGCGCGGCCGCGCAGCTGATTGTCGATGCGGCGTGACTCGTGGCGCTCGGTGCCGAGGATGTGCAGACCGCCGGCCTCACGGACCTCGTCTCCCTCTGCCTTGCACTTGGCTTCGTACTTCTCGATGAGCTTTTGGAACTCCTCGGGCTCGGCCTTCTCGTCGCGCGACTGCTCCTTGAACTCGAGACGCGCAAGCATTTCCGCGTTGCCGCCGAGGATGATGTCGGTCCCGCGACCTGCCATGTTCGTGGAGACGGTGATCGCGGCTTTGCGACCGGCCTGCGCGATGACGTAGGCCTCCTTCTCGTGGTGCTTCGCGTTGAGCACCGCGTGCGCGACTCCGCGCTTCTTCAAGATGCGCGCGATGGCTCCGGACTTCTCGACGCTGGTCGTGCCGACGAGCACCGGCTGTCCGCGCTCGTTGAACTCGAGGATCTCTTTGACGACCGCGGTGAACTTCTCGCGCTCGGTCTTGTAGACCATGTCGTTGAAGTCTTCGCGCAGGATGTCTTTGTTCGTGGGGATCTGAACGACCCCTAATTTATAGGTCGAATGGAACTCCGCGGCCTCCGTGTCTGCCGTCCCGGTCATGCCCGCGAGCTTGCCGTAGAGGCGGAACAAGTTCTGGAACGTGATCGTCGCCATCGTGCGCGTCTCTTCTTGGATGCGCACTCCCTCCTTGGCCTCGACCGCTTGGTGCAAGCCGTCGCTCCAGCGCCGACCCGGCAGCACGCGCCCGGTGAACTCGTCGATGATGAGGACCTTGCCGTCCTCGGTGACGAGGTAGTTCACGTCACGCTTGTAGAGCGAGTGTGCGCGCAGGCACTGATTCATGATGTGCAACGACTCGAGGTTCTCCGGGTCGTACAGATTCTTGATGCCCATGAGGCGCTGCGCTTCGTCCACGCCTTCGTCGCTCATCGAGACGGCGTGCGCCTTCTCATCCACGACGTAGTGCTCGTCCTTGCGGAGGCGCGGGATCAGATCGCTTATCGTCCGGTATTTGTGGCTCGAGCTCTCCGGCTGACCGCTGATGATGAGCGGCGTGCGCGCCTCGTCGATCAAGATACTGTCGACCTCGTCGATGATCGCGAAGTTGAGCTCGCGCTGCGCGTACTCGAGCGCGCTGAACTTCATGTTGTCGCGCAGGTAGTCGAAGCCGAACTCGTTGTTCTGCCCGTACGTGATGTCGGAGAGGTAGGCCTCCTTCTTCTCGCGGTCCCCCTGCGAGTTGACGACGGTGCCGGTCTTCATGCCGAGAAATCCGTAGAGCTTGCCCATCCACTCGGCGTCACGACGCGCGAGGTAGTCGTTCACGGTGACGACGTGCACGCCCTTGCCCTCGAGCGCGTTGAGATAACAAGGCAACGTGGCGACGAGCGTCTTGCCCTCGCCCGTGCGCATCTCGGCGATCATGCCCTTGTGCAGGACCATGCCTCCGATGAGCTGAACGTCGTAGTGGCGCATCTTCATGACGCGCTTGCCGGCCTCGCGCGCGACGGCGAACGACTCGTGGAGGATGTCGTCGAGTGATGCGCCGTTCTCGAGTTTCTCCTTGAACTCGGCCGTCTTTGCCTTGAGCTTCTGATCGCTCAGCTTACTGATCGCGGGCTCGAGCGCGTTGATCTGTTCCACGTGCGGTCGGAGCTTTTTGACCTCGCGTTCGTGGCTAGTTCCGAGGAGTTTCTTGAGGGCCCAGCTGAGCATTCGTTCGTTGTTTCTCTTGACTGACCAGATGGCCAGGAGTCTGCGGAAATAGGGGGACGGGCAACGTAGTCTCGGTGTGACCCGAGCGCAAACCCCGTAAACGCGCGCGTACGGGCAAGTTCACGTACGTTCACGGGCAACGCCGAGTGTAAGGCTCGGATGGTCGGCGCGTTCTCACCTTGAACCCCATGAGAACCCATCCACGAACGCTTTTACTCCTCGGCGTGCTCTCGAGTTCGCTGTTTGGTTGCGCCGCTCAGATGAAGGACGCGATGGCGCCGCCCTCCAACATGGCTCCGATGCCCTCCGGCGGCGCGGACGTACAGATGAGCGACTCCTCGCGTGCTTCCGACGCTCCGCCCGCTCCGTCGCAGATGGCACCGGTGACGAGTCAAGCATTCGCAGGGAACTCCGCGCCGACCCAGCCGACCGCGCCGCCGGCGAGCGTTGCCAAGACCGCGCCGGATACCAAGACCGCGCAGACGCAGGCCGAGGTGAGCAATCCGGACGTCTTCATCCTCTACACGGGCGGACTCTCGCTGCTCGTCGACGACGGGAAGATCGCCGCGACCACCGACAAGATCATCGACGACGCGATCGCCGCGGGCGGACACATCGGGAGTCGCAAAGACACGAGCGTGTCGGTCATCGTCCCCAGCAAGTCATTCCGCGCGGTGTTCGCGCAGATCGAGAACCTCGGCGAGGTCACGCACCGCTCGATCGCCGCCGAGGACGTGAGCGAGGAGTATCACGACGCGGTGGTTCGACTCGAAAACATGAAGGCCACGCGCAAGCGCCTCGAGGAGTTCCTCAGCAAGGCGCCCAACATCAACGACATGCTCACGGTGGAGCGCGAGCTCGAGCGCGTCGTGATGGACATCGACCGCACCGAAGGCCGAATGCGTTTCTTGCGCGCGCACACCGCGTTCTCGACGCTCACGGTCGATCTCGCCGCCAAGCCCAAGACCACGCCGATCGTCGCCGTCGCGCCTCCCCAGCTCCCGCCCGCGCCACCTCGAGCGATCGACCTGCCTGCCGCTTGGCTGCAGGAAATGGGCGTCAACCGACTCATCAACGGAAAGTGAAACTCATCATGAAACGCATCCTGTCTCTCGTGTTGATTCCCCTCGCGCTCGCGGGCATTGCTTGTGGCCCCTCTGCGAAGCTCTCACCTCCCGCGGGATTTGCGCACGTCGACGGCGAGTACGACGATCGCATCACGAGCCCGCGAGGCGTCGTCATCGGCGCGCGCGTCGAGCGCAACAAGCCCGTCGCCAACCTGGACTTCTGGGCAGAGGCGATCGACCTGCGCCTCAAAGAACAAGGATACATCGCCGAGCCGTCGACCGACCTGAAGAACAAGTCGGGTCTGCCCGGCAAGGGTCTGCGTTACACGTTCTTCGACGGACAGCGCAGCAACCGCTATTGGGTCGATGTCTTCGCGACCGACCAGCGCGTCATCTTGGTGGAGGCGGCGGGTGACCAGTACGACTTCGACGCTCAGAAGGATCAAGTCGAGTCCACCATGCTCGCCGTGCGGGTGAACTGATCAGAGCTTCGTTTGTTTGACCGTGATCGTCATCGACCGCGGGCCGCTCGAAGAGGCGAACTGAGCGCGACGCACGCGAAGCTGCATGCACTGCACGGAGCTCACGGGCAGGCCCAAATTCGTGGCCGACGTGACGTTGCTGACGTCGCCCGAGGAGTCGACGTCTACCTTCAAGGTGAGGCTCCCCGTCAGGGCGGTGGGATCCTGAGCAAGGCCCACGTTCGCGCACGCTCGAATCGTCGGCCTTAGTGTTGCGATCACACGATCGTCCGTGCCGAGGGTGCCGGCGCCCGTGAGCTGAACCTGTACGGCCGGAGCGGGAGGTGCCGCGGTGCCGCTCAGGCCCCCGCTCGGCGGGTCCGCGCTGGCTCCGCACGAGGCCCTCGCGTTACCGATCGGATTGTTCGGGAGGCTATTTGCGCGCTGCTCGAGCGTCCACGCTGTGATCTCTTCCGAGCTCGCGGGTGCCGGCGCTTTCCGGGCGAACGCGCCGTCCTTCTCGGGCGCACCGTCGGGGGCGTCTGCGGCCGCGTCGTCGGACTGCGCGGAATCCACGATCATTCTTGCGTCAACGATGGACACGTCGGTCATGGACCCCGAGTCCGGCGCAGGCTCACTCGTCGCGTCCGTGCGGTGACACGCGGCCGGGCTCACGCCGAGCAGCGTCGCGAAGATCTGTATCCATGCCTGTCGCGATCGCATCATCCGATGCTACCCGACGGTGCTACCTTCACCGTCGTCCATGGCCCTCGAAGCGCTCGCACCCGGCGCCGTGTTCGCGGGGGACTATCGTGTCGTTCGCCCGCTCGCGGCGGGAGGTATGGGCGCCGTGTATGTCGCGCAGCAAATCTCCACGGGCAAGCAGCGCGCACTCAAGGTGATGCTCCCCGGGTTCGTCGCACAGCCCGATCTCAGGCGGCGCTTCGAACAAGAGGCGCGCGCAGGGGCGAACATCGCGAGCGAGCACGTCGTCGAGGTGTACGCGGCCGGCGTGGATCCACAGACAGGCGTGCCTTACCTCGTGATGGAGCTGCTCGTCGGAGAGGATCTCGGGACACGCATCCGTTCGCGCGGGCCGCTCGCTCCCGTAGAAGCAAAGCTCGTCTTCGATCAACTCAGTCACGGCCTTGCCGCGGCGCACGCGGCGGGCGTGGTTCACCGCGATCTCAAGCCGGAGAACGTGTTCCTCGCGCAGTCGAACCGCGCAGACGTCGCGTTCACGGTGAAGATCCTCGACTTCGGGATCGCGAAGCTGCTCGCAGAAGGAACGTCGTCGTCCACGTCTTCGGTCGGCACGCCGTTGTGGCTCGCACCAGAGCAGACCGACAGCCGGCCGGTCACGCCGGCCACAGACGTTTGGTCCCTCGGCTTGCTCGCGTTCACGGCGATCACCGGCAAGCACTACTGGCGATGCACCGACGGACCGAACGCGACGGTCAGCCAAGTGATGAGAGAGATCCTCGTCGACCCGATGCCGTTCGCGTCACAGCGCGCCGCCGCGCTCGGTTGCGCTCTGCCGGCCGGCTTCGACGCGTGGTTTCATCGATGCGTCGCGCGCGACCCCGCAACCCGATTCCAAAACGCCGCGGAGGCAGGCGCTGGACTCGCAGCTCTCTGGTTCAACGCGCCCGCGCCGCTCACCTCTGCGCCTCAATTGATCCCGATGGCGATCCCCCTCGCGATGACGATGGCGCCTGCGTACGGCGGATATCCGCCGCGAACCGAGCCGAGCTCGATGATGAAGCCTCTCCTGATCGCGGGAGCGATCATCGGCGGAGTGTTCCTCCTCGCGGGCGTCGAGACGATGTTGTGGCTCCACGAGCACGACGATGACCCACCCGCGAGCAAGACCGACGCTGGCGCCGACGCGCGCGCGGCTATGGAAGAGAAGCGATCCAAGCCTTGATCGTCGCCACTCCAGTGGGATCGATCTCGTTCGTCCCGAGTGGGGGCATCTCCATGCCGTCGCGACGGTGCTGCATGCGCAGCCATAGACCACTCATGTCCGGGTTTCCCGGCACCACCGCGATCGTCACGTTCGTCGGCACGACGTGCTTCATCACCAAACCGAACGACGATTTGTACGCGCCGGTGTCCGCGGGCGTTGTGTCGACCGTCTGCACGTCGAGACGCAGCGCGGTCTGCAGTCTGAGCTTGCTGTTGTCGTTGTGACAGTGCGCGCAGTTCGCATGAAGGTAGGAGAGCGCGTCCTTCACCTTGCCTTGCCCGGGCACCTCGAACTCGCCCGAAGGCACCATCGTCAGTCGCCCCTGCGCTCCGAGCGCGGTGAGTAGGCCGTTGCCGCCGTTCGAGAGCTGCAGCGCGGAGACTCCGATGAGCGTATCGATCACGTTCTGGTGGCAGTTGTTGCAGTCGGTCTGCGAGGGGACGTCGTGCGTGGTGCCGAGCGCCGCCTTCTGGCCGAGCGGCGTCGCGATCGCGTCGGAGCCATCGGCGTTCCAGAGGTAGGCGACCTCGAACCACGCGACCTCGGTTTTCTTCCACATCAGGCGAGTCTCGACGAGCTTGCCGCCGGCGCGGAACTCTTTCCACGCCTTGGTGCCCACGGGAAAGACCCAACCGTCCATGATTGACGTGTCAACCTTTAGGCCCTGTGGCAGCAGCAAATAGCGGGTCTTCGTCGCGCCGTCGGACCAGAGTTCGTAGCGCGGTGCGTACGCGATGATGCCGGGCGCGATCGTCCGCAGCGCGAAGTCCGAGTAGAGCCCGGTCTCCGAGAGCTTGTCAGGGCCGGTGACCGGCGGCACGCTCGAGTCCAACACGGGAGGTGGCTGCTTGTGCGCGTCGCCCATGCCGCCATCGTCCACGGCCGCGTCGTCGATCGACACGATCGTGGGTGTCGAACCGCACGCGCAAACGAGGAGGAGCAAGGCGCACGAGCGCATGCCTGGACAATAGCGCGAAGGAGGCTGGTCCGCTCCAGATCAATACCGAGTGGCATCGCGTGCACCTCGTTCGGGCAGGGCAGCGTTGGGAGTTGAGCGAGCGGAGGCCCATGCGCGAAGAGGTGCACGCTCTCGCCGCGGGGGCTCGCGCGCCGCTGGCCGCAGACGTCACCTTCCGACCGCGCGACTCGCGTCGACAGTTTCGTGTCCATGCGACGGACCACGCCATCGCTCTCTTGGAGAGTGGCCTTTGCAATGCGCTCTCCGCCGAGGCTCCCGACTGCACGCTGCGGTTTTTGCCGATTCAGATCGACGATGCGTTTGTGTTGCGCCAGGGCTCTGGCGATTTGGCGTTCGGAGTGCTTCCCAAGCTGCCAGAGGACTTCCACACGTAGGCGCTGTTTCAGGAGCGCATCGCCTGCGTCGTACGCCGCGACCATCCTGTCGTCCGTGGGGCGCTCTCGCTCGACGTGTTCCTTTCCGCGAGCCACGTCTCGCGGACGACCCGGCGACCCTGTCGACCACCTCGGGCGCTAGGCAATCGGAGCGCGCGTCGGCGTCCCATCGACGTCGGCGCGCGCTCGGCGTGCTCCCGCCCAACCCAAGAGCGATCCGAGGAGCGACCCCACGATCACGTCGCTTGGGAAGTGGACCCCGAGTACCACGCGCGACGCGGCGACTCCGATCGCGAAGACCACGGACGCGACGATGACGGCGGCGGCGAGCCTGCGCGCCATCCCGGAGGCGAGCACGATCGTGCTGATGAACGCGGCGAACGCGGCCGAGCCCGCGGCGTGTCCGCTGGGGAACGAAGGGTCCGTCGGCGCGAAGCACAGCGCGTGGACGCCGGGAATGCACGCGTACGGTCGCACGCGGCCGACGAGCGCTTTGAGCACGAACACGAGCGTCGTCGTGAAGAGCAAGGTCCCGATCAACCAAGCGGCAACGCGGCGCGTTCGATGAGCGAACAGCCACGGGACGATCGCCAGCATTCCCCAGCCTCCGCCCACCGCCGAGAGGACGACCATTGCACCATACAAACAACCGTCGGCGCGCCCGGAATACAGCCACGAGAGCATCGCGCGGTCGATCTCGTCCACGCTTTGATCATACCTCGTTGACAGCGGCTTGGCGTTGCCGTCCGATGTCTACATGCGTACGACTGCCGCTCTCGCCATGCTGCTCGCGTGCGGAAGCGGCACCGACACCGCGGGCCCGACGGACAATCCGAAGTTCGCCTACGCGTGCCGCGACGACTCGCTCTACAAGGCGACATCGTCACGCACGCCATCAACCTCGTCGTCACGCTCACGGGCTGCTACGAGACCGCGATCATCAGCGACATCGCGGTCGACGCGACGGGGACGATCTACGTGGTGAACGGCAGCCTCAACACCGCGAACCCCGCGACCGGCGCGTGCACCAAGATCGGCACCGGCACGGTCAACACGACGGGACTGACGTTCTTGCCGAAGGGCGTGCTCGATCCCGCGGGTGAGGTGCTCGTAGGTTACGACGGCGGCACGTACGAGCTCGTCAACGTCACCACGGGCAAGACGCAGGCGCTCGGCTACTTGAGCAAGAGCCCCGCGGTGACCCTCTCCTCGAGCGGCGACCTCGTCTACACCCGAGACAAACACCTCTACGTCTCCGTGCACGGCGTCGGTGAAGACGGCAAGGCGTGCGGGGACTGCTTGGCAGAGGCGGCCCCTCTGACTGGCGCGATCATCAAGTCGTTCGGCGACATCAAACACGCCGACGTCTACGGCCTCGCGACGTGGGGCTTCGACGTATTCGGGTTCACCAACGGTGAGGCGTTCTTCCAGATGCACCGAACTGGCGAGACGCTCACGATTACCGATTTGAAGATCCAGAACGCACCCAAGGCACCCATCAAGTTCGGCGGCGGGGCTACGTCGACGCTTTGAAGCGCTCACACAAGTCCATCGTCGCCGCGTTGGTCGCCGCAGTTGCGCTCGTCCCGCTCTGGAAGGTCAGCCGCGGCCCGAGCGTGGGCGATCAGCAATCGGGCTTGGATCATGCTCCCGCGTGCATCGATGACAAGTCATGCGCCGTGCGGCGGGCCGATCGCGTGAGCGAGCTCGGCGCACCCAAGAATCCGGAGTCGGTGTTGCTCTCGAAGGCCCTGCGCGTGTCACTCGACAATGACGACTGCGACGCCGCCACCGAGCTGGCCGGCGGTCTCGAGCGCCTCGATGTGAGCCGAGCGACGAACGCACCGCTCGCCAACGCCATCGACGCGGCGCTGCTCGGACGAAAGGGTTTCTGCGCGCACAAGACGCGCCCAACCATCGACGCGCCGACGCCAGCCTCGTCCATTCGACTCGAGCGCGGCATGTGCGCGGCCGGGTGTCCCGCGTACGCCGTCACGATCACGTCCGAGGGCGAGATCACGTTCGAGGGCGCGGTGTACACGGCGAAGAAGGGTGTCGCCCACGCGAAGGTCGACGCACCCCGCGCGCGCGAGTTGTTCGACGCGTTCGAGCGAATGAGCTTCAGCAAGCGCCCAGCCAACGTCGGCCAAGGCGTTGTCGACGTGGCATCCGCGACGCTCACCGAGAAGCGCGGCACGACGACGGTGACCGTCACTGACGGAGCAGCGTGCTCCGCGGCCGACTCGATCGAAGAGGGGCTCTGCTACCTGGAACAGCGAACCGACGAGATCGCCGCCACCGCCAAGTGGGTGGTGATCCCGCGCGACCATTGACGCCGCGCGGCTTGCGTCGCCGATTATTTCGTGTACAAACCTTTCGTGGGCATAAGACTTTGCCCTCTATAAACACGGGAGATTTCCATGCAGACGCCGTTTCGCGAGGAGCACGAGCACTTTCGGAAGACCGTCCGGCAGTTCGCCGAGAAGGAGCTCGCTCCGTACGCAGACGAGTGGGAGAAGTCCGAGTGCTTCCCGAACGAAGTCTTCAAGCGCGCCGGTGAGCTCGGCATCCTAGGAGCGCACTATCCCGAAGAGGTCGGAGGCGCGGGCGGCGATTTCTGGTTCAGCGTCGCCAAGAGCGAGGAGCTCGTGCGCTGCACCATGGCGGGCGTCACGATGGGCCTGCTCGTTCAAGCAGACATGGCCACGCCCGTGATCGCCGATCTCGGCACCAAAGAGCAGATCGCCGAGTTCCTCACTCCGGCGATCAGGGGCGAGAAGATCGCCGCGCTCGGAGTGTCGGAGCCCAACGCGGGCAGCGACGTCGCCGGCATCCAGACCACCGCCAAGAGGGACGGCGACGACTACATCATCAACGGCAGCAAGACGTACATCACCAATGGCACGCGCGCGGACTTCGTCACGTTGCTCGCCAAGACCAACCCCGACGCAGGCGCGCACGGCTGCAGCTTCTTCTTGGTACCCACGAAAACGAAGGGTTTCAGCGTCGCCAAGAAGCTGAAGAAGATCGGCAATCACTCGAGCGACACCGCGGAGCTCGCGTTCGAAGACATGCGCATCCCCAAGCGCTACATGCTCGGCGAAGAGAACATGGGGTTCATGTACCTCATGCAAAACTTCCAGAGCGAGCGCATCATCGCGTGCACCAGCGCATGCGCGGGTGGCCAACTGATGATCGATCAAGCGATCGCGTACGGCCGAGATCGCAAGGCGTTCGGCAAGCCGATCATCAAGCGCGAGTACTGGCAGCACAAGTTCGTCGACCTGACCGCCAAGCTCGAGGCCGCAAAGGCACTCACGTACAAGGGCGCGGCCGAGTACAACGATGACCACCACGAGAAGAAGGGTCAGGTGTCGATGGACACCGTGAAAACCATCTCACTCGCGAAGATCTTCGTCGGCGAGAACATGACCGAGATCGCCGACCAGTGCCTGCAGTTCCACGGCGGAGCGGGCTACATCGAGGAGTATCACATCGCCCGCGCGTGGCGCGATCAGCGCCTCTTCCGCATCGGCGGCGGCACGACCGAGACGATGCGCTATTACGTCGCGAAGCTCATGGGGCTCTGACCCACGATCTGGGGCCCCACCCGCTCAGGCTCATGCTCGACCGCGACTCTTGATTCTCGCGATCCTCAATTCGCGGTCTCCGCGTGAACCTTCCGCGCGAGCGTCCTCCCCACGGTGCCGTGCTGCGGACGTCACACGGGGAGGATCCGAGACTGTTCCGTGTGTCGAAGGTGTTTCCGCTGGCGGTTGGTGGGATGTGGTTGCGGGCTCACGCTGAGCCTGATCTTCGGTGAGCGAACGGCGCTTGACCCATTGTGACGCTCGTTGAGCGCAAAATGACCAAGGTCTACTTCGATCTTTCTCAGGAGATCGCCAAGTCACCGTGTGAGCCGTGAAGTGATCAGACCGGCTTCGCGGATCGCCACTCTCGGATCCTCACCGTGTGGCGGCGAAGCCGACACCGTGGGGAGGACGATCGCGCGCAGGGCTCACGCGGAGGCCGCGAACCTAGAATCGCGAGTCACGCGAGTCGCGGCCGAGCATGAGCCCGAGCACGAGCGGGTGGGGCTCCAAATGAATCGCGAGCACTTCAAGCTCCGCCAATCGAACCTCTTAGAAGACTTCGATTTTGCCCATTCCGACGCTCGTGCCCATCGGGTGAAATCGAACGATGAGCTTGTGCCATCGGCCGTTGCCGGTCTTGCTGTCGCTCACGATCATGGCCGTCACGGCCTCCATGAGCTCGCGGCCCGTGTCCGGCGCCTCGAGCTCGCCGAGAGCGGAGATCGCCGCGAGCTGCGTGTAAAAGCGCGCCTTCTCGCGTGACGTATCGATCACGATCACCATCATCGCGCTCTGGAAAGAGCCTCCGAGCGCACGTCTGATCGCGATCGCTGCGGCGACGGCCACCGGGAACACGAGCTCGAGCGCGGGCTCCTTCACCGGGGTTTTGAGCGGCGCGGGCGCTTGAGACGGCGGCTTCGGCGCGACGGGCGGCGGCGGCATCGATTGCGCGTAGCGCGGCGCCATCGTGACCGCCGGAGGAGGCGTCGGCTTGTGGCGGGGCTCGGTCATCGCGCGCTCGAGCGACGAGGCCGATTCGTATAGGGCGTAGTACGCGATCTGCGCGCCCTCGGCGCGTGCGAGCAGCGCGTGCGCGCGACCCAAGTAACAGGCGACACGCGACAGCATCTCCGCGTCTGCCGCATCGTCCAGCACGATCTGCCGCGACAGCAGCACTGCTAGGTTCGTGCGCTGGGCCTCTGCGTAGGCGCGATCGAGCCGCGACTGCGGGCTCGCGGTGCCGTCGGCCTGCGCGGTCCACCACCACCGAAACACGCCCACGTCCGGCGCATAGCGCGCGACGAGCTCCACGCGACCCTCCCAGAGCGGCGTACCTTTGTGCGACCAGCGCGCGGCGTGCGTCGAAGGGTCGATCAGCTCGTCGTCCTGCGCCGCGATTCGCGCGGTGTGTGCGTCCTGCAGCCGCTCGAACTCGTTGCGAATCGAATCATCCAGCCGGCGCACTACGTCGAGATCCATCCGCGAAACATACTTCGATTTCCCCTATCATCCCAACCATGGCGAACTCGCGAGAATGGAAAGTGTTGCCACACGACAAGCTCGGGAAGCTGGACTCCAATGTTTGGCGGGTGCTTGGGACGCTCCCAAGTGGCCCACTCAAGCGTGTGATGACTCTGGTGAAGAACGCCAAAGGCGGGCTCGTCATCCATAACGGCATATGCATGGACGAGGCTGAAATGGCCGACATCGAGGCGCTCGGTGAGCCCGAGATTCTCGTCGTTCCGAACGGCTACCATCGGCTCGACGCCGCGAGCTACAAGCAGAGATATCCGAACATGGTCGTCTATTGTCCGCGCGGCGGCCGCGCGCGTGTGGCAGAGGTCGTGGCCGTGGACGGCACCTACGAGAGTTTCCCGAACGACGAGGTCGTGAGGGTAGAGACGCTCCTAGGCACCAAAGAGGGTGAAGGCGTGATGATCGTCCAAGGCGACGGCGGCGCTACTTTGGTCTTGAACGACGTCCTCTTCAACATGCCGCACGCGCCCGGTTTCGGTGGCTTCCTGCTCAAGACGCTCACTGCGTCGAGCGGCGGACCGAAAGTGTCACGCTTGGCGCGCATCGCACTCGTCAAAGACAAAGCCGCTCTGCGCGCCCACCTCGAGCGCCTCGCGGACACGGCCAAGTTGGCGCGGATCATCGTCTCGCACCACGAAGTGATCACCGACAACCCGCGCGACGTCTTGCGCGGAGTCGCCGCGACGATCTAGCCGAGAGCCCGCCTCGGCGGCCTTGTCGCGCTGTCTCAATTCCTCTGCCGATGCTCCACACTTCAGTATGGGGCTCGCCAGCTATTGCGCAGTGCCCGATAGCAAGAACGCGTGTTCGCCGTGCGAGCAAGGGCAAGATGGGCTCGCCATGCTGCCCGACTGAAACTCGGCGGAAGGCCACCCGGCCGTTGTACGTTCCATCACCCATGCAGCCGCGACTCTGGCTCTTGCTCGCGACCTCGGTGAGCTGCGCGACGCCTCGCACTCCCATCGCAGAGAACGCGCGGTGCGAGGGTTGCCATGAGAGCGAAGCGCGTGAGTGGCGCTCGAGCCTCCATCGGGCGTCTCACGAAGACCCTACCTATCGGGCGTCCTTTCGCCGCGAGCCGCAGGCCTTTTGCACCCAGTGCCATGCGCCGCTCGGGCTGGAGAGCGCATCGATTGGTGTAGGTTGCACGAGCTGTCACGGCAAAGACCACGAGAGCGGCAAGCTCGCAGAGGCGACGTGCGTCGGTTGTCATGAGTTCTCGTTTCCGGATCGCGCGAGGTCCACCGCGGCCGAAGACAGAATGCAGCTCACTGCCACCGAGCACACGGACTCGGCGTTCGCCAACGCGTCGTGTTCGAGCTGCCATATGCCCAGCAGCGGAGCTCGCAAGACGATCACGGACGTGTCCTTGCCGTCGCCGCGCGCACAAGCGGACTACGCGCGCACGCCCGCGATCGACGGGATCGGAGTAGGAGCGCCCTGGGCCGCGCTCATGGACGGGACTGTCGTGCGTTTCAAGGACGGTCATTGGACGCCGGTGCCGGTCCCCAAAGCGCCCTTCGCATTCCCCGGCGCCAAGTTCAATGTGCCCCACGCAGAGGGCGTGCGGGTATTGGCAGCCGATGATGCTTGGGTGAACGTCAAATACATGGAGTGGCCGTCGCACGACTCGGACAACACACGCGAGGAGAGACGCGCGTTCTTGCGTACCCTGCCGCCGAAAGAGACCCTACGCTGCACCCGCGATGGATTTGTGAGCTTCCCACCTCTCGCGTCACCAGACTGCAAGACACCGCTCGTGATCATGGCAACTACGTCCTCCACCAATTCAACCGACTGGCCACAGAGCCGAAAGCTATTGGCGTCCTCGAGACTCGAAGGCGTCTCTCTGATCGAGTTCACCGCGGAGAACAAGAAGATCTTGGCCGCCAAAGTGCCTAGCTATGACACTGGCAAAAAGCTGCTGATGGCGTTGCACGAGGACAACGTATTTGCCGCGCCGGAGACGGTGTGCGCGGCTCCCGACAACACGAGAGCGGTGCCGCTCCAGGATGCGGACGCGAGTCACTGAGTGCCGCTTCCGCTACTCGCACACCAAGCCCCAATTCTGCCGCTGAAGCTATGGCGACCGAGCCTCTTCAATGGGACGGCATTGGTGATCGGTAGCGTCGGGCCCGACCTCGCGTACATCGTCGACGCGAGCCCCGCAGCGCACTTCGGACATACCATGGGGGCGCAGTTCTACTTTTGCCTCCCCATCACGATGCTCGCGGTGCTCGTCATTGGAGGACTCGATCTAGGTACGGTCGTCGCCGCGCGTTTCGCGCGCTTGCGTTGGCTCAGCGGGGCCGCGACCGACGTGACGAAGAGCGGAGGGTTATGGCGGGCGCTCGCGAGCACGCTCATTGGCTCCTTCTCGCACTTGGGTTTGGATGCACTCACGCGCGATTGGATCCCGCGTTTTCTACCCGCTCGCACGTACCACCTGGCCCACGTCTCGATGTGGACGTCCACGGTCGTTCAGCTCGTCGCGTCAGTGCTCTTCGCGTTGTTGTCTTTGTGGGCGCTTCGTCGGATGTGGATGCGCAATGCGAGTGTGTCGGTGGCGCCGCGCCCGGGCGTCATGGTGCTCGTCGCGTTCGCCGTACTCGGCGTCGCGCTCGCCGTGCGACAGGCGTGGCCCGCTCTCCAACACCCTGATTGGTACTTCGACGCGGGGCGACTGTACGTTTGGGGGCACACTGCGTTCTTCGTTGCGTGCGGGGTCGTCGGGGGGGTCTTGGTCGGAGCCGTACCCCTATGGATATGGGACCGCAGCTCGCGCCACAATGCCACAGTCGAGTCGATTCGCGACTCGCGGTGACATCAGCGAAACAACGAGATCTGCGCTCGATCGCTCGCGCACGGACCATGCAAGACGATGCGTATGAGCGACACGATGCCTATGCCCGGAGAGCAGCCCGACTTTTCACCGATCGAGCACGAGCGACCCGATCCCCCGACCCGGCCCGACCCGGAGCCCGCTCCACCTCCACCTCCACCGCCTGAGCCTGATCGGCCCGAACCGTTGAGAGATAGTGTTGCTGGCACCAATCGACGCATGTTGGATCACCGCACGATGCTCGCTGTCATCGCCGCATTTCCGGCGCGCCGACTTGCGGCGCGCCGACTTGCCGCGGGCGGCAGATGATCACGCAGTCGGTTCATACTCGAAGACGTGCTCTTCTTCGCCTAAACGTGAACGTACGTGTCCGTGCCCGAAAGGCAGCGAGTCGAGAATGGCTGGCACGACGCTCTTTGCGGGTCCCTACATGGAGAGCGCACTTAGCCCAGTGGATATAGCGTGTATTCTGCACGGCATATTCCGTAGACCCGTGCCGGGCTCGGCCACGTAGGCACGTTTACGGGGCGAGACGCTGGCCGATGTAGGGACGTCCGCTGGCCTCATCGGCAGCGCTGTAAACGCACGCTCCACCCGTCTCCAACGAGATGGTAATAGGGTGCGATGACACGTACAAAGAAGCCCTCGCGTCGGGCCGTGCTGGTGGTGTTCGACACTCGCACCGCGCTGCTCGCAGTAGGCACGATCGCGTCAGTCTGGCTGCTGCTGAAGCTCTGGGCGATTTTGTTGGTGGTCATCGTCGCGTTGATGATCGTGGGGATGCTCAATCCGACCGTCTCCAGGTTCGAGCAGCGCGGCATCTCGCGCAACGGGGCAATCGCGTGCGTGTTCAGCGCGTTCGTCGCGGCGATCGCCATCCTGCTCGCGCTGACGATTCCGCGGCTCGTCTCTCAAGTCGGAGAGCTTGGAGATCGCCTCCCGCAAATACAGAACGACCTCGCCAACACGCTCGACGCCGCGAAGCTCGCCGCTCCGCTGAGCAAGACCGTGCGCGAGACGCAGTCCAAAGAGATCTTCACGCAACTTGGCAAATGGGGGTGGGCATACTCCGAAGACGTCATTGAGGTCTTCGCCTACGGCGCGAGCACGCTCTTTTTGTCGCTCTATCTGATGCTCGATCGCGATCGAATGCGCGGGGGCCTCTACTCGGTCATACCGCGCGCCTATCACGTGCGACTGTCGCGGGTCCTCGTGAACCTCGAGGCCATCGTCGGCGGATATTTTCGCGGTCAAGTCATCACGTCGGTGTTGATGGCGGTCTTCACATTTTCCGTGCTGACGATCGCGCGCGTACCCAACGCTCTAGCGCTATCGCTGTTTGCCGGCCTCGCAGACGTCCTCCCCTATGTGGGAGCGCTACTAGTCTGTGGACCTGCGTTCTTGGTTGCGCTCTCGAAAGGCATGACGGTCGCGCTCGTCGTGCTCGCGCTGCTAGCTGCCTATCAGGAGTTCGAGAGTCGCGTGATCGTCCCGCGCGTCTATGGCAAAGAGCTCCGACTGCCGCCATCCATCGTCATGGTGTCGCTCCTCGTCGGAGGAACGCTACTCGGCATTCTCGGGGCGCTGCTCGCGCTGCCGATCGCCGCAGGGCTTCGCATGTTGGTGGAGGAGCTGCGCGTGGATCTCCCCGGTGAAGAAGTGCAGGACGAGCAGAGTCTCGCTCGCGACGCGCGGGAGGAATTAGAATTCGCGCGACGCTCGGCAGGCGCTCCGGCGACCGAGGCCGCTGCGATCGCGACCGAAATCGCGGAGGCGCGTCACGACGCGGACGAGGCCAAGAAGACTGAAGATTGAGGAGTCATGTGGCGAGCGGTGCGCCGCATTGAACGCAGAAGCGACCGCCGTCGTGCTGGGCTCCGCACTGCGCGCACACGATCTGCGACCGCTTCGTCTCCTTCTGCGCCGCCGACGTCAGCGCCGACTGATCCTCGTCGGAGATGGAGAGAGAGAGCGCGCCGACCTCGCCGAGCTGAAGGCCCGCTTGTGCGAGCGAGTCGAGGCGACCGGGCAACAGCTCCGAGAGGCGGCGGACCATCTCCGGCTCGAGGAAGCTGAGCTGCTCGACCTCGGTAACCATGCTGACGATGTCTTTCGTCTCGTGCAGCAGCAAGCTGGCGGCCCATTGGACCAGCGGCGTCGCGTCTGCAGCGCCGGTGCTCAGCAGCGTGACCACGATCGCGATCGGATTGTTCGCGACCATGGAGAAGTCGCCAGACACGCGGAGATTGCAGCCGATACGCGAGACGGGCTCCACGATGACGCCGATCTGACCGCCGAACTTGAATCCTGGCACCGTCGCTGTCTTTACGAACCAGACCTCCGCATGGACGTTGGGACCGACGACGGACGACTCGAGAAACGGGAACGGTTGAGGGTGCAACCAGTGACTGCCAGAGGTGATCACGCCAAGGACCGCGCCGGCGCTCTGCACGACCACGCACTCGTCGGCGTTGACGAGCAGCTGCGAGTTGATCGGGAGCGTCGTAGCGCCGAAGCGCCACGCGAGCTCACCCGCGCTGTGTTGCGCGCGTTGGATCGTCATCGACATGAACCGATCTGTTTAGGCAACGAAGCGCGCCGCCGCAATGCAGAGTGACCGATCCGTCATGCGAACTCGACAACGCGCTAGCGCGAAGGACGTAGCCGCGCCGCGGCATTGGGCTTGCTGAGGGTGTGCTAACCGTGGCTGAAATGCTTTCTTCGAGAGTCGTGATGTTCGTGACTGCGTTCGCCCAATGGGCTCACTTCTCACGTCAAGCGCCTCAAGTCCGCGGCTGCCGCCTTCGGACTTGGCACGGCATGTTCTCCGCCGCGCTGTTGTGTCTCGCGGGGTGCGTCGAAATGCCCACCCCCGTGGCGTACGTGAAGCGCGGCCCCGCGTTCGCAGCGCACCCGCGGCGCATCATCGCGATGCCTTCGGTCATTGTCGGCGGACCCGTGATGATTCCGATCCCGAAGAGCAATCCGAACATACAGCTGTACAGAGAGGCGGACACCCTCCTGGTGGACCAGCTCGTCCGCATGGTTCTCGAGTTCGGCGGATTCATCGTCGCCAACGCCGAGGACATCAAGGTCAGCACGGGGCACACCTCCGAGACGATCAATCGCGCAGAGACGGGAGACGCGGAGGTCGCGACCGCGCAGACCGGCAAGGCGTTCTTGTCGCAGCTAGACCCCGCACGGCGCGACGACGTCTTGCATTCGCTCGGCTTCGACGGCGTGCTGTTCACCACGACGTCGTTCGGCCCTCTGAAGTATGGGTTTCCAAACCCCCTCACAGTGGAGGCGACGCTCGTCGACTTGCGGACTGGCACTTCCGTGTGGACGAGCCGCTGCTCGGTGGAGACCGAGCACATCCCCAACATGGATTGGGCGCAACATCGCGCGGCGCGCTGCACCATGGCGGGTGTGCTCGTGGCCGAAGGCCTCGAGCAAGTGATCCGGGAGGCCCCGTGAAGTACTTGGTGGTATTGCTCGCGCTCTCATCGATCGGCTGCGTTCAGCTCGAGCCGCCGCGCGTTGCCGTGTTGGAGCGGCCGGCGACCAAGACGCTGCGTCGCGTGGCCGTGTTGCCCACGAGCTGCGAGACGCAAGAGTGCAAAGGGATCGAGGCGACGATCAAACAGTCATTGGAGTTCGTTGGCTATTCGATAGTCGATATCGACTCGCTCAACATGACGACGTGGAATCGCCTGGAGGTCCGAACTAGCTACACCGGCGATCAGTCGTCGAGCGTCCACGTGGAGCGCGTCGGCGTGAAGCTGTCAGACCTGGACGTCTGGGCGCTGCGCGACGAACTCGCCAAACTAGGAGTGGAGGGTGTGGTCACGTCTCGCGTGATGACGGGACCGGCCTTTGGCACACAGATGGGACCCCACACCGTCGAGGTGATGGTGCGCCTCATGACGCTCGAAGACCTCCAATTGAAGTGGTCACGCGCATGCCGTGTGGAGGTCAGTCTATTGACGCCACCAGTCGCCGCGAACGAGAGGGCACTCCGATGCGCGCTCGCGGAGGTGGGGAAGCCATGAGGCGCGCCGCGCTCGTCTTCTTCGCGTTGGCTTGCAACGCTTGCACGTTCGGGTTCGGTAGCGCGTACACCGGCGAGTGGGTCGCGCGCCGCGAGATCGACTCGCGCGTCTGCGTACAAGACGACAAGGGCGGCTGCGCCGAGACGCGCGAGGTCGTGAACAACGCCGCGCCGCGTGCGTTCGATGGCTTCGTCATGACGCTGCCGGTCGGCGTCTCGGTCGGCAATGAGGGTCGGGTGACTCCGGCGATCTCGTTCATGGGTGAGTATATGAGGGGCTATGGCCCGTTCGCCCTCGGGCTCCGCGGAGGTTCGCACTATGCAGACGAGAAGGAGATGGTCCCGTTGATGCTGGTGGGTCATTGGGGGAACTCGCGGGTCGGACTACACCTCGGCGGCGGCTACAGCGTGCATACGGTCGATGTGAGTCGCGACTCGTCCAATGGCACGTCCAACGACACGTTCGGCGGCCTGTTGGGACTCGACATCGTCCTCGCCGAGACGCTCGGCAACCGCTTGGTGTTGGGCTTCGAGGAAACTTATTGGCGCGGTAACATCTCTCGAGCCGAATTCCACTCGATTGGCACGCAAACCGCTCTGGGCCTCTATTTCTAATTGTCATCGCCTTCGGTGAACGACAACAACGAAGAGGATTGGCTTCGCCAGCTACAACTGACTGAAAAGGACAACGAATGACTATGAGAGCATTATCGGTCTTGGGGTTCTCGTGCCTCGTGGGATGCAGCCCGCAGCAGCCCGCCCTTCACCCAGAGGTAATGGCGGGGACAGGTCGCGCTACTGGGAAGGTGCTCGTCCTATCTGCGCAATGCGGCTCGGTGGAGCAGCGATGCCCCGACAGCTACTCGGACGCCGTCGATGAGATCGTTCGCAGCGGTCTCGAGTTCAACGGATATCCCCTTCTCGACCCCGCGACGCTGCAAGACACGACTCGCTCCCGCTACGAAGTGCACGAGCAGACGGACAGCGACAACGTCAGCAAGTCGCAGCAGTCCCACGATACGCTCGGACTCCGCACTGGCGGCGACAAGAGCGAGACCCACATCTGGCGCGTGACCGAGAAGAAGACCGTCATCCTGGACGGCCCCACGTTCGACGACCTCTCGATCGAGGCTCGTGACTCCGTGATCGCGCGGTCCGGGGCGGGCTCGATCATCACGACGCGCATCATCGTCGGCGCGAACGTGGGCGTGTGGTCGCCCGACCAGACCGTCGAAGTTCAGGTGAAGCTCGGCACCGGCCGCGACAACACGATGGTATGGGCCTCTCGCTGCACCTCGAACTCGAACGAATTCTCGACTGTGAGCGCTGCGCTCGAGAGCGCCACGCGATGCGCGATGATGGGCGCAGTCGGAAAGTAGCCCGCACTTGTCCGCACGACCTGTTGCTACCGGGCCTCCTTCTCGAAGCTCGCCTCACGCGACGTGAGGATCAGGAGGCGAATGTAGACGCCAGCTGCTGGGTAGGCGTCGGGGGCGCCAATGATGAACGGAATGCCGAGCCCAATGCGGCCCGGAATGCCGATGGGTGTCACGTCCGCCCAAATGTTCGGCGCAATGACGAGCGGATTCGTGCGCGCGAAATCCGCGTCCGCCTCGAGGCCGAAGAAGCCGAAGCGGATGTCGTCGGAGAAGGGGCGCATCACGGCGATCTGACCGCGGATGGGGACGTGCGCCGGTGTGCCGCCCGCGCCGAAGCCGAGGCTTCCCCTGAGCGTCCAGCCTGCCAGCCGCCATGCCGCTTTCAGGTCTGCGGCAAATGGAAGCGGAGACTCACCTGGCTGCATCCGAAAAGCGTTGGGGGTGTCATCGACGAAGCGCCCGCCGCACTCGACTTGCAGGTGGAAGTCGTTCGCGAAGTCGTGAATGAGGTTCCAACCTGCTGCACCCCGGAAGCCGAACGCGTTGTCCGACGTCATGCCGAGTTCTGCTCGCGCGCTCGTGAAGCTCGGTTCGAGTCGCACGCCGAGTCCGCTCCAGACTTTGCACTCCACCTCGACGCTGGTTTGTAACAGCCGCGCGCCGTTCCGCCGAGCAATGGCCTCCGAGCCGTTCACGTCGAACTCCACCTCGCCGGGCTCGTAGCCATCGATGTCCGTCACCGTCTCCGTAAAGAGGGGCTCTGCGAGAGGTGGACGGTGAGGGGTATCGTCGCTCGCCGCCGCGAGCCCGCACCAAGTGGCGGACGCCGCGAGCAGCGCAGCCTTGTGAACGAACCGCATGGCCCTACTAATTATCGTCGTCTCCGCATTTTCTACCCTCGACACCGGGTGCTTCGTTGAGCGCTTCGCGTCCCTCGCGCGACACGAACGGAATTGTCGCGCGTCGCCGTGATCGGGTCTGCCCACCACCAGCCGAACACGGCATGGGCTCCCACTCCGAGCAACAACTTCGCTTCCCTTCGGACCTTCGAGGCGCACCGCGCACGCGTGATGAGCTCGTTCGTAAGGTCCATGACGATCGCACGCCAACAACACGTCAATCGCGCGCGCTCGGCCGCACGCTTCGAAGCAGCCTTAGTCCGTTGAGCGTGACGAGAAGGGTGCTCCCCTCATGACCGACGACGCCCCAGGGGAGCGAGATCCAGCGGAGTAGGTCCGACACGACCAGCACGACGATGATCCCGAGCGCGAAGATCAGATTCTGTTTTACGACGCGAAGTGAGCGACGCCCTAGATCGATGGCGTATGGAATCTTTTCCAAGTCGTCGGCAGTGAGCACTACGTCGGCGGTTTCAAGCGCGACATCCGTTCCACTCACCCCCATCGCGATTCCGATGGTGGCTGCAGCGAGCGCTGGCGCGTCGTTCACCCCATCACCAACCATTGCGACATGGCCGTAGCGTTTTCGGAGCTCTTCGACGACGCGAACTTTGTCCGCTGGGAGCAGCCCAGCGTGGATCTCCGTGATGGCGACGTCATGGGCAATTGCATTCGCAGTTTCGGTTGTGTCTCCCGTGATGAGAACGACGTGCTCGACTCCCAATCTACGCAACGCTGCGACCGCATCACGCGCGCGCGGCCGAATCGTGTCGCGCAATGCGATCAATCCGCGAGCGGCATTCGTGCCTACGAGCACAACGGTCTTTCCTTCGGCTTCGAGCGCGCGCTGCTTGGCACGTACAGCGTCTGGCGTTTCCGCGAAGAGCGATGCCTTCCCAACCGACCACGACTGGGCGGCGACACGGGCGCGCGCGCCGGTGCCGGGCAACGCTTGTAGGTCGGTCGCCGCAGTGACGGTGAGCCCTCTGCGTCGTGTTTCGGCGACGATCGCCTTTCCCAGCGGGTGCTCCGAGAGCGTCTCGATCGCTGCCGCCACTTCAAGGAGCTCGTCTGCGGTGGCCTCGCAGAGAGAGACGACGTCGGTGACGACCGGATGCCCCGCTGTGAGTGTTCCGGTCTTGTCGAACGCGACCGCGCGAACACGACCGAGGCTTTCGATGAACGTGCTGCCCTTGAAGAGGATGCCGTTGCGCGCGCCGTTGGAGAGCGCCGACAGTAAGGTAGGCATCATCGCTGCGGCCAGTGCGCAAGGTGAGGCGACGACCAAGAAAATCATGGCGCGATAGAGCGCCTCGCGAAACGTCCACCAGTGCGCGAGCGTCGGGATCGCGAAGACGACGATGGCACCAACGACGACGACCTTGGCGTAGCCGCGCTCGAATCGTTCGATGAAGAGTTGCGCCGGCGGCCGACGCTCTTGCGCGTCCTGCACCAGCTTGATCATGCGCGCGAGGATCGTCTCACCCGCCGGATGGGTCACCACGATGCGCAGGGCGCCGTGCCCGTTGATGGTCCCCGCGAAGACGTCGTCGCCGACGCTCTTGTCGATGGCAATCGATTCGCCAGTGATGGACGCTTGATTCACCGCTGAAGCCCCCTCGACAATTTGACCGTCGGCCGCGATGCGCTCGCCCGGCTTGACGAGCACGATGTCATCAATCCGAAGGGCGTCGGCAGCGACGTGTTCTTCTTGCCCGTCGCGCACGACCAACGCCTCTTCAGGATGAAGGGCCATCAATGCTTCGATGTCGCGTTTTGTTCTCGCGCTCGCGTAGCCCTCGAGCGTTCCGCTCAGCGCGAAGATGAAGATGAGCAACGCGCCGTCGAACCAATAGCCGATGATCGCCGCACCAATGGCCGCAGCCACCATGAGGAGATCGACGTCGAGGTCGCGCTCCTTCACGAGCGTCGTGACGCCCTCGATCGCCTGTCGATAGCCGCCGAGGACGTAGCCAACGAGCAGGACACTGTCGGTGACGACGACGCCCGCGCCAGCGCGATCGGCTAGCCAGCCAGCGAAGACAAAGAGCGCGCACAGTACGGTCGTGATCGCTTCGCCATGATTCTGCCACTGCACCGTGATCGAAGGCCGTGTGGTCGGCGTCGTGAGAGGCGAGGTTTGCGTTTGGACGGTCATTTAGCGCCTCTCATTTCAAATAGGCACGGACGACGTCCACCAACTCTTCGGCAGCACGAGCGCGCTTCGAGTTGGCCTTCTCGGCGGGATCCATCACGTGGAAGCGAATGTGGTCTTCGAGAATTTCGGACGTGAGCGCGCTGAGCGCACCTCGGCAGGCCGCGACGGTGAGCAGAACCTTCGAACACTCGTGTCCCTGCGCGATCGCCTTTTCAACGGCTTCGATCTGCCCGCGAATGCGTCGAACGCGGGCGATGAGCTTTTCCTTGTCACGTAGCGTGTGCATGGGCCTCGCTTGTACAACCATACCCCTCTAGGGTATATAGATGTTGCACGATGGAGGCGCCTGGGTCGCCGCTACGGCGCCCTCGTCATCTGCGTCAGCCCCCTCCGCTCGCAACGCGATGCTTGGGATTCATGGGGTCTAGCGCGGCTTTATGATCCCTCTCTCGTCGTTCGCTATAGCGGTCGGTGAGCCAGTCGCTCCGATCGCGCAGGAGCATCGTGAACTTGTAGAGCTCTTCCGTGACGTCGACGAGCCGGTCGCGGTATGGCGAGTCCCGCATGGTGCCGTCGTCGTGGAACTGCTCGTACGCTTTAGCCACGGAGCTCTGGTTCGGGATGGTGAACATTCGCATCCACCGGCCGAGCAGGCGCAGCGCATTGACGGCATTGAACGACTGCGACCCGCCCGATACCTGCATGACCGCGAGCGTACGTCCCTGAGTGGGCCGGACGGCGCCGATCGAGAGTGGTATCCAGTCGATCTGGTTCTTCATGACGCCCGTGAGAGCGCCGTGTTGCTCGGGAGTGGACCAAACCTGCGCCTCTGACCAGAGCGAGAGATTCCTCAACTCCTGCACCTTCGGATGAGTGTCAGGGACGCTCCCGCACACGGGTAGTTCTCGGGGATCGAAGAAGCGGGTCTCGGCACCCAGTGAAGCCATCACCCGCGCCCCTTCTTCGGCCAGCAGCCGACTGTATGAGCGTTGGCGAAGCGAACCGTAGAGAAAGAGGACCTTCGGCGGATGCGTGGATGAGCGTGACGTAGGCTCTTTCGTCAAGACCAGCGCGTACCGCCTTGCCCAACCTTCCCGCTCGACCAGTGCGGCGACGCGTTGGCGAACCTCTTCTCGAATCTCTCGCACGCGCTCCATGGGCTTGCCGCCCGGATCTTCGAGGGGCCAGTCGTCTCGACGAATGCCGGGTATTGTGGGGCAAGCCTCGCCGCATCCCATCGTGATAAGTACATCAGCGGTCTGCGCGAGCTCATCGGTTAGAAGCTGAGGTTGTGCGTGCGAGAGGTCCACGCCCACTTCCCTCATAGCCGCCAGCACCTCGGGATGTATGCGGGTGCCGGGCTCGGTGCCGGCCGAAATGCCTTTGGCCTTGTCGGGAGACGCGAGCGCATTGAACCACGCAGCCGCCATCTGCGAGCGACCGGCGTTGTGGACACAAGCGAACAAAACGGATTTCATGAAAGCACATCTCCTCGATGTCGACCTATGATCCCCGAGCCGATCACGTTCTGCAGCAGGGTCGGTTGACTCACGCAGGCTTCCTCGCGCGCACGAACGCGCTCATGACGGCTCCGTCAAGAGAGCGCAGGGCCTCCTCGGTCTCGGCGTCGCAACACGAAGTGAACTCCGCAGCGTCTTCTTTGGTGTAGATGCGCGTCGGCTCTACTTCGATATCCTTGAACCCCGCCGCTCGAAGCTTGGCCACGTAGTCGCTCTCGAGCAGCGCGCCTGCGACACAGCCGGTCCAGAGCTCCATCGACTTCTTCGCGGCAGCGGGCAGCTCGCGACGGATCACGATGTCCGACACGGCGAACCTGCCGCCAGGACGAAGCACACGAAACGCCTCGCTCAGCACTTGGTCCTTGTCGGTCGATAGATTGATGACGCAGTTCGAGATGATCACATCAACAGTCGATGCGGGTAGCGGGATCGCCTCGATGTGTCCCTTGAGGAACTCGACGTTCGTCGCTCCCGCTGTCGCCTTGTTCTTCATCGCAAGCGTGAGCATCTCGTCGGTCATGTCCAGCCCATACGCTTTTCCCGTCGGTCCGACGCGCTTGGCCGAGAGGAGAACGTCGATGCCGCCACCCGAACCGAGGTCGAGCACGGTCTCCCCGGCGCGCAGCTCCGCGAGTGCAGTCGGATTGCCGCAGCCGAACGACGCCGCGAGCGCATCTGCGGGCACGTCGCCCGTTTGGGTCGCATCGTAGAGATCACGCGTGATGGGATCGGTGCCGCCCAACCCGTTCGACGGAGTTGATCCGCAGCAAGAGACCTTGCCGCCCTTCATCACCGTCGCCGCCGCTTGTCCGTAGCGCTCACGCACGGTCTCGCGAATGACGACATCGTCAACGACCTCCTTCGCTTCGATCTTCTTCTTGTCCGTCGGGCCGCAGCAGCCGGGTGCGCAACAGGGAGCTTCGTCGGTCTTGGCTTTTTGAACGCTAGGGTCTTTCATCACGGTCTCCTCCGAATTCGGTTGTTACTTCTATAAATCTCGAACTTTGTAAGCAAAAAAAGGCCGTCAGCAGCAGCCTGCTTTGCCCCCGCCCTTGCAGCAGTCCTCCCAGAGATAGTCGGTCAGGACTCGCAACGCGTCGTAGCGCGCGGAGTAGAAATGGAACGTGCCTTCCCCACGCATCGCGAGGAGCCCGGCGTCGACGAGTCGCTTCAGGTGGTGACTCAGCGTCGACGCGGGCATGCCGACGTGCGACTGAATGTCACCGGCCGCAGCGCCGTTCTCCCCGGCTTGAACGATGAAGCGCAAGGCCTTGAGACGCATGGGGTGGCCGAGCGCGGAGAGTGCTTCGGCGTGGCGGGCGAGCTTCGCGGTCACCCACTACTTCTAATCTTCTCGATGTAGAGGTGCAAGGACCTTCTTCGATAAAACTCGAATCTCATGGTCGCTTGCATGACGCTGTGTCTAGCTCACCGAACCTCCGTCGCTAGGTAGAGTCGCGACCGTCGGCGACATCGTGGAGTGCGCTGGCGATCGATCGTGGCCGCATGAAGGCTCGTCCTCCGATGCGAGCCGCGACCCGTCGCACGAGCGGTGTGGCGCGCACCGCGTCGGTCTACTGTCGGTCGCTCTCGGTCGCGACGAGACCACGCTCTATCGCTAGGGCCGGGTCGCGGCTCGCTGACGGAGGGATGCCTTGGTCGAACTACTCCGTCGGAGGAGCGGCGATGACGCGGAGTTGCTCGCATGCATCGATCAAGCAGTGACGGCGCGGGTTGAAGGAATTTCGCCCGCCAGCAAGCTCCTCGAGCGTCTTCGCGCCGCGAGACTTCGGAGATCGCGGCCTGCACTCGCGACGTCGCGAGTATTGGACATGCGAACACGAGCCGAACGTGGTGCTAACCTTGTGAGCGCCGTGCCCGTACGCTCACAAATTCTCTTGATGGCCTGCGTGGCTCTCGCGTGCACATCCACGTCAGCGCAGGAGACCGCCGATGCCACCGTCGAAGACGCCGCGCAAGCCAGCTCCGATGCCCTCGTCGCCGACGCGTCCGATGCGGCTCCACCCGATGCGGCCGCGCCGCCGTCCCCGTCCAAATTGTCCGCCACGGGATTGTTCGCGGACATCGACGCCGGAGCGATCGCATCGGACGTCGTCTCCTTCGAGCCGCGATATGCGCTTTGGTCGGACGACGCTAGCAAGACGCGATGGGTGCGACTTCCGGCAAATTCCGAGATCGATACGACCAACATGGACCACTGGTCGCTGCCTGTGGGTACTCGCTTGTGGAAGGAGTTCAGAGTCAATGGCGTCCGTGTCGAGACGCGAATGATCGAGCGGTGGGGTCCTGGGCGAAACGACTTCATCTATGCGCCCTATCGATGGAACAGCACATTGACCGACGCCGACTACGTGCCAGCCGGAGTGCCGAACGCCAACGGGACAACACACGACATTCCACCCCTCGGTGCGTGCGACGGCTGTCACTCGGGTCTTCGCGAGCACGTCTTGGGCTTCAGTGCGATTCAGCTCAGTCAATCGTCGGGCGCCATGACGCTCGAAACTCTCGCATCACAAGGCCGATTGACCGCCGCGCCGTCCGGCGTGCTCGACGTCCCCGGCAACGCGACCGAGCGTGCAGCGCTTGGCTACCTCCACGCCAACTGTGGCAATTGCCACAACGCGGATGACGGCGTGAGCTTCGTCACCCCGTTCAGCATGCGCTTACTCGTGAGTGACGCAACGGTCGCGCAGACGGGCGCCTACAAGACGACGATTAACGTCATAACGGACGGCTTCAAGCATCCCGGCGTAGACCTTAGAGTGGCGCCAGGCGACGCAGGAGCGAGTGCGGTATACTATCGAATGGCGGTGCGCGGGCTGCCCGATCAGATGCCGCCGGTCGCGACGAAGGTCGCAGATCCAATCGGCCAACTCTCGGTCAAGGCGTGGATTTCATCGCTGCCTCCGTAGGCGACGACACACCAGGACGTCAGACGGTCGCTGACTTCTGCCGCAGGCATATCTGTCGCCTGGCAGTGGCGCACGCGACCAACTGCAATCGCTGCGGCACTACGGCGCAATGAACCCATGTGCAAGGAGGAGATGGACGACAACTACAAGAGCAATACCGCAAGAAGTTCGATGCCTCGCCCGCTACCTATGTGAATGAGCTCGCGACAGACTCATCATCTACTCAGTCGACCAAGCTTCGGCGTTTCGCGCGACACTGCCGCCCCTATTCGAGCACGATGACGTGCGCGACGTGATGCCCCGGCGCCAGGACGATCTCGTCCGTTCGCACTCCGTCGATTTCGACGTGGGCCGTCTTGGATTGCGTCCTCGCGAAGTTCTGCACCACGATGTGGAGCGTGCCATTCGCGTGTCGGAAAGTCACCTCGAAGCCATCCCAAGTGGGCGGGCAGCGCGGCGCGATGCGAAGGATCGACCCCGTCCGCGAGATGCCGATGAGTTGCTCGAGTGCCACTCGCAGCATCCATCCTGCGGATCCCGTGTACCAACTCCATCCTCCCCTTCCCACGTGGTCGGGCGAGTCATAGACGTCGGCAGTGGCCACGTAGGGTTCGAGGCGGTAGCGCTCCGCAGCCGCTCGCATGCTCGAATGCGAAATAGGACTCAAGAGCGAAAACAAATCCCACGCACGCTGACGTTCGCCGGCCAAAGCCAGCGCCCACACCGTCCACAATGCCCCGTGTGTATATTGGCCGCCATTTTCGCGAATGCCGGCTGGGTACGCGCGAATATACCCAGGGTCGGGACCCGCGTCTCGGAATGCAGGCGTGAGCAAACGCATCAAGCCATCCTCTTTGCGCACTAGCATTCTCTCCGACGACGCGAGCGCAAGTGCGGCGCGCGAAGGGTCGCCATTGCCGGCGATAGTGGCCCACGATTGTGCGATCGCGTCCAGTTTGCAATCGTCGCTCGAGTGAGAGCCCATGGGCGAGCCATCATCGAAGTACGCTCGTCGGTACCACTCACCGTCCCACGCGTTCTCGTCCGCCGCTTTGCCCAGCTTGCTCGAGAGCTCTTCGCAGAACCGCGCGTTCACTTCGTCCTGATGCGCCCTCGCGATCGGAAGAAAGTCGCTCGCGGTCTTCGAAAGAAACCAGGCGAGCCAAACACTCTCGCCCCGCCCTTGCCGGCCTACGCGATTCATTCCGTCGTTCCAATCGCCACCACGCATCGTTGGGAGACCATGCGCGCCGAACGCCGTCGGCAGCGTCAACGCGCGGACGCAGTGTTCGTAGAGCGAACCATCAGATCTCGTCGACGGAGTCCCGAAGAGATCCTCTTCCTCCTGCTTTAGAGGTCGTTCATCGAGGAACCGCACGCTCTCGTCGAGAATGGTGGCGTCCCCGGTCACGCGAACGTACTCAGCGGTACAATACGGCAGCCATAGCATGTCATCCGAGCAGCGCGTTCGCACCCCCTGCCCGCTCTCTGGATGCCACCAGTGCTGCACATCGCCCTCCGCAAACTGTCGTGCTGCTGCGCGCAGAATATGCTCCCGCGCAACTTGAGGGTGAGTATTCAAGAGTGCGAGCACGTCCTGCAACTGATCGCGAAACCCATAGGCACCCCCCGATTGATAACACGCGCTCCGCCCCCACACGCGGCAACTCAATACTTGATACGGTAACCAATGGTTCACCAGGGCGTCCAAGCCAGCGTCTGGCGTGTGGATCGTGACGGCGCCCGGCGCGTCGGTCCACACGCGCTTGGCGCGCTGGAGAGCATCGTCGACTTTCTCTGCGCCGGTGAGCGCTTGGATGATCGAGCGGGCCTCCGTCGCGTCCGCAGCGGAGCCCAACAGAAAGGCGACCTCGACCACCGCACCAGGCGCGAGTTCCAACGGGGCGAGCAGCGCACCACACGGATCGAATCCGGCTCCCGTTCGATTAGACAACGAGACTCGGCCGAGCGATGCGGGATACTGGCGTGATGCCGCGGCACCGAGCACCTCTTGGCGGTCACCGGAGTAGCTCACTGCGGTACCTGCGGCAGAAAAGAAGGCCCTGCGCGAGAAGAATGGCGCAAGCGGGTTGCTGGCGAGCACCGAAGACGACGACGCATCCCACTCCGTGACAACCGACAGACGCGTCTTCTCGCGACTGTCGCCCAATACCCACTCCACTATTCCCATCGCAGACAGATGTCTCGGGCGACGGCCACGATTCTCAATGCGCAGACGCGATACCTTGACGGGATGATTTGCGTCGACGAACACTTCGAGTTCACACCTGAGTGAGCCGCGCACATGCTCGAAGACGCTATAGCCCTGACCATGACGCACGGTGAAGTGAGCCGAGGCGCCACAAGGTGAGGGCGCGGGAGACCATACTGATCCGTCCTCGTCGTCCCTGAGATAGATCAGCTCTCCCGAGGAATCTACCGTCGGATCATTGCTCCACGGTGTGAGTCGGTAGCGTTGACTATTCCCGTACCAGCTAAAGCAAGCGCCACTCTCCGAGATTACGGTCCCGAACATCGCGTTTGCGATGACGTTGCACCATGGCGCAGGAGTAGCAACGCCCGGCCCCAATTGCATCACGTACTCGCTTCCATCCTTGGCGAAACCTCCTATCCCATTGTCGTAGAGCAGCTCGGGGCGTGGCTGAAGTGCGACCGCTGGAACGACTGGCTTCGTCGTGGGCACGAAGTCCGCGGGCAGCCTGCGCGCCGCGCTCATGCGACGCAGTTGTCGAGAGAGAGAGCCCCGTGACGCAGGAAGCACTACGCGGGCCGCGCACGACAGAACTTCACGGTCTGCGCTGGAGAGGTCCGACGCGCGGCGTAGAAATACGCCGCCACGTTGATCGAGCCGAGCGTCGCCGGGGCTCGCGTGGATGGCAGAGTGCGCGCCTTCTTGCTGCGGTTGGAGGTATCCGCTCGGTTCCTCGTTGAGCACCACGAGGTCGACGTCGATGCCATTCAGTCGCCAGAACTCCTGCGCCAACAAGACCTCGTGCAACAGGTCGGAGAACTCCGGGTCGTCGATGCACACCATGACGATCGGTAGGTCGCCCGAGATTCCGTGGGTCCACAGGGTCGACGGACCTCGACCGATCGGGACCTTTTCTGAAGACGCGCGCAGCGAAGGATCGGGGAACAGGACGGCAGAGAGCAGACGTTGAAATCGATGCGACTGAACGGCGCTGACGCCAAGATGCTTTAGCTCCACACGCGCATCGGCCCACGCAAGCTCGAACGTACGAGCGACACTATCCGTCGTGGAGTGTGTATCGATGAGCGCCAGTGCCTCCTCGCGCGATGACGCGAGCGCAGTCGTCAATGCAAGCCGCACCGAAGCGCCCGGCTCGAGTGATATCTTCATACGCAACGCAAGGCACGGATCGATCACAGTGCCCACGGTGCCGGACAACGCAGTGCCCATAGCCACGGGATCCGAGGTGCTTCGGCCTCGACCGATGAAGTCCTCGCGTGAGGTCTCGAATTCGAGGCTTCCCCAACTATGCGTGTCCGGCACCAGCAGTTGAACCAACCATGTCTCTTGCTCCCCATCACTGCGCGGGCGCCTCTTGGCCAACAACGCTCTTCGCTCGGGCAAGACCTCTGTCTCGACGAACATGCCGCTGAAGGCGCGGTGCGCGACATCCGCAGATCGGGCCGCGAGCACGACCTCGGTGAACGTCGTCACGTCGACGTCCCTCACAGAACCACTGTGGTTCGTCAGCGTGATCTTTCGCACCTCCGCGACATCTTCGGGAGAGACAGCGACTTCGAGGACCGTCTCCAAGTCACCATCGCGACGGTTGATCTCCACACGATCGATAGCGAACGTCGCGTCGTAACGATCCGGGGTTACTCGCGTGGGTTGATAGCCGGCCGACCATAGTCGTTTCTTGGCGTGGTCTCGGACATACACATAGATTCCACCCATTTCGAGCGACAGGTCTTCGCGAAAACGATTGACATCCAGCCTTCGCCACGTGGTCACTCCCTCTCCCAACGCGGTGACTAGAGTGGAGAGTTCTCCGTGGCCCAACAGGTGCGCTCGAGCGGGTGGAGCACCTACCAGACGAACGTGCTCGACGGCATCTAGCTCCGGCTCAGCGCGCATCGTCTGTAGTTTCGCGCCAGGCACGTCGACCATCGCGGCTCTCACGGGGAGGCGCTCTTGGAGCATCAGCTCGCTAGCGCGTATGCGTGGCTCACGGTGAAAGCGCTTTTGCATGTTCATGCCGCCAAGCACATTGCTCAACGCGACGAGGGTCATGCCTTGGTGGTGTGCCATGAACGTCTTGACGACGACCGATCGTTTGTTCGGTGGCAGGTGGGAAGTGGTGTAGTCGATAGCGTCGTAATAGCCGAACTCACCTTCGCCGCCCTCGCGCGCCAACACCCTCAGGTTGTCGATCGCGAGTTTGGGTTCGACCAGCGCTGCGAGAGCGCTCGCGTACGGCGCGATGACTAGATCGTCCGCGAGCCCTGTTTTTAGGCCCAGGCCGGGGACTCCGAATGCGTGATATTGATAGGTGAGCCCCAAGTCCATCACGTTGTACGCGGACTCGGAGATCCCCCATGGGACGTCGTGCTCTGCGGCGTACGCGCGTTGTCGATGAACCACCGACGCATACGTCTCGTCCAGCAGTGTCCCCTCGTGACGCTGGGTGACTAGTAAGGGCATGAGGTACTCGAACATGGACCCGCTCCATGACAGGAGGGCGCGCTCGGAGGACACGAGTGCGCGGGGGCGCCCCATTCGAAACCAATGCTGCTCCGGAACATCACCCTTGGCGATTGCGACCAAGCTGGCGAGTCGCGCTTCGGATGCCAGCAGGTCATAATGCGAGGCGTCGAGTCGAGCGCTGCTCGCATTGTAACCGATTGAGAAGAGCTCTCGGTCCTCGTTGTAAAGGAAGCGGAAATTCATTTTGTCTGCGAGCGCTGCGCTTCGCTCGCCGAGCCGATCGAGTTGGGCTCGAAGCTTCGCGCATGCCTGCTTGCCGCGTGTGATTCGCTCTTTCAGCTCAGTGGAAAAGGCGTCCGCCGCGGTCCGGCTCGCTACGGTGAGCGACGCTCGTGCGATCGCCGCGTCCAGCTCTCGAGCGCTGCTCTCTAGCTCTGCAGACTCGCTCAACTCCGTGATGGTTCGCGGGCGAGCGATGGCAATCTCCACTTGCCCCCAAGCGCGTTCGACTTCGTCCTGATCGACCCTGACATGCGTGGACTCGAGGTCGACGTACGGCGCAAGCGTACGGACCTCGAAGATGAGCGCGTCGAGCGAAGCGGCCGCGCGCTTAGTCCAATGCTCTCGCTCACTCGGCATCGCAGCACGAAGCTTCGAGAGCGCGGCGACATCCGCGGCGAGATTCCCGCCCATCCCTTGCATTACAGCCGTGAGGCTCTGCTCGAGCTCCCTCGTGGGGTGACCTTCGTCGCGTGCGATCCGCAGGCAATCTCGGACACCCAGCAGTGCATCGACGTCGAGAATGGAGCAGTCCAACAAGTCTTTGGACGCCTCGCGCAGCGTCCACAAATAGGCAGCGAGGTTGCCACTGTCCACTGTGGACACATACTGTGGCTCGAGCGGCTGAAGTGTTTTAGTGTCATACCAATTGAGGACGTGCCCCTCGCGCTTCTCGAGCTTGTCGATGGTGGTGAGAGTATTGTCGCTACGTACAACGAGTTCGCCGAGCGTGATCAAGCGAAGATCTCGGGCGGCAACGATGGAGAGCAAGTAGAGCCCGATGTTGGTCGGAGAGGTTCGATGAGCGAGCACCCCGCGCGGATCTTCTTGGTAGTTGTCCGGCGGAAGAAAGTGGTCCTGCTCGGTCACGAAGGTCTCGAAGAATCGCCACGTCTTTGCTGCGATGGTGCGCATGAGCAGGCGGTCGTCGGTCGTGAGCTCGCGGTTCGGATCTCTCGTGTGTGGACGCTGGCTCAACCATGCAGCTAGCCAGGGCGCAGCGACCCATAGCAACGCGACCGGTGCTGCAAAGGGAAGCGCCAGCGGCGACCGGATCCCTATCACCACGAGAGAGAGCGCCGCAAAAGCTGCCCCGAACCAGATGCGGCGCGGCCTGCTGTTCCCTTGTTCGATCTGCTTTTCCGCCTGACTCGTGGTCTTCCACTCCAGCAAGCTCTGCTTCGAAATTAGGAGCCTGTAGAGAGTTCGCGCGATTGCGTCGAGCACGACGAGCGCTTGGTCCAACAAGAAGACGGTGTTGACTAACGACTGTCGGGCGTTGTCCGCGAGATCGCCGCCGAGTGTTCCCACCAGGGTAGAGCGGCTCGCGGACGCGCGCGCTGCGCCAAACACGAGGCGGAACACGACGGGCAATATGGCCATTGCCGCGAGCGTGGAGGTCACCCAAAGCGCGACAGTCGGGTGTGAAAGCCAACCCGCGAAACACAGTGTGACGAGCGCTGGCGCAAGGAGACTGCGTCGTAGATTGTCGATAATTTTGTGAGCGTCGAGCAGGCGCAGGTTGGTCTTGGAAGACAACAACCAAGGCAACAGTTGCCAATCTCCCCTCACCCATCGATGCGCGCGACCTGCCGCGACCTCATAGGATACGGGCTGACCGTCCAACACCTCGATGTCGCTCGCGAGCGCGCTACGTGCGAAAATGCCTTCGAACAAGTCGTGACTGAGCAATCGATTGTCCGGAACGCGACCCTCGAGCGCCGCAGAGAACGCTTCTATGTCATAGATTCCCTTTCCTACAAAAGAGCCCTCGTCGAAGAGGTCCTGATACACGTCGGACACCGCCGTCGTATACGGATCAATGCCGAGTGGCCCTGAGACGAGGCGCGCGTAACGCGAACGGAGCGCGCTAGGCGGGTAGTTTCCGACACGCGGCTGGATGATGGCGTGGCCGTGCGTCACTCGTCGATCCGCGTCCAGGTGAGGGCTATTGAGCGGGTGAGCGATGGCTTCGACGAGCCTGCGTGCGGTGTCTCTAGGGAGCTCCGTGTCGGTATCTAGCGTGATGACATACTTGAACATATCAAGGACGTCGCGAGGCGCGGTGACCACCGAAAAGGTAGTCTCGCCTTTGTTGCGCAGGAGTAGATTGAGATCCTCGAGCTTGCCGCGTTTTCGCTCGCGACCCATCCAACAGTGTTCGGAGGCGTTGTAGAGCCTCGGACGATGAAACAAGATGTAGCGATGCTCGTCCGAGCCACCATACTTGGCGTTGAGCGCAGCAACTCCCGCGATCGTTCGTTCGACGAGCGCGTCGTCCGCCTCGCAGTGCTCGGTCTCGCAGTCGACGAAATCGGTGACGAGCGCGAACCCTAGATTGTCATCCAGGTTGGCGAGCGAGCGGATCTCGAGGCCCTCTATCAGCGCGTCGATCGACGAGGGGGAGTCGATGAGGGTCGGCACGACGACGAGCGTGCGGCAGTCCTTCGGAATGCCTTTGATGAACTCCATGCGAGGCAAGAGCCGGGGCGGCACCAGCGCGACGACGAGACCGTTGACGACGGAGAACGCCATCTCGCTCGCGGGAAGCAGCGCCAACGCGAGCAGTCCGAGGAGAAGTGGAGTCTGAAGCAACGATCTGCCCGCGTCGAAGGCGAGGACTAGCGCGCCAACAGTCACTGCCGTCAGCGACCCGATATAGAACAGATGGGGAAACCCCAAGATGAGTCCTAGCAGGTACTTTTGGACGCTTCGTCGATGGCCAACCTTGCGCTCGAGCTCTCTCCGCCCGTGGTCCACCAGCCAGTAGCCGACATGACTTCGTCGATCAGTGGGATCAGCGAGATGGATCGCGGACGCGAGTGCGATTGCCGTGGTTGCTACGTCACGCTCGCTAAAGCGACTGCGCTTGGCGACGCCCTCGATGACATGGCGATATTGATCCCGCGTGCGATTGTTCATCGCGGCGTAGACCCCCATCGGATCGCTTCGCAACACTCCTTCGACTGCGCTAGTGGCTTCGAAGAATGCGTTCCAATCCAGCGCTGCGATCGCGCGCATGCTGGTGATCGCGTTCCCCACCGAGACCTGATCCGCGGCCTGCCGAAGGTGCTGCTTTCGCGTCAGCTCCTCGGGGGTCGTTTTCATCTTCGCGCATTGGCGCGCCACCCACTCCATCGCAGCGCTGAGCAGGATGTCGTGCTCACGGAGACGTCTCAACAATTGAACCAGGAGAGCGGAGGTAATGAGTGAATCGCTCTTCTCCAGCGCCCTCAGGGTCGTCTCCACCGCTTTTGGTGTTTGCCCTTCTTGCACCAAGCGCGCAGCCCACGCATCTCCGCGTGCGCGATCACGCGCGCCGGCTTCGGAGGCAGCCAAGGCACCGACCGTCAGCACCAGACCGAGCCTGAGCATAATGGGAATCGCCCATAGCTCACCTATCGAGAGTGTATGGGCCGACTGATAGGATAGGACGTAGTGGCTGAGAGATGACAGTTCGATCTTTGCGTCCGTATGGCGCAAGTAGTCGAGGCAAAGACCATAGACGCGCGGATATCCGCGCATCGAGCCCTCGCGAAGACGCGGCAATTGCACGAGGTACCCCCAGGGGAGGTCTTCTTGAATTTCACGAATCTGGTCTTCGACGACATGCGAATTGTCGAGCAGCCACTCTTCGGCCAATGTTGGCTCGACTCGCTGCGCGAACTCGCGCGCGAGGATTTGGTATGCTTGTCTGATGCGGGCGCGCGCGGCTGCGAATCTGCCGCGCAGGGGTCCCGGGGTCACGCCCATCGACGGTTCACCGTGTGCGCGCGCTACCTCGATGGCATGATCTGCCAAGTGTTCAACCGTATAGATGTCACCGCGGAGACAGGCCGCGTCATCCCATTGGGTCGTTGGCAGTAGGCCTGGGCAGACTTGCTCGTGACTTGGTCGGCTGACAGTGTTCTCTACGGCCCCATCCGGGTCTGGCACATTCACGTACCGGTTCCGGCCAACGCGCTTACTTCACTGAGTCGGTGTAGCCACGACCCATTGGTGAGTGGCCAAATGGACGGCCGACGCGAGCAACACGCAAAAGTGTCGTCCGTGCGGAGGCAGCCTGATGTTGCAGAACAGATGGGACACGGGTTTCGCTCCGAGACACCATCCCAGTGAGCCTCGACAGCATGCGATCGAATGACACGATTCACGATGGGCTTCTTTCTGCGACTCGACACCACATGCTCTCGTCGGACACCGAGGAGTGCACGCCTTGTGCCGCCAAAACCCGCGACTTAATCCAATGTCGCGCGCCGTGTTTGTGGCGATCGTGCGCGGGTGTGGCGCTTTAGCGCTGCGGGTGCGGACGCATTTGCCGGAGGATCTCTCCGTCTGTCGCGCTCGGGTCCACGAATCCACCCCGCGATCTCGTCGTTCGTACTCGCTCTCCCGGTGTCTACGACGCGCTCGCTCGCGTCGAAAAGAGGAGGACTGCGATGAGTGATCTCCACTCGCGCCTGCGTGCACTCGGACTCATCACCGCCTCCGGCAGGCTCGACGATCTCGTCGCGCTCGCTACCAAGAAGCGTTGGGCCGATGGAGAGCGTCGAGTATGTCGCCGACGCAGAAGAATCGCCGGCTCCACTACTATTCAAAGATTGGATTACTCGTCATTGACGAGCCCGGCTTCCTCGCATTCGACGATCGAAATGCAGACCTCCTCTTGCAAGTCTTCAGTCGCCGTTACGAGAAGAGCCTCGTCCTCACCACCAATTCTCGCCTTCGCCGAGTGGCATACCGTCTTGCCCAGCGCCACCTGCGCGATGTTTGTAGAAGTCCACATCGACGACGTCGTTCCAGACGAGAGAAGCGTGAGTTCCCCTCTATCTTTCGCACCCACGCGGTTGTTGCGCGCAGGCGCAACCGCTGCGCTCTCGCGCGGGCCCAAGAACAGCTCGTCTCGCGTTCGTTCGGCGAAAGACGGATCGAGCGCTGGGGTTTTGGTTGGAACGCCTGTTGCTGACTTGAAGCCATGACACGCAAGAAGCGGTTTCTCGTTTTACCTCCTGTCCTCATGCTCGCGGCGTGCGGCGCCGCTACCCCAGGGGCCCAGCCTCACGACATGAGCATGTCTCAGCACGAGACAGCGGCTACGACGGAGGACACAGGCGCCGCGGCGCACGCCGCGATGTACAACGCTGACGCAACTGTCACCAGCTCACACTGCGGTCATACGGGTGCCGCCGCCGCTAAGGGCGACATAGATGGCGGCTGCTGGACCTCGGTTGCGAACCCGACCTCGGCGCACCTCGACGAGGCCGAGCGCCATCGCAAGATGGCTGCCGACCATCGCGCCGCTTCTCAATCACTGAAGGACGCCGAGGCAAAGTCATGTATGGGGATCTCGGATCGAGATCGAGACATGAGCCCGTTCGAGCACCGCGAGGATATCGAGAGCGTGTCGCCGCTGAACGCAACGAACTTATCATCCAAGAGCGGCGTGAACTCCCATCTGGTTGGAGCGACCATCGTGTTTCGGGCAGTGCCCGGGATGACGCAGCAATGGCTCCAGCGCGTGGTCGAGTGCCACGTCGCGCGGAATTCCGCGGTGGGCCACGACGTTCCCGAGATGCCGTCCTGCCCACTCGTGCCGAACAACGTCACGGCGAAGGTCGTCTCAACGGATGCGGGGTTCGCTATCGAGGTACGCTCTGATGACTCTGCGACTGCGTCGGAGATCCTACGACGCGCGCAGTCGCTGGCACTGACCCCACATTGAAGACGTCCTGTGTGCCAGCGCTGCAGTGACGGCAGCCAACATCAGCGCGCGGCGCGACATTCCTAGCGGATCCATGCGCTATTTTGCAGCTCATGTGGCGTGCGGTAGGGCTTTCGCGACCGAAGGATTGTCAGTGGAGTGGGTGAGGTAAGCCGCCAACGCGTCGGCGGCGCGCTGCGCGTGTGCGAGCACGGTCAACGTGGGGTGACGATCACCGGCGGTTCGCAGCACGCTCGCGTCGGCGACCCATACATTCGAGAGGCCTCGCACGCGTCCAGTCGGATCGCAGACTGCGCTTTCATCATTGCCCATCGCGCACGTGCCGGCCTCGTGTCCCGCGCCGAGCTGCAGTGGATCTGCAAGAGGCACGAGCCTACTGCCTGAAGCCGCGAGCGCATCAGCGAGGTTCACACACGCCTGCTTCATATCTCTCTTTGGTTCATCCAGGTCGCACACCACAGTCTCTGCACCCTCAATAGGCCGCCGCTTCGTGACCTCCGAAATGAGCTTTCTTCGTCGAAGAAAAGCTCGCAACGCCAACGCGCAGGGCTGTCGTCCGTGCTACTTTCGCCCTACTCGTTAGGAGCTCCCATGCGATTGGTACTTTGTCTCCTCGGCTTCGTTGCGTGCGGTTCGTCGCCAATCCCCACGAATAAACCCGGGCTAGACGCAGCGGTCACGGTGCCCTTCGTCGATACACTGCCGCAGCCTCTGACGATGGAGAATGCGTCGAGCACGCCGGCAACCGTCGAGGTGTCGTTGGTCGCCGCGGGCGCGATGCTGGACATGGCGCCAGGGAAGCCGACGACACGCGCGTGGGCGTACAACGGTTCCGTTCCCGGGCCGACCTTGGTCGTCACCGAGGGCGACCACGTGATCGTGCACTTCACGAACAAGCTGCCAGACCCGACTACCGTGCACTGGCATGGGCTTCACATCCCGGCCGATCAGGACGGCAGCCCGATGGACCCGGTCGCTCCTGGGGCGAGTCGTGATTACGTGTTCGACATTCCGGCCAATAGCGCCGGCACCTATTGGTACCATCCGCATCCGGACGGAAAGACCGCCGACCAAGTCGCCCGAGGGCTCTTTGGAGCGCTCATCGTGCGCGCCAAGACGGATCCGCTGCCGAAGGATCTCGTCGATGAACTGCTCGTCCTTCACGACAATCGCTTCACGAAGAACGGCGGAATCAGCGCCGATACCATGAACGACATGATGAATGGGCGGGAGGGCGACGTGCTCTTCGTCAACGGGGTCGTGAACCCCACGATGACCCTGCGCGCAGGCGAACAACGTCGACTACGCATCCTGAACGCCTCTGCTGCGCGCTACTACTTGCTGAAGGTTCCCAATCACCAACTCATCAAGATCGGGAGCTCCGGCGGACTCTTTGGAGTTCCCCAGCCATTGGATCAAATGCTGGTCGCTCCAGGCGAGCGTGTAGAGGTGCTGCTCGGTGCCAGCGCAGCTCCTGGCACTACCACCACGCTCAAGGCGCTCGCCTATGATCGCGGTGTGATGACCGCCAACGGCGCGCCTTCACCCTCCACGGAGGTTGACCTCCTCTCCGTCGCCTACACATCCGACGCGCCCATGACGAGCCCAGCGGTTGCGGGGACTCTGCGCACAATCGCTCCAATTGATGTGAGCAATGCCACCGCGCGGTCGTTCGTCCTGAGCGAGCAGATGATGAACTACATGATCAACGGCAAGACCTACGACATGAACCGCGTCGACGTGCTCGCAAAGCTCGGGACAACGGAGGTTTGGACAGTCAAGAACTCGGCCGATATGGATCACCCATTTCACTTGCATGGTTTCCAGTTCCAGGTGCTCGATCGTAACGGAACAGCCGAGCCGGTCGTCGCGTGGGACGACACCGTCAACGTCCCCAGAAAGGGGACAGTCCGTCTTGCCGTGCAGCTCGCGGACTTCAAAGGAGTGCGCATGTACCACTGCCACATTCTCGAGCACGAGGATCTCGGCATGATGGGCACGATTGACGTCGAGTAAGGGTAGAGTCGATGATTTTGAGACTATTCATTCTGGCGCTCACACTCTCCTGTGCGAATGGCGAGCTGCCAACAGTGTCAAAGGGTGACCCACGCAGCCCCACGGCGATGGAAGCTCCAGCTAGTCGGGGGGCGTCGCCCGTGCAGTCCAGCGCCGCGATGGAGTCCGACGGCGGTGGGATGACTCACGTGCACAAGGAGGCAAAGTGAAGTGCTACTTGCTAGTCGGTGCGCTTGCATCTTTTGGCTGCGCGTCCACCTCACCGAAGCCTGCGTTCGACGACACGGCGCGGATGGTTCAAGAGCGATCCGGACAAGCGATCGCATGGAGTGAGGACGACGACAGAGCAGCGATCGATCGGACGGTCGCCGGACTCCTGGGGACTCCACTGACGCCCCAAGCGGCGGTACAGGTTGCCCTATTGCGCAATCGACATCTCCAAGCGACCTTCGAGGACTTGGGCGTCGCGCAGGCCGAGTTGGTGCAAGCAGGGTTGCTCAAGAACCCGACCTTGTTTGGGAGCATTCACTTTCCTCTCTCCACTGGCGCAGTCGCCGATGGCACTCTCATCGGCGCGTTCGACTTCATCGATGCTTTCTCGGTGCCCGCAAAGAAGCACATCGCTGCGTCTCGCCTCGCTGCGACCAAGGCGCGTGTCGCCGACAGCGTTCTAGACCTCGCGCACGAGACGGCAGCCGCTTACTATGCGGCGATCAGCGCCAGTCAAATTCTCGCGATGCGCCGGGCGGTGCTGGAGGCGGGGGAAGCTGCCACGGAGATCGCACGGCGGCTGGCGGCGGCGGGAAACACGAGCGAGCTAGATCTCGCGAACAGAGAGATGGAGCTCGAGGCTCTCACACTCGAGGCTCTACGTGCCGAGGCGATGGCGGCGGGGACGCGCGAAGCGCTCACGCGAAGAATGGGTCTCTTCGGGATGGCGACCACTTACGCTCTGCCCGAGAAACTTCCCGAGCTCCCGAAGGACGACGCGCTCCCCGATCACCTCGAGTCATTGGCCATCACTCAGCGTCTGGATTTGACGGCAGCTCACGAGGACGCGCAATCGATCTCGCACGAGCTCGCCATGTTCCGGAACTTCCGTCTGTGGGGGCTCATTGGGCCGGTAGAGGGGGCTTACGAGAAGACCTTCGCCGGATCCGAGGTCGCGGGCCCGGGAACGACGCTCGAGCTCCCCATCTTCGATCAAAAGCAAGCCGTGGGCGCGCGACTCGAGGCTCGACTGCGCCAGTCGCTGGATCGTGAAGAAGCGCTCGCAGTCGACATTCGCTCGGAGGTGCGCGAGGTGCGTGCGCGTGTTGGTTTCGCTCGAAAATTGGTCGAGAGCTACCAGACGCGCATCGTGCCTCTTCGAGAGCACGTGGTTCAACTGACGGAGGAGCGCTACAACGCGATGCTTGCGGGTGTGTTTCAACTCGTCATCGCAAAACAATTAGAGGTAGAGGCGTACGCGAGTCTCATTGACGGGCTGCGAGACTATTGGACGAGTCGCTCGGATCTCGAGCGCGCCGTTGGGGGACGTCTCGGGGAGCAACCGACGACCAACACTTCGAACGCAGGTACGACAGCGCCAAAGCAGCAGATGCCCGACATGCCCGACATGCCCGGGATGAACATGCACGACATGAAGAACATGCAGCATTGAGGACACCATGATCAGTCGTAGAGAAGCGTTCTTGAGCACTCTCTTGGCAGGCGGTGCGGCGTTCGTATTGAACCGACGCCGCGCTCTCGCGGCGACAGAGCCCACCTCGCCTAGCGGGACCAACTACACGCCAGTCATCATGCCGAACGGCAGCACGCTCCCGTTCACCATGAAGGACGGCGTGAAAGAGTTTCGGCTCACGGCCGAGCCCGTCAAGCGAGAGATCGCGCCCGGCATGATCATCAACGCGTGGGGCTACAACGGCTCGACGCCTGGTCCCACCATCGAGTGCGTGGAAGGCGACCGCGTACGCATTTTTGCGACGAACAAGCTGCCTGAGCGGACCAGCGTCCATTGGCACGGGATCCTACTTCCCAACGGTATGGACGGCGTCGCGGGGCTCAATCAGCCGCACATCGAACCGGGCGAGACCTACGTCTACGAGTTCACGCTCCGACAGCACGGCGTGTACATGTATCACCCTCACTCGGACGAAATGGTCCAAATGGCGCTCGGAATGATGGGCTTCTTCGTCATCCATCCCAAGGCGCCCGAGACGCCGCGTGTGGACCGCCATTTCATCATCATGCTCCACGAGTGGTTCGTCGAGCCGGGCGCCGCCACGCCCAACCCGGCGGTCATGACGGACTTCAACCTCTTCACGTTCAACAGTCGCGCATGGCCCGGCACGGACGCGCTCGTCGTGCGGGCGGGTCAGCGCGTAAGGGTCTCTTTCGGCAATCTGAGTATGGACAGCCATCCAATTCATTTGCACGGATACGCGTTTCAAGAAGTCGCGACTGATGGAGGTCCCACGCCCGTGTCTGCGCGGCGACCGGAGACGACGACTGACGTGCCCGTCGGCGCGACGCGAACCGTCGAGTGGGTGGCGGACGTTCCCGGCGACTGGGCCTTTCATTGTCACAAGTCACACCACACGATGAACCCAATGGGGCACGACGTGCCCAACATGCTGGGCGTGAGTCAGGGCGGCGTAGACGACAAAGTGAGGCGTGCGCTGCCGGGATACATGGCAATGGGCGAGACTGGCATGGGAGGCATGATGGATATGGGTCGACCCAAGAATACTCTCCCCATGATGACCGGTACTGGGCCGTTCGGGCCCATCGAGATGGGCGGGATGTTCACCGTCCTCAAGGTGCGCGACGGGATTACCACTTTCGAAGATCCGGGCTGGTACCAACATCCCGCGGGGACCGTTGCGCGAAAGGTGTAGGCGAGTCGCTTTGTTGCTGCAGCGGTGACTCCCTTCTGGTGCGACCGAAGGCTTCAAGCGCCCCGGCGCGGGCCTCAGGGTTGCGCCTGGCGACGCGGGGGCGAGCGCGGTATGCTAGCGGATGTCGGTGCGGGGGGCCCGACCAGATGCCTCCTGTCGCCTCGAAGCTCGTGGATCCGACGGGTCAGGCGTCAGTAGCGGCTTGGATATCATCGCTGCCTCCGTGAAGTCAGAGGCGGTCTATTAGGAGATAGTGATGAAGTTGTTGAATCTGTGCGCGCTCGTCGGTGTTGTCGTTGGGTGCTCTTCGACGACTGTGGTCCAGTCCCATCCCGCCGACGCAGCGGTCGAAGACACGTCCGTCGCAGACACTGCTCCGCCTCCGCCGGCTGGCGTCGAAGGCTGCACGGGTGGACAGACTGTCGTGCACAACTATCCGCCTGGGCCCTACGGCTTTGGCGTGGGCCAGACCCTCGCGGACTTTTGCCTGCAAGGATATCTCGCACCGGACAAGCAGACCCTCGAGCCGCTAGCGCTCCACGACTATTTCGATTGGGCAGGCGCGAGCGGCAACACGGTCTTGTTCTTGAGTGCCGGCATGACGTGGTGTGGCCCCTGCAATGCAGAGGCGGCACAGCTCCCCAAGGCTTCCACCGACATGGCAGGCAAAGGTGCTGTCATCTTTCAAGTCCTGCTCGACGGACCCACCTACGGCGTCGGCTCCACGGAGCAGGACCTCAAGGCGTGGGACAGCAAATACATGCTCCCGTTCCACGAAGCGATGGATACAAGCCGGATCACCGTGGACTACTTTCCGACGCCGCACCCGCCCGGCTTGATCATCGACACCAAGACTATGAAGGTGCTCAAACCGCTGCACGGTCTGGAGACTGCTACCCAGCTGACGACTCTGTTGACCAACTGCGTGGCTGACGCGACCAACTGCAAATGAAATACTCAGCGCGCGCGGGGCTCGGATCCGTGGCGCTAGCGTTGGCTGCCTGCTCGGGCGATCTCCCCAGCGCGGCGTCGAGCGACGCAGGCAACAAGCCGGACGTCGTCAAAGATGTAGTGACGGCCGATCAAGCGCCACCGCTCAGCTGCGCAGAGGCCAAGGCGTGCGAGCCCGGCGACAACCAACCGCTGGCGTCGTGCATCGTCTCGCTCGACGCTACTTTAGTGAACCCACTTGGCGCGCCGCTACCGGGAGAGGCCGTGTACCTCTGCGGGCTCACCGTTTGCTCTAGTGAGCTCACGGCGAACGCTCAAGGCAAGGTGCATGCGGACGTATGTGTGTGGTTCATCTCCGCAGCGATCAAGTATCTCGGAGGTCCTAACTTCGCCGGCTTTGCGATGGCGATCCCGCCCACACTATCGGCCATATCGCTGCCCGCGGTGACCCTGGTGCCGCTCCCGAGCGCGGGCGTCGACTTCCCTCCTGCCGGAGGCGACGTTGTTTCCAATGGCGTCACGATGACAGTGGGCCCGAACGCGGTGAAGTTCGACCTCGCCGATTCACAAGATGGCAACCGGCGAAAGTTCCGCGCGGTCGAAGTCCCCATCGACAAAGCGCCGCCGTTTCTCGACCCGTCGCTCAAGCTCGAAGCACTATGGGGCCTGTCGCCCATTAACGCGAGTATCACCCCAGCCGCGTTGTTGACGATACCCAACACGAAGGGGTGGAAGCCGAACACCGTGGTCGAGTTCTTCGTGAACGGCGCCAACAACGGCATAGCCAATCCGCCTGCTCCCTACGGAGGCTGGGCAGCGATCGGCAACGGCTTCGTAAGCGCGGACGGAAAGACCGTGAGCATGGACCCAAAGCCCGGCAACGGCGTCGCAATGACCGGCATGGTCGGCGTCCGCATCAAGTAGCGGACGTGCCCCGTCTCTCAGGTCCGTAAACGTCTCCGTACGGGCACGTCTACGGAGAGAAAGAGCAGCAGCACCATCTCGAATATGAGCTCAATTCGGGATGCAGCCAGAGCCGTCTCCGCACACGCCGTTGCAGCAGATGAGGCCATTGCAGCAAAGGTTGTTGCCATTGCAAGTGCCTAGAGTCTGCACGCATCCACCGGCGTCGGATCCAGGAGGCGGTGTGCCTTGCACCTTCTCCACCCATTGCGCCGAGTGGTTGTGACTGTTGACGTCTTGGAATGGCAGCCAGAATGCGGGGTAGGAGCGATCAGACGAATCTAGCGCCGTGCTCTCGTCGACATTGATCGCGGCCATCCATATCTGGGGCTCTGCGCAGTTCTCGTAGGTGGTGTTCTGCTTCGAGAGCGGCTGAGGCTGATCGTAGAGCGGGCTCGCGGGCGGGTAGCAGTTGTCGAAACCCTTGTTGCTCAAGTGCAGGCCGTAGTCGCGGTTCGAGGAGAATGTGACCCAGAGCAGCTTGTGTCCTTTGTACTGCTGCACGAACGGACTCCAGCGCGGCCATGAGTTGGTGAGATCGCCGGTCTGGTTGAGCGCTTGTAGATCAATGGGCTTGGCCCCATTCCCAGGTGGATTGTGGATCAGCTTGACGCGCGCACCACGGTTGTAGAACGCGTCGTTGTTCGTCGTGGGGGTGTTGCCAGGCTGTGGCGCGTCGTTGAAGACGATGAACGTGCCGTTGGGAGAGAACGACGGGTAGTAGTAGTTACGCGTATTGTCCGCGAGCAAGAGGCTCGGTGCGCCGATGGTATTGCTGCTCGACGTGAACGTCGACCCATAGAGAGCGCCCGTGTTGAAGTGGTGATCTCCGGCGCTGGGGATCGACATGGGGGGAGGCACCACGAACACGAGCGAGCCGTCGTCGCGCGAGAGGTCCGGCTGCGTGCCCAGCATGTTCGCGGGGAGCTTGGCTGAAGCCAGCAACGTCTTGCCGTTGCCATCGAAGATGTCGAAGCCGAAGTCCTTTTGCGACTTGAACGAGCTCGAGATCATCTTCGAGTGGTCGTGCGTGAACGTCTGGAACCCGGGCGACATGGTCGCGCCTCCGACGGCCGTGCGCGTGGCGACATCGAGGACGAGCGTGTGTACGTCGCCGAACTCATCGTCACCGTCCGGGTCGTCCGTAGCGAGCGCCATATGCACGCCGTCGCGCGAGACGTTATGACAGCCGACGCACGTACCGCTCGAGCCTGATGTATAGAACGGAGTGGGTGTAGGATCGAACGTGCCAAAGTCGTGGCTGTAGATGCCGCCGGTCTTTCCGCCGATCCCGCCGTACACGGCCGACTGCCAGTAGTAGATGCCGCCCGCGAGATCTTCCTTCGCATAGCTGAGGTCCACCTTCGTGGTGGATGAACTGACACACTGGCCGTCAATGGTCGCGCGTACGATGACGCTGACAGGATTGCCTTCGCGGTTGGCATTGGCAATGTCGTTCCAAGCAGCCTGCGGGAGGGTGACGCCGCAACCCTTGCTCGTGCCCTTGCGCACGTCGGGCACGGCGGCGCACAGCGTCTCGACGCGAACGTCGGTGATACCGTTCTCGAAGTCTACTTCGTATAGCGTCGCCTTCGCCGGGGGCACGAACTGCACTTCGAGCACGTTCATGTTCGGTGGCAACAGCGTGCCGTCGAGCGGGTAGGCAATCGCCGCAGGCCCGAGCACGCTCGGATCGCACGCGGGCGCCGGAAGCGGTGGGAACGCAGGGCAGCTGGGGCATTTGTAGTTGGTGTGTATGCCGCCCTCGGTGCCTCCGTCGGCGTTGTTGAACGTGGTCTCGTCACCACCTCCGTCACTGCCTCCGTCGCCTCCGCCGAGCTGGCTGCCTTGGTCATCGCCACAGAACGTCAGTCCGCAGATTGCGGCACATCCGATGACGAGCGACGTGGACACGCGTTTGATCGAGGGCGTCATAGTTTGGCTCCTCCAAACAGAATGACCCAACGAACGTGAATCCGTCCACTCCTTCACGCCATTTGCAATAATAGGTACCCGATGCGCTCATCAAGTCGTCATCTGGCGCACTGCTTTGCCTATGTGCGGCTGGTCACTCGAGTTACCAGGCCCCGGTGTCATCCTCCTGAGCAACGCGAAGGAGTTGCTGAGCGAAGCGTGCGTGTGACACGCTGGACGGGGGTCCATCGCTTCGCTCAGGATGACAACCGTTTGAGGTCGCGACCCTTCCAGATCGCGAAGACCGCGGGATAGACGGTGAGCTCGAGTAGAAAAGAGGTGACGAGACCTCCGATCATCGGGGCCGCGATTCGCTTCATCACATCGGCTCCTGTCCCCGTGCTCCACAGCACCGGCAAGAGGCCGAGGAGCATGGTGAGTACCGTCATCATCTTGGGTCGAAGCCTGCGCGCAGCGCCGTCCACGATCACCTCGCGGAGATCATCGAACGTGCGTAGCCGCCCTTCGCTCGACCACCTTCGATGCGCCAAGGTCAGGTAAAGGAGCATCACAACACCCGTCTCGGCGTCGAGCCCCGCGAGCGCGATGAGGCCGACCCATACCGCGACGCTCATGTTGTAGTGAAGCAAGAACAGAAGCCATATCGAGCCTACGAGAGAGAACGGTACGGCGAGCATCACGATGGCTGTCTCGGTCACGGACTTCATACTGAAGTACAGCAACGCCATGACGATGCCGAGAGTGAGCGGAATGACCCATTTGAGGCGCTCCTGCGCGCGCTCGAAGTACTTGAACTGCCCTACCCAGGCGACCCGCGTACCCGATGCCAGTTTCACGTCCCGCGCGACTGCCTGCTTGGCTTCCGTGACATAGTTGGCAATGGGCCGGTCCGTGTCCACGAATACGAATCCGACGAGCTTGCCGTCCTCGCTGCGGATCATCGGGGGGCCGAGGACGCTCTTGATGGTGACCACCTGCGAGATCGGGATCTGCGCGCCCTCGGGTGTCGCGACGAGGATGCGACCGAGCGCTTCGGGGTTGTCTCGAAACTCGCGCGCGTAACGAACATTGATAGGGGCTCGCTGTCGCCCTTCGATCACCTCCGAGACGTTCTCCCCTCCGATCGCGCCGCTGACTACCGTGTTCACATCTGCGACTGTGAGTCCGTAGCGCGCGGCCTCCTCACGCTTCACCTCGAAGTCCAGATAGAAGCCGCCCGTCGATCGCTCGGCGAACGCGCTCCGCGTGCCTGGGATCTGCGCCACCGCGTGCTCGATGGCGATGGTGGACCTCTCAATCGCCTCGAGGTCGTCGCCGAAGACCTCGATCCCTAGTGGACTGCGGACTCCGGTCGCGAGCATCTCCGTGCGAGTCTGGATGGGCATCCACCAGATATTGGGCATGCCTGGAAAACGCAGCTTCTCGTTCATGTCGGCGATGAGTGCGTCCCACGTCATACCGGCACGCCACTCGGTTCGCGGCTTCAGCACGATCGTGATCTCGGCCATCCCGAGTGGCGCGGGATCCGTCGCCGACTCGGCGCGACCTTCTTTGCCGAAGACACTCGAGACCTCGGGGAACTTCTTGATCTCGCGATCCATCGCGGCGAGCAGCACGGTCGCCTCGTTCTCCGACATGCCCGGCGGCGCCGTGGGCATGTAGAGGATCACGCCTTCATTGAGTGGCGGCATGAACTCGCTTCCGAGCCGAGAAAAGGCCGGAACGGTGAGTGCCACCGCGAGCACGGCAACCACAACTACCTTCCACCTCTCATTGACGACGAACCGAACGACGGGCGCATATGCGGCGGTCAGGAGGCGGTTGATGGGGTTCTTGTGCTCGTCGTGAACCTTTCCTCGAATGAGGAGGACCGCGAGCGCAGGTGTGAGCGTCACCGCGAGGATCGACGCGAACCCTATGGAGTAGGTCTTGGTAAATGCGAGCGGCTTGAAGAGACGCCCCTCGTTGGCCTCGAGTGTGAAGACTGGGAGGAACGAGACCGTGATGACGAGCAGCGAAAAGAACAGGGAGGGTCCTACCTCCTGCATTGCGCGAATGATGACATCCCGCCGCGGCTCCTTCTGACCGCTCGCCTCCCATCCCGATAGCTTGGTATGGATATTCTCGATCATGATGATGGAGGCGTCCACCATCGCGCCGATCGCGACCGCGATGCCGCCGAGCGACATGATGTTCGCGGTGAGATGCTGAGCGTCCATGGGAATGAACGCGAGCAGCACGCCGATGGGCAGAGTGAGAATGGGAATGAGAGCGCTCCGAGCGTGAAGCAGGAAGAGGAAGATGATGACGCTCACCACGATCATCTCCTCGATCAGCGTGTGCTCGAGCGTGGCGACGGACTCCTCGATCAGCTGGGACCGATCGTAGGTCGTCACGACGTGCACGCCCTCTGGAAGGCTCGGCTCGAGCTCCGCGAGTCGCGCTTTTACGGCGTTGATCACGGTGAGCGCGTTCTCTCCGTACCGCATGACTACGACGCCTCCGGGGGCCTCGCCCTCGCCGTTCAGCTCGGTTACGCCGCGGCGAATGTCGGGGCCGATGCTGACTTGGCTGACGTCGTGAACGTGAACTGCAACGCCGTTCGACACCTTGATAGGTGATAGTCCGATGTCGTCTGTCGTCTTGATGTAGCCGCGACCGCGGATCACATGCTCGTGACCGGCTATCTCCAGCACTCGGCCGCCGACCTCCTCGTTAGAGGCGCGAACTGCGCGGACGACTTCCTCCATCGTGACGCCGAACGCGAGCAGCTTGGTGGGGTCGACGTTGACTTGGTATTGCTTGACGAACCCACCCACGCTCGCGATCTCGGCGACGCCATGTACGCTCGCGAGTGCGTAGCGGATGTTCCAGTCTTGGAGGGCGCGTAGCTCTTGGAGGTCATGCTTGCCGCTCTTGTCGACGAGGGCGTACTCGAACACCCAGCCAACCCCCGTGGCGTCTGGGCCAATCGTGGAGGTGACCCCCTGCGGGAGCTTGCTACGAACGGAGCTCAAATACTCGACGACCCGAGACCGTGCCCAATAGATGTCCGTGCCGTCTTCGAAGACCACATTGACGAAAGACATGCCAAACATCGACTGTCCTCGCACCGCCTGCACTTTGGGGGCAGACACGAGCGCCGCGGAGATCGGATAGGTGATTTGATCCTCGACGAGATCCGGGCTCTGTCCCATCCACTCGGTGAAGATGATGACCTGTACGTCTGATTGATCCGGAATCGCGTCGAGCGGCGCGTGCTGGAGCGACACCCATCCCCACGCCGCGAACGCCGCGACGAGGAGGATGGTGAGAAACGGCCGGTTTGCGGACGCAGCGATGATGCGCGCAATGACTCCGAGTGGCTTCTCCTCACTCATCGCGCGGACTCTTGCGAACGAGGTCCATTCCACACTTGGGGCATTTGCCCGGCGTCGGACTCTGCACTTCTGGGTGCATTGGACACGTGTAGGTGCTTGGCGAAAGGGCGACACTCGTGCTGGCGTCCGGCGTGGAGTCGTTCTCCCAGTACTTCGAGGCGGTGCTGATTCGAGCCTCCGCTGCGATCAGAAACGCCCCCGAGACGACGACCACATCCCCTGGATGAAGACCGGAGAGGACCTCGACCATGCCCTCCGACTCCATGCCGATCCGTACTTCTAGCGGTTTGAAGTGACCTTGACCCAAGTCCACGAACACGAGGCGACGCGGTCCGGTATAGACCAATGCAGCAACGGGGATCTGGATGCGACTCCCAAGGTCTGCGGAGAGCGTCACGGTCGCGACCATACCTGGATGAAGCTCTAGGTCCTTGTTCGCAAGCTCCACCCGCACGCGACCCGTGCGCGACTTGGGATCTATGGCTGGATAGACATATGCAACCTTCGCGTCGTAGGTGCGTCTGTCAACGTGGTCGAGCGTGACGTCTGCGCGCTGGCCCGTGTGAACATTCACCAAGTCTGCTTCATAGACCTCCGCCTCTACCCATACTTTGCTCAGAGCCGCCATGCGATACAGACGCATCCCTGGCTCGACCGACGCGCCCTGGACGACGTTCTTCTCGATGACGACGCCGCTAGCGGGCGCGGCGAACGTCACGTTCTCCATGGGAATGCGGCTCTTTGCTATCGCGTCCACCTGCGCGTCACTCATGCCGAGGAGGTGAAGTCTCTGTCGGGAGGCCGAGGCAAGCCCATCGATGGTGACGCCAGCGTCTAGCGGTCTGCTCGCTAGAAGGAAGTCGCGCTGTGCCTCGTAGAGCTCCGGACTGTACAGTTCGAAGAGGGCTTGGCCTCTAGAGACGTGCTGCCCGGTTTGATTGACATAGAGCTTCGTAATCCAGCCACGCACCTTGAGGTTCACCTCGGTCTGCGACGACTCGTCATAGCTGACCTCACCAAACGCGCGGAACGTGCGACGCATGGGCGACTCTGTGACGATCGTCGTTCGTACGCCTATGAGTTGACGGCGCGTGTCGTCCACCGAAACGATGCCTTGCGCTTGCTGATCTCGCGTAACGGCGACGAGAGACATTCCGCAAATAGGGCATGATCCTGGCGCCTTCTCGTTCACGAATGGGTGCATCGGACACGTGTAGTGGTCGATGTCCTCCGAGACCGGGCTCGCGGCGGACGTGGCGACTTTGGTAGGGGCATCTCCGCCGAACCACGCGACCAGCGGCCTCCGAAACCAGAGCGCCGCGACAATCAAGGCACAGGCAAGCGCGATTGAGGTGAGTGTTCGCCGAGACTGCTTGGGACTCTCGGCACTCATCGCGCAGCCCCCCGACCGCTCGGGCCGGGCATTCGCCCCATCGCGTAGTCGAGCTCCGCCGCGCGTCGGTCTATGTCCGCACTCGCGCGTTCGGCGTCCAGCTGAACGCTTCGAAGGTTGCGCTCGGCTGCGATGACGGTCGCAAAGTCATTGCGTGAAGTCGCGAACCCCGAACGTGCGGCGTCGACTTGTGCATGAGCAATAGGTGTGAGCTTCTCTTCGAGTAGCCGCTCGAGATGACGAGCTTCTTCCAATCGCCTGGTAGCAATGGTGACGGCCGTTCGTGCTTTGTCGCCGAGCGCCATGACCTGAGCCTCATATCCGACGCGCTCGGCTTCGGCCTCGTCGACCGCGCCTGCGCGATGTCCGAGCTCGATGGGAAGTGTGAGACCCAACCCCACCATCCAGCGGTGCTCGGGCATGTCCCACATCGAGTTGTAGGTGGTGGACAAGGTCAAGTCTGGCACCCAATCGCGCCGCGCGCGGTCAGCGCGAGCCACCGCCGCGAGCGAACGAGAGTGAGCGGCCCTTATGTCTGGCCGATCGTCCGCGAGGTGTCCCGATATGGCGTCTGGCGATCGAAGCGTTGCAGGTGGTGGTGGAAGCGGTGCCTCTGGGTCTCGATGCAGCAGCTCGTTCATCTGGGCCACGACCACATCGCGGTCCGTGGACAGCATGATGGCGTCATGCTCGAGATGCGCGAGCTCCGCCTCTGCGGCGATGGGATCGGCAATCGAAGCGCGTGCGGCCTCGAGCTGAATGAGCGCGTCCGCCTTTAGGTCGCGAACGAGCGCCGCGTTCTGCACATTGATCTCCAGTGATCGCGCGACGAAGAAATAGTCGTCGTACAAGACCGCTGCTGCGAGGGCGAGCTCGCGACGCGCTTGTTCGAAGTCCGACTTCGCGGCGTCGGCGTCATACTTCGCGGCATCGTCTTCGAGTATGAGCTTGCCCGGCCAAGGGAGCTGCTGGCTAATCATCGCTTGAAACCCGAGGCGTGCATTCGTGGACGCTATGGACAGTGGAGCGAGTTGAAACTCCACGGCTGGGTCTTGCAATGCGCCCGCGCGCCGGACGCGCGCGAGTGCCCCCTTCCACGCTTGGCGCGCCATTTCGAGGGATGGATTGCGATCCAGCACCAGCTGCACGAACGCTACCCGTTTCAGCTCGCTACCTAACGACGCGAGGTCAGGCGCAGCAGGCGGCGGCGGCGCGGAGCGATCGGCCTCCGCGCGCATCTCGGAGAGAGAGAGAGTATGGGTCGTTGCACAGCCACTGAGCAGCGCGGTTGCTAGTACGCAGACCGCCAATTGAATGGACGAGTCCATGATGTATTTCCTTCTTTTTCACATGGCGCAAGCGCGCTCATGCAACTCGAGGCCACGAACATCGACGGCATCGGCCGCCAATGGATCAGCAGACGAGGCTCGCCCTCGCCGCTGTGCTCAAGTCAGAAGCACCATGAGGTGGGTATGGAGTCGTCCCGATCGCTTTGGTGGGGGTCGCCACCGCACGTGGTCTGCCATCACCGCCGAATGCCGACGAGCGACGGTCAAGTCGTGGTCTGCGTAAGTGGAGGCTGGGGTCACGGCGACGAGTCGCGCGTCCGCGATGCCCTCGAATCGGGTGAGCGCGCCTTGCTGCGCAGCCGGCATGATGACGATCGCGCAGCAGTCGGTGTGCGTCTGCTGGACCTCGTCGGCGCGACGCAGAATCCGAGCTGCGCTTGCCATGCAAGGGTCTGCCGAGAGGGCACCCATCGCTTTGCAATAGAAGTAGCGGCGCTCACTTTGCGCGAGGCTCACGAGCAGCGCGAGCACGGTGACGACCGCAACGCAGGCAACTGCCACGCGTTTCGTGATCGCTCTCGATCGCCAGTCTGTGCGCACGAACAAGAGCCTAGCACGAGTCAACGGCGCACCACCTCGCGAGCCCAGGCGCGTCCGCAGGATCATGCCTCAATTTGCTACCTGCGCCCTTGAACCAGCTCAAACGGTGCGCCCAGGTTTTTTCGACTGGAGGACTAGGAGCGCTGAGATGTTTAGGTGTAAGTTGGAAGCTTGAAAGACTACGCGCATCCTGAAGTCTTGGTCGACACCCAGTGGGTGGCTGATCATTTGAACGACCCGGGCGTCCGCATCGCGGAGATCGACGTCGACACCGCCGCTTACCACGAGGGTCATATCGTGGGCGCGCTCGGCTGGGACTGGACCCTGCAGCTGTGCGACACAGTGCGACGCGACATCCTGTCGAAGGAGGCGTTCGAGGGGCTGATGAAGGCCTCCGGCATCACACCGGAGTCGACGGTCGTGCTCTACGGGGACAACAACAACTGGTTCGCCGCGTGGGCCTTCTGGCAGATGAAGATCTACGGCCATGCCGACGTGCGCCTGATGAACGGCGGACGACGCAAGTGGATCGAAGAGGGCCGCGAGATGACCGACGCGCTCCCCGCGCCTACGCCGACATCGTACGTCAGCCAGCGGTTCGATAGCGGGCAGCGCGCGTTCCTCGCCGACGTCCTCGAGACCGTCCGCGCACACGCCGCGAACCTCGTCGACGTGCGCAGCCCCGCCGAATTCTCCGGCGACCTGCTCGCGCCGCCCGGACTGCCCGAGACGTGTCAGCGCGGCGGCCACATCCCTGGCGCATCGAGCATCCCTTGGGGCACCGTGTGCAACCCGGACGGCACGTTCAAGTCATTCGACGATCTCGAGGTGCTCTGTACCAAAGCGAAGCTCTCGAAGGAGCGACCCGTCATCGCCTATTGCAGGATCGGCGAGCGATCGAGCCACATGTGGTTCGTGCTCAAGTACCTCGTGGGCTTCACGGACGTTCGCAACTACGACGGCTCGTGGACCGAGTGGGGCAACCTCGTGAACGCGCCCATCGAGAGGCCCTGAGTGGCAAACGCCCCCGCGAATCCTAGCTATGAGCACAAGCTCGGTCTGCTGGGCGAACGCCCTATTGGCATCACGAGCTACAAAGTGGGCTCGCGCTTCTCGTGCCAGATCGATAACGTCGATCCAGGCGCGAGTGGCGCGACGCGCGAGGAGGCCATCGAAACGGCACTCGCGAACGCGGCTCACTCGCTCAAGCTCCAAGACGTCAACGACGCCCTGCGCCTCGCGGTCGAGCAGATCCGACCCGTCAACCGCATCAAGAAGTAGCGCTCGGTCCCGAGCGACCGGCGCGACGCGCGACGAGGCGATCGACACGGCGTTCGCGAACGCGGCTGACTCGCTCGAGCTCCAGGACGCCAAAGACGCCATGCGCCGCACGGTCGAGCAGATCAAGCCGACGACGGACCGCGACAAGAGATAGAGCCTCGAGCGCAGGCTTGATCGCATCACGTCGTTGTGGGCTAGAGGGCCGTCGGACTGAGAGCGGTCTCCGCCATGCGGCGACAGATCGCGAAGGCCATCTCCATCGCCTGGCGATAGTTGAGCCGAGGATCGCACGCCGAGAGATAGTTGGTGTCGAGGTCTGCCTCGGAAATCCCACCACCGATGCATTCGGTCACATCCTCGCCGGCGAGCTCGAAGTGCACTCCGCCGAGCGTCGTACCCAACGCGTCGTGGACGTCGAAGGACGTGCGAATCTCGCCGAGGATGTCGTCGAAGTTGCGCGTCTTGATCCCGTTCACGGTGATCATGTTCCCGTGCATCGGGTCGCTCACCCACAACACACGCCGGCGCTTGCGTTGGATGATCTCGATGAGCGGTGGCAGCTTCTCGGCGACCGCTTTGGCACCCATGCGCACGATGAAGACCATCTTGCCCGGCTCGTCGTACGGATTCAGGACCTTGCAGAGCTCGACCACCTCGTCGGGCGTGGTGTTCGGTCCGAGCTTCACGCCAATGGGGTTCGCGATCCCTCGGAAGAACTCGACGTGACCGCCATCCAAGAGTCGCGTGCGGTCCCCGATCCAAGGGAGGTGCGTCGTGAGATCGTAGTGCGCAGATCGGCGCGGCACGGTGCGCGTCTGCGCCGACTCGTACTCGAGGTGCAGCCCCTCGTGGCTCGTGAAGAACTCCACCTTCCAGAGGTCGTCGAGCATCTGATCGCCGAGCACCTTCATGAACTCGAGCCCTTCGGCGATACGCTTCGCGGTGCGCTGATACTCCGCCTTCAGCTGGCTCGGCAGATCCGCGCGCTCGAAGAACGAGAGATCGAAATACTCGGGGTGGCGCAGATCAGCGAAACCGCCTTGCCCCAGGGCGCGCATGAAGTTGAGCGTCATCGCCGAGTGGTGATAGCCCTTGAGCAGGAGCTGCGGGTCTGCGCGGCGGTCCGCCGGAGTGAAGCCCGGTCGGTTGACGAGATCTCCAAGGTAGCTGCGTAGCTCGACGCCGTTTCGCGTCTCGGTGGGCTTCGATCTCGGCTTGGCGTACTGGCCCGCGAGCCTGCCGACGCGGATGATCGGCCTGCGCGCGCCGGGCACCAGCACGAGCGACATCTGCAACAGAATCTTCAGCTTGTTGGTGATGACGGACGGATTGCAATCACCGAACGTCTCCGCGCAGTCACCGCCCTGCAAGAAGAACCGCTTGCCCAGCTGCGCGTCGGCGATCAGCGATTTGAGTCGCTCGACCTCCCAAGACGTCACGAGCGGCGGCAGCGTACGGAGCTTGCGCACGACCTCTTCGAGCTCTGCGGGGTCCTCGTACTCGACCTGCTGCTGGGTTGGCCGGGTGCGCCACGAGTCCAACGTCCATGCCGAAGACGTCCGCTCGGCTCCATCGCCGAGGGCCGCACTCGTGGTCTGGAACGTCAGCATGATGACGCAGTCCGGGCCGAGTTGGAGCTGGTCGCCGTCGTGAACACGCTTTCGACCGTAGACCCGCTGGCCGCCCAGGTGAGTGCCTTGGGCGCTGCTCATGTCCTCGATGTCGATGCCGTCCGCGTGACGAACGAGCCGGGCGTGCAAGCGCGAGACGCCGTTGCTGTCGATGACGACGTCGCAGTCGGTCCCGCGGCCGATGAGGGTCTCGTTGCGATGGACGTAGAACGTCGCGCCGAGCGACGCCCCCCGCACGACGACCAAGCAGGGCACCGTGTTGGCGTCAGGGCTCGTCGCGCTTTTGGTCATCTTCGCGTCGGCTACTTGAACGTCCTCGTCCAAGCGGGGAGGGCGTCCGCTCATTGACGCGAAGTTACCACGCCGACACGACACGAAGCCGGTTTTTGCTTTGGATCCGGGAGCGCGTAACGATCCCGCGGGCGTTGCTCAGGCGGATTTTGGCGCAATCCGCTCGCGGAGCGCCAGAGCGAGAACTGCGAGCAAGTTGTCCAAAGCAACGGGCTTCGCGATCGCGTAGGGAGTTCCCATCTTCGCGGCCAGCAAGGCCAGATCAGATCTACCCGACCAGAGCACGATCGGAATCCTTTCTTCGCCCACCTCGTGGAGCATCATCTTGTGAGCCATTGCGGGTCCCCCAAGCACTGGCATGTCGACGTCGAGCAAGAGCGCGTCTGGAAGTTGCTGCGACGACCGAAGAACCTTGAGCCCTTCCTCACCAGTCCGCGCTGTCCGAACGAAGTAGCCGTGCGCTCTGAGCATATTCGACAGGATCTCTACGAGATCAAAGTCGTCGTCGACGATGAGGAGCCTCGAGGTCATGCTCCGCCTGCGCGGCCCCCCTTGCTGCCAGATATCTTGGTAGTCCACCACCTCGGGCAGCCTGGCCCGACTGAGCGAAGCGCAGAGCTGGTCCAAGAAGACCGGAAGCCCATGAGACTCGGCTCTCCCGGAGAGAGGAGGGCTCCTCGAGTCGACACGCGCTTTCGCCCTAGCGAGGATTGCTTGGCGATTGATGGCAATGAAGTTGCGGAGCATGGCGACAGGTGGGTCTGCGGTGAGAAATGCGTTTAATTGGTTAGTACTGGCCGCCGATGGTGAAGAACAAACGCGGGCTCCCATCGAGCGCATCGGCGTAGCTGTCTCCTAACTCCTTGATGGGTAGGCCTTTCACGATTCGCACGAGCATCCGCTCGTCGACGTCGCTTTCCGGACTCGATGCGGTCTTTGCGGTCTCCTTCGAGAGCGCAGTACCCGAGACGCTCAGTGTTTCCCTTTTCATCGTTGGTTTGCCTTGATGCGAGAACCGGACCGACGCTTGCTCACGATGCGTTTTTGCGCGCGCGCGGCCGATTCCTTCGACTGATGGTGTCGCAAGGGAGTTCGCCGAGTGACCGAAGCGAGGCGTCGAGGCGTTTTGACTCAGATTCGACGCGAATGACACATAGGGACGCGAGTGCGGCGACGATGAATCTCCTGTTCACCTCGAATTCACGCGATTTCGAGAGGCCTGCAACATGCACTGCACCGATTGTGACTTCAATTGACGTCGCCTTAGGCGACCGACAACAACTGAGTGAGAGGAGGAGGCTGATGGACGCTTCGGGCGCACTTGTTTTTGTGGAACCGGGCGGCGACTGGCCTTTTGCTGTCGAGGTCGCTGCGCTCGACGTTGTCGCTTTTGCCCAGATACGCGGAGAGCGCGACGAAGTCATGCTCGCGCGAGCCTCAGAACGTGCTGCGAGGTCGTCGGTCGAAGTCGTGATCCTCGCGTGCAACTCCGAGCACGCCGCCCCCGCCGTCCGCCGTCGGACTGCGCTGGCCGAGGCGCTCGTTCCGTCGATTGTCGAATCACGGCACGGTAGATTGGTATTGAGTGCTTGCGAGGGGGCGTCGCGCGCGTTGAAACGCGCTCTGCTCGCGTTAGCGTCTACACTCGACGAGTCGCTGGTTGGAAGCTCGACTATCGTGTCGGTGCTCATCGGCGGACACGTTTGGTCTGGCGATTGGAGTTGTCAGCGCGCTCTCTCGCCGAGGCTGGTGAAATCTTGGTGAACGCTAGGTTCGGCGTCGATTTCCGACGATGCGAAGTAGGAACAGAAACATATTGATGAAGTCGAGGTAGAGCGTCAGTGCGCCAACGAGAGGCAGGTTGGCGTTGGTCTCGCCTCGGCGGAAAAGCTCCCTCAAACGTTGCGTATCGTACGCAGTGAGCCCGGCAAATAGCAGCACGCCAACTAGCGTGATGATCCAGTCCAGCGCATTGCTGCGGAGAAAGAAGTTCACGACGGACGCGATGATCACGCCGACCAAGGCGAAGAGAGCGAATCGCCCCACGGTACTCAGGTCGCGCTTGGTGACGAGGCCAAAGACCGAAAGACCCGCGAATGCGCCAGCGGTGATGAAGAACGTCGCCGCGATCGACGACGCCGTGTACACGAGAAAGAGCGTCGAGAACGTAATGCCTGTGAGCGCCGCGTACGCGAAGAACATCAGCGCCGCCACGGCCGTGCTCACCCGACTCGCCACCGAACTGAGCGCGACGACGATCCCCAACTGCGCGAAGAGCAGCACATAGAAAAGAAGTCGGTTTCCTAGCAGCACTTCGAGTGCCGCAGGCGAGTGCGCGACCACGAGCGCCACGACACCGGTGGTCGCAAGACCGAGAGCCATCCAGCGATATGTCACCCACAGACCGTCGCCGGTCCTGTCGCGCGACATGGCGGAGCTGTTTTGACCTGCGTAATTCATGAGTGAAACGTAACCATTCCGGCGATTGGAGCGTGCGCGCCGAAGCACCTCGCTTCAACAGGATCGCCTCTTACGGTCGAGATAGCGTGCTGCCCGCCGCGTTCCTCAGGAGCGCGGTAACTTCCGCGACGAGAGAGTCGGGATGGAACGGCTTCGTCACATGCCCGTCGAAGCCCGCGGCCATTGCCGCTTGTCTATCTTCGTTCGTCGATTGAGACGTAAGGGCCAACACGACATACGGCCGGTCGTGAGAAAGGCGCAGCCGCCGCGCGAGCGAATAGCCATCTTCGATGGGCATTCCGATGTCGCTCACGAGCAGGTCGTACGGGAACGTGGCTAGCGCCTGCACGGCCTCTTCGACGGAGCCTACGATCTTGGTCGTGGCGCCGCGACGATCGAGCTCCGTTGCGAGGAGTTCGCGAGCATCGGCGTCGTCATCGAGCACCAGCGCGGACACTCCAGCCAGTGGTTTTGCGCAGGAAGTCGACTCCTTTCGGCGTCCGACCAAGACGCTACGTTGGGTCATCGGTGCACCCAAACCGACTCACTCACGCAGAGCACTGCTCCGCCTTCGTGCGCGAAGGGATACCATTTTACTTCCATGGGCTGTGCTCTGCAGAATGCGAACCACCGCCCCTTCCCGTTCGACCGGATCGCCGGATCGCCGCGAACCCGAAGCTCGCCCACGCAAAAGAAACGACGCGTAACGCCGTAGCCGGTCAGAAATCCGGCGAAACAGCTTAGGGGTGGGCCAACTGGGACTCGAACCCGAAGCCAATGGATTACGAGTCCGACCCCGACGTGAGCCAAGTTGCCGATCCTTGCCGACTTTGGGCATGTCGGGTTCATCCGTGCGGCTCCATCGCGGCCGATCCAGCGGCCGTTGCCACTCGCCGTTGCCACTTTGCGAGCTCAACTCCGCAATCGGCCCTTCAGCGCGCTTCTCTCCGCATCCGTCGCCACACGGAACGCGAGAGATCTACGATCGATGTGGACGCCGAGGACCTTGGTCGTCAGACGTGGCGGCTGCTGAAGGCGACCATGGACGAGCGAGCGCGACTTTGGGCGGGAACCGAGGCTTGCGGGATTGGCCACGGTGGCGCGCGCTGAGTGTATGGCGATCCGCACGGTGCGGAAAGGACGTGACGAGGCGAGGAGCGCGACGCGAAGACGTCGTCAATGTCCGGCGCAGCGCTGCAAAGCGGCCGTACGAGACTGAGCATCCAGAGGTCGCTCCGCCCTTTTCAGGTGAGGGACCTTCGCTCGATCAGCGGATCGGGAGAGGCGACAACTTTTCTAACGGTTCTTAGGCCAGACAGCATCGAGTGGACATCAGCGCCCAGCGTCGGCGCTCAGGTCATAGCGTTCGTGGCATCCAGCGCCTTCGAGCAGGACGACATGATTGTCGACGGACACTTTGACGGGGGACTCGTCGGATCCCACGGGCACCGCGAGCTTCACCGTGAGAAGCCCAATACCTGTCTTCTTATCGTAGAACGTCCACGTCGTCGTGCCAGCGCCGTCCGCGCACTTCCCCGCGTTCCATTCGTCGACGATGGAGTCGGGGTCGGCGCCCTTGGCGACGGCGTCGGCGGCGCTCGCGACCCTCACGGATTGGTGGCCGTCGGCCCTGTCTTCGATCGACAGTAGCTCGCCTTCGACGTGTCCCTGCGAGCCGTGACCAGCCTGACATTTTGCGGGCCAACCGCCTTCCATCCCGGCGTCATAGAAAAATAGCGTCTGTGCTGGGCCGCGGAACACGAGCGCAGCGTGGTAGTTGAACCCCATATAATCTTTCGTAACGTAATAGGGCGGATCTCCGTCGCAAGCGGTCGACGGTATGTCGTCCCCCGGACTCGCCGTGAAGATTTGTCGACATAGCTCGGCGTGCGCCGCGCTCTCCGTCGACGAGACGCCGCCAAACAAGCCGTTCGCCTCGACCCAATTGTCCGCGACCTCGAGATTGTCCGCGCTGATCGCCACCTCGGCTTCGCACACCGTGGCGCCTCCGAGCTTCGCTGACGCTGCCGCGCTCGGAACGAGCTTCTGAGAGATCGCGAAGGCCGAGCGTGCCGCCGGGGCGCGCCCTTGCTTCTCACGAATGAGGCCAATGTTGAACCACGTTTGCGCGGCGAGCTTCGGCTCCTCACCAGCCTCGCGAGCCGCGTCGAAGTCCGTGTCGGCCTGGTCGAGATCGCCCGCCAGCAGCTCGGCATAGCCCTTCTCACTGAGAGCGCGTGCATCGTTCGGAGCGGCGACGAGCGCGTCGGCAAACGCCGCTGCGGCGTCCGAGTACCTCTTTGCCATCGTCGCTTTGCGACCGCGGACCATCGCACCCCAGTAGACCTTGCGCTTGGCCGCGAAGTCCGGTGGAGGGACGAAACCAGCGTCTGCGGCTTGCTTGCGAACGTCCGCGAGCGTCGTGGTGTGATTCGCCGCGTCCGATGTCGACGCGACGGCGTCCATTGCGGCGACCGGCTGCGTTTTGTTGCATTGTGCACACAGCAAAGCGAAAATGAATCGCTTCATTGGTGCGAAGTTTACTCGGCGCGAAGGAAGCCTAGCGCGATCGGGCATGCAACGGTCCGAGCGGGTCCGCTCCGCCGGGGAGCGACGCTGGGACTGCCCATTACCGCCGACAATGCGCTCCTCATGACCAACATCCGTTCGACGACGTACCTTCCGGTGCCGTCGCGTCGCCATAGCCTTTTGCGCCCCTCTACAATTTCTTCCTCGTGAAGGTGTTTAGGTACGCGCCATGACAAGTGCTGCACTGGACACCCACGAGCTCCGCGGTCTCTACCGACGGCGCGCCGGTCGCTATGACGTGACGTCGCACGCCTACGCCCTTCTCGGCTACCGCCCTCGCTCCGGTCGGGCGCTTCGACGTCGTCGACTTCAGGGCGCCCGGAGCCTGGCCCGAGCCACTTCTCCGCGTGGTCTTCCCGTTCCTTCGCCCGTTCGGCGTTACCCTCGATCTGCGCACGAGGCATCCATGGGAGTCGCTGGCAAAAGCACCTGAACCTGGTCCTCATGGAGGAGCGATACCTCGGAACGACTTATATCGCGGCCGGTGAGTCGAGAACTATCTCGACATGACCAGGCTCTCACAACGACTCAAGAAGGCAGAAAAACAATGATGGGCTCATGGTGGTTTTTATGGTTGATCTTCATGTTTATTTTTCTGATCCCGCCGGTTGGCTATGGTTGGGGTTATAGGGGCTGGGGCCCACCTTATCCTCGGTATATCCAGAGGCGTCGCGGACCACCGGTCGCTGCGAGCGCCACGGGAGCCCCTCACCATCTGTCTTGGGGGTGGGGCGGAGACTTTGTGTGGTCGGTGCTGTTCATTGGAACGATATGGTTCTGTTGGGCCATGTGGTCCGTGCTCTGGGTGCACTGACTCAGCTTACGGAGCTGGAGGGAAGATGGACCGCTCATCGTCGAGGACATCTATGACATTCCTGGTCACGGCATCCCGCTCGCACCCGTTCTAAAGGCGCAACCTAGCCGGAAGATTCGCATTCGATGCGAGGCAGCCGATGGCACGGGCGGGGTGCCCTCCGCACATTCGTGTCGCTCGACGCGCGGACCGGAGAGGAACTCTTGCGGACACACACCGAAGCGCATCCGCACTCGAGCGTCGCCGTCGACGTTCAGCGCAAGCGAGTCTTCGTCGGCGACAATCTTGGATACCTCTACGCGCTGGACGCGCAGACTGGCAGTTACGAGTGGCGAACCAAGCTCCTCGAAGACGGCAAGACCGCCATCAAGACGACACCCTCCGTGCTTGCCCGACGCCACCGATGACTTCGTAGGACGCACCGACGATCCCTCGCAAAAGCTCACCCGCAAACCCTATCTGACCCCTTCGATTTACCTACAGTCCGGGGCGACCGAGATGACGCTGCCGAAGCTCGTCCGCAAGGAGCTCGACGGATATCTCGAGTGCGGGCTGCTTCGCCGAGGCTTCGCGCGACTGCGGTGCACAGGGAGGTGCAACGAGACGAGCCTCGTCGCGTTTAGCTGTAAGGGCCGTGGATTGTATCCGTCGTGTTTGGGCCGGAAGACGTGCGCAACGGCGGCGCATCTCATCGACGACGTGATGCCGCTCGCGGTGCCGTTGCGCCAATTGGGTGCCGACCGTTTCCTTCGCGTGGCGCAAGCGGTTGGCGTACGACTGGGGTCGGCGTTGACGCGCGTGTTCACCAAGATGGTGTCGCGCTTCTAAGGTCAGCGAAGCGGAGCCGTGGTCGCGCTGCAGCGGACCTCGTCGGAGATGAAGCTCAATCCACACGTTCACGCCGTGTTTCTCGACGGGCACTACGTCGAGCGCGCAGAGGAGTTCACGTTCGAAGCGAGGTCTCGCGTGAGCACGAGCGAGGTCGCAGAGTTGCTGCAGCGCACGCGCGACAAGATGTTCGAGTACCTGCGTCGAAATGGATTGCTCGCGCTCGGGCGACGAGGACGACGCCAACGAGATGGCCCCGCGGCCTCCGCAGTCGCAGGCACGACGCCCCCGGCTGGCCCGGAGTGGCGCCGCGGTAAGCTACCGTTGACGCATCAAGCAATGATGGCAGGGCGCCCGTTGAGCGTCGCGCTCGACGGCTTCAGACTGCACGCCGCCACGCGCGCGCGGGCGCCACGGACGACGCCGGGCGGAGGCGCTCCTGAAGTACAGCCTGCGTCGTCCCGCAGTCGCACAGGAGCGAGGGAGCTCGCTACTCACTCTCGCAGCGAGCTCCGAGGATCACGCGGGACGCAGCGTCGCTAGCGCCATCGCGTGCAGCGGCAACGTGAACGACACGCCGCTCGCGGAGGTCGTGATCGCTAGCACTTGATCCGGTGCGTCGGACCTCGAGAGTGCGTCCGTCCATCCAACCCGATACGGGCTTTCCGAATGGCAAGTACGACTTGTCGATCGTGAACGTGACGGTCGCGTCGTTGGCGGTGAATCCCGGGCCCGCCCCGAGGTCACTCAAGTTGGCGATCACCACGACCAGAGCACCGTCCGCGGTCGTTCTGAGCTCGAAGGCGACTCTCGAGGCGACGGGCGCGCTGCCGGACCGGCCCCGCACGGCATCTGTGACTTCGGACGTGGTTGCGTCACGCTGCAGTGGGACGACGAACGTGGTGACCTACGTTGCTCCTCGAACTGGGGCCGTCGAGCGCGTATAAGAGGCTCAAAATGTCGTCCTCGGAATCGCGGCAGCGCTCGCTTCTCTCGCGTCGGCTTACGATAGCCCTCGCGACCCCTGTCCTGCTGCTCGTGGCGTTGGGGGCAATCCTCGGCCGCCAGATCCTGCAGTTGGCCGACGACATGCGTTGGGTCGATCATACCGACGAGGTTCTCGCGACGGCGAACGACACCACGCGACAGATCATCGACCAAGAGACCGGCCTGCGAGGCTACCTATTGACGGCAGACCGCGTGTTCCTCGAGCCCTACACGCGCGCGCGCCCGCTCGACGGCTTTGCCCGTTTGCACGACCTCACGTCGGTCACGCCCACGCAGCAAGCGCGATTCGACGAGGCGCGCCAACGCTACGAACAGTGGTTTGCTCTCGCCTCGCCCGTGGCAGAGGGACACGACGTCGAGAGCGGGAAGACCCTGGAAGCGATGCGAGAGCGCAAGACGCGCATGGATGGCGTGCGTGAGTCGCTACGGAGTGCGATCGAGATCGAGGAGGGCCTACACCGTGAACGCGCCGCCGCATCGGCGAACTCCATAGCCACGACGGGGGTCGTTTTTGTCGTGCTGATCGCCGCATCCGCCGCGATATTGGCGTTTCTATCGCGCCGTCAACTTAGCGCGATCGCGATCACGTTCGGTGCTGCTCTCGAGGCGGAACGGAAGGCGCGGGAGACGACGGAAGCAGAGGTCTGGATTCGAGCAGGTCATGCCAACCTCAGCGAGGCGCTACAAGGGGAGAAGAGCATCGAGCAACTCGGCGAGATCACTCTCTCGTCGCTCGCGACACACGTCGGCGCGGACATCGGCGCCTTCTTCGTCCAACACGCCGGCGCATGGCATCGACGAGCAGGCTATGCCCTCGATTCCAGAGCGGCGGGTCCGGAGGAGTTCAAGGAGGGTGAAGGCATCGTTGGGCGCGTTGCGGAGAGCGGCAAGGTGCTTCATCTCCGCGAGGTGCCGCGCGACTTTCTGAAGCTTCGCTCGGGCACCGGAGAGACCTCGCCGAACGCTCTCGTGGTGATTCCCGCACGCGTGGACGGGACGACCAACGCCGTGATCGAGCTTGGTTTCCTGCGGGACATCGACGCGCGAGCCCTCAACATGCTTGGCCGCGTCAGTGAAGTCGTCGCTCTCGCCGTGCGCTCGTCGGAGTACAAACTGGAGCTCCGC
>ENA-OFCD01000042-OFCD01000042.1-metagenomes-genome-assembly--contig:-NODE-42-length-78916-cov-7.252710_pt1 | contig 78916 bp, 73 predicted proteins | sample MGYA00153392_OFCD01 | MGnify analysis MGYA00153392 | reverse complement strand
GGAACACGGCGATGACGAAGACGACGCCGAAGAACACCCAGGCAGGGCCGTGCGGTGCGGAGAACTGCATCAGAACTCCTTCAGGAGCGGGGAGGCGATCGCGCGAGCGGGCCGGCTGGCGGACCTACCTGCCGTCGGCACCGGCGCCCGGCGGCCGGGACTCCGTCTCCTCGAGGGCCCGACGTCCGGCCGCGCCGGCCTGCTCACCGGCCGTCGTGACCGCGCTGTCCGGGTCCTGGCCGGTCGTCGCCACCAGCTCGACGCCGCTCTCCCCGGTGAGGAAGCGGTAGGCCAGCCCGGCGATCGCGGCCCCGACGAGCGGGGCGAGCCAGAACAGCCAAAGCTGGCTCAGCGCCCCGCCGCCGGCGAAGATCGCCTGGCTGGTCGACCGCGCAGGGTTCACCGACGTGTTGTCCACCGGGATGCTGATCAGGTGGATCAGCGTCAGCGCCAGGCCGATCGCGAGCGGGCCGAACCCCTTGGGTGCGCGCCGGTCGGTGACGCCGAGGATCACCATCAGGAATCCGGCGGTGAGCACGATCTCGACCACCAGCGCTGCGGTGAGGCTGTAGCCGCCAGGTGAGTGGATGCCGTAGCCGTTGGCGGCGAAGCCGTTGGAGGTGCTGAAGCCCGCCTTGCCGTTCGCGATCACGAGCAGCACGGCCGCGGCGCTGATCGCCCCCACCACCTGGGTCGCGACGTACGGGAGCGCTTCCCGCGCGTCGAAGCGCCGAGCCAGGACCAGCCCCAGCGTCACGGCCGGGTTGAAGTGCCCCCCGGAGATGTGACCGAGCGCGTACGCCATCGTCAGCACGGTCAGGCCGAAGGCGAGCGCCACCCCCAGGTAGCCGATCCCGACGTCCTTGACGCCCGCGGCCAGCACCGCGCTGCCGCAACCACCGAGGACGAGCCAGAACGTGCCGATGAACTCGGCCGACAAGCGGTGCACCAGCTTCACGCCGACTCCTTGGTCGTAGTTAACGATCATCCCTGGCCGTGGGGGGCGCAGTATTACATGAGAATGTGAATCCACCCGTCGACCCAGATGCGTCGCCGGTAGCGGCTTCTGCCTCACGCGCCCTCGCCACCGCCCCCCTCCCGCTGCAGCAGGTCCGAGCGGGCACTCCAGGAGGGCCTGCGCTGCGGGCGTGGTTGGCAGCCGCAGGACGATCGCGCTGAGCCATCAGAGCCCGGCCGCGAGTCCCACGCCCAGCAGGAAGAGCAGGTGTGCGGTGCGGTCGCCCTACCGCCCGCGGAGCACGGCCAGTCCGGTCACGGCGATGAGCATGACCAAGAAGTCTCCACGGCGCGATCCAGGGCAGGGAGAGCACGCTGATCCCGCGCGGAGCGAGCACACCGTCACGCAGTTGCTCGTGCAGTACGAACCTCTCGTCCACCGCGAGCGCAGCGAAGCCCACCGTCAGGAGGTGCCACGGCCGACCCCGCGGTCCTTGGCGCCCTCGATGACCTTTCGGCAATGAGCGAGCCGCCACTGATCCGCCGCTCCTGGACTTCGGTGGGCGCCGTGCGTGCCGTCCACGTCCAGTCGTGGTCGGTCTGTCCTTGAACGTGCTACCGGCTACGCCGCCTGCCACTGGTGCCACGTGATCTCATATGTCTCAGAGAGCGCGCAGAGGCGACGAGTTCACGCTCAAGAAATGCTTTTTCAGCGCGATCACAGGTCGAACGTGATGCTGCGTTCCGCTGGCTCATGTCTAACTCGTATGTCTAACGGTCCGATCCAGGGCTTTTCGGGGATCGATGTCAGGGCCCGAGTGTGGTGATCGGGATGACGTGGACTCCGTCCGGCCGGCGTCCGGCGAAGCCGGCGCTGGTGATCACAACGCGTGCAGCGGGTTCGCCATGACGGTGTCCATGCCCGGCGCGAACCGCAGCAGTGAGTCGGCGGCGTCATCAGCCGCAAGGTCCACGTTTCGTCAGCGAGGCGGACACTCACGATGCCTCCTACCTCGTGGCCCTCGGCTGCACTGTGGCGTTCGCCGGCTACACCTACGGCCGTTACCGACCCCCCATGACGGCTACCGTGCGGAGATGACCGACGTCCCCGTCGACCACGCATCGTCGCTGGCTCAAGATCCAGCGCCGACACTGCCAGATCCGTCCTGGATCACCTGGGTGGTGCGCGTCGCCGCCACCGCTGGGATCCTGGTGGTTACCTGGGCATGCCTGACCGGGTGGGGCGCGATCGTTCACGGCTACCCGCTCTACGCAGTGCTGCTCCTCGCGACTGTCCTCGGATCCGCGTTTACCGGCTCGCGAACCGTGCGCCTGCGGCCCAGGCGAGGAGGTTGGCGCCGCGTCACCCGCATCGTCCTCATCCTCGTCTCGATCGGATGGATCGGGCTGATGGCCTGGCTGCGCCCTTTCACAGCAGCTGAACCCGCTCTCGCGGCGATGATGTCCGACGCCAAGGTCACCGTCGCGGAGTCCCCAACCCAGATCGTCATGACCCCGACTGGTTCAGCCAGCCACACCGGGGTTTTCTTCCAGCCAGGAGCCAAGGTCGACGCGCGCGCTTACGCCGCGGTCCTGCGACCTCTGGCCGAAGCCGGATACACCGTCATCATTCCCAAACAGCCCCTCGGCATCGCCTTTTTCTCGATCACTACCTTCGATGCCACCAAACCCGCCTACCCCGCCATCACCCGCTGGATCCTCGGCGGGCACTCCCTTGGCGGAACCGTCGCCGCGATGCAAGCCGACTCCGCTGACAACGACCCCACCGCGCCGGTGGTCGGCCTCTTCCTCTACGCCTCCTATCCCGTCACCGACATCAGCACCTCGCTCACCGCCAAGGTCCTGTCCCTGTCAGCGACCAACGACGGACTCGCCACGCCGGACAAGGTCGAGGCCTCCAAGCCAACACTGCCGGCTGGATCGACGTTCACCGCGATCGATGGGGCCGTGCACGCCTTCTTCGGCGACTACGGACCGCAACCCGGCGACGGAACTCCTGCGATCAGCCACGACGACGCACGCACCCAGATCTCCCGGGACAGCCTCAACTTCGTCAGCAACCTCAGCACTGAACCCCCGCCCTGACGGCCCCAAGCCCCGGATTGCCCTCGTCTCCGGCGACGGCCCCCCGAGGGGGCACCGACAAGCGCCAAGAGCTCAGGGCTATCGGATGCTGCGTACCGAGGGCTTCCCCTGTCAGATCGGGGGCGACCGGTACCGGCTCGACACGCTGGTCGCCTGGGAGAACGCGCAACTCATTGCCGCGCGCCCGGCGAAGCCGATGCCCAGCCTGCCTCCTCGCAAGCGTGTATGCGTCAGCTGAGGTCAGTAGTCCTCGAGCGCGGCCGTGACGTCCGCGAGCGCATCAACTGCCCGACCGGACGTCGTGGTCGAGCACGGTCGCGAGGTGTCGCCGAGCCAGGCGGCGACATCGGCCCAGTCGCGACCCAGTTCATCGTGCCAGAATTCGGCGGCGTGGTGACGAAGGCTTCGGTAGACGACGTGCTTCGGCCAGACCTGGCCCTTGTCGTGTGCTGCGAGCCATCAGCGCACTCGGTGCCAGCGGTCGTTGAACAGCTCCGACCGCGGCGGCAGTCCGGTGGTGAGGTCGACGAATATCCACAGTTCGGTGTCCGGGGCGACCTCGGGCTCCCACGAGCGTTCGAGCGAACCGGTCAGTTGCCCGCGGCGGACCCGTTCCGCAGCTTGCGCCAGCATCACCTCCGTCACGGAGGCATCCGGCGGCAGTCCGAGGAGCTGAGCGCACCGGTGGGAGCAGCTCCGCGCGCAGGGAGGCAGGCAGCGGCGCCTCGTGCATCAGGCCGTTCTTGATCGGGCCCCGGAAGGCAGTCGCGTCGGCCAGTGTGGCTGGGTCCAGGAGCCGTTGATCGAGACGACACCACGGTCGAAGAACATCGCCCAACACCGGGTCGATGTGGACCCGGAGCCGGTTCTCGCGCTGCTCGATCGTCCGCACCGCCTTCGCCTGCGCCCGACTGTCCGCGAGAAAGGCCTCGGTAAAGGCGCTGCCGGTGCGGCCGCGCTGCACGTTGGCGCGCACCGGCGTTGCCACCATCGCGTCGAGCGCCTTCTCGACCTGACTGAAGATCTGCCGCGCCTCTGCTTCGGTCGGTGCTGTACGCGCGGTCCACAAACAGTCGGTGTCGGTCTGCTCTTTGAACGTGACGCGGTACAGGCTGTAGCCCCCGGCGGGGGCGTAGAGGGCTGCTCGCCACGTGCGCTGTCCGCCGCTGTCGCGGGCCTTGCCGATCGCGATCCGGGTGTCTGCTTTGCTCATCCGGTTCGCATCCCGGCTGGCAGATCGGGTGCACGGCAGGACACGATCCGCGTCGTGGCGGGCCGATCCGGAACGTTGCACCTCATCGTGGCAGCCAAACTCGTATGTCTGGGCACCAAAACAGACACCTGAGATCACTGGTAGGGAGTGACAGGAATGCCCAATCGTCTAGCCGCTGAGACCAGCCCGTATCTGCTTCAGCACGCTGAAAACCCGGTCGATTGGTGGCCCTGGGGACCCGAGGCTTTTGCCGAGGCGGAGCGCTTGGACAGACCAGTCTTGTTGTCCATCGGGTACGCCGCCTGCCACTGGTGCCACGTGATGGCGCACGAGTCCTTCGAGGACGAGGTCACCGCCGCGTACATGAATGAGCACTTCGTCAACGTCAAGGTCGACCGCGAGGAGCGGCCGGACGTCGACGCGGTCTACATGGAGGCCGTCCAGGCGATGACCGGCCACGGCGGCTGGCCGATGACCAGCTTTCTCACCGCGAAGGGCGAGCCGTTCTTCTGCGGGACGTACTGGCCAGACACCCGGCGTGGCGGGATGCCGAGTTTTGGCGAGGTGCTGGCGTCGGTCGCGGGCGCCTGGGACAGCCGGCGCGAGGAGGTCGAGGCGGCCGGCGCCGACGTCGTGGCCCGGCTGGCGCGGCCCGCGTCGGGGGCGACGGCAGCGGTGACCGCCGAGCTGCTCGACCAGGCCGCGGCGTCGCTGCGTGCGGCGTACGACCCGGTGCACGGGGGCTTTGGCGGGGCGCCGAAGTTCCCGCCGTCGATGGTGCTCGAGGCTTTGTTGCGGGCGCACGCGCGCACCGGCGCCGGCCTGGATCTGGTCGAGGGGACCTGCGCGGCGATGGCCTGCGGCGGGATGTACGACCAGCTCGCGGGCGGCTTCGCCCGGTACAGCGTCGACGCCACCTGGACCGTCCCGCATTTCGAGAAGATGCTGTACGACAACGCCCTGCTGCTGCGGGTCTACCTGCACTGGTGGCGGGCGACCGGCTCGGCGACCGCGCACCGGGTGGCAGTCGAGACCGGCGAGTTCCTGCTGCGCGACCTGCGTACGCCCGAGGGCGGCTTCGCGTCCGCCCTGGACGCCGACACCGACGGGGTCGAGGGTTTGACGTACGCCTGGACCCCGGCGCAGCTGCACGAGGTCCTCGGCGAGAGCGACGGCGCCTGGGCGGTCGCGCAGCTCGACGTGACCGGCACCTTCGAGCACGGCAGCTCGGTGCTGCAGCGCCGCACCGAGCCGGACGACCTGGCGCGGTACGAGCGGGTACGGGCCGCGCTGCTGCAGGCCCGTGACGACCGGCCGCAGCCGGGCCGGGACGACAAGGTCGTGACCGCGTGGAACGGCCTGGCGGTCGCCGCGCTGGCCGAAGGCGGCGTCCTGCTCGATCGGCCACTGTGGACCGCGGCGGCCGAGCGCTGCGCCGACCTGCTGCTCGACCTGCATCTGGTCGGCAACCGACTGCTGCGGACCTCGCGCGACGGGACCGCAGGTTCGGCGGGCGGCGTCCTGGAGGACTACGCCGACCTCGCCGAGGGACTGCTGGCGCTGCACCAGGTGACCGGTGACGCCAGCCGGCTCGCCGACGCGGGGGGCCTGCTCGACGTGGTCCTGCAGCACTTCGGCGACGGGCGGGGGGGCTTCTACGACACCGCCGACGATGCCGAGCAGCTGGTCCGTCGGCCGCAGGACCCGACCGACGGCGCGACTCCGGGCGGGACCTCAGCGGCCGCCCAGGCCCTGCTGACGTACGCCGCGATCACCGGCTCGGCGCGGCACCGGACGGCCGCCGAGGCGGTGCTCGGCACCCTCGCGCCGCTGCTGGGCCGGCACGCCCGCTTCGCCGGATGGGGACTGGCGGCTGCCGAGGCGCTGCTCGCCGGCCCCGCCGAGGTGGTGGTGCTGGACCGACCCGACCTGCTGCGGGTGGCCCGGCTCGGCACCTCGCCCGGTGCCGTCGTGGTCACCGGCGGGCCGCTGGCGCAGGGCCGGCCGACCGGGGCCGCGTACGTCTGCAGGGGCTACGTCTGCGAGCTGCCGACGACCGACGCCGAGCTCCTCCGCGAGCAGCTGCAGGTCGTGCTCCCCTGACCCCCTTCTCCTGAGAGGGCTCCGGGGCGGGGAACAGCGAACACGTCTTCGCCGTTGTGCAACACTGTAAGTAGGTAAGCACAACAGAGGAGTCGCAGATGAGGTACGACAAGCAGTTCAGGATGGGCCCGCGCGGCGGAGGCAGCCTGGAAGAGCACGAAGCCCCCTCCACCGACGGGGTCGAGGGCTGGTTCGCCGGGCGACTGCCCGACGGCTGGTTCGACAGTGCACCCGAGGTGAGCGTCGACCGTAACGAGATCCTCGTCGTCGGCCGGGTGTCCGCACCCGACGCCGCCGGTGACGCCGCGGCGACCGCACAGGCCGAGGCCGGGCGGATCGCCCGGTTCCGCGAGAGCACCCGCGAGGAGCGGATGTCCATCGCCCGGGAGGCCGAGCACCGCTACGGGCGCAAGGTCGCCTGGGGCGCGCAGGCCGGCAACACCCGTCAGGTGTTCACCACGCTGTCGGTGCCGGTGATGACCCGGCTCCGCCAGCCCGAGCGCCAGGTGCTCGACACGCTCGTCGCGGCCGGGGTGGCCCGCAGCCGCTCCGACGCGCTGGCGTGGAGCGTCCGGCTGGTCGGGGAGCACACCGAGCAGTGGCTCGGCGAGCTGCGGCAGGCCATGACGGCTGTCGACGAGGTGCGGGCCCAGGGGCCGGCCCTCTAGCCGGAGGCCCAGGCCGACCGCAGGTCGTCGGGGACGCGGACCGGCCGGCCGGCCCCGTCGACCAGCACGTACGTCGTACGCACCGTGCAGCAGACCTGCTCGCCGACGCGGATGACCAGGGCCAGCACCCAGCTGGAGCCGCCCACCCGCTCGCAGGCCGCGTCGACCTCCACGAGGTCGCCGCCGCGGGCAGGGGCGGACCACTCCAGCGTGCTGGCCCGTACGCGCATGTCCAGGCCACGCGCCTGCAGAGCCTCGTACGTCGACCCGACGACCTCGAACCACGCGGTGCAGGCCTCGTCCGCCCAGGTCAGGTAGTGCGCGTTGAACACGATGCCCTGCTGGTCGACCTCGGCGTAGCGGACCTGCGCCGACCAGGCCGCCACAGGGTCAGGACCCGTTGTAGCGGTACGTCGCGATGCTGACGGCGACGTAGTGCGACGCGAAGGCAAGCAGCGTGAGCGCGTGGAACACCTCGTGGAAGCCGAACCAGCGGGGCGACGGGTCGGGGCGCCGGCGCGCGTACACCACTGCGCCCAGGGTGTAGAACACCCCGCCCATCAGCAGCATGACCAACACCACCGGGCCACCCCGGCGGAGCAGGCTCGGCAGCACGCCGATGGCCAGCCAGCCCAGGCCCAGGTACAGCCCGGTGAACAGCCAGCGGCCCGAGCGTGGCAGCAGGTTGCGGGCCAGGATACCGGCAGTCGCGCCGCCCCAGACGATGCCGAACACGACCCAGCGGGCGGTGCCTTCCAGCAGCAGCAGCGCGAACGGCGTGTAGGTGCCGGCGATCAGGATGAAGATCATCGAGTGGTCGAGCCGTTCCATGACCGAGCGTGCCCGTGGCGACCAGGACCCGCGGTGATAGGCGGCCGAGGTGCCGAACAGCAGCGCGACCGAGACCGCGTAGACGGCAGCGGCCGTCGTCGCCCTCCCGCCGTGGGAGAGGCTGACCAGGGCGGTGCCTGTGACCAGTGAGACGGCGAAGGCGGCCTGGTGCAGAACGCCGCGCAGCCGTGGCTTGACAGCCTCCACGACTGCCTCGACGAAGGTGTCGACGGCCGCGGCCATGCTCCCGGAGGAGCGGTCATCAAGCGCGTCGGACACGGGTCTCCTTGGGTTCTGCCGTTCTCACGACACCGTAGGTTCGAAGGGTCACAGCGCCCACTGAGCCCTCCGCGGGTAACATCTTTCCACTTCAACCGACCCGTGCCACTTCGCGCCGGGGCGGCTCCCTCGAGGAGAGGAAAGCATGACCACCTCCACCATCCCGGGCCTCGAGTCGGCCCCGACCGCCAACGCGAAGCTTGTCGCGTGGGTCCGGGAGGTCGCCGAGCTCACCACGCCCGACCGCGTGGAGTGGGCGGACGGCTCCGAGGAGGAGTGGCAGCGCCTCACCCAGCTGCTCGTCGACGTCGGCACCTTCATCCGGCTCGACCCGGCCAAGCGGCCCAACAGCTTCTACTGCTCCTCCGACCCCACCGACGTCGCCCGGGTCGAGGACCGCACCTTCATCTGCTCCGAGCTGGAGCAGGACGCGGGCCCGACGAACAACTGGATCGACCCGGCGGAGATGCGGGCCACCCTGCAGCCGCTGTTCGCGGGCTGCATGGTCGGCCGCACGATGTACGTCGTCCCGTTCTGCATGGGTCCGCTCGGCGGCCGGATCAGCCAGTACGGCGTCGAGATCACCGACAGTCCGTACGTCGTCACCAGCATGAAGATCATGACCCGGATGGGTACCGCTGCCCTCGAGGGCATCGGCGACGACGGCTTCTTCGTACCGGCCGTGCACAGCGTCGGCAAGCCCTTGCAGGCCGGTGAGCGGGACGTGCGCTGGCCGTGCAACGACACCAAGTACATCGTGCACTTCCCGGAGAGCCGGGAGATCTGGTCCTACGGGTCGGGGTACGGGGGTAACGCTCTGCTGGGCAAGAAGTGCTTCGCGCTGCGCATCGCGTCGGTGATGGCGCGCGAGGAAGGCTGGATGGCCGAGCACATGCTCATCGTGAAGCTCACCCCGCCCACCGGGGAGCCCAAGTACGTCTCGGCGGCCTTCCCGAGCGCCTGCGGCAAGACCAACCTGGCGATGCTGACCCCGACCCTGCCGGGTTGGAAGGTCGAGACCGTCGGCGACGACATCGCCTGGATGCGGTTCGGCCCGGACGGGCGGCTGTACGCCATCAACCCGGAGGCCGGCTTCTTCGGCGTCGCGCCCGGTACCGGCGAGAAGACCAACCCCAACGCGGTCCAGACGTTCACCGGCAACTCGATCTTCACCAATGTCGCTCTGACCGACGACGGCGACGTGTGGTGGGAGGGGCTGACCGAGCACTCGCCGGCGCACCTCACGGATTGGAGGGGCAACAGCTGGACCCCCGACTCGGGCACGACGGCGGCCCACCCCAACTCGCGGTTCACCACGCCGGCCGGGCAGTGTCCCACGATGGCGCCCGAGTGGGAGGACCCCGACGGCGTACCTATCTCGGCGATCCTGTTCGGAGGCCGCCGGGCCTCCGCCGTGCCGCTGGTCACCGAGGCCCGCAGCTGGCAGCACGGCGTCTTCCTCGGGATGACTGTGTCGTCGGAGACGACGGCCGCCGCCGCCGGTGCGGTCGGCAAGCTGCGCCGGGACCCGTTCGCGATGCTGCCGTTCTGCGGCTACAACATGGCCGACTACGCGGGGCACTGGTTGGACATGGGCGAGGCCACCGACGCCGACAAGCTGCCCAAGATCTACTACGTCAACTGGTTCCGCAAGGACACCGACGGCAGGTGGCTGTGGCCCGGGTTCGGTGAGAACAGCCGTGTCCTTGCCTGGATCGTCGACCGGATCGAGGGCCACGGCACAGGGGTGAGCACGCCGATCGGCACGTTGCCGAGCGTGGCCGCCCTCGACCTCGACGGCCTGGACGTCCCGGCGCGCGACCTCGAGGTGCTGCTCTCGGTCGACACCGAGGTGTGGATGCAGGAGGCCGCGCTCATGGACGACTACTTCGCGCAGTTCGGTGCAGATTTCCCGGCCGCGCTGGCCGAGGAGCACCGAGCCCTCAAGGAGCGCCTCGCGAAGGCCTGATTGGCCACGGCCGCTCTGCACGACGGGGTAGGGCGCTTGCCCGAGCGTGCGGCGCCGTGGTCAGCGGTCCGCGGATAGGCTGGCGTCGCCGGGCCGTCGCGGGTCGGCGGACCCGACGCCGGGAGGCACCCGTGGGGCTGCGCGACCTCGCGTACGGCGCCTACGAGCGCAGGCTCGCCCGATCGCTCGGTCGCCTCGGCGCCCCAGTTCCACGCCACGTCGGCGTCATCCTGGACGGCAACCGCCGCTGGGCCCGCTCGGTCGGGGCCGACAGTGCACACGGCCATCAGCGCGGCGCCGACAAGATCGTCGACCTGCTGCGATGGTGTGACGACGCCGGGGTCGAGCTCGTCACGCTCTGGCTGCTGTCGACCGACAACCTGGCCCGGCCCGAGCCCGAGCTCGCGCCGCTGCTGCGCATCATCGAGGGCGTGGTCGTCGATCTCGCGGCCGACGGGAATCCCTGGACGCTGAACATCGTCGGCGCCCTGGACCTGCTGCCCGCCGATACCGCCCGACTGCTCAAGGAGACCGCCGCAGGCACCGGCGGTCGCTTCGGCGTCACCGTCAACGTCGCGGTCGGCTACGGCGGTCGGCGGGAGATCACCGACGCCGTCCGCGCGATGCTCCAGGCGCACGCCGCGCAGGGGGCGACCCTGGAGGACATCGTGGCTGACCTCGACGTCGAGCACATCGGTGAGCACCTCTACACCAAGGGCCAGCCCGACCCCGACCTGGTCATCCGTACCAGCGGTGAGCAGCGGCTGTCGGGCTTCCTACTCTGGCAGAGCGCGCACAGCGAGTTCTACTTCTGCGACGCCTACTGGCCTAACTTCCGTCGGGTCGACTTCCTGCGGGCGCTGCGTGCGTACGCCGCGCGGCAGCGCCGCTACGGCAGCTGAGGCCCGCTCGGTCCCGCGCGCTCCCCAGCCGGCGATCGCGCAGCCAACTGGGCACCGGGAACCGCGGCCGCGTGTCGCAGCCGCCGGCGGCAGCTGCCGGCATAGCGTCGGTGCAACGGCAGGCAGCACCGCCCGCCGCTCGGGAGGCCCGATGCTGACAGGAGCGCTGCCGGTCGGCACGAGCCTGGCAGGTCTGGCGCGCGCGGCGCGGAAAGGGGCCGGCACCCGGCTCCTGCGGCCGGGTCCCGGTCGCTGACCAGCCAGGGGGTCCCATGACGACGTACGTTCTCGACACCTCGGTCCTGCTGTCCGACCCCGGCGCGATGGGCCGCTTCGATGAGCACGAGGTGGTCCTGCCGCTGGTGGTGATCGGTGAGCTCGAGGCGAAGCGCGACCACCCGGAGCTCGGCTGGTTCGCCCGGCAGGCGCTGCGCGTGCTGGACGACCTGCGGGTGGCCCACGGTCGCCTGGACCAGCCCCTCCCGGTCGGTCGCGGCACGCTGCGGGTCGAGCTCAACGACTCCGGCCCGGCCGCCCTGCCGGCGGGCTTCCGGTTGGCGGAGAACGACACCCGCATCCTGGCGGTCGCCGCCAACCTCGCCGCCGAAGGCGTCGATGTCGTGCTGGTCACCAAGGACCTGCCGCTGCGGGTCAAGGCCGCGGCCGTGGGCCTGACCGCACAGGAGTACCGAGCCGAGCTGGCCGTCTCGAGCGGCTGGAGCGGCATGGCTGAGCTCCCGGTCGCCTCCCACGAGCTCGACCTGCTGTACGCCGACGGCAGCCTGGACCTGCCCGAGGCCAGGGAGCTGCCCACCCACACCGGGCTGGTCCTGCTCTCCGAGCGCGGATCGGGGCTCGCCCGGGTGGCCCCCGACAAGTCCGTCCGGCTGGTCCGCGGTGACTGCGGCGCGTTCGGCCTGCACGGCCGCAGCGCCGAGCAGCGGGTGGCGATCGAGCTGCTCCTGGACCCGGACGTCGGGATCGTCTCGCTCGGCGGCCGGGCCGGTACCGGCAAGAGCGCCCTCGCGCTGTGCGCCGGACTCGAGGCGGTCCTGGAGCGCCGCAGCCAGAAGAAGGTTGTCGTCTTCCGGCCGCTGTACGCCGTCGGCGGCCAGGACCTGGGCTACCTGCCGGGCGACGCCGCCGAGAAGATGGGTCCATGGGCGCAGGCCGTGTTCGACACCCTCGGCGCGCTGGTCTCGCCGGACGTCATGGAAGAAGTGCTGGCTCGCGGCCTGCTCGAGGTACTGCCGCTCACCCACATCCGCGGTCGGTCACTGCACGACGCGTTTGTCATCGTCGACGAGGCCCAGTCACTGGAGCGCGGCGTGCTGCTGACGGTGCTGTCCCGGCTCGGCCAGGGCTCGCGGGTCGTGCTCACCCACGACGTGGCTCAGCGCGACAACCTGCGGGTCGGCCGACACGACGGCGTCGCCGCGGTCATCGAGGCGCTCAAGGGCCATCCGCTGTTCGCGCACATCACGCTGACCAGGTCCGAGCGCTCACCCATCGCCGCCCTGGTGACCGAGATGCTGGAGGATCTGCCCTTCTAGCGGTGCCGTCCCGCGTCGCTGTCGCAGGCCCCGGCTAACCTGCCGCCCATGACTTTCCAAGGACCTGCCGTGCTCACCGAGGGGCTGCGACGCAGCTTCGGCGGTGCCGAAGCGGTCGCCGGCGTCGACCTCGAGGTCCAGCCCGGGGAGGTGTTCGGCTTCCTCGGGCCGAACGGCGCGGGCAAGACCACGATGGTCCGGATGCTGTGCACGCTGCTGGTCCCCACCGGTGGCCGGGCCGAGGTGGCCGGCCACGACGTGGCCAGAGACCCGCGAGGGGTCCGCCTCGCGATCGGGGTCGCCCTGCAGGAGGCCGGTCTCGACCCGCTGCAGAGCGGTCGCGAGCTGCTCGAGCTGCAGGCAGCGCTCTACCGGGTGCCGCACCCGAAGGACCGGGCCAGGGAGCTGCTCGCCCTGGTCGGCCTGACCGAGGCGGCCGACCGGCGGGTCCGCACCTACAGCGGCGGGATGAAGCGGCGCCTGGACCTGGCATCGGCCCTGGTGCACTCGCCCGAGGTGCTGTTCCTCGACGAGCCCACCACTGGGCTCGACCCGGCGTCGCGCATCACGATCTGGGACGAGGTGCGCCGCATCAACGCCGAGGGCACCACGATCTTCCTCACCACCCAGTACCTCGAGGAGGCCGACCAGCTCTGCGGCCGGCTCGCGATCATCGACCACGGTCGGATTGTCGCTGAGGGCACGCCGGATGGGCTCAAGCGGGAGATGGGCGCTGACGTGGTCACCGTGGGGCTCGGTCGCGGTGGGTCGAAGGACGCTCTGCGGGTCGCTGTCGAGCCACTGCCCGGGGTCGACCACGTGGTCGACACCGACGGTGGCATCGCTGTCTACGTCACCAACGGCGCGCAGGCGGTGCCGGCCATTGTCCAGACGCTCCACGACGCCGGCGTCGAGGTCGGCGCCGTGTCTATCTCCAGACCCAGCCTGGACGACGTCTTCCTGGAGGCGACCGGACGCAGCATCGAGGGCGCCGGCGACAGGGACCGCGAGGCGGCGGCGTGAACGACATCCTGCTGCTCGGCAGGCGGTCCGTCCGGGAGATCGTCAAGCTCCCGGCGGCCACCCTGCCCGGCCTGTTCATCCCGCTGTTTTTCCTTGCGGTCAACATCGGACAGGTCAGCAAGACGTTCAACAGCGCCACCGCCCCCTTCCTGCAGGGCCAGAGCTACGTCGCCTTCCAGGTGCCGGTGTCCTTGGTCTTCGCGGTGTCGACCGCGACCAGCGGGGTGGCGCTGGTCACCGACATCGACCTCGGTTACTTCGACAAGCTCCTGGTCGCCCCGATTCGCCGTACCTCGATCGTCTTCGGACGACTGGCCGCGGACTTCGTGCGGGGCCTGTTGTCCTCGACGCTGGTGCTGCTGCTCGGCGTTGCCTTTGGCATGCGGATAGCCAGCGGCCCCATCGGCGGCGTGCTCATCATCATCCTGGCGGCACTGTGGGGGGTCGCCTACGCCGGGATCGGCCAGGTCATCGCGCTGAAGACCCGTAACGTCCAGACCACCAATGCCAGCTTCATCCTGTTCTTCCCGCTACTGTTCCTCACCCCGAACTTCGTCCCATTCGAGCTGCTCGCCGAGCCGATGCAGACCCTGGCCCGCTTCAATCCGGTCAGCTACGTCATCGAGGGGCTGCGCGCGCTGATTCTCGAAGGCTTCGTCTGGTCCAAGGTGCTGGCCTGTGTCGCGGTGATCGTGGTCTCGGGCACCGTGCTGACCTACGCGTCGCTACGGGCGCTGATCAACTACGACAAGGGCTGACCGGCCGAGGCTTGTCCCAGTGCCCTGACCCGACCCAGGACGACCTCCGGGACCGCGTCGGCCGGTATCGCGCCGATCAGGAAGTCGCCGGTACCCAGGGCGACGTCCTGCTGCCGCCAGAAGTCCGGCGGAATCACCGCGCCTGTGTAGGCGCTTCCCCGCAGCTCGACACGGTCGAGGTGTCGCATCGCCAGGGTCCAGCGGTAGTGGTCGGCGGTGTTGGCCACCGGCGAGTAGACCTCCAGGGGTATCGCGGGCTGTGCGGCTGTCGGTGCAGCATCACGGTCGTCGAGCAGCACCCCCGCCAGCGGTAGGGACGCGAAGTTGCGGAGCCAGTCGGCGACGTACATCGAGGCGTTCTCGGCGTCGTCGGCGCCCAGCGCCCCGGCCTCCAGGTCGCCGGAGTACGGGTGGGTCCAGGTGAGCCACTGCCTCGGCGACGGGATCTGCAGGACGACCGGCCGGCGCTGCGTCCGCACCACGAGCGTCACGAGCTCCACCGCCCGGGCGGTCACGTCGACGTCGCCGAGCATCGTCCTCAAGGCGAAGCCGGTCCGGCTTCTGGCGCCCATCGCCGTCCGCAGACGGTCCTCGAGCAGACCGGCGTAGACGGGCCCGAGCGAGAGCATGGCCGCATCGGGCTGCAGCAGGTCCTGTACCTGGCCGAAGAAGTTCGCGTACGCCATCGGCTCGCCGATCGGAAGGGCTCGACCCTGTAGCAGGACCGACTGTGCGTAGTCGTCGCCGTCCAGCAGCACAGCCCTCTGTCGGCCCGAGGGGGGCGTGGCGATGATGCCGGCCAGGTCGATGGTCATGGTCCTCCAGAACGGTCGGGCCCGTCGCGCTGCAGCGACCTCACCCGGACGGGGGAGGTCGCTGCAGCGCGGACGGCTCGGGTCAAAGATCAGGTCTTGTGGTTGCTGACCTCGCCATACTTGGTCTCCAGCTCGACTATCCGGGCCTGTAGCTTGTCGATCTTCAGCACCCGCCGGTCCGGGACCATGATCAGCGGCAGGTCCTGCAGCTTGGCCTGCACTCTCTCCGGCTCATGCCCGCTCCAGTGCGTGGCGAACAGTTCCTCGTCGTCCTCCTGTCCCCACGAGCCGTAGTAGAGCAGCTCCTTTGGGGGCTCAGGCTTGACGAACTCCGCGACGAACTCGTGGTAGGGCTTACCCCGGGCCAATCGTGTCTTGCGGATGTCGGCGCGCAGCGCCGCGGTCCCCTCCTGGTCGACCACGTAGGTCTCCGGGGTCCAGGCGACGCCGTACAGCTTGGTCGCCACCTCCTCGGAGATCCGATCGAGCTGCAGGTCGTCGACCACGAGCTCCGGGTCGCGCTCGATGACGTCGCCATAGCCACCGCCCGTGCCCTGCGCGATCATGTAGAGCTCGCCCTGCTTGGCGACGTCGAACTGCAGGCCCATGTGCGCCGACTGGTAGCTGCCGCCGGCGTACGGCTGCTCATTCATGATCCTCTCCATCGAGAGGTCGAACTCCGCCGGGTTCTTCTTGATGATGTCGTAGATGTCGATGCCCTTGACCATCGCGAGGGGATAGACCGGACAGCCGTAGCCGCCGAACATCCCCGGCACGGAGGAGAACTTCGACCCGGACGTCACCGTCATGAAGCCCCAGGCCGGGGTGCCGCGGGAAGCCACGATCATCTCGTAGCCCATGCCGCCCCGGTACTTGCCGAAGCCCTGATTGTCACGCACGAGGCGCTTGCTCACCAGCTGCAGGAATGGCACCTCTTCCTCCATGACCTCCTGCTCGCCGATGTCGGCCATCGCGCAGAACAGCGGTGCTACGGCGTCCTCACCGTCGCGGAAGGCCTTGGCCCCGCCGCCCATGCCGTTGAGGTCCGCGCACAGGTTGCCGACCTGCTCGCCGTTCTGGGTCGTCCCGCCCCACAGGAAATCGTTGATCTGGTTAAACCACGGCGCAATCACGTTCGAGTACTTCTTGGGCGCCGAGAACTGGATCTTGGCAAAGAGCACCTGCAGCGCGGAGAAACCGCGGAACGATGCCTGCAGTGACTGACCGACCGGTGCGTCGTAGCCGGCATCCGCCCAGCTGTGCTCTTCGGTGATGACCTCGATAGGCGACAGCGCTCCGGTACTGCGGGGCAGGTCGGGCCACCAGAAGGACAAAATCGCCTGCGCCATGAACGACTTCGTTGATGCCAGTGGAGAGTTGATGGCCCGGTTCAGGATCTCCGGGCCGGTGCCGGTCAGGTCCACGATCATCCGGTCGCCCTTGATCGTGATCTTGCAGGCGAACTTGATAAGGATGTTCTCCTTCAAGGTCGAATCCACGAACTGGTTGAACGTGACCGTCCCGTCCGGTAGTGCGCTGATCCGGCGGCGCACCTCGGTCTCGACGTCTTCGACGGTGAGCCGCAGCGAGGCGACGAACGCCTCCTGGCCCACCTCCACCATCAGCCGGTCGACGGTGTCCATGATCCGGCGGACCGCCCCCATCTTCACCTTGATGTCGGCGAGCATCAGCTTGGGGTCGCGGGTCGAGTGCTGCAGGAACGTCAGCAGGTCACGGCGTAGGAAGCCGCCCTCGACGATCTTGATTGGCGACGCCCGCAGGCCGTCGTCGAAGGGCGTCTCGGACCCCGACGGCATGCCGCCCGGCTCGCACGCACCGTTCTCGCCCTCGTGGATCGTGGCCCCCACCCAGGCGATGATCTCGCCACCACGGATGACGGGCACCAGCATGGACTGGTCGGTGTTGTGCACCATGCCGAAGCGGGAGTCGTTGTGGAAAAAGCCGTCGCCGGGGTTGATCCCGACGGTCGGCTCGTTCTTCCAGTTTTTCATGATGTAGCGGATCGGGTGGTGCAGAACCGCCGAGAAGGCGATGACTCCCCGGTTGGACAGGTATGTCACATCGCCGTCAGCGGTGTAGACCGCGCACGACAGGTCGGCCCACTTCGCGCCCGGTGCGGCGCCCATCGACTCGCACATCTCGAACGCCTCGTCGAGGGCCCCGGCGAGCCGCTTGCGGATCCGGTCCACCTCGATCGGGCTGACGCCCTTCGCGATGCACCGCTCCTCGTACGCCGAGCGCGGCATGATCTCGTGGTGTCTCATGATGGCCGGGTCGGGGCCCAGGAACAGTGTGGTCTCGTCCATGAATTGGTCGACCCACTGCTGCTCCTGCTCGGAGAGCAGCTGCTCGTCGTCTCCGCCGGCGGCGGCCCTGTCTGTGGTCAGCGTCATCGTTCGTCGGCTCCTTGGTGGATGCGCAGTGCGGGGATGGTCAGGTCGGTCGTCATTGCGGGCATCAGTCGGCGAGCAGCCACACACCGCCGTGTGCGTGGGGTTCGAGCCGCCAGCCGGCCTCGACCAGATACGTCGTGTTCTCCGTCGTGACGATCGCCGGGCCGTGGACGACGTATTCGTGCCGGAGTGCCTCGGCGTCGTAGACCGGCGTGTCGACCGGCTCGTCGACGCCGGGGAAATGCACCTCCCGGTGAGAGACCGGGGTCGGTGAGGACTTGTCATCGCCGGCCTCGATGGAGTCGAACTCCACCACCTCGCCCTCGACGAAGGAGGCGACCCGGATGGTGTTGACCCGGATGCCCGCCTCGGGCGCCTGCGTCCCCGGTCCGTACCGCTCACCGAAGATCTCGGAGAACGTCTTGATGAGGTGCAGTACGTCGGCCACACCGTTGACCCGGTTGATGTCGAACGCGACCGCCGTGGTGACCAGCTGGTTTCCGTAGCGCATGTCCATCTCAAGGCGGTACTTCACGTCCGCGCGGTCGAAGCCCTGCCGTACGAGGTCCTCGGCGCCCTTGGCCTCGAGCTCCTCGATGTAGGTGTTCATCTCCGCGTACTGGCTGTACAGGCTGCGTTTGATCGCCTCGTACAGCACGACGCGGGCGCTGCGCTCGTGAATGTGCAGCGGCATCATGTTGCATGCCCCCAGGGCCGAGAAGACCGGCGCGAAGGGCGGGAACAGGATCTTCTTGATGCCCGCGCAGGTGGCGATCCCGCAGGCGTGCAGTGGACCGTTACCGCCGTACGCCAGCATCGTGTAGTCCTCGATCAGACCGCCGCGGGAGCGCAGCTCCTTCTCGATGCCGATCGCCATCTGCTCGTCGACGGTGCTCTTGATGACCTTGGCGACCTCGATCGTGGACAGGTTCAGCTCGTCCGACAGTGCCTCGTCTATCGCGAAGAGCGAACGCTTCTTGTTGAGCTTGATGTGGCCGTTGGCGTAGTTGTCCGGGTCGAGGTAACCCAGCACCAGGTCGGCGTCGGTCACAGTGGGCCGCAGCCCACCCCGGTCATAGCAGGCCGGCCCCGGGTCCGAGCCGGCCGACTCCGGTCCGATCTGCACGGCGTTGAAAATACGGTTGTACGCCGCGATCGAGCCGCCGCCGGCCCCGAGCGTGTTGAGGTGGATCATCGGCGCCGACACCATCCAGCGGCCGATGGTCGGCTGGAAGTCGTAGTGCCGGACGCCGCCCTCGGGCACCAGCCCGATGTCGAACGACGTGCCACCCATGTCCATCGAGACGACATCACCGAGCCCGGTGGCCTCGGACAGGTGGGCGGCGCCACCGACACCGGCGATGGGCCCGGAGTGGATGGTCTGCAGGGCATCGGTGGAGTTGGGCTGGGCCATCCCCCCGGAGTTGTGGATGACCAGCATCGGCTTGGTGTAGCCCGAGTCCCGCAGGTTGCTCGAGAGCTGGTTGAGAGCGTTGAACATGGTCTCGTGCAGGAAGGCGTCCACGATGGTGGCCGTCGCCCGGACGTACTCACCCTTGCGACCGGAGACCTTGCTGCTCAGCAGGACAGGGATCGAGCCCAGCTCGTGGGTCGGGTACTCATCAAGGATGATCTCGAGGATCTTGTCCTCGTGCACGGAGTTCTCCGTAGCGTTGACGAGGGCGACCACGATGGCCTCGGCCCCGCGGTCAACCAGCGCCCGCACCTGCGTACGGACGTCGTCGTACATGATCGGCACCAGCACCTCGCCGGTGGAGTCGATGCGCTCCTTGACCGAGCGGATGAGTTTGCGCGGGACGAGCGGGGCCGGTCGTTCGGCGTCGGGCATGTCGCCCTGCTTGACGCCGTCCAAGCCCTCGCCGTAGCCGCGGCCACGGGACAGCGGAATGGTGTCTTCGAACCCGTGCGTGACCAGGGCGGCGACCCGCGGACCCTTGCCTTCGATCAGCGCGTTGGTGCCCAGGGTGGTGGCGTAGCGCACCGAGTCCACCTCACGCAGCGCGGTCTCGCGGCTGACGCCCGCGCGCTCGCAGGCCCGGTCCAGTGCCTCGTTGAAGCCCAGCGCGAGGTTGTGGTGGGTGGTCAGCGCTTTGGACTCGATGTAGTGGCCGTCCCAGACGAAGAAGCAGTCGCTGAACGTGCCACCGATGTCGACGGAGATGCGCCTCATGGTCAGTGCCTGCCAGTCGAGTGGGAGTGGGAGCCGGCACCGGCCGGTTCGTACCGTGCGCTGAGGTCGGTCTCGGCGTTTGCGCCCGGCCCGTAGTTGACGGCCTGCTCGGCGTCCTGGTCATAGGCGGCCCACTTCTCGCGCAGCGAGTCGATGTCCCAGAGCATGTCGACGGTGGGGGGGTGACCCGGGGGCAAATACTCCGCCTCGATCTGCGTCGCGCAGGACGGGCAGTAGAACTCCAGGATCCGGCAGAAGACCGGGTCGGGCGAGAAGGTGAACTCGTACTTCGCGGGGTCCAGGATCGGCGGGTGGATGTCGCGGGGGTCCCGGTCATAGACCAGCGTCCCCTCCTTGTAGTTGCCCCTCGCGTCGCCGAGGTCGTGGCCGCAGACGCGGCACAGCCATCGTTCGGACTCGAGGTCGATGAACAGGTACTCCGTCATCGGGACGCGCATGGTGGTGCCTTTCGTCGTGGGGCGGTCGGGGAGCGGGCAGAGAGCTAGGCGGCGTCGGTGAGCTGCAGGTCGCCGGCCGCCGAGACGTCGAAGGTCCAGCCGTGCGGGACGCGCGCCGTGAAGAAGGGGCCCTCCACGATGGCCGGCCCGGTCGCCTGGGCGCCGGGCTGCTGGTCCGCGAGCCGGAAGACCGGTACCTCGTCGACCTGGGTTGCCGAGGAGCGCACGCTGCGGGTCCCCGACGCTGCGGCCTCGGTCCTGCGGTCCGGTGACCCGCCTTCGATCGCGGGGTGGGGCAGGACGAAGGTTGCCTTCAGGGACAGAATCTCGACGCCCCCGTCCTTGATGTCGTCCCACTCCAGGCGGCACTGGTCCAAGTCGTACCCCTCCTGGAACATGTCCCGCGCGGCATTGGCCTGCATCGCCTGGCGGGCCTGCTCGAGCTCGTCGGCGTCCATCGCGGTCACGTCCGTCTCGTAACGCTGGGCGATATCGGAGAAGCTGATGCCATATGCGGAGAAGACAGCGGCGAGGCGGGGCACCAGGACACGGCGCACCCCGGCGTTGCGGGCGGCCCCGCAGGCGTTCATCGGGCCGCCGCCTCCGAAGGCGGCAAGGGTGGTCTCCGCGGTGGCGACCAGGCTTTCGAAGGAGCCCGCGAGGACCCGGTTGTAAGCCTCCTCCATCAGCAGAAGCGCCTGCTCCATACCGATCCCGAGCGGCTCGGCAATGTTCTTGGTGATGACGGCCCGGGAGCGCTCGGCATCCAGGGTCAGCTCACCGTTGAGGTAGGTCGCCGGGTCCAGGACCCCGAGCAGCAGGTTGACGTCGGTCATCGTGGCCTGCGTGCCGCCGAAGCCGAAGCACGCCGGCCCGGGCGTCGCCCCGACGCTCTCGGGCCCGACCGTGAGCTCGCCATCCCGGACGGCAATCACCGAGCTGCCCCCGACGCCCGTGGAACGGACGTTGCTCATCTCGTACGAGATGTCCACACCGCTGACCGACCCACGCCGGTCGGTGGTGATGGCGTACTGGTCGACGGTGCCGACGTCGGTGGTTGTCCCACCGACATCAATCATCAGGACGCTCTGCAGGCCGTACGCCTCCGCGAGCGCCCGGGTGCCCTCCAGCCCGCCGCGCGGCCCGGAGGAGTAAGTCTTCAGGGCAACCGACTTGGCGACCCGCGACGAGGCACCGTCGTTGCGGTAGATCAGCAGCGGGTTCTTGACCTTGTGCGCCCGCAGTCGATGCTCGGCGCCGTACAGGAACCGCTCAACCGTCGGGTGCAGAAACGAGTTGATGATGCCGGACCAGATCTGCCGGGTCCGGGATGTGTCACTGGCGAACTCCCACGAGAACAGGATCGGGACCGAGCCAAGCAGGTGGCGCGGGAAGTTCTTGAGCATCGCGCGCTTGTAGAGGTGCTCGCGCTCAAGGCTCCCGGCCGCGACGACGAGCCGCTCTGCCCCGGCCGTTGTCAGCCGGTTGATCTCTGCAACGAGGGCCGTGGACAACTCGTCCTCGTCACCCTCGGCGGCCAGCATCCCGACCCGCGCCCCCACGGTGTCGTCGAACAGCGCGGCCGACGCCTCCGACGAACGGAGCGCAGCGACCAGGTCGGGGTCGTCGGTGATCAGCCCGATCAGCGGCCCCTTGCGCTGGATGAGGGCGTTGGTGCCCTGCGTCGAGGAGTACCGGATGTGCCGCGTCGAGTGCAGCAGCTTGGGCAGGTCGGCGATGCCGAAGATTTCAGCGGACACCTTGGTCATGCCCTCGAACAGGCACTGGGATAGGTCGACCGGCGTGGTCAGCGTCTTGGTGAAGGTGAAGTCCGCTCCGCTACCCACGACAACGTCGGTGAGCGTGCCTCCGTTGTCGATGTTGATCAGTCGTTCCATGGGTGTCCTCCGGCTGGGGGTGGCCACGCAGCGGCTTGCGGTTGCGGCGCTGGCTGAAGGCTGGACAGTGGCAGGGGGACAACGGCTGTGGTGTGTCTCACATTCGGACAGCGTTCAGCGCGACAGCACCCCGGTCGGCACGCATGCTGACGAACGGCCAGTGACTGACCGAGGAGTCGGATTGCCACCCGTCGCCGCACGACGCCTAAAGATCGCTGACGCACGCAGCGACTTCCTGAGTACCGGTGACGTCCGTGACATCCCGGTTGCACTCGCGGCGTCCTGGCAGCGGTCGGCGTCGGCAGGCGTCGACGCAGCGACGGCCCGAGCCGGCTATCACGACGGCCTCGACGTCTTCGGGAGGTTGGCCCGCTGCGCGCAGCACGTGATCGACCGGCTGCTCGACGAGACCGTCGGTATGCCGCTGAGCATCGTGCTCACTGACAGCAAGGCGAGGATCCTCAGTCGGTCCGACACCGATCGCCGGATCGGCGCCCGCTTGGACTCGGTGTCGCTGTCGCCGGGCTTCGGCTATGCGGAGGGCTCGATCGGGACCAACGGCATCGGCACGGTCTGCGAGGCGGGGCGACCAGCCTTCATCGTCGGGCCGGAGCACTTCCACGAGTTGCTGCAGCCGTTCGCGTGTGCCGGCAGCCCGATCCGGGACCCGTTGACGGGCCGGGTCGAGGGCGTCCTCGACGTCAGCTGCCTGGTCAAGGACTCGAGCCCGCTGATGGTGTCACTGGTGGCCACGGCCGCGCACGACATCGAGCGGAGCCTGCTGCTGGACCGTAGCCGGGCTCAGCAGGCGATCTTCGAGACGTTCATCCGGTTGGACGCCCGCACCAGGGCGGCGGTGATGGCGGTCGGCGATGCGGTGGTCATGGCCAACGCGATGACGCACAGCATGTTCGACCCCGCCGAGCAGGGCACGATCACCGAGCACGCCCGTGGCCTCATGGTCCGGCGCGACAGCCCGGTCGCGCAGGTCGAGCTGGGCTCGGGCAAGGTCGTCCGGCTGCGTGGGACCCGCATCGTGGACGGGGGCAACACCGCGGGGATCGTCATTGCGGTCGACATCCTGGCGGAGGGCCGACACCTTCGGGTGGTGGTACCGCCCTCCGCAACCGCGATGACCACCGCGACCGGCGTGGCCCGGACTCAGCCGTCCGGCGCGGTGGCCGGCGACCTGCCCGACCTCCCCGCCCCGCGCCGGCCGCTCGTCCAGATCGTCGATGACCACTCACCGCTATGGCAGCGCGCCACCGACAGCATCGCGGCTGCGCTTGCCGGGGGTGGCGCGCTACTCGTCATGGGTGAGCGCGGGAGCGGCAAGGCCACCTTGGTCGCCGACGTCCACAGCCGGCTGCATCCCGATGGCCGCAGCGTGGTCGTCGAAGCGTGCGACCTGGTTCAGTCCGGGCGGGGCGTCGCCAGGCAGCGGGCGGGCCCGGGGTCGCTGCTGTACCTGTTCAAGAATGTCGACCGCCTCACCGCGAGGGGTGTCGAAGGGTTGGACGCGATTCTGGACGGCCTGGCGGGGCGAGACGACACGGCGCGTGTGGTTGCCACCATGGATGACGCGGTGCGCGACTCCGACCAGCCGTTCCGCGAGCTTCTGGGTCGGTTCCACACTGCGGTGACGGTGCCGCCACTGCGGCACCGCACCTCGGACCTGCCCGAGCTCGTCAAGGCAGTCCTGGACCGGCTGGTACCGGGCCGACAGGTCAGGGTGGGCCCGGCCGCGATGCGCGTGCTGTCGCGCTTCACGTGGCCGCAGAACATCCTGCAGTTGGAGAGTGCCCTGGCCGCAGCACTGCAACAGCGACCGGTCGGTGAGATCCAGGTCGAGGACCTACCTGGCTACTGCCACACGGCTGCCCGGCGGCAGCTGTTCGGCATGGAGGCGATGGAGCGGGACCTCATCGTGTCGGCGCTGCGCGCGGCCGACGGCAACCGCGTGCAGGCGGCCGCAGCGCTCGGCATCGCGCGTTCGTCGCTTTACCGCAAGCTGAAGAGCTTCGGGATCACGACGGTCTGACTCCCGACTGCGCAGGCCTCAGGCGCCGACGCGCTGGGAGGCCCGCTCGGCGCGGGCCTGCGCCTTCTCCTCGTACGAGCGGGCGAGGCCATCCAGGGCGCCAAGGAACTCCGCGACCTTGGTCCGGGCCGCCTCGGCCTCGGCGTCGAGCCCCTCGAGGTCGAAGAAGCCCCAGTGGGTCAGCAGCGGCGTGATCACCTGGTCGTGGTGGATCCGCAGGTCGTAGATCCCCGCCTTGGCGATCATCTTGGCCTTGCGACCGAAGTCGGTGATGCCGGTGCCGGGCATCTCGAACCCGAGGACCTCGTTGGCGATCGCGATGACGGTCTGGGAGGGCGTGAGCGCCAGGGCGGCTGTGACGCAGTCGCGGTAGAAGACCATGTGCAGGTTCTCGTCGGCGGCGACCCGGGCGAGCAGCTTGTCCGCGATCGGGTCCTCGGTGTAGCGGCCGGTGTTGCGGTGGCTGATCCTGGTCGCGAGCTCCTGGAAGGACACGTAGGCCATCACGTCGAGTGCGCTCTTGCCGACCGCGTCGTAGCCGACCTGCATCTGTTGCATCCGACCGCGCTCCAGCGCGTCCGGGTCGACCCCCCGGGTCACCAGCAGGTAGTCGCGCATGACGATCGCGTGCCGGCCCTCCTCGGCGGTCCAGCGGTGCACCCAGGTGCCCCACGCGCCGTCGCGACCGAAGCCGTCGACGATCTCGCGGTGGTAGCTCGGCAGGTTGTCCTCGGTCAGCAGGTTGACCTCGAAGGCCACCTGGGCGATCTTGCCGAGCGTCGACTGGCCTGGCTCGTAGGGCTCGGTGTCGAAGTCACGGCCACGGCTCCACGGCACGAACTCGTGCGGCATCCACTCCTTGCTGATCCGCAGGTGCCGGTCGAGATTCGCGGCCGCGGTCGGCTCCAGCTCCCGCAGCAGGTCGAGACGGTCCAGGCGAAGTGTGGTCATGCTGTCAGGATGCCCGCTGAGAAGCCGCAGCCCTTGGCACGGACGGACGAGTTGTCCGCCGGCCGGTTGTCACGACATGACAGAGCGCGCTAGGCCCGCGGCGGGCGGGTCATCGACAGCACGTCGAGTGCCTGGTCGAGCTGGGCCTCGGTGAGCTCGCCGCGCTCGACGTAGCCGCCCTCCAGCACCACCTGGCGGATCGTCTTGCGCTCCCGGAGCGACTGCTTGGCGAGCTTCGCGGCGTTCTCGTAGCCGAGGTAGCGGTTGAGGGGCGTGACGATGCTCGGCGAGGACTCGGCGAGCTCACGGCAGCGGACCTCGTCGGCAACGATCCCGTCGATGACCCGGTCCGCCAGCAGCCGGCTGATGGTCGACAGCAGCCGGATCGACTCGAGCAGGTTCTTCGCCAGGACCGGCAGCATCACGTTGAGCTCGAAGTTGCCGCCGGCCCCGGCGAAGGTGATGGCCGCGTCGTTGCCGATCACCTGGGCGCAGACCATATTCAGCGCTTCGGGGATGACCGGGTTGACCTTGCCCGGCATGATCGAGGAGCCCGGCTGCAGGTCAGGCAGGGCGATCTCACCCAGGCCGGCGCGCGGGCCCGAGCCCATCCAGCGCAGATCGTTGCTGATCTTGAACAGGCCGACCGCGAGCGTCTTCAGCTGGCCCGAGGCCTCGACCAGCGCGTCGCGGGCGCCCTGCGCCTCGAAGTGGTTGCGGGCCTCGGTGAGCGGCAGGCCGGTCGCGGCGGCCACCTCCTCGATCACCCGCGCGGAGAAGCCCGGGGGAGTGTTGATGCCGGTGCCGACGGCGGTGCCGCCGAGCGGCAGCTCCGCGAGCCGGGGGAGCGCGCTGTGCAGCCGTTCGATGCCGTACCGCACCTGCGCGGCGTAGCCGCCGAACTCCTGGCCGAGTGTCACCGGCGTCGCGTCCATCAGGTGCGTACGGCCGCTCTTGACGACGGTGCCCCACGCGTCGCGCTTGCGCTCCAGCGCGGCCGCGAGGTGCGCCAGCGCCGGAACGAGGTCGTTGACGACAGCGCCCGCCGCGGCGATGTGGATGCTGGACGGGAACACGTCGTTGGAGGACTGAGAGGCGTTCACGTGGTCGTTGGGGTGCACCGGTGCACCGAGCCGCTCGGCGGCCAGGGTGGCGAGCACCTCGTTGATGTTCATGTTGCTGCTGGTGCCCGACCCGGTCTGGAAGACATCGACCGGGAACTCACCGTCCCAGCGGCCGTCGACCACCTCGGCGGCAGCGGCCCGGATCGCCTCGGCCAGCTCGGGGGGGATGACCCCCAGCTCGGCGTTGACCGTGGCCGCGGCCGCCTTGATCTGGGCCAGGGCCGCGATGTGCGCCCGCTCCAGCCGCTGGCCGCTGACCGGGAAGTTCTCCACTGCACGCTGGGTCTGCGCGCGGTACTTCGCCCCCGCGGGCACCTGGACCTCGCCCATGCTGTCGTGCTCGGTGCGCCACTGCGGTGTCTGGTCGACCATCCGGCGATCCTGCCCTGCGCGTCCGGTCGCAGGTGGAGCGGGTCGGCGTCACCGGGGCTCGCCGGTGCGGTGCAGACCTAGGCTCGCGGGGTGCGGACGAGGTCGTCGCTGGCCGGCGCGGGTCGCGGACGGGTCGCCGCGGCCCGGCTGCGGCTTCGTGACGGCAGCTGGTCGGTAGGCCAGTGCGCCCTGGCGGCCGGCGTCGCCTGGGCGCTCGCCACGCAGCTGCTGGGCCACGCCCGACCGTTCTTCGCCTGCGTTGCCGCCGTCGTCTGCCTGGGTGTCCGGGCCTCCCAGCGGCTGCGCCGGGTCGGCGAGCTGGCCGTAGGGGTGACGGTCGGCGTCGCCATCGGTGACGCGCTGGTCGGGGAGATCGGCACCGGCCCCTGGCAGATCACGCTGGTCGTCGGGGTCGCCCTGCTGGCCGGCCTGGTCCTGGACGGTGGCCCGCTGCTGGTGTCCCAGGCGGGCCTGCAGGCGGTGTTCGTCATCGCGCTGCCACGCACGCCCGGCAGCGGGGTCATGCGCTGGGAGGACGCCCTGGTGGGCGGGGCGGTAGCGCTGCTGGTCGCTGCGCTTCTGCCGGCGGACCCGTGGCGAGCCGCACGACGCGGCGCCGACCGCTCGCTGACCGAGCTCGCGCGGGTCGCCCGGCAGACCGCGCACGCGCTGCGTACGGGCGACCCCGCCGAGGCGGCCGAGGCGCTGGCCATCGCCCGGGCCACCCAGACCGGCCTGGAGGACTGGGGCGAGTCGCTCAAGAACGGCCGGGAGATCACCCGGCTGTCGCCGCTGCGCCGCGACCGCAGCGGCCTTGCTGAGGTGCAGGCCAGGATGCAGAGCGGCGTGGACCGGGCGACCCGGAACCTGCGGGTGCTGGTGCGTCGGGTGCTGTTCGCGCTGGAGACGGGGGAGGGGCTGCCGCCGGCGGTCGCCGACGAGCTGGACCGGTTCGCGCTGGCCGTCGACGCGCTCTGCGAGTCCGACGGGCGGCTGCCCGAGGGCCCGCCACCCGAGCTGCTGGCGCTGGCCGCGGGGCTCGACCCGGCGGCGCTGGACCCCCAGGGGCTGTCGGCCAGCGTCGTGGTCGCCCAGCTGCGCTCCGCAGTCGTCGACCTGCTCGTCGCCGTCGGGGTCTCCGTGGACGGGGCCCGCTCGGCGCTGCCCCCGCTGCACTGAGAGCTACAGGTCCACGTCCACCACGACCGGGCAGTGGTCAGAGGCGCCCTTGCCCTTACGCGCCTCGCGGTCGACATAGGCATCGCGTACGACCACCGCCGGCGTCGCCAGCACGTAGTCGATCCGCATGCCCTGGTCCTTGTGGAACATCCCGGCCCGGTAGTCGAAGTAGGTGTACGGCCGGTCGCCCTTGCCCGGCCGGGCGGCGACGTCGACCAGCCCCCACGCCTCGAGCCCGTCCATCGCGGTGCGCTCGGCCGGGGTCACGTGCGTCGAGCCGACGAAGGCCGACGGGTCCCAGACGTCGGCGTCGGTACGGGCGACGTTGAAGTCGCCCATCACTGCTAGCGGCTGCGCCGGATCGAACCCGTCGAGCCGGCGGCGCAGCGCCGCGAACCACTCGAGCTTGTACGCGTAGTGCGGGTCGGAAAGGGCACGGCCGTTGGGCACGTAGACGCTGGTGACGTGCAGCGGCCCGCACTGCGCCGACGCCAGGCGCGGCTCCGGGTGCCCGTCGAGCACGATCGACACGTCCTCCAGGCCCACCCTGGACAGCACCGCGACGCCGTTCCAGCGACCGTCACCCGCATGCGCCACGTCGTACCCCAGGGCCCGCAGGGGCAGGTGCGGGAAGGCGCCGTCGGCGCACTTGGTCTCCTGCAGCGCCACCACGTCGGGCGAGGTCTCCTCCAGCCACGGCAGCAGCCGGGGCAGCCGGGCGCCGATCGAGTTGACGTTCCAGGTGGCGATGCGCACGGCTCAGTGGCCGTGGTGCTCGAAGTCGACAGCGGCGTACGCCCGCAGCTTGGTGAGCCGGTGCTGGCTGGTGACCCGGCGGATGGTGCCGGACTTGCTGCGCATCACCAGCGACTCGGTGGTGGCGCCGCCGCCGCGGTAGCGCACCCCCCGGACCAGCTCGCCGTCGGTGATGCCCGTCGCGACGAAGAAGACGTTGTCGCTGCGTACGAGGTCGTCGGTGGACAGGATCGCGTCCAGGTCGAGCCCCGCCGCCGCGGCGTTTCTGAACTCGCTCTGCTTCTGCGGCCACAGCTTGGCCTGGATGGTGCCGCCGAGGCATTTGACGGCGCAGGCCGTGATGATGCCCTCCGGTGTGCCGCCGATGCCGAGCAGCAGGTCGACGCCGGTGCCCTCGCTGCAGGCCATCACGGCCCCCGCGACGTCGCCGTCGGAGATGAAGGTGATGCGGGCGCCGGCCTCACGGACGGCCCGTACGAGGTCCTCGTGGCGCGGCCGGTCCAGGATGCACACGGTGACGTCCTCGACGGCGCCGCCCTTGGCCTTCGCGACGGCCATCACGTTGTAGGCGACCGGCGCGCTGATGTCGACGACGTCCGCGGCCTCAGGCCCGGTCACCAGCTTCTCCATGTAGAACACCGAGCTCGGGTCGTACATCGTGCCGCGCTCGGCGACCGCCATCACCGCAACGGCGTTGGGCATGCCCTTGGCCATCAGCGTGGTGCCGTCGATGGGGTCGACGGCGACGTCGCACTCGGGGCCCTCACCACAGCCGACCTCCTCGCCGTTGAACAGCATCGGCGCCTGGTCCTTCTCGCCCTCGCCGATGACCACGATGCCGCGCATCGAGACGGTGCCGATCAGCTGGCGCATCGCGTCGACGGCCGCCCCGTCACCGCCGTTCTTGTCACCGCGGCCGACCCACCGGCCGGCCGCCATCGCGGCGGCCTCGGTGACTCGTACCAGCTCCATCGCCAGGTTGCGATCAGGCGCCTCGGGGAGCACCGCGAGTGCCTCGGGGACCTCGCCGGACGGCAGCTGGCTCATGGCGCCGGAGCCTAGTGCGTTGAGAGCGGCCGGTTGGGGAGCTGGGTGAGAGGCTGCCGCGTGACTCGCCGCGACTACGACCCCGCCGCCCTCGGCACCGCGATCTACCCGTTGCTGAACAGCGTCGTGGTGCCTCGGCCGATCGCGTGGGTCTCGACCCGCTCCGCGACCGGCGTCGACAACCTGGCCCCGCACTCGTTCTTCACCGTCAGCTCGGTGTCACCGCCTGTCGTGCAGTTCACCTCGGTCGGCCACAAGGACTCGCTGCGCAATGCGCTGGCCACCGGCGAGTTCGTGGTTGCCGTCTGCACCGAGGAGCTCGCGGACAAGGTCAACGCGACCGGCACGGACTACCCCGCGGATACCAGCGAGTTCGACGCCTGCGGCTTGACCCGGGAGCCCGGGGCGAAGGTCGCTGCCAGCCGGGTTGCGGAGTCGCCGGTCAACCTGGAGTGCCGGGTGGTCGGCACGCACGCGTTCGCCGACGGCGAGCAGGCCTCCGTCGTCGTGTTCGGCGAGGTCGTCTGGGCGGTCGTCGACGAGGACGTGCTCCAGGACGGCCGCCCGGAGATCACCCTGATGCGCCCCGTCAGCCGGCTCGGCGCCAACGAGTGGGGCACCGTCGGTGCGGTCACCGACCGGAAGCGGGTGCCGTACGCCTTGCTCGCGCCCGGCTCGTGACCACCGTCGGACGGGCCGCGGCGACCCGCAGCACGCTGCTGTCAGCGGCCCGCGACGTCTTCAGTGCCTCAGGCTTCGCCGAGGCGTCGATCGCGGAGGTCGTCGGCCGGGCCGGCGCCAGCGTCGGTAGCCTCTACCACCACTTCGGCGGCAAGGCCGACCTGTACCTGGCGATGTTCGAGGACCATGCGGTACGCCAGGAGGAGCGCGCGCTGACCGCCGTACGGGCCGCTCGGGTACTGGGCGAGAGCGACCCGGTGCGGCTGTTTGTCGCCGGGTCGCGGGCCTACCTGGACGGTTGCTGGGTCGAGCGCGACCTGGCGAGGCTGTTCCTGGCCGGCGGCGGCCCACCCGGCTTTGAGCTGGCGGCCCGGCGCCGCTATCGCGAGTGGACCCGCCGCAACGCCACCCTGCTGCGGGCCGGCCCGGGTGACGTCGGTGAGCCGTGGGGGGACGCGCTGGTACTGGTGCTGACCACCGTCGTGAGCGAGGCGGGGCACGAGGTCGCGGTCTGCGACGACGAGGCCTCGGCGCGTCGGCTCGCCGCGGACGTGCTCGTCCTGGTCGAGCGGATCGGCGCGTGAGCGTCCACGACGACCTGCTGAGCCGCCGTCCCGACTATCCGGTGCTGGCCCGCAGTACCTACCTGGCCAGCCACACACTCGGTGCCATGCACGCCGCGACCCCCGACCGGCTCGCCGACTACGCCCGGCTGTGGGCCGAGCGGGGCGTCGTGGCCTGGGAGACGTGGGCACCGGAGGTGCAGCGCGTCGCCGACGTCGTCGGCTCACTGGTCGGCGCACCGGCCGGTACGACGGTCCTGCGGCAGAGCGTCGCCGACCTGCTGGGCGACGTCGTGAGCTGCCTGGACTGGCGGGGCGCCCGCAACCGGGTCGTCACCAGCAGCCTGGAGTGGCCGGGCAGCCTGAACACCTGGAGCCAGGTCGACCGGCTCGGCGGCGACGCCGTCGTCGTCCCCGGCCGCCCGGACGGCGTCGAGCTCGACATCGACGCGATGGTGGCGGCGATCGACGAGCGGACCCTGCTCGTGGAGTGCTCGCACGTGCTGTTCCGTACCTCGACGCTGGTCGACGTGGCGCCGCTGGTGGCCCGGGCGCACGAGGTCGGCGCCCTGGTCATGGTCGACGGCTACCAGGCGGCCGGCACCGTGCCCGTCGACGTCGTGTCGCTCGGCGTCGACCTGTACGTCGGCGGGTCGGTCAAGTACCTGTCCGGTGGCCCGGGCAACGGCTGGCTGTACGTCGCACCGCACGTCAGCGAGGCGCTGCGCCCGGTGACGACCGGCTGGTTCGGGGTCGCCCGGCCGTTCGACTTCGACCCGCAGCTGACGTACGCCCCGGGGGTCACCCGGTTTGCCGGTGGCACCCCGGGCGTCCCCGCCGCCTACGCCGCCGCGCCGGCCTACGAGGCGCTCGCCGAGATCGGCATCGCCAGGGTCCGCGAGCGATCGGTCTCGTTGACCCAGCCGCTGCTGGAGTCGGCGCTGGAGCGTGGCTTCACGGTGCGCTCGCCGCACGACCCGGCTCGGCGCGGCGGTCACGTCACGATCGACCCGGGGTCGGCCCAGCACGTGCACGACGAGCTGCACCGGCGCGGCTTCGTCGTCGACCTCCGGCCGGGCGTCGGCATCCGGGTCTCGCCGCACTTCTACAACACCGCCGACGAGGTGTCGGCGGTCCTCGATGCGATGTCGGACGTGCTTGCCGGCCGCTGAGGGGCAAGACTGGGGTCATGTCCGTAGCCACCTCGGCGCCCCCTGCACCTGCCAAGCGCAGGCGCGGCCGGGAGAGCGCGACCGACATGATCCGGTCACTCGGCCTGGTGATGCTGATCGTGGTCCCCGTCTGGTTCCTCGCGCAGCCCCCGAAGAGCGACGAGCAGAGCCTGCGCGTGGTCGACCCGAGCTCTGACGTCCGGTCGTTCACCTCTGCCGCTCCGGGTGTGCCGGTGCCGGGCGCGCTGCCGGCCGGGTGGCGGGCGACCAACTCGACACTGGAGCCCGGTGCGCTGCGGATCGGCTGGGTCACCCCCACCGGCCAGTACGCGGAGTACGACGCGAGCACCCGACCCGCGGCGGAGTTCCTCCCCGGTACGACCGGGAACGGCAGCCGGGTCGGCACCTTCGAGGTCGGCCGGGTCAGCTGGCAGCAGTTCAGCGACGCCGATGGCCACACCTCGCTGGTCCGCGAGGTCGGCGGCAGCAGCGTGGTGGTGGGCGGTCTGCGTGAGACGACGACCCTCGAGGAGCTACGCGTCCTCGCCGCCGCGGTCGGCTAGCACCGCGTCCAGACGGGCCTTCGCGCCGTCGAGCCACTCCTGGCACACCGCAGCGAGCGCCTCGCCGCGCTCCCACAGTGAGAGCGACTCCTCGAGCGTCGCGCCGCCCGCCTCGAGACGCCGCACCACGTCGTTGAGCTCGTCGCGGGCGGCCTCGTAGGACCCCTTGGCAGGATCGGTCACAGCAGGACAGTACGGCGGCTCTGCAGCCGCCCGAACGCGTTCACACCCGGCGCGCCGTCAGCTCGCCGCGCGCGACCCGCAGTCGCAGCGACTCGGTGAGCGCCACATCGGCGGCGTCCCGCACGACACTGCCATCGGCGTGCTGCACCACGGCGTACCCCCGGTCAAGGGTCGCCTGTGGGCTGAGCGCGACGACCCGGGCGCGGGTGTGGGCGAGGTCGCGTGACGCGGTGTCGAGGACGGCACCGGTGCAGCGCCGGACGCGCGCGCGCAGCGCGTTCACCGCTTCGGTGCGGACGCGTACGAGCACCTGCGGGTCGGCGAGCACCGGCCGGCTGCGTGCCGCAGCGAGCCCGGCACGCTCGCGGTGCACCGCGCTGACGACTACCCGGCGCCCACGGTCGCGCAGCCCGTGGACACTCGCCAGCTCCTCGGCAACGTCGGGCACCACCCGCTTTCCGGCGTCGGTCGGCGTCGAGCAGCGCACGTCGGCCACCAGGTCGACGAGCGGGCTGTCCGGCTCGTGGCCGATCGCGCTGACCACCGGGGTCCGGCAGGCCGCGACCGCCCGGCACAACAGCTCGTCGCTGAACGGCAGCAGGTCCTCCACGCTGCCGCCACCCCGGGCCAGCACGATCACGTCGACGCCGGCGGCGGCGTCCAGGCTGCGCAGGGCGCCGACGACCTGTTCAACGGCCAGGTGCCCCTGGACGGCGACCTCGCGTACGTCGAACCGCACCGCCGGCCAGCGGCGTCGGGCGTTCTCCAGCACATCGCGCTCGGCGGCGCTCGCCCGGCCGGTCACCAGACCGACGATGCCCGGCAGGAAAGGCAGCGGGCGCTTGCGCTCGCGGGCGAACAGCCCCTCGGCGGCCAGCACGCCCTTGAGCCGCTCGAGGCGGGCAAGCAGCTCGCCGACTCCGACCGGCCGAATGTCATGCGCCTGCAGGCTGAGCGTGCCGCGCGAGAGGTAGAAGTCGGGCTTGGCATGGATGACGACGCGGGCGCCCTCGACGAGCGGCGGGACGACGGCGTCGGTGACTGCCCGCGCGCAGGTCACCGACAGGCTGACGTCGGCGACCGGATCACGCAACGTCAGGAAGACCGTGCCCGGTCGACGGCTGATCTGGGTGATCTGACCCTCCACCCAGACGCGGCCCAGCCGATTGACCCACTCGGCGATGTGCCGGGCGACCGTACGCACCGGCAGCGGTGTCTCGGCGGTGCTCGACGCTGCCACCGGGCGACCCTAGTGGGCGCTGCTGCGGAGAGCGGGGCGCCCAGTCAGCGCGGCGGCGCGGGCCGGGTGAGGGGGACGGTCGAGGCGTTCGCGGACGCGGGGATGCTGCCGTGGGCAGCTGCGTCGAGGGCGAGTTTGGCGATGCGGTTGTCGAGCATCGTGACGATCGGCAGCCGGTCGGCGTGCGCCTTCTCATAGCTGCGGACCTGCATGAGGTGCTCGACCGACATCGCGCGCATGCGGCCGCGCAGCGATCCCAGCGTCATGTGGTCGTAGTCAGGCAGCGGCAGCTGGTCGTGCGTCAGCGGCGCCGAGGCGGGCGTCCTCGCGGCGGCCTGCTCGACGGTACGTACGACGTCGGGGCTGGCTGCGGTGTCGACGCGGACGTTGCCCAGCGGCGCGGCCTTCGGCGTCGGCACGCTCTTGGGTGCCTCAGCCGCCGGCAGGGGCTCGACACCATCGGGTCGGCGTAGCGCGTCGACGGCCCCCTCGAGCGCGTCCTCGGCCTTGTCGTAGGCACTGGCGAACGGAGTGCGGGCCAGGGCATCCTCAACGGTGTCCTCGAGCGCGTCGGCGCGGTCCTGCGCTTCGCCGCGCAGCCGGGCGACCAGCCGTTCGCCACGCTCGGCGAGGTCGTCGTACTCACGGCGCAGCGCATCCATCGTGGACAGGGCGTTGCTGACGGCGAGCACCGGCAGCTGCACGGCACGACCGGGTAGCCGGCGGACCCCGTCCAGGACAGCGGGGACGACGCCGATGGCGGCGGCAAGGGGAGAGGGAAGCGGGCTGGCCATACCGTCAGGGTCCTTCGGTGGTCGGGAGCGCAGGCCCGGGAAGGGCCGGCAGTGGCTTACGGGTGGTGCCTCGTGTCTACTGGGTGTTGCTCCAGGAACGGTGCCCTCACCCGACCGTCCCCACACGGGGCGAGACCGGGCTCACCCGCGACAGAGCGCTCCGTCATGCTTGCGCACGTACGATGGAAGCATGACGTTGACCCCGGAAAGCGCCGCGCCGAGCCGGCCGAGGCGGGTGCTCGTGGCGAAGCCACGGGGCTACTGCGCGGGCGTCGACCGGGCTGTGCTGACGGTCGAGCGGGCGCTGGAGCTGTACGGTCCGCCGGTCTACGTGCGCAAGCAGATCGTGCACAACGCGCACGTCGTACGCACCCTCGAGGCGCAGGGCGCGATCTTCGTGGAGGAGACCTCCGAGGTGCCGCACGACGCGACCGTCGTCTTCAGTGCGCATGGTGTCGCTCCGACCGTCCACGCCGAGGCGAAGGTGCGGCGGCTGCGCACGATCGACGCGACCTGCCCACTGGTCACCAAGGTGCACATGGAGGCCAAGCGTTTCGCGGCCGAGGACGTCGACATCGTGCTGATCGGCCATGAGGACCACGAGGAGGTCGTCGGGACGACCGGCCAAGCGCCAGAGCACATCCATCTCGTCGACGGTATCGAGGAGGCCGCCGCCGTGCAGGTGCGTGACCCGGCCAGGGTTGCCTACCTGTCGCAGACCACGCTGTCGGTCGACGAGACCAACGTGACGGTCGATGCGCTGCGCCGGCGCTTCCCGCTGCTGCAGGGCCCGCCCTCCGCCGACATCTGCTACGCCACCCAGAACCGGCAGATTGCGGTGAAGGAGATCGCCGAGGCCGCCGACCTGGTGCTCGTCGTCGGCTCGCGCAACTCCTCCAACTCCGTCCGCCTCGTCGAGGTGGCCCTGGACGCCGGGGCCGGGGCGGCGCATCTGGTGGATGACTCGGACGAGATCGACGAGCGCTGGCTCGAGGGTGTCACGACGGTCGGCCTGACCAGCGGTGCCTCGGTGCCCGAAAACCTCGTGCAGGGTGCGCTCGCCTGGCTGGCCGCCCGCGGCTTTGCAGACGTCCAGGAGGTCGAGTCAGCCGAGGAGCACCTGCAGTTCGCGCTGCCACCCGAGCTGCGCCGTGACCTGCGCGCTGCGGGTCTGCCTGACACCGGCTGAGCGCAGCGCGGTGGAGCGGGGCCTACCGTAGGTGTTGTGACCGTTGAGCCGCCGTACGTCGAGGGTGAGCGGGTCTTCGGCCCTCCCAACGGCTGCTATGACGCCGACTGGGTCGCCGCGGCCGCCCGGCAGCAGGATCCTGGCCTGCCGGCAGAGACCGCTGCGCTGCTGGCCGGACGGGCCTGGAAGCACCTGCGCGAGGTCGGGCAGCTCGACGCGCCCGCCGTCGCGCGCGCCCTGCTCGCGGAGGACCCCGCGCTCGGCGCAACGCCCTGCAACGTCGTGGCAATGGCGGCCGTTTCCTTCTGCGAGTCCTACGGCGTCAGGCCCTGATCCTCAGCCGGAGGCAGCCTCCGGCAGCACGCTGAGTGGACGCCCGGGCGGGCGGTCCTCGCCGGCCCGCCCCGGCTCCGCGAGCAGGGCCTGGGCCGTCACCGGCTTCGCGAGCAGGGCCGGGGCCGTCACCGGCTTCGCGACGTCCTCGACCTCGCGTGGCGCCCCGACCTCGCCGGCGGTGACCCCGAGCTCGGCCATCCGGCGCGCACTCGGCAGCAGCGAGCGCTCGAGGGAGCCGACCGTTGCGTTGTAGGCGGCTACCGACGCGTTGAGGCTGCGACCAAGCTTGTCCACGTGGCCGGCCAGGGTCGCGAGGCGCTGGTGCACTTCGCGACCCGCGTCGAGTACGGCTTTCGCGTCCTGCGCCAGCGACGCGGAACGCCAACCGTGCGCGACGGCGCGAAGCAACGTGACCAACGTGGTGGGCGTGGCAAGGTGCACGCCGCGCGCGTACGCGTACTCCAGCAGCGCCGGGTCGGCCTCCAGGGCCGGCCCGAGAAAGGCCTCACCGGGCAGGAACAGCACCACGAACTCCGGGGAGTCGGGGAACTGCTCCCAGTACGCCTTGTCGGCAAGCCGGTCGACGTGTGCCCGCAGATGGCGGGCGTGCGCCACGGTGCGCTCGGCGCGCACCCGCTCGTCAGTGGTCTCCACGGCCTCGAGATACGCCGCGAGGGTGACCTTGGCGTCCACGACGACGCAACGCTCACCCGGCAGCCGGATGACCAGGTCGGGACGCAGCAGGCCGTCCGGCCCGCGCACCGACACCTGCGCGTCGAAGTCGCAGCGGTCCAGCATCCCGGCGTGCTCGACGACCCGGCGCAGCTGCAGCTCTCCCCACTGCCCACGGGCCTGTGGACGGCGCAGCGCGGTCACCAACGCGGCGGTCTCACGGCCGAGTCGCTCGGAGCCCTCACGGACCTGCCCGACCTGCGCGGACAGCTCGCCGACCTGGCGCGCGCGGTCGGACTCGAACGCCCGCAGCTGGTGCTCCACCTTCTCGAGCTGGTCATGCAGGGGCCTGACCACGGCATCGACACGCTGCTCGCGCCGGGCGAGGTCGGCGTCATCGGTGCGCCCGCGCTCCAGCGCGAGCTGGGCGCTGTGCAGGTTGGCGCGAAGGGCCGCGGTGCGGGCGGTCGCGACAGCGAGCCCGAGGGCGAGGCCGACCAGCAGGGTTGCGAGCAGGGTGATCAGGTCCATGCGGGGACCGTCGCACGGGCCTCCGACAGTTCTGCGCAGGCCGGTAGCGTCGTCGCGGTGAGCCTCTCGATCGGGATCGTCGGCCTTCCTAACGTCGGCAAGAGCACGCTGTTCAACGCCCTGACCAAGAACGACGTGCTGGCGGCGAACTACCCCTTCGCGACCATCGAGCCCAACGTCGGCGTTGTCGGCGTGCCCGACGCGCGACTCGGCGTCCTGGCGCAGGTCTTCGCCTCGCAGAAGGTGATCCCGGCCACCGTTGATTTCGTCGACATCGCGGGCATCGTGAAGGGCGCCAGTGAGGGCGAGGGACTGGGCAACAAGTTCCTCGCCTCGATCCGCGACAGCGACGCGATCTGCCAGGTCGTGCGGGCCTTCAAGGACGACAACGTGGTCCACGTCGACGGCCGGGTGTCTCCCAAGGATGACATGGAGACCATCAACACCGAGCTGATCCTGGCGGACCTGCAGACCGTCGAGCGGGCGATCCCCCGGCTGGAGAAGGAGGTGCGGCTGAAGCGGGAGTCCGTTGCCGTCCTCGACGCCGTACGACAGGCCCAGGCGGTGCTCGACTCCGGCCGGACGATCTACCAGTCCGGCGTTGACCGCGGCCCGCTACGCGAGCTGCAGCTCTTGACCGCCAAGCCGTTCCTGTACGTGTTCAACCTCGATGAGGATGAGCTTGCCGACCCGGCCGTACGTAGCGCGCTGGCCGAGCTTGTCGCGCCCGCCGAGGCGGTGTTCCTCGATGCCAAGGTCGAGTCCGAGCTCATCGAGATGGCCGAGGACGAGGCCCTGGAGCTGCTCCAGTCGATGGGCCAGCAGGAGTCAGGGCTACACCAACTGGCGCGGATCGGCTTCGACACCCTCGGGCTGCAGACCTACCTGACGGCCGGCCCCAAGGAGACCCGTGCCTGGACGATCCCGAAGGGCGCCACCGCACCGGAGGCGGCCGGCGTCATCCACACCGACTTCCAGCGCGGCTTCATCAAGGCCGAGGTCATCGGTTTTGCTGACCTCGTGGAGCTGGGCTCTGTGGTGGCCGCGCGGTCTGCAGGAAAGGCGCGGATGGAAGGTAAGGACTACGTCATGCAGGACGGCGACGTGGTGGAGTTCCGCTTCAACGTCTGAATCCGCCCTATAAGGCCAGTTCAGAGACGTATTAGAGGGTCCTGGGCCCGTGGCTTGGCGTTCCCAGTCGGCGGTGAACCGGTGGATCTGGCCGAGCTCGATGCCGTGCCCGGCGTGGGCCAGGACTGGCGAGCCTTCCGCCGGGTCCGTTGATCACCCCGATCTGGCTGGGGTCGCCAACCAGCACGACTTTGCTGGCGGCTTGAGCGGCGAGCCGGGTGAGGGTGTCCAGGTCCAAAGTCGACGCCATTGACGCTTCGTCCCGGATCAGCACGGTCCGGTCATCCAGGCAGGTCCAGGCCCGCTCCGCCGGCCGCAGCTGGTCCAGGCGGGTCTGGTGGTGCAGCCATTTCGCCTGGGTGTCGGTCCGACCGCCGGTCGCGGCCGCCAACTCCGATGCAGCCCGGGCGGAGGGGGCCAGGCCGATCACCCGGTAGCCGGCCTGCTGCCACGCCAGCGCATCGCACCGAAGGTGGCGATCTTGACCGCCCCGGCCGGGGCGGTCAGAACCGACGAGAAATCGCAACATTGGTGAGCCGAACAACGCGGCCGCCTGATCGGGGTCCAACAGGTCGATCGTGGCCGCGGCATCCCGAAGCTGGGCCGGGACGCGGCCGTAGCCACCGCGGCGGGCCTGCCCAGCCAGGCGCAGGATGCGGGCTCGCCCGACAGCACCTGCACGGTTGCGTACCGGGGACCTGACGCCCGGGAGGGTGGCCCCGCGGAGCGGCGCGCCGACCGGGGCGGCTTCGGTGAGGGCGCGGGCTGGGTCGGTGAGGTGTTCGACCCGGGCGGCGACCTCTGTGGCCACGAGGCCGGTGCTGGGTAGGCGGGTGGCGATCTGGCCGGCGACGTCGGCTCGGGCGAATATCGCCCGGCGCTGCCCATCGGACCGCAACCCGGCGAGCACCAGGGTCGCCTCACCCGCTGCCGTCCTTTGGTGGTCCGCCGGGGTGCGCCGGCGCGACCGCCTCGAGCGTGCGGGCAAGACCCCGACCAACCGGGGACGGGGCGGTGGACACGAACGCGCCCTCGCCCCTGACAGGGTGCTGCGGTGACCTCCAGTGACGTGTACGGCGAGCAGGACGCGACGACGTACGACGACGACTTTGCGTCCGAGTTCGAACCCTCGGTGATCGGACCTGCCGTCGATCACCTGCGCGACCTGGCCGAGGACGGGCCTGCGCTGGAGTTCGCCGTCGGCACGGGGCGCATCGGCGTGCCGCTGGCAGCCGCAGGTGTGTCTGTCAGTGGCGTCGAACTGTCAGAACCCATGATCGCTCGGCTACGACGCAAGGTGGACGAGCAGACGCTCCCCGTCGTGCTAGGCGACATGGCGACCGCGACGGTGCAGGGACAATTCTCCCTGGTCTACCTGGTCTTCAACACCATGTCGAACCTCCGCACGCAGGCAGAGCAAGTTCAGTGTTTTCGCAACGCAGCGCGACACCTACGTCCCCGTGGGCGGTTCGTGATCGAACTGTGGGTGCCGCCCCTCCACCGGCTCGTGCCGGGCAACGACGCGGTCGCTATGGCGGTGCGCGACGGCTTCGCCGCGTTCGACACCTACGACGTTGCGACGCAGGCGTGCACGAGCCAGAGCTACCGTCGAGATGCTGACGGGACAGTTCGGCATGACATCGGGCGCTTCCGCTACGTCTGGCCTTCCGAGTGCGACCTGATGGCGCAACTGGCAGGGCTTGAGCGGGAGGCAAGGTACGAGGACTGGAGCGGGGCGCCCTTCACCTCAGCCAGCGGCAAGCACGTCTCTGTGTGGCGGAAAGTCACCTAGAGCATGGGCTGGTAGGGCTGGCGCTCCGCGCAGCGAGGGGCGGTGTTTCATCACCGACGCCGGTAGATGTCAGCGCGGTGATCGATCGCCATGCTGGCCACGCCGCGCTGCGGTTCATCGATGCAATAGCGGACGCGAAAATTCCCTCGACGGGCGGAGTGCAGTCCGGCGAGCTCACGTTGCAACTCATGACCGACACGTTGAGGGTTAGCGGACAGGCCTCCGTAGAACGAACTCAACGGCGGCCGTCGCCACCTTTTCCGGCGGCTTGGATAGGTCGCCCTTGGCTGTCGGCGTCCAGGCGACGTCGTAGAGAGTGGGCATCAACGCTTGCGGGTGATGAGCGCGAGCGCCCCGTCCTTCGTGAGCGTCTCGACGTCGCCAGCCTCCCTCTCCGATTGTGACTGGCGGACGCGGAGCATCAGTTTTGGGTCGGCCATGACGTTCGAGGTTCTTCGAGGTTCTCGAGATTCTCAACGGTGAGGACTGCCGCAACTGGCCGTCGGTGCTTGGTGATGACCACGCGCCCGTGCTCCCGCTCGAGGCGGTCCGCGACCTCCGATGACCGGTTCTTCACCTCAGCGAGAGGCATGTGCTCAGCCGCCGACGTTATGGCCATAGGCGCTGCCAGAATGAATCTCGAGTCAAGTGGAAGTACGCCTGCCAGCTAGCGTCCATCCCGGACGCGGCTATCTATGTCGCTGCGTCCTCAGCTGCGTGAGGCTGCCAGCGTGGTGCCTCCGGAAGTGTCGCCTGGGCGTTTCCCTGCCTGTCAGGCTCTCGTGAGACACCTGCCGTAGACCTTCATCCCTGCAGGGTGAGAGTGGGTCACCCAGCTTGATGACCTTCACGACTGCCCTGCTGTTACGCCCCGATGATGGGTGTGTGACCTCTGAGGACTTGGCGGCCCGGCCCCGACGGCGGCGCTTCACCGCCGAGTACAAGCTGGCCGTTGTGGTTGAATCCGACGCCGGCGCGAGGGCCGCGTTGCTGCGCCCGGAGACTCCTTGCCTATCGCTGCGCTGAGATCAGGCGTTACTTGCGCTTCCGTAAGTGCATTCTGCTCCCGTTTCCGCGGCGTGGTTACTCGTGGGATACCAGCCGTCCGAGTCGGGCACACCCTGTGCGCATCGTCGTTGATGCAGATACGATGCAGATATGCGTACCACCGTTGATCTGCCACCTGCCGTTCACCGACGAGCCCAGGAACTGGCCCGCGCTCGCGGTCAATCGCTGTCCGCGACCCTCGCCGAGCTCACGGTGCGCGGACTGGGCCAACTCGACGAGCCAGTCATCATCCGGACCGACGCCACGTCGGGTTTCCCAGTGCTGAGCGTGGGCCGGCGGGTGACGTCGAGTCACGTCGCGGCAGCACTCGACGAGGAGTGACGACCTACCTGCTCGACGCCAACGTGCTCATCGCACTCTCGGTGGAGGAGCATGAGCATCATTTGCCGGTTGCCGCGTGGATACGCGGTGTCGATCGCGTGGCTCTGTGCCCGATCGTCGAAGGCTCGCTCGTCCGCTTCCTGGTGCGCATCGGCGAGAGCGCCAGCGTCGCTGCAGAGGTCTTGCGCTTGCTCCACGCCAACCGGATCTGCGAGTTCTGGCCGGACTCGGTGACGTACGTTCAGGCGGACCTCAGCGGGGTGCAGGGACATCGTCAGGTAACGGACGCCTACTTGGTGGCACTCGTCGCATCCCATCCCGAAGCGCGCCTGGCCACGCTCGACCGGGCACTCGCTCAGTTGCGCCCAGACCTGACAGCGTTGATTACGCAGCCCTGAGGGATGCGGGGATGCGTTCGCCTGCGGTGAAGGCAGGCGGCGGTGACTAGCGACGGACTCCCACAGCACGCAGCTTGCCGAGCCTCGGTGGCCAGCAGGTGCTACCCACCGGGCGGCCAGCCCTTTCACGGGACGTGGTCTGTGGTTGGCCGGGTCGCCTCCCGCGGCCGCGTGATCGCGGTGCGGCTGGCTCTGACTGAAGAGCGGCACGGGCCAGATGCCGCAGCCCACCGGGAGCTGACCGGTCGTCTGAGCGACGCGTTTGGGCCGCTGACCCCGGTGCGGGCCGCTGCACGATCGAACCTGGCCACACGCTCGAAGTGATCACCGTCTGCTACCGATGACCACCTCCCCGTACAGAAATAGTCGCTGGGATAGCACTTGCTGCCTTGACTTCGGGGGATGACACGCCTGTAATGACAGCAGTGTCGTTCCCCCCCGAACCGTCCCCGCGGACCGTACGGAGACACCGCAGCCGGGCGCACCCCGTGCCCGGGTGAGAGGTCGACGAGGAGACGAGATGAGCGAGCCGGTGCGTCTGGCTGCGGTAGGTGCGTGGGACGGTCAGGGTGATGACGAGACCATCCTGGGCTGGCAGGAGGAGGCGCTCTGCGCGCAGACTGATCCCGAGGCCTTCTTCCCGGAGAAGGGCGGTTCGACCCGGGAGGCGAAGCGCATCTGCGTCGGCTGCGAGGTCAAGAGCGAATGCCTGGAGTACGCCCTGGGCCACGACGAGCGCTTCGGCATCTGGGGCGGCCTGTCAGAGCGTGAGCGCCGCCGGCTCAAGCGGCTCGCCGTCTGACCCAGACTGCTGTCCGCCGCGGCGCCCCCCGCAGCGGCATCCCCAGCGGTTGAAGGCTGACCATCGGCGGCCTGCGCTCCGATAGGGTTGAAGCCGCCGATGACCGTCCGAAGCACCTTGCCCGCGCCGGACTCCGGCGACCCTGCGCCGCCGGGCGGTGCGTGGCGCGGACCAGAGCGCCGCGGCCCGCGCCGGGCGGCGTCGGGCGCTCGCGGCGCGCCCCGTACGACCGTCGACGTCACAGCCGTCGTGGTCGCGCATGACGGTGAGCGCTGGCTGCCGGAGGTGCTCGCGGCGCTGGGCGACTCGACGGTGGCGCCGCGCCGCACGATCGCTGTAGACACCGGTAGCAGCGACGCAACGGCCACCCTGCTGGCCGGCGCCACCGGGCGGTGCCTGGACCGGGTGGTCGTCGCTGACCGGCGGCTCGGCTACGGCGCCGCCGTGCAGGCCGGGCTCGACGTGGAGCGGGATGCTTCAGGTGGCCCCTCGGCGTGGATCTGGCTGCTGCACGACGATTGCGCGCCCGCGCCGGACGCTCTCGCCAGGCTCCTCGAGCAAGCGTCGGCGAGCCCGTCCATCGCGCTGCTCGGCGCGAAGGCTCGCGACTGGGACGACCCGCGGGTGCTGGTGGAGGTCGGCCTCAGCACCGACCGCGCGGGGCACCGCGCGACAGGTCTGGAGCGACGGGAGCAGGACCAGGGCCAGCACGACGGGGTCCGCGACGTGCTGGCCGTCGGTACGGCGGGCGCCCTTGTGCGGCGCGATGTCTGGGACGCGCTCGGCGGCCTGGACAAGATGCTGCCGGTCTTCCGCGATGACCTCGACCTGGGCTGGCGGGTCAACGCCGCCGGCCACCGGGTCGTCGTCGTGCCGGCGTCGGTGGTCCGGCATGCCAGAGCGGCGACGACCGGGCAGCGTCGTCTGCACGCCGCGCGGGGCCGTGCCGAAGGCATCGACCGCCGGCACGCCCTGCTGGTGATGCTCGCTCATGCCCCCGCAGCGGTGTTCCCGCTGGTGGTGCTGCGGTTGGCCGTCGCGACGCTGGTACGAGTGCTCGGCTTCCTGCTGACGCGCCGCCCCGTGCGGGCCGGCGACGAGCTTGCGGCGGCTGCCGACGTGCTGCTGCACCCCGGTCGGCTGTCGGTCGCGCGGCGGGCACGAGCACAGAGCCGCACGCTGCCGGCCCGTGCGCTGCGGCCGCTGTTCGCCAGTGGCTGGGGGCGGTCAGCGGCGCGGGCCGATGCGCTACGCGGCTGGCTGACCGGAGCGCAGGGCCCGGTCGGCAGCCGGCTCGGCGCCCTCGGCGATATCGGATCCTTCGACGGCGACGGCGACGGCGACGGCGACGGCGACGGCGACGGCGACGGCGACGGCTACCGCGCAGCCGTCGTCGCGGACCGACTGCCGCTGGCCCGGATACTGCGGCGCCCACCCGTGCTGCTGGCGCTCGGGCTGCTGACCGTCGCCCTGGTCGCCGAGCATCAGCTGCTCGCGACCAATGGCGGCGTGCTTGCCGGCGGCCGGCTGCTCCCGGCGCCCGGGGGGGCCCGCGACCTGTGGTCGGCGTACGCCGCTGGCTGGCACCAGGTCTCGGTCGGGACCGACGCCCCCGCGCCGCCGCTGCTGGCCATCCTCGGTGCGCTCGCGACGGTGCTGCTCGGCAAGGCGTGGCTCGCGGTGGACGTGCTGCTGCTGGCGAGCGTGCCGCTCGCCGGGGTGACCGCGTACGTGGCGGCCCGGCGGCTGGTTGCGTCCGACGCGCTGCGGCTGTGGGCGGCGGCGACGTGGGCTCTGCTGCCGGTGGCTACCGGAGCGGTGGCCGCCGGTCGGCTCGACGCCGCGGTCGGGCAGGTCGCCCTTCCACTGCTCCTGTCGGCCGGCGGCCGGGTGCTGCGCGACGACCCTGCCGAGGTGGGCTGGCGGCACAGCTGGGCGCTCGGGCTGGGCTTGACTGTGCTCACGGCCTTCTCGCCCACGCTCTGGCTGCTGCTGGCCGGCGTGGCACTGGTGGTCGCGTTCGTCGGGGCGGTCCGCTCAGGTGCCCACCGGAGGGCGGCACCGTCGCCGAGCCGGCACCCGGCCGCGAGCCTGCGTCGGCTCGGCTCGGCCGGGATCGCGGCCGCCGTGCCGGTCGTCCTGCTGCTGCCGTGGTCCGCCACCGTCCTGGCCCCCGCCGGCCGGCTGCTGCACGGGCCGGGCCGGGCGGCTTCCGAGCCGGCGCTCGTCGACGCCGCCCTGCCCGCCTGGCACCTGCCCCTGCTGTCGCCCGGTGGCGCCGAGCTGCCGCCGGTCTGGCTGGCCGGCGGACTCCTGCTCGCAGCCTTGGCAGGGCTCGTCCGGCGTGAGCAGCATCGTCTGGCGCTGGCGGGCTGGCTGCTTGTCCTGACCGGCCTGGCCGGCGCCGTCCTGCTCGCCGGCGTACAGCCGGCCGTGCTCGGGAGCACGCTGCATGCGCCGGCCTGGCCGGGCACGGCGCTGCAGGTCAGCGCGGCTGGCATGATCATCTCGGCGCTGGCCGCGGCTGACGGCGCACACCTACGCCTGGCTGGTCACGACTTCGGCTGGCGGCAGCTGACCGCCGGGGCGCTGGCTCTGCTGGCCGGCCTCGTCCCGGCGGTCGCCGCGATCACGTTCGTGGCCCGCGGCTCCGACGGGCCGCTGATGCGTGGCGGCGTCAACACATTGCCGGCGTTCGTGCAGTCCGAGCTCGCTTTCGAGCCGGCCCTGCGGGTGCTGCTGCTGCGGCCCGGGCCCGCGGGTGTGGGGTATGCCCTGGTCGGCTCCGCCGGCGTACGACTGGGTGACGCCGATCTCGTCCCGGATGCCGCGCAGGTGCGGCAGCTCGACTCCGTCGTTGGCGACCTGCTCGTCGCCGATGGCTCGGATGCGGCCAGCGCCCTGGCCACCCGGGCGGTGCGCTACGTCGCGCTGCCGGCCCCTGGCAACGACGCCCTGGCGGCTGTTCTCGACGACCGGCCGGGGCTGGTCCGGCGGGCCCGCGGGGCCACACTGCTGTGGCAGGTGACCGGCCCGACCGCCGGGTTGGGCCTGCTCCCGCCCGCGCTCGCCGAGGCTGCGCTGGGCGGTGACCGCGGACCGGACGCCGACCTGCTGCGCAGCGCCCCGCCCGAAGCGCTGACCGCAGGTGCGCCGCGGCTGCCGGCCGGGCCGGCCGGGCGCCTGCTGGTGCTGAGCGAGGCCGCCGGCCCGGGGTGGCACGCCACCGTCGATGGTCGCGACCTGCCGCGCCTGACCGCCTGGGGGTGGGCCACCTCCTTCAGCGTGCCCGAGCAGGGCGGCGTGCTGCGGGTCTGGTACGCGCAGGGCGACCGCCGAACGGCACTGGTGCTGCAGGCCGGCGCGCTGCTGGTGGCCGTCGTGCTTGCGGCCCCTGGGCGAGGGCGCAGCAACGGGCTGGAGTCGGGGTCGCGCGGCGCGCCAGCCCGCTCACGTCGTACGCGGGCGCGGCGGCGCGGCCGGCCCGTGAGCCGAAACCCGTGAACCGGCCTCCGGTCGCCCTGCTCGGCGCCGTACTGGCCCTGGTCGTCCTCGTGGGCACCGGCGCGGCCACCCGCTCCGCCCCCGCGGCGCCACCGGGCACGATAGCCGCCGCAGTGGTGGGAGCCGAAGCCGTCTGCCCTGCACTGCGGCGAGCCGCCGCCGACCAGCTGACCAGCCAGGTGGCCGTGGGGGTCGCCGCCTCCAGCAACGCCCCGGGTGGCAGCTCCTCGACGGTCTCCGCGACGCCCCTGTCGGGAATTCCCGCGCCGTTGGCGCTGCAGTCCCCGGGGCAGGTGGCCGCTGGTCTCGGCGCCGATGTTGACGACGACGCCTTCGTCGTCCGCGCCAGCGGGCGCCTTGCCGCGGGCCTCGAGGTGCAGCAGCTGAGTCGGGCCGCGACCGGTTCGCACCGCGGGTATGCCGGGCTGCAGTGCCCCCGCCCGCGTACCGACACCTGGTTCGCGGGCGGGTCGCTGGCCGCGGGCGAGACCACCACGCTGGTCCTGGTCAACCCCGATGACACCAGCGCCGTCGTGGACGTGCAGCTGTGGAGCACCGACGGTCCGGTGGACGCCCGGTCCGCTCGGGGCCTGACAGTGCCCGCACGCGGTCGCTCCGTACTCGCCCTCGAGACGCTCGCGCCGGGCCGCAGCGGCCTGGCTGTGCATGTCGTCGCGGGCCGGGGCCGGGTCGCGGCGGCCCTGGAGCACCTGCGTTCGTCCGGCGGCCGGCCACTGGGCGTCGAGTGGGTTCCGGCGTCGCTTCCGCCCGCGACCCGCGTCGTGGTCCCCGCGTTGCCAGCAGGCCCCGGGGCGCGCAGCCTGCTGGTCACGAACCCGACAGACACCCCGACGGTCGTCCAGCTGCAGCTCTCGGCAGGCACCGGCCAGTTCGTCCCGGTGGGGCTCGACGCCGTGACGGTCCCGGCCGGCAGCACGGTCAGCGCCGACCTGACCGCACTGCTGGCGACCTCACCGGCCGCTGTCGCCGTCACCTCAGCCGCCGGGCCCGTGCTCGCGGTCGGGGTCGCCGTCGACGACGGCGGCGGCGGGCAGGACCTGGCGTACGCCGGGACGGCCGAGGCCCTCGACGGCCCGGCCCTGGTCAGCGACGCCGCCGGCTCCGCATCGGTGCTGCTGCTGTCCGCGCTCGGCGCCGACACCTCGGCGACCGTCACGACGCTGCCGGTGCTCGGAGTCGCCGCGCCGGCCAGTGCGCCGCGCACGGTCGAGGTCCGAGGCGGCAGCACCGTCGCGGTGCGACTGGCCGACCTCGGGCTGTCCGCGGGCAGCCGGCCGGCCCTGCAGGTCACCCCCGCCGCCGGCGCGGCCTCGCTGTACGCCTCGGTCCTGCTGCGCGAGGACGCCGCCGACGGGCCGTTCACCAGCTTGCTGACGCTGGCCGCCGCCCCGCGGCCGGGGCTGCGGCCGGCGGTCGGGGCCGACCCGGGGGCGGCGCTGCCCTGACCGTGCCAGGCCGGTCAGCGCCCAGCCGGGTCGATCTCGTCCGGGTCGACGGCGAGCAGCCGGGCGACCTGATCAACGACGACCTCGTGGACCAGGTCGGCCAGGTCCAGCCGGTCGACGGCCCGCGCCTCGAGGGGCCGCCGGTAGACCACGACCCGCGGCGGCTGGCCGGGCGCACCGGGCAGCAGCCGCCCCAGGGGCACGCCGCCGCCGGCGGTCTCGTCGAACACGACGTCGGCGTCGTAGGCACCGATGACCACGACCGGCGGGACGTCTTCGACGGCGAACTCGACCTCTTCGAGCTCGGTGCCCCAGCGCTGCTCCAAGTGCTCGACGGCGTCAAGCACCAGGTCGTCGAAGCGCTCGCCGCGGGTCTGCGACGCCGGCACCTTCGCACTGACCCGGCCGACCGTGACCACCGGCGGAACCAGCGGCCCGCGCAACCCCCGGCCGTGGCGGTCCCGTCGCCGGCGGCGCAGGGGGGTTGAGGTCACCCGGCGAGGCTAATGGTCCGCGGGCCGGCAAGGGGATACGGTCCCACGCTGTGAGCCCTGTCCGGCGTTGCTCGCGTTCAGCGTGCAGTCTGCCCGCCGTCGCGACACTGACCTACGTCTACGCCGACTCCACCGCCGTCGTCGGCCCGCTCGCCACGTACGCGGAGCCGCACTGCTACGACCTGTGCGAGACACACGGTCGGCGGCTGACCGCTCCGCGCGGCTGGGAGGTCGTCCGGCACGAGGCCGACCCGGCGCTGGCCCACCGCTCCACGGACGACCTCACCGCCCTGGCCGATGCTGTCCGCGAGGCTGCCCGCCCGTCCCGCTCGCCGGCGCCAGCGGGGACCGGGCGGCGTGGGCACCTGCGCGCCGTGCCCAGCTCCGGCTGACCCCATAGCGGCGCGCGGATAGTCCATTCGGGTCAGGTCAAGCGCCGGCGCCGGCGTGACGAACACCGCTGTGCCACGCCGGAGCAGCCGCCGCCGGTACCCGTCGCCGCCAGGAGCCCCAGGATGTCGCTCGTCACCACCCCCACCCGCCAGCTGGCCAGCTGCACCGCGTGCACCAGCCGGCGGGTCACGGCCATCACGATGACCCTCACTGACGGCTCGATCGTCGACTTCGCGTCCTGCCACGCCTGCGAGCACAAGACATGGGCGCAGTCCGGCCGGCCGCTCGATATCGCGACCGTGCTGGTCAAGGCCAAGAAGCACAAGCTCTGAGCCGACCGGCGGCTAAGGTCGCCCGATGACCGACCTGTCGAGCATCATCAAGGCGTACGACGTCCGCGGCACCGTCCCGGACCAGCTGGACGCCCGGATCGCCGGCGCCCTCGGGGCCGCGTTCGCGGCGTTCACCGGCGCCCCACGCATCGTGCTGGCCCGGGACATGCGCGAGTCCGGGGTCGAGCTCGCGCTGGCCTTCGCCGATGGAGCGCGCGGCCTGGGCACCGACGTCGTCGACGCCGGCCAAGGGTCCACCGACCTGCTCTACTACGCCGCCGGCATCCTCGACGTGCCTGGCGCGATGTTCACCGCGAGCCACAACCCCGCGCAGTACAACGGCATCAAGATGTGTCTGGCCGGCGCCCGGCCGATCGGGCAGGACAGCGGCCTGGCCGACATCCGCCGCCTGGCCGAGTCCTACCTCGACGGGCAGCTGCCCCTCGGCCCGCGCCGCGGCGAGCTGACCCGGCTGGATCTGCTCGGCGACTACGCGGCCTTCGTCACCGGCCTGGTGCCCGGCATCGGGCAGATCCGGCCGCTCAAGGTCGTCGTCGACTGCGGCAACGGGATGGGCGGGCTGACCGTCCCGGTGACCTTCGCCGGCCTGCCGCTGGAGGTCGTCGAGATGTACTTCGAGCTCGACGGCAGCTTCCCCCACCATGAGGCCAACCCGATCGAGCCGGCCAACACCGCCGACCTGCAGGCCCGGGTGGTCGCCGAGGGCGCCGACCTCGGGCTGGCCTTCGACGGCGACGCCGACCGTTGCTTCGTCATCGACGAGCGGGGCGAGATCGTGTCGCCGTCGGTGCTGACGGCGCTGATCGCGACCCGCGAGCTGGCCAAGGCGCCCGGCTCGACGATCATCCACAACCTGATCACCAGTCGGGTCGTGCCCGAGGTGGTGAGCGAGCGGGGCGGCATCCCGCTACGTACCCGGGTCGGCCACTCCTTCATCAAGGCCGAGATGGCGCGGACCGGCGCGGTCTTCGGCGGCGAGCACTCCGGGCACTTCTACTTCCGTGACTTCTGGGGCGCCGACTCAGGGATGCTGGCCGCGCTGCACACCCTGGCCGCGCTCGGTATGCAGAGCGGCCCGCTGTCCGCCCTGCTCACCCCTTACGCCCGCTACGTCGCCAGCGGCGAGATCAACTCCACCGTCGCTGACGCGCCGGCCAAGGTCGCCGAGCTCCGCGCGAAGTATGCGGACGCCGACCTCGACGAGCTCGACGGCCTCACGGTCGACCTCGGCGACGGGGTCTGGTTCAACGTACGGGCGAGCAACACCGAGCCGCTGCTGCGCCTCAACGTCGAGGCCCCGGACGCGGCAACCACCGCGCGGGTGCGCGACGACGTCCTGGGCCTGATCCGGGCCTGAAGTCCTACGCTGCTGCCATGAAGCTGGACGCCGGACTGCTGGATATCCTCGCCTGCCCCGCCTGCAAGGCGCCGCTGCGCATCGACGAGGCAGCCTTCGACGGCGCCGGCGCGCTGGTCTGCACCGGCTGTGGTCTGGCCTACCCGGTACGCGACGACATCCCGGTGCTGCTCATCGACGAGGCGCGCCCGTCCACGTGAACGGACCGCCTGACATGGACGACGCTGCGGGGCTGATGGCGGCCGACCCCGAGGGGATGCTGCGGGAGGTCGCGAGCGGAGCTGCGCAGGTGCGTGAGGCCGCTGTCCGCTCCGCTGAGGCCGGGCTCTCCGGACTTGCAGACGACGGCCGGCCGCGCGCCGTCGTGGTCTGCGGGATGGGGGGCAGCGGCATCGCCGGCGACGTGCTGGCCGCCGTCGCCGGACCCTCCTGCCCCGTGCCGATCATCGGCCATCGAGGGTTCGGGCTGCCCGCGTGGGTAGGCGCCGCCGACCTCGTCGTCGCGGTCTCCTGCTCGGGCGGTACGGCCGAGACGGTGTCCGGCCTTGAGGAGGCGGTGCGCCGCGGCTGCCGGCTGCTGGGCGTCGGTGCCGAGCGCTCGCCGGTCGAGGAGCTGACGCGTCGTGGGCGGGGCCTGTTCGTACCGGTGACGCAGGGCCGCCAGCCACGGGCGTCGATCTGGTCGCTGTCGGTGCCACTGCTGGTGGCCGGCCACGCGCTGGGCCTGCTCAGCTGTGGACCCGCGGAGCTGGCAGAGACCGCCACCGTCCTGGAGCAGGTCGCCACGCGCTGCCGCCCCGACGCCGACAGCGTGACCAACCCCGGCAAAGCCCTGGCACTGGAGCTCGCCGATGCGATGCCGGTGATCTGGGGGGCGTCCCCGCTGACCGGCGCCGCGGCGTACCGCTTCGCCTGCCAGCTCAACGAGAACGCGAAGTCGCCGGCGACCTGGGGGGTGCTTCCGGAGGCCGCCCACAACCAGGTGGTCAGCTTCGACGGACCCTGGGCCCGGGGCGTGCTGGCCGAGGAGGAGCTTTTCCGTGACCGGCTCGACGAGGCGACCCGCCCCACCCTGCGGCTGGTCCTGCTGCGCGAGGAGGGCGAGCTCCCGCAGGTTGCGCTGGGTGCCGACGTCTGTGCCGACCTCGCGGCCGAGCGCGGCGTCGGGGTCAGCGCGCTGCTGGCGCAGGGCCTGTCCGCCCCCGCCCGGCTCGCCTCCCTCGTCGGGCTGACGGACTTCGCGAGCACCTACCTGGCGCTGTCCAGGGGCACCGACCCGACGCCTGTCGAGGCCATCGGGGCACTCAAGCGCAGGACGCAGCGGTGAGCGAAAGCCACACCCACGGGGGCGGCGCGATCATCGCCGCGCTGCTCGCCAACCTCGCGATCGCCGTCGCGAAGTTCGTCGGCTTCGTGCTCACCGGCTCCAGCTCGATGCTCGCCGAGTCGGTGCACTCGGTCGCCGACTCCGGCAACCAGGCGCTGCTGCTGGTCGGTGGCCGGCGCGCCAAGCGCGAGGCCGACGAGCAGCACCCCTTCGGCCACGGACGTGACCGTTACTTCTACGCCTTCGTCGTCGCGCTCGTGCTGTTCAGCGTCGGCGGCCTGTTCAGCCTGTACGAGGGAAACCACAAGCTGCACGCGCCGGAGCAGATCGACAGCGCGGGCATCGCCATCGCCATCCTGCTCTTCGCGGTTCTCGCGGAGAGCTTCAGCTTCCGCACCGCCATCCGCGAGTCCCGGCCGCTGAAGGGCGACGACAGCTGGTGGGGGTTCGTACGACATGCCAAGGTGCCCGAGCTGCCGGTGGTGCTGCTGGAGGACCTCGCCGCGCTGCTGGGTCTGCTGCTCGCGCTGGGCGGGGTCAGCCTGTCCGTGCTGACCGGCGAGCCACGCTGGGACGCCATCGGCACCCTGGGCATCGGGGTGCTGCTGCTGGCCGTCGCGGTCGTGCTGGCCGTGGAGATGAAGAGCCTGCTGCTGGGTGAGTCGGCGTCCAAGGACGCTGTCCGCCGGATCCGTACCGCCCTCGTCGACGGCGACGAGATCACCCGCGTCATCCACCTCAAGACGATGCACCTGGGCCCCGACGAGCTGCTCGTCGCGGCCAAGGTCGCTATGCCCAAGGGCCTGGACCTGCCGTCGATCGCCCGCGCCATCGACGACGCCGAGGCCAGGGTGCGCGCCGCCGAGCCACTGGCCCGCGTGATGTACCTCGAGCCCGACCTGGACCGCGCCACGGTCTGAGCACCGGCCCGCTTCGGCGCGCGTGCCGTCGGCGAGGGTGAGGCAGTGGATGCGTGTTCGACGTTGTTCTTACGTCCCCGGTGCATCAGCCCCGACGCTGAGTCATGCCCGCACATTTTCACCGGCAGCAGCGGCGCCTGGTCAGGCTCGCTTGAGCGCCATCTGGTAGGTGGCCCGGGCGGTCTCGACGTCGTCGGCCTCTCGACGAAAAGCCACCTCGACCGGGAAGCTGGCGCTGCCGCGCTGGTCGTACGAGCCGCGGGCGCCCGCCTCGTCGCCGACCAGGGTCGCGGCCGCCAGCAGCGGGCCGGTGGCAAGTCCGCTGTAGGCGATCTGCGCGGCCTTGACGAGCGGGACGGCGCCGGCCTCGACGAGGTCACCGAACACCTCCAGGAGCACGGCGAAGGCGGCCGTCTCACCCAGTCCGAAGATCGCCGCCGCGTGCGGTCCGCCGAGGTGGTTGTGCAGCTGCGGCCCGGCGTCCAGCCGCAGCACGGCCCCTTCGCGCGAGGTGGACAGCACCCGCGGGGCCAGCAGCCCGATGAAGCCCGGAGCGTCGTGCAGTCGGGCGGTCACGTCGATCACGAAAGTACCTCCGCGAACTGGTGGTCCGACGCTGTCGACGCCGGACATGGCATGCGCACGCGGCGGACGTTAGTCGGCGCGCTGGTGGCAGAGTCCAGGCGTGCCCGTCCCGCATTCCCACGTCGCGGTACCCGGGCTCGCCGAGCAGGGCCGGCGGCGGACGGACTTCGCCGAGCGGTCGATGCCGGTGCTGCGCCTGCTCCGGGCCCGTTTCGCCGGGGAGCGTCCGCTGGCCGGTACCCGGGTGGCGGCCTGCATGCACGTCACGCCTGAGACCGCCGCGCTGGCGCGCACGCTGGCCGCCGGGGGCGCCGAGGTGCACCTGGCGGCGTCCAACCCGCTCTCGACGCAGGACGACGTGGCCGCCGCCCTCGCCGAGGAGGGCGTGGGGGTGCACGCGCGGCACGGCGTCGACCGGGCCGGCTACGCCGCGCACCTGGAGGCGGTCCTCGAGACCCGGCCGCAGCTGCTGCTCGACGACGGCTGTGACCTCGTGCAGGTCCTGCAGCGACGCCCCGAGCTGCGCGAGGGCGTGCGGGCCGGCTGCGAGGAGACCACCACCGGCGTGCTGCGGCTACGGCAGATGGCCGCCGACGGGGCGCTGTGGCTGCCGATGGTCGCCGTCAACGACACCGCCACCCAGCTGCTGGTCGCCAACCGGCACGGCACCGGCCAGTCCACGCTCGACGCGGTGATCCGGACGACCGGCACCCTGCTCGCCGGGGCGACCGTCGTGGTCGCCGGGTACGGCTGGTGCGGCCGCGGGATCGCCGAGCGGGCCCGCGGGCTCGGGGCGTCGGTCGTGGTTACCGAAGTGGACCCCGGTCGGGCGCTCGAGGCGGTCTTGGACGGGCACCGGGTCCTGCCGATGGTGCAGGCCGCGCCGCTCGCCGACGTCGTGGTGACGGCGACCGGCAACCGCGACGTGCTGACAGCCGCGCACTTCCCGGCGATGCGCGACGGGGCGGTGCTGGCCAATGCGGGGCACTTCGACGTCGAGATCGACGTCGCGGGTCTGCAGGCCCTGGCCGTTGAGGTGCAGCGGGTACGCCCGCACGTCGACGAGCACGTGCTGCCCGGCGGCCGGCGCCTGCTGCTGCTCGCCGAGGGCCGGCTGGTCAACCTGTCGGCGGCCGACGGCCACCCGCCGGCCGTCATGGACGTCAGCTTCGCCGTCCAGGCCCTGGTGCTCGAGCACCTCGTGGCGACCGACCTCGCGCCAGGCGTGCACGCCGTGCCGGCGGCCCTGGACGCCGAGGTCGCGCGCACCAAGCTGGCTGCCCTCGGTGTGGCGCTCGATGACCTGACGGCCGCCCAGGCCGGCTACCTGTCGTCCTGGCAGGCCTGACGATGCGCGTGCACTCGCTGGACTGCGGCACCATGCTGCCGCGCCTGGTCGGCCGGCTGGTCTGCCACGTGCTGCTGTGCGAGACGGACGACGGGCTGGTGCTCGTCGACTCGGGCTTCGGTACGGCCGACCTCACCGACCGCAGGCGGCGACTCGGGGCGGTGCGCCGGGTGCTGCGCCCGACGTACGAGCCGGCCGGGACCGCGCTGCGCCAGGTCCAGGCGCTTGGCTTCGCGGCCCAGGACGTCCGCCACATCGTGCTCACCCACCTCGACCTGGACCACGCGGGCGGGCTGTCGGACTTCCCCGGTGCGCTGGTGCACACGACCGCTGCCGAGTACACCGCCGCCGTCGTGTCGCCCGGCGTCGCCGAGCGGGCCCGCTACCACCCCGCCCAGTGGTCGCACGGCCCGCGCTGGCAAACCTACGACCGGCCGGGGGAGACCTGGAACGGCTTCGCTGCGGCGCATCCGCTCGAGGGCCTTGACGCGCGGTTCGCGCTGGTGCCGATGGTCGGGCACAGCCGTGGTCACGCCGCGGTCGCGGTCCAGACCGCGGCCGGCTGGCTGCTGCACGCGGGCGACGCGGCCTTCGACCGGAGCTCGGTCGAACCGGCTGCGCCGCGTCGCGCCCTGCTGGCCTTCGAGCAGGTCGTGGCCGTCGACCGCCGGGCCGTCCGCGACAACCACCGGCGCCTTGCCGACCTGCAGGCCGGCGGCACCGCCGAGGTCATCACCGCGCACGACCCGGTGCTGCTCGCCCGACGCCAGGCTTGACGCCGCCGTGTCAGGCCTTCGACGCGCAGCCCTGACACGATTCTGGTAACCTCAAAGGCGATGACCACGCTGACGATCCACGAGGCGGCCACCACCACGGGGTGGTCGGCCCGGATGCTGCGATACATCGAGCAGCTCGGTTTGATCGAGGCTCCGCGCTCGCCCGGCGGTTACCGGCTGTACGGCCCCGGTCAGCTGCAGCGGCTGCGCACCCTGCGCGAGCTGCTGGTGCGGCACGGCCTGGGGCTCGGTGACGTGGGGTTCGCCCTGCGGCTGCGCCGCGAGCCGGAGCTCTCCGGTGCGCTCGACGACTGGTTCGCGGCCGAGCCCCGCCGTCCCGCCGCCGAGCACAGCGCTGACCAGCCGGCCGCCACCCCGCAGCCCCTCGACGACGTCGATTGGCTGCGCTTCGAGCAGGCCAAGCACGAGCAGCTCCTCGCCCCCTGACCACCCGTACCTCTTGAGAGAAGGATGCCCATGACCACCACCCAGACCGACTTCAAGGTTGCCGACCTCTCGCTGGCCGAGTTCGGCCGCAAGGAGATCCGCCTCGCCGAGCACGAGATGCCCGGGCTGATGGCCATGCGCGCCGAGTACGGCGAGAGCAAGCCGCTGACCGGCGCCCGCATCACCGGTTCGCTGCACATGACCGTGCAGACGGCCGTGCTCATCGAGACCCTCGTCGAGATCGGCGCCCAGGTCCGCTGGGTCAGCTGCAACATCTTCAGCACGCAGGACCACGCCGCCGCCGCGGTCGCCGTCGGTCCGCACGGCACGGTCCAGAGCCCGCAGGGTGTGCCCGTGTTCGCCTGGAAGGGCGAGACGCTCGAGGAGTACTGGTGGTGCACCGAGCAGGTCGCCAACTGGCCCGACGGTGCGGGCCCCAACATGATCCTGGACGACGGCGGCGACGTCACGCTGCTGGTCCACAAGGGCGTCGAGTTCGAGAAGGCCGGCGTCGTGCCGGCACTGGATGCCGAGCACAGCGACGAGTACCGGGTGATTCTGGAGACGCTGCGCCGCTCGCTGGCGAGCGACCCGCAGCGCTTCACGAAGATCGCCGCCGGCATCAAGGGCGTCACCGAGGAGACGACCACCGGCGTCATGCGGCTGTATGAGTTCCACAAGGCCGGCACCCTGCTGTTCCCGGCGATCAACGTCAACGACTCCGTCACCAAGAGCAAGTTCGACAACCTGTACGGCGTACGGCACTCACTCGTCGACGGCATCTTCCGCGCCACCGACGTCATGCTGTCGGGCAAGACGGCCGTGGTCTGCGGCTTCGGCGACGTCGGCAAGGGCTCGGCGGAGTCGCTGCGCGCCCAGGGCGCCCGCGTCATCGTCACCGAGATCGACCCGATCTGCGCCCTGCAGGCCGCGATGCAGGGCTACCAGGTGGCCCGGCTGGAAGATGTCATCGCCACCGCCGACGTCTTCATCACCGCCACCGGCAACAAGGACATCGTGATGGCCGCAGACATGGCCCAGATGAAGCACCAGGCCATCGTCGGCAACATCGGTCACTTCGACAACGAGATCGACATCGTCGGACTGACCCGCTTCCCGGGTATCGAGCGGGTCAACATCAAGCCGCAGGTCGACGAGTGGGTGTTCCCGGCCGCCGACGGCCGCCCCGCGCACTCGATCATCATGCTCAGCGAGGGACGGCTGCTCAACCTGGGCAACGCCACCGGTCACCCGAGCTTTGTGATGAGCAACTCCTTCACCAACCAGACGATCGCCCAGATCGAGCTGTGGACCAAGAATGACGAGTACGAGACCCAGGTCTACGTCCTGCCCAAGCACCTGGACGAGAAGGTCGCCCGCCTGCACATCGACGCGCTCGGCGTCCGGCTCACCGAGTTGCGCAAGGACCAGGCGGAGTACATCGGCGTCGACGTCCAGGGCCCGTACAAGAGCGACATGTACCGGTACTGAGTTCGGCCGGCACACCGGGCCCGTCACCTCGCAGAGGTGGCGGGCCCGCGCCGCTCGGGTGGACATCCGCTGTCAGGACGGGAGGGAGAACCCGCCGCGGCCGGGAGCAGGGGAGTCGGGCGCGGGCGGTGTGTCCGCGGGAGGGGCGGGGCGGCTTGACACCGGGACCGGCCAGCCAGTTGGGGCCACCGGCGAGGACGGCCAGCCAGGCGCCGCGGGAGGCGGAGCGGCCCAGTCGTCCCGACCGGTTTGTTGGCCGTTCCCACCTGGCCCACCCCGAGCCGGCTCGCCCCACCGCGGCGTAACCGGCGCAGCCGGCTGCAGGCGGGCGGTCTCGCGGCGGCGGCGCTCGGCGAGGACGGCGGCCAGGAAGGCCCAGCCGGGCGTACCGGGCGGGGGCGGCGGCGCGATCACGGCCCGGACAGCGGCGACCAGCCGGCCGCCAAGGTCTTCCCGGGCAGTGTCGGTGAGCTCGGCGGAGCGGGCGACGAACTGGCGTACGGACAGCGCCAAACTGTCGGGCAGCCGGGACAGCTCGAGTGAGGCGGCCCAGCCGGCCAGCGGCGGCGGCATGGCGGCCACCACGCCGCCGCGCACCGGTACCCGCTCCCGCACCACGACGGTGCCGGCCAGCAGGTCGCCGACCCGCTTGCCACGTGCCTGCACGAGCGACACGACGACCGGCAGGACGAAGAAGGTGATGCCCGGCTTCTCCAGGAACGCTCCCGCCAGGCCCCGGACGAGCGCCTGCCGGAAGCCGATCGGGCCACCGTCGTCGCGCACGACCCGCAAGCCCATCGCTGCCTTGCCGGGTGTGCGCCCGCGCAGCAGCGTCTCGAAGCCGACCGGATAGACCACGAGCACCAGGATGACGAGCAGCACGCCCAGCGCGTCGCCGAGCGCCCCGCTGACGTCGACCGACCCGATGGCTGCCAGCAGACCGATCACCACCAGCAGCCCGATCTGCGCGGCGGCGTCGATCGCCGCGGCGACCGAACGCGAGGGCAGCGCGGCGGTACGCAGATCGAGCGCGACGGCCTCACCGGTCACCAGGTCGCTCACAGTCGTCCACACTCCGTCACCGCCGGGTCACGGGGGTCCGCCGGCAGACCTAGTCTGCCCTCGTGGACCTCGACGCGTACGTGGCCGCCCACAGGGCCGACTGGCAGCGTCTCGAGACCCTGCTGGCGCGGGCGTCGCGGCCTCGGCGGCTGTCGGGCGGTGAGGTCGACGAGGTGGTCGACCTCTACCAGCGGGTCGCCACCCACCTGTCGGTCGTGCAGAGCGCCGGCCCCGACCCGCAGCTCATCGGGCGGCTGTCGACGTTGGTCGCGCGGGCCCGCGGCACGGTCGCGGGCTCGCGCCAGTCGTCATGGCGCGACGCGGTCCGCTTCCTCGCCCGGGACTTTCCGGCAGTCTGCTATCGCACGCGATGGTGGTGGGGAGGCGCTGCCTTGGGATTCCTGATCGTCGCCACAGCGTTCGGCGTCTGGGTGGCCAACGATCCGCAGGTCCAGCTGGCGATCGCCGACCCCGACAAGGTCCGGCGGCTCGTCGACCAGGACTTTGCGGGCTATTACAGCTCCGCGCCCGCGCAGGACTTTGCGGCCCGGGTGTTCACCAATAACGCCTACGTGGCAGCGCAGGCGATCCTGTTCGGGGTCCTGCTGGGGCTGCCCATCCCGTACATCCTGTTTCAGAATGCACTGAACGTCGGGGTCAGCGGTGGCCTGCTGGCCGCCAACGGGCGTACCGGCCTGTTCTTCGGGCTGATCCTGCCGCATGGCCTGCTGGAGCTGACCGCCGTCTTCGTGGCCTGCGGGCTGGGCCTGAAGCTCGGCTGGACCGTCGTCGATCCCGGCCGGCGGACCCGGAGCGCAGCGTTGGCCCAGGAGGGCCGCGCCCTGGTGACGGGCGCACTCGGGTTGGCCGTCGTGCTGCTGGTCTCGGGGCTGATCGAGGGCTTTGTGACACCGAGCGGTTTGCCGACGGCGGCCCGCATCGGCATTGGCGTCCTTGCCGAGGCGGCCTTCCTGGCCTGGGTGTTCGGGCCCGGCCGGCGGGCGCATCGAGCTGGCGTCACCGGTGACGTCACGGCTTCTCGAGCCGGTGACGTGCTGCCGACCGCCTGACGGCCCGCCCGGGCGGAGTCACGTCTACTGCCAGCCGCGCCGCTCGACGCCGCCGGGCACCGGCTGGGCCGGGTCGTACGGCGTCCGGGTGTGTACGAAGGTCGCGACGACCAACAGGTCGGTGGTCACCCGCAGGACCTCGCCGGTGTAGTAGCCGTCGAGCCCGACCCAGCTGCCGTCGCCGCGGTCGGTGAAGCGGCTGTCGCGGGCCGGCCGTCGCAGGCCGCCCAGGTGCAGCAGCCCGTCGCTCTGCAGCCGTAGGACGTACGCCGACGGGCCCCAGTACCAGGTGCCGAGCAGCGCGAGGTCGACCGTCGCGGGCACCGCCTGCCAGCTGCCGCCGATCGCCGGCTCGTGCGCGTCGAGCAGGTCGAGCAGGTCGGGCAGCAGCCCGCCGTCGGCGCCGCTGGTCGCGTTGCGCAGCACCAGCGCGCCGTCGCCGTTGGCCCGGTCGACGAAGACGCCTGCCAGGAAGCCCGGCATCGAGCCGCCGTGGCCGACCACGGTGCGGCCGCCGGCGCGCAGCACCTGCAGGCCCAGCCCGTACGCCGACCAGGCTTCTGCGGCGCTGTCGACACCCGCCGGGAGCGTCATCTCCTCGAGCGTGGCGCTCGAGAGGACGTCGCCGGTGTCGCCGAGCAGGAAGGTGGCGAAACGCCCGAGGTCGTCGAGCGTCGACCACAGCTGCCCGGCCGGGGCCATCGTGCCGTGGTCGTGCTCGGGCTCGGGGTGCAGGACGTCGGCCCACGGGTGCACTGCCCAGCCGGTGGCGGCCAGGCCGTCCGGGCGCGGCGTGGTGCGCCGCATCCCCAGCGGCAGCAGCACTTCGTCGCGTACGACGTCGACCCAGGGCCGGCCGCGCAGGGCCACCAGCAGCTCGCCGAGCAGCCCGTAGCCCAGGTTGGAGTAGTGGAACTGCCGGCCGGCCCCGAGCGGCAGGTGCTCCGGCGCGAGGCCGAGGTCGGCGAGCGATCCGCCGGGGGTGCGCTCCCACCACTGGCCGGGGCTCTCGGCGGTCAGGCCGGCGGTGTGGCTGAGCAGCTGACCGACGGTCCGCTGCCCGGCGGGCGTGCCGGGCAGATGCCGCTCCAGCGGGTCGTCCAGGTGCAGCCGGCCCTCGTCGCGCAGCCGCAGCACAGCCACCGCTGTCAGCGATTTGGTGATCGAGCCGAGCCGGTGCTGCACGTCGGTGTGCGGCTCGGCGACGTCGCCGCGGGCCCCGGACCAGGCCAGCTTGCCGCCCCGGACGACCCCGGCGACCAGGCCGGGGGCCCGGCTGTCGCGCTGCGCCCGCGCGGTACGGGCCAGCAGGTGATGGGCGGTCGCGGGCAGCAGCCCCGCGCCGGGCGGGTGGGCATCGGTCACCACCTGACGCTACGGGTGAGCGGGACGCCCGCGAGCGACCGGGGCCGGCTCGTGCCGCAGGTACCGGCGCGTGCAGCTGCCGGTGCCGTGCGTGAGGGCGCTGAGCTGCACGGCATAGCGCAGCAGCTCGGCGTCGGGTACCTCGGCGTGCACGACGGTGACGTCCGGTCCGTCGGCAGCGCTGCCCGTCACGCGGGCCCGCCGGCCGGCAAGGTCGGACATCACCGCCCCGACCGCCCAGGTGGGCACCTGCACCTCGAGCTCGCTGATCGGCTCGAGCAACTCGGTGCCGACGGCCGCAACCGCCTCGCGCAGCGCCAGCGCGCCCGCTGCGGTGAAGGCCGCGTCGGAGGAGTCCACCGCGTGCGCCTTGCCGTCGACGAGCGACACGGACAGGTCGACCAGCGGGCGGCTCTCGTGCACACCCCGTCCGGCCTGGGCGCGGACGCCCTTCTCGACGCTGCCGACGTACGCCGTCGGCACGCTGCCGCCGACCACCCGGCTCTGGAAGCGCAGCCCGGACCCGGTCGGCAGCGGGGTGAGCTCCAGCGCGACGACGGCGTACTGGCCGTGCCCGCCGGACTGCTTGACCAGCCGGCCGGTGGCCGTGACCGGGCCGGCGAGGGTCTCGCGCAGCGCGACCCGCACCTCGGGGCGCTCGACCGCCACGCCGAGCCGGTCGAGCAGCACCTCGGCGTGCGCCTCGCCGAGACACCACAGCAGCAGCTGTCCGGTCTCGCTGTCGCGCTGCACGCGTACCGACGGGTCTTCCACGGCGACCCGGGCGAGGGCGTCGTCGAGCCGGTCCTCGTCCGCGTGCGAGACGGCGACCAGGGCCACCGGCAGCTGGGGGTCCGGCAGCTCCCAGGTCTGCACCAGCAGCGGCCGGTCGACACCGGAGAGCGTGCCGCCGGTCTGGGCGCTGCCGAGCCGGGCCACCACGCAGATGTCGCCGGCCCCGCATGCCGTCACCGGCCGGGTCGTCGACCCGAGCGGGCTCGACAGCGGGCCGACCCGCTCGTCCGAGTCGTGCTCGGGCCGGCTGCCTACATGGCCGGACACGTGCAGCGGCGCATCCGGGCGCAGGGTGCCGGAGAACACCCGTACCAGGCTGACCCGGCCGAGGTAGGGGTCGGTGCTGGTACGGACGACCTCGGCGAGGAGCGGGCCGTCCGGGTCGCAGCCCACCGGGGGCGCGACCAGGCCGTCGAGGTGGGTCACCGGCGGCGCCGGGTGTTCCAGCGGGGTCGGGAAGGCGCGTACGAGCAGGTCGAGCAGCTCGGCGATCCCGGTGCCGGTCAGCGCATCGACGGGCACGACCGGGTGGAAACGGCCGCTCGCCACCGCCTTCTCGAGGTCGCTGAGCAGCACGTCGGGGTCCAGCAGCTGACCATCGAGGTAGCGGTCGAGCAGTGCCTCGTCCTCGCTCTCGGCGATGACACCCTCGAGCAGGCCGCTGCGGGCGGCCTCGGCACCCGCCAGCTCGTCGGCGGTCGCGTCCCGCCCGGCGCCCGTGTCGCCGATGTGGACGCGCAGCGTGAGCAGGTCCAGCAGGCCGCCGGCGAGGGGCAGCTCGACCGCGTGCACGCCCTCGCCGAACGCCTCGTGGCAGGCCCGTACGACACCCTCGACGTCGGCACGGGGCCGGTCGACCTGCGTGACCGCCACCGCGCGCGGCAGCCCGACGGCCGCGCACTCGCGCCAAAGCTGCTCGGTACGCGCATCAACATCGTCGACGGCGCTGACGACGAACAACGCCGCATCGGCGGCCCGCAGCCCGGCCCGCAGCTCAGCGACGAAGTCGGCGTGCCCGGGGGTGTCGAGCAGGTTCACCTTGACCCCGTCGTGCTCGAGCGGTGCCAGCGCCAGCGTCACAGATCGGTGCTGGCGGCGTTCGAGATCGCTGCTGCCACACACGGTGCTGCCGTCCTCGACCCGACCGGGACGCCCGATCGTCCCGGCGGCGACCAGCAGCGCCTCGACCAGCGTCGTCTTACCGGCACCCGACCGGCCGACGAGAACCACGTTGCGCAGCAGGTGGGGGCCACGCGGCAGCGGTCCGGTGCTGCGCGCCGATGCCGCGCCCTTCCCGGGCGCTCCACCCCTCGGCGCGGGCGGCCTCGGGACAGCTGCGCCCGTGGTGGTGGTCGTGGTGATAGCCATCGCATCCTCCGGCGGAGCGAGCCGGCGGCGCGGTGGCCGCGGTGCGCGCCAGCCTGACGCCCTGCCCCGGACCGCACAAGGGCCGGCTCCTCTCCAAAGTGCTGCCACCTCCGGCGCGTGCGCTCTATCCTGCGGCATGACCTTCGCCGGTGAAGGGCTGTTCCTGGCCGAGCTCTGCCTGCTCATCTACTGCGTGCTGAACATCGTCACCACGCCCGACGCGGAGATCCGCAACCTGCCCAAGCTGGTGTGGCTGGTGCTCGTCGTGGTGTTGCCGCTGGCCGGCGGTATCGCCTGGCTGGTCGCCGGCCGCCCACGGGCGCCCGCTGCCGGCCTGCCCTCGCGGGGCAACCGCGGCGTACCGGCGCAGGACGACCGGCCGGGTCGGGCGCACGTCGCCTCCCCCGACGACGACGAGGAGTTCCTGCACGGCCTGCGGGCCCGCGTTGACGCCCAGCGCGAGCAGGCGGCTCGCCAGCAACAGCAGGACAGCGAGCGCGAGCAGGCCGAGCGCAGCCAGGCGTGGCAGCGCCGCCACGGCAAGGGCGACCCCGAGGCCTGACGCTCGCTCAGAGCCGCCCAGCGGCTTTCAGGGCCAGGTAGGCGTCGGCAACGGCCGGGGCGAAGAGCTCCGGCGGCGCGTCGACGACCTCGACGCCGCGGGCGCGGAGCAGGGCGGTGGTGCGCCGCCGGTCGGCCCGGGCGCGCTCGGCGGCGGCCGCGTCGTACACCGCCTCGACGTCGCCGCGCCCCCGCAGCATCTGCTCGACGCGGGGGTCGCCGACCGCGGCGAGCACCACCGTGTGACGGCTGGTGAGCGAGGACAGCACCGGCAGCAGGCCTTCCTGCAGCGCGGCGGTGTCCAGGGTGGTGAACAGCACGACCAGCGAGCGCCGCCGGGACCGGCGCAGCACCTCGCTCACCAGCAGCCGTCCATCGCTCTCCACCAGCGCCGGCTCCAGCAGCGCCATCGCATCGACGACCCTGGCGAGCAGCTCGTCGCGACCTGCGCCCTTGACGGCGGCGCGCACCTCGCGGTCGACGGCCAGCAGGTCGACCCGGTCACCGGCACGGCTGGCCAGTGCGGTGAGCAGCAGCGCCGCGTCCAGCGCCGCGTCGAGCCGGGGCACGTCACCGACCCGGCCCGCCGAGGTGCGGCCGGTGTCGACGACCAGGACGACCTGCCGGTCCCGCTCCGGCCGCCAGGTGCGTACGACGACCTCGCTCCGTCGTGCGGTGGCCCGCCAGTCGATCGAGCGGACATCGTCGCCGTCGACGTACTCGCGCAGCGAGTCGAACTCGGTGCCCTGACCGCGGACCCGGGCCGCCGTCAGCCCGTCGAGCCGGCGCAGCCGCGAGAGCCGCTCGGGCAGGAAGCGCCGTGACGCGAACGACGGCTGCACCCGCAGCCGCCACGGCACGACGTGCCGGCCCTGCCGGCCGGCGACGCCGAGTGGCCCGAACGCGCGCACGGTGACCCGGTCGGGGCTCCGGTCGCCGCGCCTGGTCGGCCGCAATTCGGTGGTCAGGGTGCGCCGCTCACCGGCCGGGACATCGAGGGCCTGGGTCGCCGGCGACGCGCCGGCGGAGGGCACCCAGGCATCGCGCAGCACCGCACGCAGCCGGCGCCGCGAGGGGTTGACGATGGTGAGCCTGACCTGCACCTGCTCGCCGAGGCGTACGGCACCGGCGCCGTCGCGGGACAGCCGCAGACCGGCCACCGGCACGGCGAGCACGAGGTCGATGCCGACCGCCACGAGCAGCACCAGCGCGACCACGAGGACGGTCAACAGGTCCGGGAGCAGCAACACCGGGACGACCCCGAGCAGGGCCAGCAGCGCCAGGCGCCCGGTCACCGCCACTAGCGCGGAACGGGCACCGACGCGAGCACGCCGTCGAGTACGCCGTCGGCCGTGACGCCCTCGAGCTCCGCCTCCGGGCGCAGAGAGACGCGGTGCCGCAGCGTCGGGCGGGCCAGCGCCTTGACGTCGTCCGGGGTCAGGTAGTCGCGGCCGGACAGCCATGCCCACGCCTTGCTCGATGCGAGCAGCGCCGTCGCCCCACGTGGCGAGACCCCGAGCGACAGCGACGGCGAGCTGCGGGTGGCGCGGCAGACGTCGACGATGTAGCCGACGACCTCGTCCGACACCGCTACGGCGCGTACGCCGGCCCGGCCCGCGGCCAGGTCGGCTGCGCCGGCCACGGGATGCAGGTCCGACAGGTCGCGGGGGTCGAAGCCGGCGTCATGGGCCCGCACGATGCGTACCTCGTCCTGGCGGGCGGGGAGCGGGACGGTGAGCTTGAGCAGGAACCGGTCGAGCTGGGCCTCGGGCAGCGGGTAGGTGCCCTCGTACTCCACCGGGTTCTGCGTGGCGCAGACGACGAACGGGTCGGGTAGCAGGCGGGCGGTCCCATCGACCGACACCTGTCGCTCCTCCATCGCCTCGAGCAGGCTGGCCTGGGTCTTCGGCGGCGTGCGGTTGATCTCGTCGGCGAGCAGCAGGTTGGTGAACACCGGCCCTTCGCGGAACGTGAATGCCGACGAGCGGTCGTAGACCAGCGAGCCGGTGATGTCTCCGGGCATCAGGTCGGGAGTGAACTGCACACGCTTCATCCCCAGGTCGAGAGAGGCGGCGACTGCGCGTACGAGCAGCGTCTTGGCCACCCCGGGCACGCCCTCGAGCAGGACGTGCCCGCGGCACAGCAGCGCGATCACCAGACCGGTGACGGCCGGGTCCTGGCCGACAACGGCCTTGCCCACCTCGTGCCGCAGGTTGTCGAGCGCCTCGCGCGGGTCCGCGGTCCGCGGGAGGGATGATGCGAGATCGTGCGGAGCGGGCAGCTCGGGAGCGGTCACAGGTCAGTCACCTCCGGGGTGGGCTCGTGGGGCGGGCTGGGCGGCGCCGGGGGGGTCATGTGGTGAGGCTGTCCAAGGCGTCGGCGAGGCGGACCAGGGCGGCATCGTCACGCGGAGGCGCACCGTACAGGAGGCCGTCGATGGTCGCGGGGTCCAGGCCGGCCCGTGTGGACAGGGCTGTGACGAGGGCCGCGCGGTCGGCGTCGACCGGGAGGCCGAGCCGGCGCACCAGGCGGTCCCGTGCGCCGGCGCGCAACGCCTCGCCGGCGGCGCCGCGGGCGCCGGCTGCGCGGTAGAGCCGGCTGCGACCCTCGACGGCCTCCGCGGCGCGGACCACGACTGGCAGTGGTTCGACGACGACCCGTCCCAGCCGCCGGCTGCGCCACAGGGCGAGGACGACAATGGCGATCGCGACCTGCAGGGCGCCGAGCAGGATGCCGTCCGGCAGCAGCTCGCGCACCGACCGTTGGGCGCCGGCGACCGACCGGCCGGCGTTCGGGAGCAGCCACAGCACGTCGTTGCCGTTGCCCAGCAGGCCGAGCGCGAGTGCCGCGTCGCCCTCTGTGTCGAGCTTGTCGTTGGTGAGGATGTCCGGCGCACCGACCAGGACGATGCGCTGCCGGGGCAGGGCGAGCAGGGTCGGGTGCCCGCCGGTGGCATAGCAGCCAACGGCCTCGACCCCGGGCCGCGGGTCGTACGTCACCCGCCCGGCCAGCGCCGGGCCGGCAGCGACGGCCACCGGGAGGTCGCAGGTGGGCTGCCGGACGGCGAGATCAGCAGCGCCGACGTCGACCGGCAGGCCGAGCGCCTCGACCTCGGCCGGTCCGGCGCCGGTCACCACCAGCGGCGCGCCGAGCCGGGCGATGTCACGGAGCTCGCCGGGAGTCAGCGACTGCGGCGACGGCACGAGCACTGTGCTTCCTGGCTGCAGGGCGGCCCGCAGCTGCGGGAGATCGCCGACGACGCGTACGGGCGCACCGCGGTCAGCCAGCAGCGTGGCCAGCGCCCGGGAGCCGCTCGGGTCGTACGCCCGGGGGTCGAGCAGTCCCGCCGCACCGGTCGCCCGCAGCCCGCCGGCGACGATCGCGACCAGCGCGATGGCCCCGAACGCGGCCAGCGGACCGCGCGACTGCCGCCACAGGGAGCGGCCGGACGGCGCGGTGCTGGTGCTCATGTGCACAAGGGTGTTCACCCGGTGCTGCCCTGATCGTGCTCGGGTGTCACCACTGGCCGCCCGTGCAGCCGCTGCTGCGATGACACCGTTTGCAGCCGCTAGCCGTCGGTGTCGCTGCCGGGCACGCGTCCCACCGCGAAGACCGACTGACCGAAGGGGATGCGGCGCCCGGACTCCCACCTACGTGCCAGCGGGATCACGTACCTGTCCCATGCCTTCAGCAGGGGACCCTCATGCGGGGACCCCCTCAGCAAGCGCATCCCCACGAACCAGGCCGGCAGCCCGGGCATGTTCACGTAGCGGGCCTCCTGGACCTCGAGACCTGCCTGTTCCATGGCCGCTCGCATGCTCTTGACGGTGTAGCGACGGACGTGCCCGACGCGTCGATCGAAGCGGCTCATCGCAAAGTTGAAGGCCGGCACAAACATGACCACCAGGCCCCCGGCCCGGAGCAGGGTGTGCGCGCCACGAAGGGCACGAACGTGATCGGGGATGTGCTCCAGCACGTTGAAGGCGACCAGCGCTGAGTACGCACCCTGCGGCTCGGTCAGGACGTCGAAGGAGTCGACACTCACCCGCGAATGACCTGCGAATCGGGTCCTCAGCTTTGCGAGCCGCGACGGGTCGATCTCTGTGACCGTGACCCGCGGCACACCGGCATCGAGCCAAGCCTGCGCGTAATTACCCAGACCGCTGCCCAGCTCGATCGGGGCATCACCGAGATGGCGGACTGCCATCGACGTCAGCCAGCGGTTGTAATTCACCGCAGCTGCCAGCGACTCAAGAACCTGCGATTGCCGCACCGTGTCGCCGAGCAGGATCGGCCCATCAGCCGGACCCGACACCGGCTGAGGATGCTGGATCACGCGACGAAGGTACAGGGCGCTCCGCGGGTCGCAGTTGGCGCGCCGCCAGGAATCCGTTGACGACTGAACGAGGACACCCGGCCGGCCGGGCGGGCTGGCGGGCTGGCGGGCTGGCGGGCTGGCGGGCTGGTCAGCGTGCGGGGCCGGGACCGGTCACGAGGACACCCGGGCCGCGCCACGGACCCGGTCGTCGACCGCCACCAGGGCGGCAAGGCTTTCCGGTCCGGCCGCGCGCCCGCCGTACCAGACCTCGTCGAACACGCCAGCCGCCCGGGCAAGGTCGTCCGCGAGCGCCGGCACTGCGGCGCCGGCGTCGCGGGCGACCTCGTCGGCGGTACGGCCCGGCCGCGCATCGAGGATCCCGCGGGCCTCGAGCTCGCGCACGACCGCCCGCAGCCGCTCGCGGACCGCCTCGGCCCAACGGCCCTCGCCGGCCAGCGAGTCCGCCGCGGCTCGGTGCTGCGCTGCCGTCCGGGTCCCGTTGCCGTCAAAGAGCGGCCGCCCGGTCGCGCCTCGTCGATCGCGGAGCGGGCCGAGCCGGACGAGAACGACGATCACGATGCCGACGACGACTGCGATGAGCAGCAGGCGGGCAAGCCGCCCGTCACCCACGCGAGCCGCGGCACCGGCGAACAGGTCGCTGACCGCGCGCAATGCCCTGCCCACCAGGCGCAACAGCAGCGGCGGCTGGGCGTCGGCATACGGCTGGCGGGTGAGCTCGGCACGCGCCGCATCCCGGGCGGCATCACGGCCCAGGGGGGCGGTGGCCACGAGGACCGCCTGCGACAGACCGGTCAGCACCGGCATCAGCGTGGGGTGGCGGCGGCTGCGGCGAGAGCCACGTCGAGCCCTTCAGCGCGCATCCGGCGATCGATGTACAGAAGCGCGCGGACACCGCTGGTGAAGGGCGCCGTGATCGTCTGCGCGACGCCCGCGCCGATCTGGGCGGCGATGAGTGCGGTCACGCCGACGTCGCGGGAGCCGCTGAACAGGCCGATGCCCCCGCCGAGGACCACGAACGGGAGCTGCAGGAGCTGATTGACGAAGCCGGCGATGAGCGCAGCGAGGATCAGGACGCCGAGCACCCGCCAGAACGACCGCCGCACCAGCACCCCGCTGCGGCGGAAGGCTTCGATGATCCCGATCTTCTCGAGCACCAGCGCGGGCGCCGCCAGGGAGAGCCTGACGTAGAGGTAGATGGCGGCGGCCACGCCGGCGAGCGCCACGGGTACGCCGAGTACGAGCCCCGCGCCGCCCGCCACCACGACGCTGAGCGCGGCAACCCCGATGCCGACGCCGACCGCAACGGCGAGGACCAGCCCGGTCAGTAGCGCGAGCCCGACCAGCCTGAGCAGGCGGGGCCGTAGCGCCCGCCACGCCTCGCCGGTCGAGAGCGGCTCGCCGAGCACGGCCTGACCGACCACGACGGTGATGATGCCGGCGAGGACGATCCCGGCCAGGCCGCCGACGACAACGGTGCCGAGGCTCCCGACCACCGTTCCGCCTACCTGCGCGTCAGTGAGGGCTTGCGAGGTCCCGGCGGCGGAGAACAGCTTGTCGGGGAGCAGGAGCAACAGCCCGACGCCGAGCAGGGTCGTGACCACCGAGACGGCCGCCGACAGTCCGAGAGTCGGGCGCGGGTACCTGCGGACGACCGAGACGGAGCCGTCCAGAAGCTCGCCGAGCCCCAGGGGCCGAAGCGGTACGACCCCGGGCCGTGGCGCGGCGGGCGGTCCACCCCAGCCCTGTGGGGCGCCCCAGCCCTGGGCTGCCTGCGGCGGCCCCCAGCCCTGCGGGACGCCCCAGCCCTGGGCTGCCTGCGGCGGCCCCCAGCCTGGTGGCGCAGGCGCTTCGCCACCCTGGGCTGCCTGCGGCGGCCCATAGCCCGGGGGCGCAGGCGTCGGGCTCCAGCCGGGCGGTGCCTGCGGAGCCGCGGGCGGGCCGGGGCCCGTTGCTTCGCTCCGGTCCTGCTCGCCGTCCTTGGTGAGCGACACCGAGCCGGCCTCTGATGCCGAGGTCGGCGGCGCAGCGGAGGGCGGCGTGTCACGGGGCGGGCTGCCGTCCGGTGACGTCCAGCCGTGCGGCCGCGCAGGTCCCTGCTCAGACACTGCGCCTCCATCCACGGTCGCGGGCGCCTCCGTGACCCCGTGTGGTCATGGTGGCACGGCGCAGCGCTCCGTCCGGGTCCGAGAGCCTGAGTCCGGGACGGCTGGTGAACGGCCGGCGCGGTGCCACAATCAGGACGTGGCAGGCAGCAGCACTGGGTCCGGCGGCTCGAGCACGGGGCACGCGCTGTGGTGAAGGCCCGCGTCCTGGTCGTCGACGACGACCCCGCTCTCGCCGAGATGCTCAGCATCGTGCTGCGCAGTGAGGGCTTCGAGGCCGCGGTGGTGGCTGACGGGGATGCCGCGCTGGGCGCGTTCCGTCGCGAGCGTCCCGACATCGTGCTGCTCGACCTGATGCTGCCGGGCACCGACGGCCTGGAGGTCTGCCGGCAGATCCGCGCCGAGAGCGGCGTACCGATCATCATGCTCACGGCCAAGGGCGACACCGTCGACGTGGTCCTCGGCCTGGAGAGCGGCGCCGACGACTATGTCGTCAAGCCGTTCAAGCCCAAGGAGGTCGTGGCACGGGTGCGGGCGCGGCTGCGCTCCTACGACGACCTCGAGCCCGAGACCTTGATGATCGGGCCCGAGTCCGACCCGATCCGCATCGACGTGCCGGGGCACGTCGTCGTCCGGGGCGCCGAGCAGCTGCAGCTGACGCCGCTGGAGTTCGACCTGCTCGTGGCGCTGGCCCGCCGGCCACGCACGGTGTTCAGCCGGGAGCTGCTGCTCGAACAGGTCTGGAACTACCGGCACGCGGCCGACACCCGCCTGGTCAATGTCCACGTGCAGCGCCTGCGGTCCAAGGTCGAGCGCGACCCGGAGCGGCCGCAGGTCGTCGTCACCGTCCGGGGGGTCGGCTACAAGGCCGGTCCGCCCTGACGATGACGACGGGGGGTACACCGACGACGACCGGGGCGACGCCACCGGCGCCTTCGTCGACGCCAGGGTCCCGGCTGCAGGACGTTCGTCTCCACCCGGCGGCTCGGGCCGCCCGACTCGCTGCTCGCCGGGCCCGGGACCGATGGCGGCGTTCGCTGCAGACCCGCGTCGTCGTGACGACGCTGGTGGCGTCCGCGATCGTGGTGGGGCTGCTCGCCTCGCTGCTGCTCGACCAGGTCGGTCGCGGCCTCGTCGACACGAAGACTCGCACGGCGCTGTCGGAGGCCCAGTCCGGTGTCGCCCAGGCACAGACCCGCCTCGACAACCTGGCCGTCGTCACCCTGGCGGCGGTCGACAGCGAGCTGTCGGACGTCGTGCAGGAGCTCAGCGACCGCGGGGCCGCGGGTGACCTGTACGCCGTGGTCGCTCTGGGTGCCCGCCCCGGCAGCAACTCCTTCTCCTCGGCCGGTGTACAGCCCTCCGCGGTGCCGGACGCGTTGCGCAACCGGCTCGCCGACGGTGGCGGCCAGGTCTACGCGTACGCCCAGGTGCCGGACGGTAGCGGCGGTTCCGTCCCAGGGCTGGTCGTGGGGTCGGTACTCCGTACGCCGATCGGACTGGACTACCGGCTCTTCCACCTGTTCCCCCTGTCGTCGGAGGAGCAGACCCTCGGGCTGGTGCAGCGCACGCTCGCGGCCGCCGGCTTCATCCTGGTCGCACTGCTGGCGCTCATCGCCGGCCTCGTGGCGCGCCAGGTCGTGACGCCGGTCCGGCTTGCCGCGGGGACCGCCGAGCAGCTCGCCGCCGGTCGCCTCGAGGAGCGCTTGGCGGTGCGCGGCGAGGATGAGCTCGCCCGGCTCGCGACAACCTTCAACACGATGGCGGACGCCCTGCAGCGCCAGATCCGACAGCTGGAGGAGCTGTCGACCGTCCAGCAGCGCTTTGTCAGCGACGTCAGTCACGAGCTTCGCACCCCGCTGACGACCGTACGGATGGCTGCCGATCTGCTGCACGAGGCGCGTACGGGCTTCGCGCCGGACGCCAGGCGTAGCGCCGAACTCCTGCAGGCCGAGCTCGACCGCTTCGAGGAGCTGCTCGCAGACCTGCTGGAGATCAGCCGGTACGACGCCGGCGCGACCGAGCTGGAGGCCGACCCCACCGACCTGGCGCGGCTCGTGGCAAGGGTCATCGAGCAGACCGGAGCCCTGGCGCGGCGCAAGGGCAGCGTCATCCGGGTCCACCACCGGGCCGACGAGGAGGTCGTCGCGGAGGTCGACCACGTACGCATCGAGCGGGTGCTGCGCAACCTCGTCGTCAATGCCCTGGAGCACGGCGAGGGACGGCCGGTCGACGTGACGGTCGCCGGCGACGACGCTTCGGTGGCGGTGCTGGTGCGTGACCACGGCATCGGTCTGCGGTCGGGTGAGACCGCCAAGGTGTTCACCCGCTTCTGGCGCGGCGACCCGTCGAGGGCCCGTACGACCGGCGGCACCGGCCTGGGCCTGGCCATCGCGCTCGAGGACGCCCACCTGCACGGCGGCCGCCTGGAAGCCTGGGGTCGGCCCGGCCGCGGCGCCGCGTTCCGGCTGACGCTGCCCAGAAGGGCGGGCGGTCCGGTCGGCGCCGGTAGCCCCCTGCCGCTGGGCCCGCCACCACCCGGCAGTGACCCCTCGGCCAACCCCGACCCGGCCCTGTTTCTGCAACCGCCTGCACCGCCCACCGCACCGCCACCCGTGGCGGTCCGGTGACCGGGCGCTGCCGGTCGGCCACGGCAGGGCTGGCGGCGATGCTGGCGGCGGTGCTGCTAGCGGGGTGCGGTCTGCCGCTGGCGGGCGGGGTGCACCGCGCCGGGGAGGTACCAGCCGACCAGCGGCTGCCGCAGCCGATCAGCGTGCTGCCGCCCGGCCCCCAGCCCGGTGCCCCGCCGGAGGGCATCGTGACCGGCTTCCTGGCCGCGCAGGGCAGCGCCCGTGACGACCACGGCATCGCACGCAGCTTCCTGGCGCCGCCTGCCCGGGCGGCCTGGCGGGCCGGCGCCGGCGTCACGGTGTACGACCCGCGCACCGTGACGACAGCAACACCGATCCCGGACGGCGACGGCTTCGTTCAAGTCACCCTCGACCTCGACGTGGTGGGCACTGTGGAGGCCGACGGGGCGGCGCGGGTCCAGCCGGCGCAGCGTCGATCCCTGCGCTACCGGCTGCACCGCGACGACGCCGGGCAGTGGCAGCTGGTGGCGGTGCCCGACGGCCTGACCCTGTCACCGGCTGCCCGCGACCGCTCGTACGACGCGATGGCCGTGCACTTCCTGGCTCCGGGCGGCGCGCCCGGCGGCCGGCACCTCGTCGCCGACCTGGTGCAGCTGCCCGCTGACGGCGATCGCGCCCGCGAGGTCGTCGACCGGCTGCTCGCCGGGCCGTCCAGCGCGCTGGCCGGCAGCGTCGAGACCGCGTTGCCCAGAGGCACTCGACTGCACGCCCCGGTCACGACGACCACCGGCGGCGAGGTGACCGTCGACCTGACGGGCCCGGCAGCTGCAATGTCGGGTCAGACCGGCGCAGACCTGTCGGCCCAGGTCGTGTTCACGCTGCGTGAAGCGCTACCCGCATTCAGCCGGCTGCGTCTGCTCGTCGACGGCGAGCTGCTGGTCGTCCCGGGAGCCACCCAGCCGCAGCCGCGGACCGCCTGGCCGTCGTACGCCCCGGACGGCCCGGCGAAGCTGCCGGCGGGGGTGGCGCTGGTGGGTGGGCAGCTGCGTTCGCTGTCACCGGACGGCAACGAGCGGCCCACCGAACCGCCCGCAGACGTCGCCGGCGTCCTCGACCTCGCCGTCGACGCCCGCCAGCCCCGGGTCGCCGTGCTCACCGGCGAGGACAGCACCCGCACGCTGCGCACCGGGCGGTTCTCCGGCCCGCTGACGCCCGCGTTGCAGGACCCCGGACTGCGCTCACCGAGCTGGGGCAGCGGCGAGCTCGGGCTGTGGCTGCTGCGTACCGGGGCGCGGCCGGCCGTCCTGCTCGTCCCGCCGACAGCCGGCGCGATCCCCGTCGAGGTCCAGGTCGACGCCTTGCCGGCGCTGGACGGGAACGCCCTGCTGCGGGTCTCCCGTGACGGGACGCGGGTCGCGCTGGTCGCCGGCCGGGTGCTGTTCGTCGGCCGCCTTGAGTTCAATGGGCGGCGACCGCACCTGGTCGCCCTGCGCCGGCTCGCCACGGGGGTCCTGGACGTGGCGTGGCAGACCGGCACGACGCTGGAGGTCCTGGTCGAGGACACCGAGCCGCCACTGCTACCACTGTTGCGACTCTCGGTCGACGGCACCTCGGCGCAGTTCAGTGGCCTGGTCGGCGGTGAGGGCGGCCAGCCGGCGGCCATTGCGGCCTTCGGCGACCAGCCGTTGCTGGTGGAGACGCGTACGGGTACCCGGTCGACCATCTTCAGCGGCGACGTCGGCACGGCGTTCGAGGTGCGGCTGCGGGACGCCGCCCGCCCGTCATACCCCCGCTGAGGCCTGTCCACAGATCGCCGTCAGGCCCTGGTGCGCCACCCCACGGCCGGTCCACCCTTCGCCGATGAACCCCTTCGCCGCCCTGCTCGACCTGGTGCTGCCGGGTGCGTGCGCAGGCTGTGACCTGCCGGGTGAGCAGGTGTGTCTTGCCTGCCGGGGCCACCTCGCGGCGGTGTCGCCGCGCCGGACGGCTCCGGACCCGTCCCCGCCGGGGCTGCCCCGGCTGTGGGCCGCGGGAGGCTACGACGACGTGCTCCGAGGCCTGCTGGTGGGGCACAAGGAGCGCGGGCAGCTCGCCCTGGCCGGTCCGCTCGGCGGGTTGCTGGCGGGTGCGGTCGGTGCGCTCGATGCGGGCGACGTGCTGCTCGTGCCGGTGCCGTCCTCCCGGGCGGCGGTCCGGGCCCGCGGCCATGATCACGCGTTGCGCCTGGCCCGGTCGGCCGCCGCCCAGGCCGGGCTGCGGGCGGCCCCGCTGCTGCGCCCGACGCGGGTGGTCTCGGACCAGGCCGGCCTGACCACGGCCGGTCGGGCCGCCAACCTCGCCGGGGCGCTGACCGCCTGCCGATCGCTGCGGGGGATGCCGGTCGTCGTCGTCGACGACGTCGTGACGACCGGCGCGACCCTGGTGGAGGCAGCCCGCGCGCTGCGGGCCGGCGGCGCCCTGGTCCGGGGAGCGGCCGTGGTCGCCTCGGTGGCCCGGCGGCGGGCGTGATGCCCAGATCGGTGCTGTCGCTCGGGCCGTGTGAGGTCTACCGTCCCACCACGCACCGTCAGGTGCCTGCCGGCGTCGGTGACGACGGGGGGAGGATGAGCCAGGGCCCCAGCAGGGGCTGCGCCGGATCCGCCCCGTCCGTCAGGAGATCACGTGGACATCGTCGTCAAGGGCCGCAACGTCGAGGTGCCGGGCCACTTCCGGCAGCACGTGTCGGACAAGCTCGCGCCGTCCGAACGCCTCGACTCCCGCGTCATCCGCCTCGACGTCGAGCTGAGCCACGAGAAGAACCCCAGGCAGTCCGCGAGCTGCCAGCGCGTGGAGATCACCGTGCGCAGCAAGGGCCCGGTGATCCGCGCCGAGGCCTGCGCCGAGAGCTTCTACGCCGCCCTCGACGCAGCCGTCCTCAAGCTCGAGGCCCGACTGCGCAAGGCGCACGACCGACGCCGGGTGCACCACGGCGGCAAGACCCCCGCGTCGGTCGCCGAGGCGACGGCCGCGCTCCCGCTCGACCTGCCCGAGGCCAGGCTCGCCCTGCTCGACCGGCAGGAGCTGGTGGAGGCCGATGACACCGCGACGCTGGTGGTGCGCGACAAGACGCACAACGCAGTACCGATGACCACCGAGGACGCACTGCACGAGATGGAGCTGGTCGGCCACGACTTCTACCTCTACATCGACACCGAGCAGGGGCTGCCGAGCGTTGTCTACCGCCGGCACGGCTACGACTACGGCGTCATCCGGCTCGCCGCTTCGTGATCGCGTCAGGGCAAGCGGGCGGGCGGTCGTCCGACCGGTGCGAGGACTGCTCGTAGGGCTGCACCCGGCCGTGCCGTGACATCATCTACAGGCGCCGACTGCCGGTGCTGAGCTCTCCGGAGGTCCCTGTTGACCGTCCATGACGCCGCTGGGAACTCCGCGAGCCCGGTCGAGCCCATCCGCGTGCTTGTCGTGGACGACCATGCGCTGTTTCGCCGCGGCCTGCAGATGGTGCTCGAGCAGGAGTCCGACATCGAGGTCGTCGGGGAGGCGAGCGACGGCGCCGAGGCGGTGCAGTCCGCCGCCGAGACGCTCCCCGACATCGTCCTGATGGATGTCCGGATGCCACGCCGCACCGGCATCGAGGCCTGCGCGGCCATCCACGAGACCGCTCCGTCCGCCAAGATCATCATGCTGACGATCTCGGATGAGGAGGTCGACCTGTACGAGGCCATCAAGGCCGGGGCGATGGGCTACCTGCTCAAAGAGATCTCCATCGAGGAGGTCGCCACCGCGATCCGCGCGGTCCACGGCGGCCAGTCGCTGATCAGCCCGTCGATGGCCAGCAAGCTGATCACCGAGTTCGCCTCGATGAGCCGGCGTACCGACGACCGGCAGCAGCTGCCGACCCCACGGCTGACCGACCGCGAGATGGAGGTGCTCAAGCTGGTGGCGAAGGGGCTTAACAACCGCGACCTCGCCAAGCAGCTGTTCATCAGCGAGAACACCGTGAAGAATCACATCCGCAACATTCTGGAGAAGCTCCAGCTGCACTCCCGGATGGAGGCGGTCGTCTACGCCGTACGCGAGAAGCTGCTCGAGATCACCTGAGCCGGCGCGGGTCACGTCAGCTTCGCGAAGACGACCATGTCCGTCCGCTCGGTGCTGCGCGGTCGCGGCCGGACGCTTCGCGCGACACCCTCGCGGACGAAGCCGGCCCGCTCGGCGGCGCGCTGCGACGCGACGTTGTCGACGTCGGCCAGCAGTTCGACCCTGGCCAGGCCCAGCACCTCGATCGCCCAGGCCGTGTGCAGCGCTGCCGCCCGGCCGGCGACCCCGCGACCGCGCGCCCACGGCGCGGTCCAGTAGCCCAGCTCGGCGAGCCCGAGAGCCCGGTCGCGCACGGTCAGCTCGCAGGCCCCGAGCAGCGCACCGCTGGCCGCATCGGTCACCGCTACCGCCGCGACGGTCCCCTCGAGCCAGCTTCGGGCCGTCATCTCCCGCACGTACGCCTGGCCGTCCGACAGCCGGTACGGCGAGGGCACCGGCAGCCAGCGGGCCGTCTCAGGGTCCTCGCACGCCCCTGCGACCTCGGCGGCGTCGTCGAGCCGCCAGCGGCGCAGCCGGACGACGCCGTCGGTGCGTTCCGCGTGCGCTGGGAAGGGCGCGGTGTCCCGATCCGGGTCGCCCGGTAGCCGGGAGAGCAGCCAGCCGTCGGCCCGGCCCGCGGCGGCCTGGAACAGTCCCCTACCCACTCCGTCGAGGGTGAAGGCCGCCTTCTGAGCCACCCGCAGCGAGGCCAGGTTGCCGACCTCGACGACCGCGGCCAGACGCTGCAGCCCGAGTGCACCGAAACCCCAGCGGCACAGCGCGGAGACGGCCTCGGCGGCGGTCCCGTGGCCGCGGCCGGCCGCGGCGGTCAGCCAGCCGACCTCCGCGTCGGTGGCGGTGACGCGGTACAGCCCGACGACCCCGAGCAACTCCGCGCTCGTGGCGTCCAGCACCGCGAGCTCGGCCCGGCCGCCGGCTGCCCACAGCACGTCGTCCTCGGCGATCCGACGCTCGGCGCGATCCACGGTGTAGGGCGCGGGGTGCGGCGTCCAGCGGGCGACCGCCGGGTCGTCGAGCACCCGTTGCAGGGCGGGCGCGTCGCCGGGCTGCCATGGCCGCAGCTGCAGCCGGCCTGCGGCAATCTCGGTCTTGTCCATCGTTCGAGCGTGCCAGGGCACGCCCTGCCCCGGCCAGCCGTTTCGTCCGGGGCAGCGGTTTACGATGCTCCGGGCGGTCTTCGCCCGCTGCACAGCCAGAGGGAGTCGCGCGCGTGGTCCTGTCCAAGCTCCTGCGGGCCGGTGAGGGCAAGATCCTGCGCCGCCTTTCCTCGATTGCGAACGCGGTCAACGGCCTCGAGGACGAGATCGTCAAGCTCACCGATGCCGAGCTGCGCGCCGAGACCGACCAGTTCCGGGCCCGGCTCGCCGACGGCGAGACTCTCGACGATCTGCTGGTCGAGGCGTTCGCGGTGAACCGCGAGGCGGCCCGGCGCACCCTCGGCCAGCGGCACTTCGATGTCCAGGTGATGGGCGGGGCCGCGCTGCACCTGGGCAACATCGCCGAGATGCGGACCGGCGAGGGCAAGACGCTGACCTCCACGCTGCCGGCCTACCTCAACGCGCTCGACGGTAAGGGCGTGCACATCGTCACCGTGAACGACTACCTGGCCCGGCGCGACGCCGAGTGGATGGGCCGGGTGCACCGCTTCCTGGGCCTCGAGGTCGGTGTGATCCTGGCCAACGAGCGCCCCGAGCAGCGCCGGCCGATGTACGCCTGCGACATCACCTACGGCACCAACAACGAGTTCGGCTTCGACTACCTGCGTGACAACATGGCGTGGAGTGCGCAGGAGTTCGTCCAGCGCGGGCACCACTTCGCGATCGTCGACGAGGTCGACTCGATCCTGATCGACGAGGCCCGTACGCCGCTGATCATCAGCGGGCCGTCCGACCAGGCGACGAAGTGGTACCAGGAGTTCGCCCGGATCGTGCCGCGGCTGGCCCGCGACGTCGACTACGAGGTCGACGAGAAGAAGCGCACCGTCGGCGTGCTGGAGCCCGGCGTCGAGAAGGTCGAGGACCAGCTCGGCATCGAGAACCTCTACGAGTCGGTCAACACCC
>ENA-OFCD01000041-OFCD01000041.1-metagenomes-genome-assembly--contig:-NODE-41-length-79313-cov-5.592445_pt1 | contig 79313 bp, 80 predicted proteins | sample MGYA00153392_OFCD01 | MGnify analysis MGYA00153392 | reverse complement strand
GCGCAAACGCCGAGTCGGGCCGCGAAGAACCCTTCGCGATCATCGACAACGCAAGCGGCAACGCGATCGGGTCGACGCGCTACCTCGATATGAAGCCGAGCGAACGTGCACTCGAAATCGGCTGGACGTGGCTCGCGCCCGAACGCCAGCGCACACCCGCCAATACCGAGGCGAAATATCTGCTCCTACGCGAAGCCTTCGAAGTGCGCGAGGTCTTGCGCGTCGCGTTCTACACCGACGCGCAAAATGGTCGTTCGCGCGCGGCGCTCGTCCGGATCGGTGCCGTCTATGAGGGGACGCTACGATCGCATCGTGCGCGTGCAATCAACGGCTTCGAACGCGATAGCGCCGTCTATAGCATCATCACGGGCGAGTGGCGCAAAGTGAAGACCGATCTCGAGCGGCGCTTGAGCCGACCGCCTCGCTTCGGAACGGGTGCATTGATCGGCGGCTAGCCGAAGCGCCCCGCTTAGCCATAGCGCCCCGTAATGTAATCTTCGGTCCGTTTGTCTTTGGGCCGCGTGAAGATATCCGACGTCGTGCCGACCTCGATGAGTTCGCCCAAAAGAAAGAACGTCGTAAAATCGGAGATGCGTGCGGCTTGCTGCATCGAGTGCGTCACGATCACGACCGTATATTTTTTCTTGAGCTCGCCGATGAGATCTTCGATCTTCGATGTCGCGATCGGATCGAGGGCGGATGCGGGCTCGTCCATGAGGATCACTTCGGGTTCGACGGCGAGCACGCGCGCGATGCAGAGCCGCTGTTGTTGACCGCCGGAAAGGTCGAGTGCCGAACGATTGAGGCGATCCTTGACTTCGTCCCAGAGTGCCGCCGCGCGCAGACTCTTTTCGGCGATTTCGAGCAAGCGCTTCGGATTTTTTTCGCCGTGGATTTTCGGGCCATAGACGACGTTTTCGAAGATCGATTTCGGAAACGGATTGGGGCGTTGAAAGACCATCCCGATGCGATGACGGACGGTTACGGGATCGATATTCGGTGCGTAGATGTCCGTGCCGTCGAGCGTGACGGTACCCTCGACGCGTGCGCCCGGCGTGAGATCGTGCATCCGATTGAGCGCGCGAATGAACGTCGACTTACCACATCCCGACGGCCCGATGAGCGCCATCACGCGATGGTCGGGGACGTTGAGATTGCCCTTTTTGATCGCTTGGAAACTGCCGTAAAACACATCGAGATCGACGACGTTCATCTTATCGCGCAGCGACGTCGCATCCGGTGCTTGAATCATTAGGCCTTCCCAGTGAAGCGAATCGTAAGCTGACGTCCGACAACGCGCGCTACGACGTTGAAGAGCAGGACCATCACGAGTAACACGAGAGCCGAGCCGTTCCCGATCGCATCGGCGTCGGGAACGAGCGCTTCCCGATGCGTTGAATAGAGATGGACCGCGAGCGTTTCGGCGGTATGGAACGGATTGAAATCGTACGCACTCTTTCCGAACGAAACGGATGCGCCTGCCGTGTAGATGAGCGCGGCCGTCTCGCCGAAGATGCGACCGGAGACGAGAACGACGCCCGTGGTGAGCGGCCCGATCGCACTCGGCAAGATCACCTTGACGACCGTTTGCCAACGTGTCGCTCCCAGCGCCATCGACGCCTCGCGATACGTCCCAGGCACGCCCGAAAGCGACTCTTGCGTGACGCGCATCATCGCCGGGAGATTGAGTAACGTCAGCGTCAGCGCGCCGCCGAGCGCGGTGAAATGCCAGTGGAATGTCTGAACGAAGATCAAGAGGCCAAAGAGGCCCATCACGATCGAGGGGACGGTCGCGAGCGATTCGGCACTGAACTGCACGAGGTCGCGGAAGCGCCCCGGCCCCGCATATTCTTGGAGATACATCCCGGCACACACGGCGATCGGCAACGTAAAAATGAGGGTTAGGATGAGAATATAAAATGAGTTAAAGATCTCGGGCCCGATCCCACCGCCGGCGTTCGCAGACGAGGGGTAACCGACGAGAAAGTGCCACGAGATCACCGAAGCGCCCTTGTAGAACAGATACCCGATAAAGAGCGCCAAGAGTGCGACGACCAATCCCGCCGCCGTCCACAGACTGCCCGTTGCGATCCGATCGACGACGCGCCGCGAACGCGCGTTGGTGCTCGCGAGTTTATCGGGCGGCACGACGCTCGCGACGGCCCGCGCCATTTACGTCCGCTTCCGGAGGGCGAATCGAATGAGGACGATCAAGCCCATCGCGATGAGGAGCAAGAGGAATGCCATCGAGAAGAGCGCGTGTTGGAAGGGCGTCCCGTCGGGTGCGTCGCCCATATCCATCACGATCTCCGAAGGGAGCGCCGAAGCCGGTCGCAGGAGCGACGTTACCAAGACGGGCGCGTTTCCGAGAACGAGTTGGATCGCGAGGGTCTCACCGATCGCGCGCGCGATACCGAGGATGACGGCGACGGCAAGTCCGCTCTTGGCAGAAGGGATGAGCACGCGCGAGATCGTTTCCCAGCGCGTCGCACCGAGGGCAGCCGAGCCTTCGCGCATCGAGTTCGGAACGACGCGAAGCGCGTCTTCCGAAAGCGAAATCACCGTCGGTAAGATCATGATCGAAAGGACGATGCCCGCAGCGAGTAGGCCGTCGCCGCCGGTGTGAAAGATCGAACCGATCAACGGCACGAGCACGGTTAGGCCGAGCCAACCGTAAACCACCGAAGGAATACCGACGAGCACCTCGATTGCGGGCTTCATGGCGTCGGCAACGCGCTTCGGCGCGAGTTCGGAAAAGAACACGCCGATCGCCACGCCTAGCGGCCCGCCGACGAGAATCGCAAATCCCGTCGCGATAAGCGAACCGACGATAAATGGTGCGGCACCGAAGTGCCCCCCGAGGCCATCCCAATTCGTCGAAAATAAAAATTCGAATGGCGAGACGTGATCGTAAAAGAAGAGCCGCGTTCCGCTGAAGGCGAGAAAGCCGAGAATGAGTGCGATTGCGACGACGAAGATGCCGCTACACGCCATAAGGGCGGTAAGCGCGAATCGCTCATCGCGATGCGCTTTGTTGGCGCGAACGCCGACCATGCTGGAATCGTTCCTCTCGGACAGAAGCGGACCGACCGGCTATTCAACCGTTCCGTCCGCTTTCCTAGACCATTAGCGGTCGTTTTCGGGTTTCTGGATGTTGCGCGTGAGGATGTACCCGAGCTTGCGCACGAGCGAGCTGTTGCTCTGGACGAACGCGAGGAAACGCGAGACGTCCTTGCTCGGCGGGCCGTTCGTATACATGTGCTCGTAGGACCAGAACGGGTATTTGCCGTTCTCGATGTTCTCTTCCGTTGGCGCGATGCCGTCGATTGCGAGTTCGTTGATTCCAGCTTTGCCGTGCGTGCCTGAAAACGACGCGTACGAAATCGTGCCGGCGGTTTGCGTCACTTTTTGAACGACGGTACCCGTGGCGTCTTCGACGAGCGTATCGCGAGAAAGGTCGGCCTTGCCCATGACCGTCTTCACGAAAACGGCGCGCGTACCGGAGCTTGCGGGACGGTTGATCACGATGATCGCGAGATCTTTGCCGCCGACATCTTTCCAGTTTTTCACCTTACCGGAGAAAATATCTTGGATCTGCGCCTTGGTGAGGCCCTTCACGCCATTGTCGGGATGAACGACGAGTGCGAATCCAACCGCACATACTTTATGATCGACGAGGCCAGGCTTTTTACCATCGCTGGAGGGCTCGGTCTGTTCTTTCGACGCCAGGATGTCGGAGTTGCCGATGTCAGCCGAACCCGAATATACGAGCGCGAGACCGGTCCGCGAGCCGCCGCCCGTGATGCTGATCTTCAGGTCAGGATTACGGGCCTGGTACGCTTCGGCCGCTGCCTGGACGAGCGGCTGGAGCGCCGTCGAACCGGCTGCGGAGATCGAGACGTCGGCGAAGGCGACGCTCGGCGCGAGAAGCGCCGCGCAGGCAAGAATGGCCGCGAGTCGAGCGGTCCGGAGCATGGGAGACCCTCCTGGGATTTAAAAGAAGATGGAGACGGCGATGTCGATAGCGATGCTCGCAGTCCGACCCTAAGCATAGTTTAACGACAGGTTAAGGAGCTCTTAATGCTCGGAGCAGATTGCGCGATGAGGTCGGTGCGTTCCACACCAATTGAACGCGCCTCACGTAACGTACGTTCGCGCGAGTGCCGCTCCACGAAGGCGAGCAGCAGAACCCGATATCGCGGGCTATCACCCTGGTTCGAAGGCCCTGTCGTATCGCCGAGCGACGTCGTCGGCGGTTTATGGCGCCGTTAACGACGCGTGATGTCCTTCGGAAACACGCGCGCGACGGAACCGAAGTTCTCGACGGATTTCGGGGTCTTGCAATCGTGCTCGTGCTCGTTTATCACACGTGGCTCTTCTCGTGGTACACGCCCGACGCACGCCTCTTCGGCGTCACGATTCCCCTCGACGTCTTCGCGCGCACGGGCTATCTCGGCGTCGAATTATTCTTTGCGATTAGCGGCTTCGTCTTGTTCTTTCCGATCGTCGAACGGCATTTTCGCGGAGGCACGCCCACCCCGCTTCGGACGTTCGCAATCCGCCGCTTTTTAAAGATCGCGCCGTCGTACGTAATCGCACTCATCTTCACGGCGATCTCGGTACGGTCGTTGCACGTCAACGTCGCACTCGGACCCGCACTCGTCGAGCACGCGCTCCTGGTTCAGAACTTCTTCTCCGATAATTTCGGAACGGCGAATTCCGTTTTCTGGAGTCTCGCGATCGAAGCGCAGTTCTATCTCGTCTTTCCGGCGCTAGCCTGGATCTTCGTGCGCCGGCCCTTCCTCGTCGCCGCGGTAATGGTGGCGCTCGCGCTCGCGTATCGTTACGGTGCCGCAACCTGTTGTTTACTCGTGGAGCCCGTCAATCGGCAGCTGCCGGCATTCGCGGATATTTTCGCGAGTGGGATGCTGTGTGCGTACGGCGTTTCACGGCTCCGCGATAACGATGTGTTTCTCGCTCGTGCGCGGCCGGTCGCGACCGTCGTCGCGATCGTGGCAGCGCTCGGAGCGTTCGCGCTCCTGAAGTCGGCGAACGCAATTCAATACGATATCGGCGGTCGCGAGAAATGGATCTTGCTCAACCGCACGCTCTTCGCACTCACGACGAGTACGCTGATCTTCGCGTCGTGCTTCGCCGTCCGCTTCTGGCGTACGCTCGTCGCCAACCCAATCGCAATCTTCTTCTCGCTCATTTCCTATAACGTCTACCTATGGCATACGCTCGTGATGATTTGGCTCTGGAAACACGATGCGATCCCGAGCCGCAACGGCGATCCGCACGGCGATCCGCGTTGGAAATTTACCTTCATCGCGGGCGGTTGGGCGCTCTCGCTCGGGATCGCGACGGTCCTCACCTATTTCGTCGAGCGGCCGATTTTAAGCACGCACAAGCCACAGAATTTCGCATTCGATTGGAACCGCATCAGACCGGGGTCGAAGCGACGCGCATCACGGGAAACACGCACGTGAGCGTCGCACCGCGACCGAAGACGGAATCCGCGACGATCGTTCCGCCGTGTGCCTCGACGATTTGCTTCACGATGGAAAGCCCGAGACCCGTGCCCGCCGAATCGCGCGTTCGCGAGCGATCGACGACGTAGAAGCGTTCGAAGATGTGCGGCAAATCGTTGAACGGAATGCCGACGCCCGTATCGCGCACGACGATCGTGAGCGCACCTTCCTGCGGCACGACGGAAACGTCGACGGTTCCGCCCGTCGGCGTATGACGCAGCGCGTTATCGATGAGATTGACGAAGACTTGCGCGAGCCGATCGGGATCGCCGTCGAGCGGTGCGGCCTCGCCCGTGAGTTTCAGGCGCACGCCAAGGCGCTCGGCGCGCGGCTCGAAGTTTGCGAGCGCCGTCGTCGCGAGCTTCGTAACGTCGAGCGTCTCGCGGCGCAACCGCAGCTGTCCCGATTCCGCTTTCGCGAGTTCGAGCAGATCGACCACGAGATGCACCATACGGTCGACTTCTTGTTTGATGCGCGGCAAAAAGAGGTCGAGGGCTTCTTGATCGCCGTCATTGTCGAGCACCGTCTCGATCATGAGATTGATCGAGGACAGTGGCGTACGCAATTCGTGCGAGACGCTCGATATGAAATCGCGTCGCGTTTGTTCCAGCTCGAAGAGCCGCGTTTCATCGCTCGCGATCACGAGCGCGCCATCGGTTCCATCCAGGGGTAAGGTCGCAACCGCGAGCGTCGGCGAATCGCGGGCCGACCCGAACGTGATTCGGCCGCGCGAGGGGTGGCCGCCGAGCGCTTCGCGCACGCGGCGATCGAGCTCGAAGGATGGAATCGCTTCGATGAGCGCGCGGCCGAGTACGGGCCGCGCGCCGAGCTCGAAGATCGTTGCTGCAGCTGCGTTGAGTGCGTCGATCTGGCCGCGTGCGTCGACGGTCACGACGCCGACGGTCAAGGACCGTAGTAATTGCTCGAAGCGTGAATCCGAGCCATCGGCGCCCGGTGTCTCCACGCGCGCGTTCTCGCCGTTGCCGCTCGAGGCGTGCGGTCGCCGCGCGAAGGCGACTCCGGCGGCCACGCCCGCGCCCGCAGCGAGAAGGACTTCGGCGATCACGGCTACTCTTTAAACATGTAGCCGCGACTGCGGACCGTGATGATGTGTGCCGGGTTATTGGGATCGATTTCGATTTTCTCGCGCAACCACCGAATGTGAACGCTGATCGTTTGGTGTTCGCCTTCGAAATCGTAGCCCCAAACTTTGTCCAAGAGCGTCTGGCGAGTGACCACGCGGCCACGATTTTCAAGCAGGACGTGTAGAAGATTGAATTCTTTGGGTGCGAGGGCGACCGCCTTATCGCGCACCGTCAACGATTGACGCGATGGATCGAGGACGAGGTCCGCGATCGCGATCGCTTCGCTGCGTGCGGCCGCGTCGTTATTGTTCTGCCGGCGTAAACGTGCTTTGACACGCGCGAGAAATTCGTGCAACGAGAATGGTTTGGTCACGTAGTCGTCCGCGCCGAGTTCGAGCGCGAGCACTTTATCGATCTCTTGATCGCGAGCGGTGAGCATGATGATCGGCACGTCGCTGGTCTTACGGATCTCTTTGCACGCCTCGATGCCATCGAGCACCGGCAGCATGATATCCATGATGATGAGATCGGGGTGTTCGCTACCAGCGAGGGCGACCGCCGTGCGTCCGTCGCCCGCCGTCGCGACGGCGTAGCCGTTACGTTCTAAATTAAAGCGTAACGTCTGAAGGATCGCCGACTCATCGTCGACGATCAATATCTTCTTTACCTGGGGGACGGCTGCCACCATACGCTCGCAGTGTTGGCTTCGCGGATCACCGCACCTCTGCTACGTCACACGACGGGGGTTTCGATGGCAAAAGCCCCACACTACGATGGTTTGCACGCGGGTCTCGATACGACCGCAGCCGCGCGCATCGTGATCGAGGCGCTCGTCCGGGACACCACGTGCGCGACGCCTGCAGTCTTGCGCGGAGACGATACGCGGGCCGTGCACGACATGCGCGTCTCGATCCGCCGCCTGCGCTCGGCGCTCGTGACCTTCGGTGAGACCATCCCCTCGAAGCGTCGCCGAGATATGCGCCGTTCGGCGCGACGGATCGGCCGCAAACTCGGGCCCGTCCGAGACGCCGACGTCCATCTCGCCGTTCTTCGTGCTGCGCTCGCCGGAGCGCCAAGCACCGATCGCGCCGGAATCGGCTTCGCGATCGAGACGCTTGCCGAACGACGACGCACGGCCCTCGCGGCACTCGCAATCGAACTCTCACAATTTGATCGCGATCTCTTCCCCGGAACGAACGATGCCTGAACCGATGTTTGGGAAGACGCTCGCGCGCATCATCCGCAAACGCTCGCGCGCGCTTCTAAGTGGTGCGAGTGGAGCGTTCAAACGGGGTCACGACGCCGAATTACACGCACTGCGCATCGACGTCAAACGCCTGCGCTACACGCTAGAACTCGCCGTCCCGATCGCTCGCGATGAAGCGCTCACCGCTCTCGATCTCCTCGCGCTCCTTCAAGAACGATTGGGCGATCTCGCCGACGCCGACACCTTCGGGCGCACGTACGCCGCCCTCGCCAAAGCTTTACCGGCAAACGATCCTCGCCTTCCGGGCCTGGAGACGCTCCGAGCGCAAGCCATCCGCGAGCGCAAGCGCGCGCTCGAGACCGGGCGCGCGCTCTGGCGGGGCGCGGAGACCCCCTACCCCGAGAGACTCGCCGCGTCGATCTCCGCGACGCTGGGTTCGCTATCGAACGGCGTCGCGTAACCGTCGCGTTCGACGGTCGTAAACGCGAGCGTCCGCCCGAAGGTACGTTCGAAAAGATCGCCTTTGAAGCGCGCGCCGTCGATCTCGGATCGCGCATCCTGGGTCGTCTCGAGAACGAGATCGACCGTCGTCGCCGTAACGGAAAGGTTCAATGCCGAAACGACGGAGAGGCGCCGCCGGTCGAGCCCGTCCGCAACGCGCAGAATTCCGCCGAGCCCCTCGATCTTCCGTCGTAGCGCGGGGGACGCGTTGGCCCACTCGGCGTGAGTCGGCTTCGGCTGCGCCTTGCGATGGTATCTCACGAGTGCGGCGATCAGCTCGACCTCCTCCGGTCGCCAACCCGTCAGGCCCGCATTGCGCACGACGTATGCGCCATGCTTGTGATGCGCGCTCATCGCAATCGCTCGGCCGACGTCGTGCACGATCGCCGCCGCAAAGAGCGCGTCGCGATCGGCGGGTTCGAAGCGATGCAGTTCGGAGAGTCCGTCAAAAATCTGCAACGCGAGAGCCCCGACATGATATTGGTGCGCGTCGAGTTGTCCGAAGCGGCGCGCGAGGCCGAGAGCCGCATCGAAGCGGCGCGTCTGTTCGTTTCCGAGCGTACGCGCGATCGCGATGTTGCGCTCGAGAAAATCGACGACGATCCCCTCGCGTAGCGCACGATCGCTCACGACGAGTTCGTCGCGACCGAGTGCTTCCATCACCGCGATCACGACTGCGGTTCCCGCCACGATGATATCGCTACGGCGTGGATTCATACCCGGCATCTTGCGCCGCTCGATCGGCCCGAGTTTGATCATCGTCTTCTGCAACGCGCGCACCCGGTCGAGACGCAAGACGTAGCCGTGGGAGCGTTGCGTCGCGATGCCCGTCTCCGCAACGTCGAGCGCGGCGAGGCCGAGGACGGTGCCCGACGTACCGATGAGCGTGTCGAAACGGTAATCGGCGAGTTGGGCTGCGACGGGCGCGATCGTTGCACGAACGTACTTTTCGAGTGCCCGGTACCCGAGACTGCCCGCACTATCGTCGCGCAAGTACTCATCGTAGAGCCGTAAACTTCCGGCGCGCACGCTGTGCAGATAGAACGCGCGATCCGCGTCGCCGACGACGAACTCCGTCGAGCCGCCGCCGATATCGAAGATACAGGCGACGCGGTCGCCGAGTGGGTAGCCACGACTGACGCCGAGATGGATGAGACGCGCTTCCTCGACGTCGTCGAGCACGTCGACGACGACGCCGCACGTCGCGCGAACCGCTGCGAGAAACTCCTCGCGGTTGGAGGCCTCCCGCACGGCCGAGGTCGCGACCGCGCGGATATCGTTCGCGCCCGCAGCGCGCGCGGCCGCCGCAAATTTCGCGATCGCCGTGACGCCGCGTTGGACGGCTTTCTTGCTGAGGTGACCGCGTGCGAGCGCGTCGCCACCGCCGAGCCGCACCATCTCGCGTGCCTTGAGAATCGTGCGCGACGTGCCGAAGCGCGGATCGAGTTCGACGACGATCAAATGAATCGAATTGGTACCGACGTCGATCGCACCCAGTAACATCGCAACGAGCGTACTCCCTGCGCCAGGGACGCACCTGGCTTGCGCTGGAAAGCGCGCGTATGATCTGTTGCGCGGGATACCCTTTCGTCGACGGTGGCGACACCACGTTCGAAGTCGATACCTCGCGCATTAAATACGGCTCGGGCGCGTTGCGCGAAATCGGCGCCGATGCGCGCGATCTCGGCATGACGCGCGTCATGCTCGTCACCGATCCCGGGCTCGCGGCAACGCCGTTCGTCGACACCGTCGCAACCTCGCTCCGCGCGGCCGGATGCGACGTCGCCCTCTTCGCGTTCGCGCACGTCGAGCCGACGGACCGCTCGTTCGGCGAGGCAGCCGCATTCGCACGCGCGGGAAATTTCGACGGCTACGTCTCCGTCGGCGGCGGCTCGGCGATCGATACCGCGAAAGCGGCGAACCTCTATGCGAGCTTTCCCGATGATTTCGATGCGTACGTCAACGCACCGATCGGTCTCGGTAAGGCGGTCCCGGGTCCCTTGCGACCGCATATCGCGTGCCCCACGACGTGTGGCACGGGCGCCGAAGTCACGGGCATCGCCATCTTCGACTACCTCGCACACCACGCGAAGACCGGCATCGTATCGAAGCACATTCGCCCGACGCTCGGCATCATCGACCCCGACGTAACGATGAGTCTCCCGCAAACCGTCGTCGCATGTAGCGGCTTCGACGTGCTCTCACACGCCCTCGAAAGCTTCACCGCGCGTCCCTATACCGCACGCGCAAAACCCGCGATACCGAGCCAGCGGCCGACCTCGCAAGGGGCGAACCCATTCTCCGATCTCGCGTGTCGCGAAGCGATGCGCATCCTTGGCAGCCATATCGTTCGCGCGGTCACGGATCCACGCGACGCCGAAGCGCGCGAACGCATGATGTTCGCAGCAACGCTCGCGGGCATCGGGTTCGGCAATGCGGGCGTTCATATACCGCACGCGATGTCGTACGCGGTCGCGGGCTCCGTGCGCGCGTATCGCGCGCCCGAGTATCCCGCAAGCGAAGCGATCGTGCCGCACGGCATGGCCGTCGTCGTCAACGCACCCGCGGTCTTTCGCTTTACGGCCGAAGCAAATCCGCGGCGCCATCTGGAAGCGGCCGGGCTACTCGGTGCCGATATCGCGGGAGCAGCGGCGCGCGACGCGGGCGAGATCCTCGCGACGCGCATCGAAGAACTCATGCGCGCGACGGGTATGCCCAACGGTACGGGTGGCGTCGGTTACGAGGCGCGGGATACAACGACGCTGCGCGACAGGGCGCTCCCGCAGCAGCGTTTGCTTGCCAACGCTCCGCGCGCGGCGGGCCCGGACGAACTCGAAGCGCTCTTTACACGCGCGCTCGCGTATTGGTAGCGCGCCGCGCTACGGCTGCACGAGCGCGGTTTCGAAGCCGAGTTGGCGCGAGAGTTCGAGCGCGATCGCTTTTGCGGTCGGGATGAGCCGATCGACGCGTTCGGTCGTCATGCGCGTCGTCGGCCCGGAGACCGAGATCGCACCGACGCAGAGATTGCGTCGGTCGTAGATCGGGACCGCGAGACAACGCACGCCTTCTTCCATCTCCTCGTTATCGATGCAGAACCCGTTCTTGCGAATGAGGTTCAGTTCGGTTTCGAGCGCGCCGCGCGTGACGATCGTCTTGGGCGTGTAGCGTTTCATCGGCGCTGCGAGCACGACTTCGGCATCGTCGGGCGTGCGATGCGCGAGCATCAGCTTGCCCGTCCCCGTGCAGTAAAGTGGCGCGCGCATGCCGGGAGCCGTAAACATCTTGACCAAATGCATGCTCGCGACTTGATCGAGGTAGATCACCTCCGTCTCGCTCGACGTTACGAGATTCGCGGTCTCTCCGGAATTGCGCATCATGCGCTCGAGATACGGACGCGCGACCAAGCGCAGATCGAGGTGAAGATCGGCTGCGTTCGCAAGCGTGAAAACGCGCGAGCCGAGATGATAGCGCGAACTATCGGGATCTTGTCGCACGTATCCGCGATCGACGAGCGTGGCGAGGAGCCGATGGACCGTGCTCACATGAAGGCCCACGATCTGCGCGAGATCGCTGATGCCGGTGGCACCGCGCCGTGAGGCGAGTGCTTCGAGGACGTCGAGTGTCCGATCGACGGACTGCACTTTCGGGCGGCCCGACCCGCTCATCCGACGGAGTTTTGGCCGATCGTCGTTGTTTGAAGTTTGCACCTTGCGAAAAGACGTTTCGCTCAAATCGCAGGGTGCTCCCGCTCCCATCCGAACGGTCGCGCCCGTGCTCCGTGCCGTGCTCGCGTTCGTACGTCTTTCACGACTGAAGTTTCTCTCAGGCGGCCTCGTTGGCGGAGCGTTCGGCACCGCGATCTCCCACGCCGTTGGTGCGCGATTCGACGTCGTGGCCTACGCTCTCGCGCAATTCACGATCACGTCGTTCCACCTCATGACGCACTACGCCAACGACTATTTCGATCGCGCAGCCGACGTCCGTTCCGTGCGCACGCCGTACTCGGGCGGAAGCGGCGCGCTCGTCGACGGCTCGCTTTCGCCCCGCGTCGCACTCGTCGCGGCAGGCGCTTGCGCGAGCGTCGGCTGTGCGGGTGCGATCGCGCTTGCTCTCGCCGCGCATGCGCCGATCGCCGCGTGGATCGCCGTTGCGATCGGGGCGTTCGCGTGGACGTACTCCGCGCCGCCGCTGCGTCTGCTCGCGCGCGGGCTCGGCGAACTCGACACGGCACTCGTGGTCGCGGTACTCGTTCCGCTCTGCGCGTTCGCGGCACAGCGACCGCATCTCGGCGGTTTCGGGATCGCGCTTGCGAGCACGCTTCCGGGAGCGGCGGCAATCTTCGCGATGATGCTCGCAGTCGAGTATCCCGACCTCGCCTCCGATGCCGTGGGCGAGAAACGCAATCTCGTCGTGCGCGCGGGGCCATCGCGAGCGTGCGCGTACGGCATCGCCGCCGTCGTCGTTACCTATGTCGCCGTCGGGATCGCGATGGCAACGGGCGCCCCACCCGCGCTCGGGTTCGTGGAAGCGACGAGCGTGCCACTGGGCATCGGCCTCGCACGGAGATTCGCCGCGCGCGCCGCCTCAGCTGATGGCTACGACGATGAAGCGCTTGCGGGCTCCGGCGTTGCGTTTTTCTTCATCGTCTCCCTCGATGCGCTTCTCGCATATCTCGCGGGGCTACGCGCGTGAATTCAACTGCGTGCGAAACGAAAATGCGTTCGGATGCGGTTAGATCGATCGTGACCGAGACTCCGACACTCGAGGCGCGCATCAACGCGGCGCTCGACGAAGTTCGACCGGGCATCCACCGCGACGGCGGCGATGTCTGGTTGATCCGTGTCGATGGGCCCGTCGCGCTCGTGCAGATGGTCGGCGCTTGCGGTGGATGCGCGATGGCGATGTCGACGCTCAAAGGCGCGATCGAAGCGACCGTCGTCGCGCGCTGTCCCGAAATCGAACGCGTCGAGCAGATCTGATCGCATCCGCGTGCCATACTGGTGGCACACCGGCATGATGTCATGTAGGCGGAGGATGTGCTCATGCTGGAATTGCTTTTCGAATGTCCGCAGTGCCGCGAATGGCACGATGAACCCGCGAGCGCTACCCTCGGCGTCCGCGTGCTGTGCTTGGATTGCGATCTCGATGTTCGCATCCGCGAGGCGGCCGAACTCGCGCTCATCGAGACGATCGAACCGATCCCGCGCGCCGCGTAGCCGACGATCGTGAGCGGTCGCGCGTTGCTAGCACGACCGCTCGAGAGGATCTGCGCTTGAACGAACGTCGCATCCCACAACTCCGCATAGCACTTGCGGTATCGCTCGCCATCGCATCGGTGCTGATCCCGGTCAACGGCGACGCAGCGCCGATGTCATCGCCGTCGCCGATTCCTGGAGCGAGCGCGACCCCGGCCGCGGCGCCGATGCGCGATCTGGAAGTCGTCATCAATGGCACCGCGATCGTCTTCGATCAACCGGCATTTACGCGCGACGGCCGCGTCTACGTGCCGCTACGCGGCATCTTCGAACGCCTCGGTGCGGCCGTCGTCTTCACCGCCGGCCGCATCGCTGCGACGGCAGGGCCGCACACCGTCGGTTTGCAGATCGGCGAGCCATCGGCAACGGTCGATGGCGTCATCCAGAGCCTCGATGCGCCGCCGATCGTGATCGCCGGCCGCACGTTCGTACCCCTGCGGTTCGTCGCCCAGGCGCTTGGCGCGAAAGTCGCCTACGATGCCGCCCTGCGCGTCATCGCGGTGACCGCACCGCGCTTCATCCCTCGCGAACGCTCGATTGCATCGAGCACGGAAGCTCCAACGGCGCTGCCGACGTCCTCACCGACGTTCGCTTTACCCGCTGTCGCGATCACGCCACTTCCGACGTCGGCTCCGTCGCTTTTACCTCGACCGGCGGGCGTGCCCATCGCGCTACGTCTCTTGCGCGTCGAACCCGCGCCGCGTACGACGATCACACAACGCCGCCCGGAGATCTCCGCAACATTCGCGGAAAGCATCGACGCCGCATCGTTTCGGATCGCGATCGACGGCAACGAGATGCTCATCCGACCGTACGTTTCAGACCGCGCATTCGCCATCGACGCGCCGAACGACCTCACGCCGGGCACGCACGAGATATCACTCGTCGGACGCACGCCCGATCGCGAAAGCTTCTCGGAACGGTGGTCGTTCACGACGCGGGAGTCGCCCGACACGAATTTCATCGGGGGCCTCGAACCGATCAGCGGCGCGATCGTCGGTTCGCGCCAATTCGCGGTGAGCGGCTACACGCGTCCGCGCGCGCGCATCCGCCTATCGGCCAATGCGAGCGCTACCGGGCTCGGGTTCGCCGATTCGAGCGACGCCTCGACAACGACCGATGCCACCTCCGATGCGAGTGGTTTCTTCGAGGCCGACCTCGCGGTCGTCGATCATGGCTCGGGCGTCGTCGACGTACGCGTTACCTCGACTGCGCCCGACGGTAGCGTCGCTACGCGAACGCTGCGCTTGCGGCGCTGACCACGTCCGCGAGAGCGCCCGGTTCGAAGGGATTGCGCAGCCCAGCCGACGCTACGAGCGTTCCGAACGATGCCTCGCCGCCACGACCGCAGAGCGTGATGTAATCGGCGAGCGTCGTGCTCCGATCGGTCTGCGCTTTCACCCATAACTGGAGCGCACAACAGAGCGCGAGCGTGTAATCGATGTAGTAAAACGGCGCGACGTAGATGTGGCGTTTCTCTTGCCAGAGACCGCCCATCGCGGGATACGCGAGATCGCCATAGTCGCGCCACGGCAGATAGCGGCGTTCCATCTCCTGCCACATTACGTGTCGCTCGGCGGGCGTGGCCGAAGGGTTCGCATAGACGAGATGCTGGAAATGATCGACGGCGACGCCGTACGGTAAGAAGAGCATCGCATCCAGGAGATGTTCGCGCCGATACGCATCGGCATCGTCGCCGAAGTACCGTTCCATCTGCGGCCACGAGAGATACTCGAGCGACATCGAATGGATCTCTGCCGATTCGTACGTCGGCGTTAGGTAGTCGACGGCAATTTTGTCACGGCTGCGGTATGCTTGAAAGGCGTGGCCGAGTTCGTGCATCAGCGTGCGCACGTCGCCACGCGTCCCGTTGAAGTTGGCAAAAACGAAGGGCACGTTGCGCGTCGGAAAGATCGTGCAATATGCGCCGAGTGCTTTGCCCGGTCGATTATCGACATCGAGCAGATCGCCGTCGAGCATGACGTCGACGAATTCGCCGAGTGCGGGATCGATCGCCGCAAGCGCCTCGCGCGTGCGATCGAGCGTCCAGCGCCGATCGCCGCGCGGCGCGATCGGGCCTCCGGCGCCGAGCGATGTTTCGTCCCAGAAGCGGACACGATCGTAGCCTGCCGCCGCGCCGTAACGCTTGATGAGATCGTGTGCGAATGGCACGACGACGCGCGCGACTTCATCGCGATAGCTCGCGACCTCCGCCGAACCGTAACCGACGCGACGCATGCGCTTGTACCCGAGCTCGATATAATTTGCGAAGCCGAGCGTCCGCGCCATACGATCGCGCGTCGCAACGAGGTCGCCGAAGATCGCGTCGAGTCGTTCGGAGCACTGCGAAAACGCCGACCATCGTGCACGCTCGGCCGCGTGACGAACGCTCCGATCGCCGTCTTGGAGATAGCGACCGAGTCCACCGAGGCTGCGTTCTTCGCCGTCGAATGCGACGGTCGCCGTGGCGAGCAACTCCGTGTATTCGCGCGCGAGTTCCGATTCGCGCACGAGATCGCCCGCGATCGCATCGTCGAATGTGGTCACGTCGGCATCCCAGAGTTTGAATGCGTGCGGGCCGATGGCATCTTCGAGACCCGGCCGCATGTTGGATGCGAGGAAGCGCTGCTTCATCGCGGTATCGAGCGATGTGATACCGGGCGTTCGGCGATCGAGCTCCGTTTGAGCCGAGCGGAAATCGTCGCGGCGCGTGTCCTGGCTGTAGCGCAACTTGGTGAGGTTCGACCACGATTTCCAGGTCCGCCGCGCGCCGTCCCATCGATCGAACGACGCGCGCCATCCGGCGACGCTCGGCGCGGCGTCGAGGTTCGCGTTGATTCGCGCGTACGTTTCGGCGAGCGTGGCATCGCTCGGTGCTGAGATATCGGCCATCCACTGCATGATCGCGCCTTTCGTGACGCGATTCTTTACGCCCCGGAGAGGCTAGAGCGAAATCGCGCCTGCGTAGCCGGTCATCTCGACGTACCCGACGCCGAGCGGCGTCTTGCCCGAGGCATCGAGAACGTCGACGGCGCCTTCCCAATACGAAACGCCGGTCGAGGTTCCCGCGAGTTCTTGATCGGCAACCGTCGGCACGAGGACGAGATCCACGTGGTGCGCCGCGATCTTCACGCGCCAACCGCTCGGGTAATTGCCGCCCGTGTGCGGGGAGTGCCACGTCGCCGTCTTTTCGATGACGAAGTCTTTGCGCGGCAGATACGTGACGCTGCCATCGGGGTTGATGAGGCTGCCGCTGGACTGCGGCGTGACGCTGCCGTCTTTCTGGCGAAGCAGGTAGAGCATGAGCTCGCGTTTGTCATCGAGTTGGATAGCGAACCAATCCCAGCCCGCTTGATCGCGTTGGAGTTCGTCGGACCCGTACTCATGATCCATCCACGAGAGTCCGTCGACCGCGAGCTTCTTGCCGTGAAACGTCAGCGTGCCCGTCGTTTGTAAACGTGTGTATGAATAATAGTGCGACGCGCAACTGTGGCACTGCGCCTTTTTAGAGATGCCGTCGTGGCCGTGGATGGCGGGCGGCTTTGCCGGCATCTGCACGAGATCGATCGCATCGATGCCATCCGGTGTTTGCGCGCGTGCGTGCATCGTCATCCGTTCGCGATCGGCACCACCGACGGGCGAGCCAACGAGCGACCAATCGTCGGCACGGACGTCGAGCTTACCCGTCGATGCGGCGCCCATGCCGATTGCTTCGCGAGCGAAACGATCGACATGAAAGAACGTCTTGCCCGCTTCGTCGGTGAGCGCGAAATGCGCGGGATAGAGCTCGTGCCCGCGCCAGCGGCTCTGGGTCGGGCCGGGTTGCGGATCGCCCGGCTTGAGGCCGACGCGAAAGAACGTAAGCTCGTAACCGAAGCGGCGACCGTCGTTCGTTTTGAGGTGGCCCGTGTAGTACCACCATTCGCTCTGATAGCCCGGATGCGCGCCGTGATCGCGCGGGAAGACGAACTGGTACGGTGCCGTAGCGATCGAAAAGCCGCCGCTCGCGAGCGCCGCCTCGCGCGGTACGGCAAACGACATGACGAGCGTGGCGAGCGCCACGACTGAGGCGACGAGGCGATGAAACAACGAGTCGCTTTCCTTCCGATGCGAAGACGGAATCCTACGATCGCGTGCGCTCATTCGGTGCGCACCGCTTCCGCCGTCTTCATTCTTGCCGCAACCGAAGCGGGAAAAATTCCCGCGATGAGCGCCGCAACGATCACGAGTACGATCGCTTCGCCCAGAAAATCCCACGGCATGTGCAGCTCGATGAGCCACCCGAAGGCCTGACGGTTGATGACGAAAATCAGCAGTAACGCCATGAGGACTCCCGCGATCACACCGCTTACCCCGCCGAGTCCCCCGATGTACGCAGCCTCGTAGAAGACCATGCGTCGCACGTCGCCCGCCGTGAGGCCGAGATAGCGGAGGAGCCCGATCTCGCGTCGCCGTTCGAGCACGAGTGCGAAGAGGGTGCTCACGACGCCGAGCACGGCGATCGTGATCGAGATGATGTAGAGCGCGTACGTGATCGCGAACGTGCGGTTGAAGATATCGATGACGAGTTTGCGCAGCTCGCGCGTCGTCTGCACGTCGATACGGAGGGGCAAGACGCTGCGAATCACCGCCGTGCGAAGCGCCGGGAGATCCGCATTTGGTTTTGCGTAGATGGCGAGTGAGTTCACGCTCGTGTCGTGAAAGAGACGTGCGAAGGTGCGCGTATCGACGAGCATGATGCCGGCATCGCTCGAGTAATCGTTGTAAATCGCGTTGATGTGGAAGCGCGTGAGGCCACCCGGCGTATCGATCTCGACCGAGTCGCCCGCATTGACGCCGAAGCGCGTCGAAAACGGTTCGCTAATAACGATATTGTCGGTATTCGGCATCGTGTGCGCGAGCGCGCGCGTATCGACGGCACCGAGAAAGCGCAGCTTGTTGCGATCGGCGATCGTCTTGAAATCGGCGGCGGCAATCGTGGTGATTGAGCCCTTGTAGGGAAGCGAAATCGCGCGGAACGTATCGACGGCCAAAACACCCGGCACCGCGCGAATACGATCGGCGACGTTCGCCGAAAACCGCGCATCGTAACTCGCGTCTTGCAGGCCGAGCGGCCGCACGAAGAGGTCGGCCTTGAGTGTTTCGTCGGCCCACGCGACGACAGTCGTACGGAAGCTGCCGATGAGGATCGCGACCGAAACCATCATCGCGATTGCGACCATCAGGCTCGCGACTGCGACGCTGTTGCGCCGTATCGACGCACCGAGGTTTGTCGCACCGATGAGCCCTGCGGGCGAGATCCGCGCGGTGAGCGAACGCGCCGCCGACGCGACCATCGCGATCGCGAGCGGCACGCAAAGCGAGCCACCGAAGATGATGAGCAAGCCTGCCGCATATCCACTCACCGGGATTCCGTCGATCGGCGGTGGGAACGTGAGCGCGTAGGCGAGGACCAGAAGCCCCGCGCCACCGATCGCGAGGCCCACGCCCGGGCGTTTGCGTCGCGTCTCGAAGCCCTGGGCGCGCATCGTGAGCGCAGGCGCCGTCGATGCGGCTTCGAGCGCGGGGAAAAGCGCCGAAAGCGTCGCGAGCACGGTTCCGACGACGAACGCTTTGAGCAGAACGAGTGGATCGTAGAACACGCGATCCGCATGCGTCGCGACGTAGAGCGCGTCGACCGTCCGCGAGACCGCTCCCACCGAAAGCTGTGCGAGAAGCCCGCCAAGCACGAGCCCGAGGAGCGAGCCCGCAACGCCGAAGAGCGCGCCCTCGAGCAAGAACGTCCGAAAGATTTGCCCGCGCGTGGCGCCGAGCGCGCGCAACGTCCCGACTTCGGGGCGACGCTGCACGACCGAAATCGCGACCGTGTTATAGATGAGATACATGCCGACGAGCATCGCGATGTACGAGAGCGCCGCCAAGTTGAGTTGGAAGCTCCGCAACATGCGCTTGATCTCGTTCGTACGCACGACGGGTTTGATGACGCGCACCCCGTGCGGCAAGACGGCGGCGATCGCTTTCTGTACGGCGTCGACACGCTTTTCGTCGGCGACGATATCGATGCGATCGAGGTAGCCGACTTTTTCGAAGAGCTCTTGCGCCGTCGTGATATCGACGAACATCACGCTCGTATCGATTCCCGCAACCGCGGCCGGCAAGATCGCGCCGATTTGGAATTTGACCGTTCGATCGCCCGCGAGTGCCGTGAGTTCGCTGCCGATCTTGAGATGATGGCGATCCGCGATACGCTTCGAGACGATCGCCCCGCGGTTGGCGATGAGCGCGTAGGGATCGGGGCCGACACCGCTCGTGCTCACGAACTCACCCGGCGTCGCAACGCGCGCGGTATCGTCGCTCGGAAGCGGTCGCAAGAGATCGACGCCGAGCACGCGCAGTATTTCGCCGCTGAATGGATCGCGCGGTTTCGCGCCGACGACGACCGATTCTTCGATCGTCGGGCTCGCATACGACACGCCGTCGACGTGTTGCACGCGCACGAGCGCGCGTTCGTCGAAGCCGCGTCCGACGCCGATGACCTGGAGATTGACGTGATTTGCGACGATGTTGACGCTCGAAGCAAACGACGCCACCGCCGTTGCGTTCGCGAGATCGATCGCAAGCGATATCGCGACGCCGAGGCCGACGGCAACCAGCGTGACGAGAGCGCGAAGCTTATTCGCGCGGAGATGCCCGAGGACGAGACCTTGGAAAAGTGCGTTCACGAGGTACCGACCATATCGGCTTTTGGACGCCTCGAAGCGTCGGAATCGTTGCGCTGGGCGACCGAACAGGGGCCCGGCTGCCGTCGGTTAAGTACCGTAGTGCCGGGTATTTCCTAGGCAGGAAGACAGCCTCATGTCTCCATCGACCGGAATGCGTCCACGCACGACATTGCGCGGCTCCATTGCTTTTCTCGCATGCGTCGTCGGCCTGACGGCCATTTCGACTGCGGCGCACGCATCTCCCGACGAAAGCGTCGCGGGACCGCCGGTCGCGCTCGGCGACGGAAGCGGCTACGCTTGGGTTCGCCGCGATCGCGGCGGCAAGCCCATCGCCTTCGGCCTTTCGATCGATGACGCCGCGATTACGAAACTCGGCGACGATTCAAAAAAGACGACCTTCCCGCTTCCCACGGTCGACGGGCTTCCGTTTCGCACGATCGTCGTCGACTGGGAGCCCAAAGGCCATCCGCCGACCGCCGTGTACGGCGTGCCGCATTTCGATTTTCACGCATACGTGATCGACGAGTCGGCGCGCGAGGCGATCGTTGCCGATGGACCGAGCGGGCCCGTGATGCCCGCGCCCGACCTCGTGCCGGATGGATACATCGCCCCAATGCCGTCGACGGTTCCGAAAATGGGATTGCACTTCGGTTTCGCTGGCGCCGCTGAGTTTCACGGTGGCACATTTGCGGCGACGCCCATTTACGGATATTCCGACGGCCACTTCGCGTTCGTCGAATCGATGATCGCGCTTTCCTATCTCAAGAGCTTCCCAACGGCGAGCGGCACGATTGCGTTGCCGGCGCGCGTCGAGGCGACCGGTGCCTACCCGCAACGCTGGACGGTCGTGCACGATGGTCGGATCGGTCGCTACGAGATTGGTTTCGAAGGCCTCGCGATGCGCGTGAGCGCGAAAAACATCACGCGACGATAGCGGTCGACGCTCAGGCGACGATCTTGCCGTCTTGCATGCGAATCACGCGATCGCAGACGGCAGCGGCGTCCATCGAGTGTGTCGCCATCAGGATCGCCTGACCGTTGGATGCGACGTCACGTAGGAGTCGAAGCACGTTGGCACCGCTCGTCGAATCGAGATTGCCGGTCGGCTCGTCCGCGAGCACGATCGCGGGCTTGTGAATCGTCGCGCGGGCGATCGCGGCTCGTTGCATCTGGCCGCCCGAGACTTGACTCGGATAGGCGTTGGCCTTTTCGTAGATACCGACCGATTCGAGCGCGGCACGAACGCGTGCGTCGATCTCGCCTCGCGGAACGCGCTGGAGCACGAGCGGCAAGCCGACGTTCTCCGCGATCGTCATCGCGGGTAAAAGATTGAAAAACTGAAAGACCGTCCCGATACGTTCGCGGCGCAGCCCCGTGAGCGCGTCATCATCGAGAGACGAGGTCGCGCGACCATCCACCTCGATCGTGCCGCGCGTCGGCAGATCGACGCACCCGATGAGGTTCAGGAGCGTACTTTTTCCGCAGCCGCTAGGTCCGACGAGTGCGACCATCTCACCGGCGCGAATTTCGAGCGAGACGCCATCGAGCGCGTGCACGGGTTCGTCGCCTGCGTCCGTGTAGAACTTTACGGCGTCGATCGCGCGCGCCGTCATCGTGGCCGCGAGCGGGGTCGTTCTCTTCGTTGCGAACGGGGCGATCGTCTCGGAATCCATCGGTGGCTTAGTTCTCGATCTTTCGAAGCACGAGCGCAGCGTTAATTCCACCGAAACCCGTCGAATTTGAAAGCACCACGCGAGGCGCCATAGCTCTGACGTCGCGAACGTAGTCGAGGTCGCAAGCCGGGTCCACATGGTCGAGGTTGACGGCGCCGGGAACCCGACCCTCGTGAATCATCAAAAGCGAGAGGGCGGCTTCCCACGCACCGCTCGCGCCGAGCGCATGACCGTGTTGGCCCTTCGTCGCAACGATCGGCACGTCGAACGCGCGCTCGCCGAAAACCGCCTTGAGTGCGACCGTCTCGGTCGCGTCGTTGAGCAGGCTCGAGGACCCGTGCGCGTCGACGAGCTCGACCTCGTCGACACCGACGCGCGCTTCGGCAAGCGCCGCGAGCATCGCACGCGACGAGTTGCGGCCTTCGGGTTGCGGCGCCGTCATGTGGTAGGCATCCGCCGTCAGGCCGAAGCCTGCAATCTCGCCGTAAATGCGCGCGCCGCGGGCGACGGCGTCGTCGTACCGCTCGAGAACGAGCATCGCCGCGCCTTCGCTCATCACGAAGCCGTCGCGATCGCGATCGAAGGGACGGCTCGCGCGCGCGGGTTCGTCGTTCCGTGTCGACATCGATTTAATGACGGCGAAGGCACCGAAGATCAAAGGCGAGATCGGCGCTTCGGCCCCACCCGCCAGAGCCGCGCGCACGTCGCCGCGCGCGACCGCCCGGAACGCATCGCCGATGGCGACCGCTCCGGCCGCACACGAATTCGCATTTGCGACGCCGGGCCCGCGCAATCCGAACGCGAGCGCGACATTGCTCGTGGACGCCGCTCCAAAGACGGAGATCGCGAGCAGCGGTCGCACGGCGCGCGCTCCCACCGCACGAAATGCGTCGTGTTGCGTCTCCGCGAAAGCCAACCCGCCGAGCGCGGAGCCGATGTAAACGCCGACGTCGTCGCGACCTTCAGCGGGGATCGCAAGCGACGCATCGTCGAGGGCGAGTTGCGATGCGACGAGCGCGAACTGCGCGAAGCGATCGGTCCGACGAAACACTTTGGCATCTAAATAATCGCCCGCATCGAAATCGTCGGCCTGCGCGGCAACGTGCGAGTCGAAGTCGCTCGCATCGAAGCGCGTGAGCGTCGCCGTGCCGACGCGGCCGGAGAGCGCGCCATCCCAAAACGCGCGAACGCCCGTGCCGATCGGCGAAACGATCCCGATCCCGGTAACGACGACGCGGTGTTCGGCAATCATCGCGCGGCGGCTTCGGCGAGCATCTTTATGCGTGCGAGCGTCTTCCCCGCGACATTGTCGACGAAAAACCCGCCGACCACGTTACGCCCGAGCCAATCGCTCGCGATCGGAAAATCGAATTGAAGATGATGTTCGATCGTGACCTGCGTGACGCCGCCCGATTCGGCAAAACGCCAGGCGACGTCCATGCCTTTCGTCCAGCCGCGCAGATGGCGGAACGTAATGAGCGGTTCGTGCGGATCGTTGATCTGCTCGGCCGTCCACGAAATCGGAATCCCATCGCGCGAGGCGCCCATCTCGACGACGCGCGTCCGGCCGTCGCCGGAGAGGACGCGGACGTAACGATAGTGCGGCAGGATCGTGGGCCAATTTTCGGTCGCGGCGGCCATCGCGTAGATCATCTCGGCCGGTGCCTTGATCGAGGTCACGCTCGACATGTGTGTCATATGACGAGTCGGCTCACGAGCGATGGCGAGAGCGCGCGTTCGGGCGCGATCGTTCCCGCGAGCGCCCCAAGGAGCGTGGCGCCGAGTTCGGGCCGAGCGCGCAGACGCGAGGCCGCGCGGCGCGCGAGGATCGGTACGTCGATGAGAACGTCGACGAGCTTCGTCAGTTTACGACGAACGGCAAAATCCGACGCGCGACGGCTCGCGTACCCCCCGAGAGCATCGGCGGCGTGCGACCGATCGTCGAGCGACCGCACGATCGCAGCCGCAGCATCGCTCGCGCCACGCAGCGCGAGAAAGACGCCCTGGCCCGTAAACGGATTGAGGAAACCCGCCGCATCGCCGACGAGCACGGCGCCATCGGCGACGACCGCGCTCACGTCGAAAGCGAGCGGCCCGACCGACACGCGCGGCCCCAATCGTTCGGCGCCCGTAAAGCTGCGGTGGCCGCGACCCAGATCTGCAGCCTTCCCGCGCATCCCGTCGTCGACTGCGCCCGACCACGTCGCGAGATCGCGATCGCGCACGACGACCATCACATTCGACCGATCCGAGGCGAGCGGATTGATCGCGAAATACGCGCCGGTACCGACGTACATCTCCACATGATCGCCGAGATCGCCGAAGCCGCGATAGTGCCCACCGACGGCGAAGCGCTTCGTGCCCGCACGCGTGACGTCGAGCCCGAGTTTGCGGGCAACGAGCGATCCCGCACCATCCGCACCGACCACGTAGCGCGCGGAGAGCGTGCGCCGCTCTCCCGTTTCGTCGCGGACGACGATGCCGGAGACGCGCGAGCCTTCGCGCACGAGATCTTCCGCGTGTCCACGCAGGACCGTCGCACCCGCATCGCGCGCGGCGCACAAAAGCACGTTGTCGAGCAGTTCGCGCGCGCATGAGAGTGCGGGCGTCGGAAAGGGCAGTTCGATCGCTTCGGTGCCCGGGGGCACGATGCGAATCCCGCGGAGCGGTCGCGCGACGGCGCGCACGGCTTCGCCGACACCGAGCGCATCGAGCGCCGCAACGGCACCGCCATTGAGATATTCGCCGCAAACTTTACGCCGTGGAAACTGTTGGCGCTCGACGATCGTGACGCCGATGCCCGCGCGGACGAGGGCGAGCGCGCAGGCCGAACCCGCGGGTCCCCCGCCGACGACGACGACATCAGACGCCATCGGTCAGCACCATTCGAAAGAACGGTTCGCGCGTAACGCGCGGCGCATGCCAGCCGGCATCGCGCGCGAGTGCGAGCGCTTCATCAGGCGTGTAGGCGCGGCGTACGGAAAGTGGTCCATCGTGTTTTGTGAGACGATTCTTGGCAAGTATTCGTGCGAAAAGCCACGCGCCGAGAAAAGCGATTCGCGAACGGACGAGATCGCAAACCAGCGGCGTCACGCGCGAAACGCGACGCAGTTCGCGAAGCATTGCGACGGCGGCGGGCGGCTCGAAGTGATGGAGAGCGAGATTGCACATCGCAATATCGAACGACGCATCGTCGAACGGCAATGCCCCGCCATCGGCGTGCACGAACGAAATCGGTAACGCCAGAGGTGTGCGTTCGCGCGCGATCGCGAGGATATCGGCGTTGCTATCGAGCCCAACGACCGTCACGAAACCCGTCGCCGCGCGGACGAGATCGCGGGCGATGTCGGCGCTCCCGCACCCCACGTCGAGGACGCCGAACGTCTCGGGCGGTGTTACGTGTGAGAGGATCTCACACGTCACCGGCAACGACCCACCGAAGCGTCGGTTTGCAAATTCGATGTCGTCGAAATTCGCGCGGAATTCCCCGACATCGACGCCGGGTTGGTCCATGAGTTCGAGCGCTACGATGCGTCGCACGTTATCGCCGCGCGGTCCATCGCATGCTTTGGAGCGAACCTAGTTCTTAAAGTACGCGGCGTTGAGTTCCGTGAAGTTCTTCCACTTATCAGGAACGTCAGAGTCGGCGTAGATCGCTTCGACGGGACACGCCGAGACGCACGCGCCGCAATCGATGCAGACTTCGGGATCGATGAAGAGCTGCGTATCGCCCTCTTTCCCATGAATACAATCGACGGGGCAGACGTCGACGCACGATTTGTCTTTGGTGCCGATGCACGGTTCGGTGATGACGTAAGCCATGTCTAGCTGCGGAGACCCTTTCAAGCGAAGAAACTCTGTAAAGTAGTGCGGCGGACGTCGCGGGGGTCCCTTGCGACTTTTCGCGCACGCATGCCCCGTTATCGCCAACCGCGAATCACCCGCGTATGGTGTTTCAATGACGACCTCGTGTGAATCGTGCGGCCAGCGCCCCGCGACCGTGCGCGACTACACATTGCGTGCGGGTTCGTGGATGGAAGCCGACGTCTGCGATGCCTGCGCGCGCAGCCGTCGGACGGCGATCATTCCGCTCCTCGGCTCGGCACTCGCTGCAGTAGCGCTCGCCGTCGGCACGGCCGTTGCGGTCGACCGTATCCAACGCAGCGATCGAGGTTCGGGCAGCGCCGATCCGCGCGCGTGGGCGAAGGGTCTTCGCACGACGACGCCCACGCTCTCCGCGTACTCACGCGATCTCACGGCGGCCGCGAAAGCGGGCGAACTCGATCCGGTCATCGGTCGCGATACCGAGATCGAACGCGTCGTCGCAATCCTGTCGCGGCGCTCGAAAAATAATCCCGTCCTCGTGGGCGAGCCCGGCGTCGGAAAGACGGCAGTCGTGGAAGGCCTAGCACAGCGCATCGCGAGCGGCGACGTGCCCGCGACTCTGCGCGATAAGCGCGTGCTCTCGCTCGCGCTCGGGCCGCTCGTTGCGGGCACGAAGTATCGCGGCGAGTTCGAAAGCCGCATCAAACGTATTCTCGAAGAAGTGAAGCGTTCGTCGCGCGAGGTGATTTTATTCATCGATGAACTTCATGCCCTCGTCGGCGCGGGCGCCGCGGAAGGGTCGCTCGATCTCTCGTCGATGATCAAGCCCGAACTCGCGCGCGGCGAACTGCAATGCATCGGTGCGACGACCTTCGATGAATATCGCAAACACATCGAAACCGACGCCGCGCTCGAGCGCCGCTTCCAGCCCGTGACCGTCGCCGAACCGACGATCGAACAGGCTGCGGGCATCTTACGCGGCTTGCGCAAAAAATACGCCGATCACCATCACGTTACGATCACCGATGCCGCAATCGACGCTGCAGCAGCGCTCTCGGCGCGATATATCGTCGATCGCTTCTTGCCCGATAAGGCGATCGATCTCATCGACGAAGCCTCGGCTTCCGTCGGACTCTCGGGCCGGACGACCGTCGAAGTCGCCGACGTCGCCGCAATCGTTTCGAAGTGGACGGGCATCCCGCAGGGCGCGCTTACCGAGGAGCAATCGCGGACGTTGCTCGCTTTGGAGAGCGCGCTTGCCAAACGCGTCGTCGGGCAAGACGCGGCGATCGCCTCCGTCGCGCAAGCGATCCGTCGCGGACGCGCGGGCCTCAAAGATCCACGCAAACCCGTCGGCGGCTTCCTCTTCATCGGGCAAAGCGGCATCGGCAAAACCGAACTCGCGCGCGCGATCGCGGCCGAATTATTCGGCACGGAAGACGCACTCGTGCGAATCGATCTCACCGAATACACCGAATCGCACACGGTGTCGCGTCTCCTCGGTGCGCCTCCCGGCTACGCGGGTCACGACGAGCCGGGCCAGCTCACCGAGCCCGTGCGTCGGCGGCCGTACTGCGTGGTGCTCTTCGATGAATTCGAGAAAGCCCACGGTGACGTCGCAGCGATTCTCTTGCAGATTCTCGACGACGGTCGCGTGACCGATGCGAAAGGGCGTGCGATCGATTTCCGCCACGCGATCGTGATCCTCACGAGCAACGCCGATCCGACCGAACTCGAGATCTACCTACGTCCCGAACTCCTCAACCGCATCGACGACGTCGTGCACTTCAATCCCCTCGGCGCGAAAGAAATCGAAGCGATCGTCGACCTGCAGATGCATGCCGTCGCACAACGACTCGGCGCGCTCCGCGTCTCGATCGTGCTCACCGAAGACGCACGCCACTTTCTCGCAATGGAATCGCTTTCGGCGGGAAGCGGCGCGCGGTACGTCGCGCGCACGATCGCAAAGCTGGTGACCAATCAACTCTCGACGGCAATCCTGAGCGGCACGATCAAAGAAGGGGGTGCGGCGCGCATCGAACTGCGCGACGCCGAGCGGATCGAGGTCGTCGCGGCGTAACGCCGTACGCTGCGGCCAACCCCTAAGCGCCGATCGCCCGACTCGTGTGGGACTTCACTTCGGCAAGCATCTCCGACACCGACGTCGTCGGTAATCGGCATGCGCCATCACGACAGACGTACGCGGTCGCCTGTTTGCCGATCGTCACCTTGCCGGCGACGATTGGCGCCAGCACCGCGAGGGCTGCGGTTTCCCCGCCGTCCCTCGCGCCGAGCAACGCACGATTGGGCAGAAACATCCGGCGCAGCGCGTCGCGCAAAGGATCGCGCGCGTCGCCGTCTTCCGGACGCACGATAACGATTTCGGGAACGACGTCGCGTGCGAAATCGAGCGCGAGCAACATCTCGGCGAGCGACGTCGGGGCTTGTGCCAGAATCGTCGCGTAGGCCTGGAGCGCGCGCTCGGCGATTTTGCGCCACGCATCGTCAGCCGTCAGCGCATGCAGTCGAAGCGCGCTACGAATTGCGACCGACGCGCCCGTGGGCTCCGCGCCGTCATGGCTCGGTTTCTCGCGCGCGATGAGCCGCTCGTGATCGGCTGCGCTACGGAACCAGCCGCCGTTTTCCGCATCGCCGAAGAGCGTCTCGGTCGAGCGCGCGAGGGCGAGTGCGCGCGCGAGATAACGCGCATCGAACGTCGCTTCGTAGAGATCGAGGAGCCCCGCCACGACGAATGCGTCGTCTTCGAGAAAGCCCGCACCCGAGGTCTGCCCGTCTTTCCAGCTTCGCGCCAGGCGGCCGTCGCGCGTGAGACCGTTTGCGACGAATGCGGCCGCACGTTCAGCCGCGCGGACGTAGCGCGGCTCGTCGAGAACGAATCCGCCGAGTGCGAACGCCGAGATCGCGAGACCGTTCCATCCGGCGAGAATCTTGTCGTCACGAATCGGATGCGGCCGCGCCTCGCGCGCGATGCGCAGGTGCTCGCGTGCCTTCGCGAGTGCGAGCCACTCCGCTTCATCGGGCCGAGGCACGAAGAGCACGTTCTTGCCTTCGAAATTGCCGCCGGGCACAACACCGTAAAACGCGATGAATCGATCCGCATCGTCGCCCAAAAGCGCGCGAATCTCATCCTCGCGCCAGACGAAGAACGTGCCCTCTTCGCCCTCACTGTCGGCATCGGTCGCGCTGTAGAAGCCGCCGTCGGGGGCCGTCATCTCGCGTATCAGATAATCGAGCGTGGTGCGCAACACGCGTGCGAAATCGGCGCGTCCGGTGACCTGATAGGCTTCCGCGTACGCGACCGCAAGCAACGCGTTATCGTAGAGCATCTTCTCGAAATGCGGCACGAGCCAACGCTCGTCGGTCGAGTAACGCGCGAAGCCGCCCGCGAGTTGATCGTGCATACCGCCCGCAGCCATCGCTTCGAGCGATTTCGTCGCCATCGCGAGCGCCTCGGCCGAACCCGTGCGCGTGTTTTCGCGCAACAGGAAACGCACGGGAAGACTCGAGGGAAATTTCGGAGCACCCTGCAAGCCGCCGTGCTCGCGATCGAAGATGCGCTCGTAATCGAGACGCGCGCGATCGAGCACGTCCGTTCCCGGAAGTTCGCCACCTGCGGGAAAACCGGTCATCGACGCGCGGACGGCCCCGACGATCGACTCTGCGGATTGCGCGACCTTCGTGGGATCGTCGCGATAGATGCGCGCGAGATCGGCGCAGATCGAGCCGAAGCCGCGCCGCGCGCCGCGCACGCCATCGTACGGTGGCAGATAGGTCGCAGCAAAAAACGGTTGCCGATCGGCATCGAGCCACACGCTCATCGGCCAGCCGCCCTGCCGCGTGAGTGCTTGCAGAGCGGTCATGTAGACGGCATCGACGTCGGGGCGTTCTTCGCGATCGACTTTGATCGCGACGTACTGTTCGTTGAGCAACGTCGCGATCTCGACGTCTTCGAACGACTCTTCTTCCATTACGTGACACCAGTGACACGTCGAATAGCCAACCGAGAGGAACACCGGCCGGCCGCTGCGCCGCGCCTCGGCGAAGGCTTCATCGCTCCACGGATACCAATTCACGGGGTTGTGCGCGTGTTGGCGCAGGTACGGACTTGTTTCGAGGATCAAGCGATTGGTAAAGGACGGTTGCAATTCGGCGCGATGCCGCGTGCGCGGGATCTCGCCACGTGCGACCTGCTCGTCGAGCGCGCGTTCGAGTCGCACGCGCAAGACCTCTGAATATGCGATCGCGCTTGGTGGCGCCCCGAACTTAGCCGCGTCGGCAGCGTCCCGGGAACGCTCGCTCACAAGATTTTTTTAATCGCGTCTTCGACATCGGCGCGCTCCATCTCGCCGATCCGATAGGTGCTAACCTTACCCGCCTTATCGATGAAAACGTGAATCGGCAAACCGATCGCACCGTAATCTTTGCCCATCGTCCCGTCATCGAGCACGATCGCGAACGGCCACTTGTATTTGTGCGCGAAATCGAGCGCCTTCGTCTTGTCTTCCTGTTCGTTCACACCGATCGTCGCGAGCCCGCGACGATGGTATTTGCCATAGAGTTGCGCGACGGTCGCGGCCTCGTTATTACACGGGCCGCACCACGACGCGAAGAAATTAAGATACGTCGGCTTTCCTCGATATTGCGCGAGCGAGAGCGTGCCTCCGGTTGCCTTGGGGAGCGAGAACGCGGGTGCGACGTCGCCCGCATGCGGCGCCGCGCTCGCAACGATCGGTACGAGGACGGCGAACGCGATGATGGCCGCGGCCATCCTCATTTTTCGCAAGACGATGGGTTCGTGAATCAAGGCGGATCTCCAAGGGGTCGAGGGCTTCGCCACTTTATCGACCACGAATCGACGTTCCCGGTTGCACGTTCCGAGCCGACGTACGGTCCGCCCGGTTAGTGCACCGTAAACGATGGGTACGGCGCGTGTGATGCATCATCGCGCATCTGCACGAGCAATTCGTCGACCGAGTCGAATTTACGTTGCTCGCGTACGAAGCGAAAGTCACGCAGCCTCAACTCTTCGCCGTAGACCGTGCGTTGGAAATCGAGGAGCCATGCTTCGACGGTTCGCGCGGTACCGGCGAACGTCGGGTTCGTTCCAATCGAAACGAGTCCGCGATAATCGCGGCCCTCGTGACGCCCCACGATCGCGTAAACACCGTCGGCGGGGAGCGTCTTCTCCGGCGGCACCGTAAGATTCGCCGTGGGAAAACCGAGATCGTGACCCCGTCCGGCACCGAGCGTAATGCGGCCGCGTACTTCGTACGATCCGCCGAGCAAACGGTTCGCCGTCGTCATGTCGCCGCGCAGAATCGCTTCGCGGATACGCGTGCTCGAGACCCGTTCGCCCGTATCGATGACGCGTTCGACGGCCACGACCTCGGTGCCGACCGTTGCGAGCGTCTCACGCGCGAGCGTCGCATCGCCCATGCGACGCGCACCGAATCGAAAGTTCTCACCGACGACGAGCGTCTTCGCGCCAAGGGTCCCGTGCACGACGTCGAGACAAAACGTACGTGCGTCGACGTCCGCAATCCGCTCGTCGAACGGTAACAGGTACAGCTCGTCCACCCCCGCCGCCGCGAGCAGATTCAAACGTTCTTCGACCGTCGTGATCAACGGCGGAACCTTATCTGGGCGCAGATAGGTCGCGGGGTGGTTACGAAAGGTCAGCACGGCGGCGCGATAACCTGGGCGACGTTCGCGTAAGAGCGAGCGCACGATCTCCCGATGTCCGCGATGAAATCCATCGAAAAAACCGAGCGCCAAAACGAGCGGTCGCGCCTCCATCGGGGCTTCGATCTGATGATGAATCTTCAACGGTTTACTGAAAGACCTTCCGCGGAGCGAGCAGGGCGCCGACGGCTTCGCCGACGCCGACGAGCGTGCGCGACGAATCGCGCACGAAGAGGTGTTTCGACGCCGATCCATGCGGCAATGGCACGAGCCGTCCCGCACGGAAATCCGCCGATCCGCGACCATCGAGCACGATCGTGGGAAAGGGCAAGATCGCTTCGGGTGAGATGAGGGCCGCGTGCGGATCCGCTTCGATCTCGTCGAACGTGCGGCTTTCGTACAACACGAAAGGCCCCGCGCCGTCGCGTAAGAGTGCGCCCATATGCGCGGCGCAATGGATCGCCGTGCCGAGGTCCTCGCAGAGCGTGCGGACATACGTGCCTTCGGAGCATGCGAGCGCCATGCGTGCGATGCCGTTCTCGTAGCCCAATAACGTGAGGCCATAAATCGTGATCTTGCGCGGCGGTCGTTCCACGATCTCTCCACGCCGCGCGAGCGTGTAGAGCCGCTCGCCATCGATCGATACGGCACTGTACATCGGGGGAATCTGCTCGATCGCGCCGACGAATTGCGGGATTGCGGCCTCGAGCGCTTCTCGCGCATCTTGCGGAATGCGCGTTTGACGTAGCGTGTTGCCCGTGGCATCGCCCGTGGTCGTCGAGCGTCCGAGCACGAGCGTGAACGCGTACGATTTGCGACGATCGTCCATCAAGGGAATGAGCCGGGTGGCCTTGCCGATTGCGAGGGGAAGCACGCCCGCCGCCATCGGGTCGAGGGTGCCGAGATGCCCGAGCGGCAATTTACTCGCGCCGAGTTGCGAGTAGAGCTTGCGCACGCGGACGCCCGCCTGCGTCGAGGATGGCCCCGCCGGCTTGAAGAGATTGACGAACCCGAGCATCGCGGCCGAAGCGGCTATAAGCCTTCCGCGAGAATGGCTTCACGCACCGCAACGATCGCGTCGGCGAGCGTTCCCCGATACGTCAAACCCGATGCGCGGTGATGTCCGCCGCCACCGAGTCGGCCTGCTGCTTGCTGCACGTTTACACGACCGTTACCGCGCAGACTCACGCGAATATCGCCATCGTAGTTTTTGAAGAGTGCCGCGACATCCACGCCTTCGACCGAGCGCAGATGCTGGATGATCTCCTCGGTATCTTCGCCATCCGCGCCCGTCTCCATGAGCATCTTCTCATCGACGAGCGACCAACAAAATTTCCCGTCCATCTCGAGCCGCGATTCCGCAAGCGCGCGACCGACGATGCGAATCGCGGCGATCCGCTTGTTCGCAAAAATCTTTTCGGTGATCTCATCTTTATCGGCGCCGAGATCGGTGAGTTCGGCTGAGATGCGCAAAACATTGGCCGTCGTGTTCGAATGCATGAACCCGCCGGTGTCGGTCATGATCGTCGTGAGCAAATTCGTCGCGATTTCTTTCGTGATCGGCACGTCCATCGCACGCAACAAACGTAGCACGCACGTCCCGGTCGAGCACTCGTCGCTGAGCACGTAGTTGAGCGCACCGAAGTGCGTGTTGCCGAGATGGTGATCGATATCGAGCACGTTGGCGCGATCGAGTTCGGGCAGATACTCACCCGCGCGCGACGTGTCGCTCATATCGCAGAAGATCCACAGCGCGTCGCTCGGGAAATCGGCGGGGATCTCGCGCGCGACCCGATCGGAATCGGGCAAGAAGCGCAGGTTGCGCGGCACGGGATCCTGTTGGAAATAGGCCACGCGCTTGCCCATGGTGCGTAGCGCGATTCCGAGCGCGAGCCCGGCACCGAGCGTATCGCCATCGGGCTTGACGTGGCTGACGAAGACGAACGCCGAACGCTTGCGGAGTTCGGCTACGACTTCTTCCGTCGTAGAGGGAGAGAGGGCGGTCTGCATTACCGAATGGTCTCTACTTTCATCGTGGAGTTCGTGCGTCGGAGTCCGCGCGCTACACTCGCAGCAATCTCGCTATCGTCGTCGATCCGATCGAACGTGCTTTGCGTGCGCTCACGCATGCTCGCCCTCCGAATCGCTAGGCGTCGCAGTCGCCGTCACCACTTCGCTTGCGGTTCGTGCGAGGACTTTGCTCAGCGCGATCGCCTTTTCCGTCGAGCGATCTTCGACGAATTCGAGTTCGGGTGTATGGCGCAAGGCGACGGCGTGGCCGAGTTCACCACGCAAGAAGCCCTTCGCGGATTCGAGCGCGATCATGCTTTGCTTGGCGACATGGCGATCGCCGATGATCGAGACGTAGATGCGGGCACGCTGGAGATCGTTCGTGATCTCGACGCGCGTGACGGTCGCAAACCCGAGCCGCGGATCTTTGAGTTCCGTCGAGATCAATCGCGCGAGTTCTCGCTGCAGCTCGTGATCGATGCGCCCCATGCGCTCGCGTTTCATACGGGTCCTTTCGGGATCTTGCGACCGCCTTCGTCTCGACCTGTCCTATTCGACGGAGAACGCGAAGATTCGTTCTTCGACATCGCCGAGGCAAAGACGCACTCTCGGCCGCACGCAAATCGGTCGGCTTCGCGCTGCCGCGGAGGCCCGCGGCGGCGTTCTCATTCGCTGAAACGGAGGCTTCGCTCCGAGCCCTACACGGATCGATCGCGCGAGAGTTGCTGGCGCCGGTACGCGAAAAGGCCGACGATGACGAGGAGCGCGATCGAGCCGAGAGCGCTATAGATATCGTTCTGCAAGATCGACGGGCGTTTCTGATCTTGGACGATGTCGACGATCTGGCGACCGAGCAGCCCGACCGCAACCGCCCCACCGCCGACCAGAAGCGCCGTCCACAGCCGCGCGTTGCTTGCCGTCGGCACGGCCCGCGCCGCCGTGGTCGCACTCGCCGCGCGAGCTTGCGCCCGACGCTGCTTTGCCGGTACCGCCGTGGTCGGAGCGGATGCGTCATCGCCCGGATTGGCGCTCGAACGAAGCGCGCGTTCGCGCCTCGCGGCGATCGCCTTCCGGCGCGCAGCTCCTTCAGAGCGCGTTTCACGACGACTCACGAACGCGACCCATTCGTCGCAATGCGCCAAAGCGTACGATCGACGCGAAAAAGTAAAATTCCCATGAGAATGACGACCGTCAAACCGACCCACGTTCCATGAAAGCGCGTAAAGATAAACGCGAGAGCAACCCATTTTGCGATCGAGATCGATATCTCAAAGATGCGTTTCATCGTAAAATCCGGTTTCGTTGCCGTAGACCGTACGCCATCATCCCGGCGAAGACTCGCCGAGACGCCGCTTTAACCTCCGTCCGCTCGAAGCCACGCGAGCGGTGACGCGAACGAACGAAGGTTGCAGCGACATGCCCATGGGCCTAGTTCAGCGAGGAATCCGGCGCGACGAGTTCGCTCGCGTACGCCTCGATAATATCGCCGTTTTTGAGATCGGCGAAGCGCGCGACTTGCACGCCGCACTCGTAGTTCTCGGCGACTTCCTTGACATCGTCCTTGAATCGACGGATCGATTCGAGTTCCGATTCGAAGATGACCGCCGAGTCGCGCAGGATGCGCACCTTGGCGTTGCGGACGAGCTTGCCGCTCTGCACGTAGCAACCCGCGATCGTGCCGACCTTGGAGACCTTGAAGACCTCGCGGACTTCGGCGCGGCCGAGGATGATCTCGCGGTATTTCGGCGCGAGCATCCCGACCATCGCCTTCTTGAGATCGTTCTCGACGTCGTAGATGACGTTGTAGAAGCGAATGTCGACCTGCTCGTTTTCACTTAACCGCTTGACCGTATCGTCGGGACGGATGTTGAACCCGATGAGCACGGCGTTCGAGGCGCTCGCGAGATTGACGTCGTTTGGTGTGATCGCGCCGACGCCCGCGTAGATCACGCGGATCGAAACTTCGCCCTTCGAGAGCCCCTCGACGCGCGAGCGCAATGCGGCGACCGCGCCTTGGCCATCGGCCTTGAGGATGAGATTGAGCGTCTTGTTACCGCCGTTTGCGGGTGTGGCCATGAAGCTTTCGAGCGAGACGCGCGGTCCGTCGGTCGCCGCGATCGCCACGTCTTTGCGACGCGTCGAACGTTTGGCGGCCGCTTCGCGAGCGACGCGTTCGTCGGAGACGACCATCAGCGAGTCTCCCGCCGAGGGCACTTCCGAAAGACCCATGATCTCGACGGGGATCGAGGGCCCGGCCTTCTTCACTTGCTTGCCCTTGTCGTCGACGAGCGCGCGGATCTTCCCGAACGCCGAGCCGACGACGACCACGTCGCCGACGCGCAGTGTACCGTTTTGCACGAGAACGGTTGCCACCGCGCCGCGGCCCTTATCGAGGGCGGATTCGATCACGACGCCTTGCGCGCGCCGTGTTTTGTTCGCTTTGAGATCTTTGAGTTCGGCTTCGAGCAACACGGTGTCGAGCAGTTCCTCGATACCCATGCCGCTGCGTGCCGAGACTTCGACCATTTCGGTCTTGCCGCCCCATTTGACGGGCTGCAGACCTTGTTCGGAGAGCTGCGACATCACGCGATCGGGTGCGGCGCCCTCTTTGTCCATCTTGTTGATGGCGACGACGATCGGCACGCCCGCAGCTTTGATGTGCGAGATCGCTTCGAGCGTTTGCGGCATGACGCCGTCATCGGCTGCGACCACGAGAATCGCGACGTCGGTAACCTTCGCACCACGCGCACGCATCTGCGTGAACGCTTCGTGACCCGGCGTATCGATAAACGTGATCTTCAAGTCGTTACGATCGACCGTATACGCACCGATGCGCTGCGTGATGCCGCCGGCTTCGCCTGCGGCCACGTTCGCGAATCGGATCTTATCGAGCAGCGACGTCTTGCCGTGGTCGACGTGACCGAGCACGGTGATGACGGGCGGCCGCGATGAGAGCAGTTCGGGACGGTCCTCTTCCTGCTCGACCATGACTTCCTCGCCCGCCTCTTTAATGACCGCGTTGAAGCCGAACTTCTTCGCGACATTTTGCGCGACGAGCGCTGGAATGTTTTGGTTGATCGTCGCCATGGTGCCCATTTTGATGAGCTCCTTCATGACGTCTTTCGCCGGAATGATCATCGAGGTCGCGAGTTCCTGAACCGTCAGGACGTCGGGAATCTCGATCGTTTCGAGCGCGTTTGCGGGATTGACCGTCTCGAACGAGCCACCGTTTTTCTTGCGACGGCGCTCTTTCTCGAGCAGCATCTCGGTCTCGCGGTCCTTCTTCGCGCCGTTGCGATCGGCACCACCGCGACCACGGGGCTGCGGTCCACGCGGACCGCCGGAGCTGGGCGACGGGCCCGCGCCCGGAGGCGTGAGCGGCGTGCCACCGGCGCCCGGCGGGCGCGGCGTGAAGGGACGCGGACCACCAACGCCACCGGCAGGCGGCGTGAGCGGGCGGAAGGGGCCGTTTCCGGCGGGACGCCGACCCGCATCGGGTGCACCCGGCACGCCGGGCAGCGCCGTGAATGTTCCGCCAACGGGCGGACGGTATCCCTGACCCGGAACACCGATCTGACCGGGACGCGGCGCGACGCCGGGTCGACCGGGAAAACCCGTCTGCATGCCGGGGCTCGCGGAGGCCGCGATCCCATCGGGCGGTTCGGCCTGCGGCGCGACGGGCCGCGGCTTCTGAATCGATGATTGACCCGCAGGCACCGGCCGCAGCTCGGGCACGGGTGAATTGTCGATTGTCGTTTGCAGCGGCCGTGGGCGGGAGGGCATCGGCGTGCTTCCCGGTACCGGACGAAGCGGCTGGCCGACGGGGCGCGGCGCGCCCACGAGACGCGGCGCGGGGCCGCCGATGAGGCGGGGTGCGGGCGTGCCGATGAGACGCGGGCCCACGCTCGGCGGACGCGGAACGCTGCCTGTTCCGGCGGGTTTCGGCGTAGCCGTCGGTTCGTCGGAGGGCGCCGCGTTGGCTTCGGGCGCTTCGGGCGACGGAACGACCGGGCCGGTCGAAACCGCGCCGTTCGCATGGACCGAACTCGCCGTTTCGACGGCGGGCTGCGGCACGGCCGCAACGGGTGCGGCGACGGGGGCTTCGACAGTGGCGGCCGCAGACGGCGCTGCGATCGGCGCTTCAACGGGCGTAGCTGCCAGGGGGGCAGCGGCGACGGGCGCGACGGCAACCGGCAACGCTTCGGCGACGGTAGCTTTCGGCGTGGCCGACTCGAGTTCGCTCGCGACGGTCGGCGTGGCGACCGCTTTCGCGCGACGCGGCGCGGCGACGGGCTTGAGCGTCGGCACCGCCTCGACGGGCTCGGCCTGGGCCGTAGGCGCGGCAGCTTTCGGGGCGGCGGCTTTTACCGGCGGCGCCGACTCCTGCGGCGGGGGTCGTCGGGTCGCGCCCGCGGCTTTGGCTTGGGGCGCTGCTTTTGCCGCGCCGCCAAGCACGCCACGAACGAGTTCCGCAATGGGATCCTCGACGACAGCCAACTGATTTTTTGCTTCGAGACCGAGCCGTCCGAAGAGGCCGATCAAATCTTTCGAGGAGAGTCCGAGCTCTTTTGCGAGCTCGAAAATGCGTACTTTACCGGTTGCCATATCGTCCTTCACAAGACCCGTGCGCACGCTCGTCGGCTGCAGCCCGGGTAAAAAACCGTCTACTTCATGTATTTGCTCCGGCCCGAAGGCCGCGTCGTCTTAGGGAACTCGAATATCATACACGTTGCCGTGCGCATCGCAAAGGGCCCGATGCTCGCGCGCGATCACGCTCAGGCCCACGTACCGCTTATTCTTCTCGACTTTTATCGCACAGGCGCACGAGCAAAGATACGCTCCGCGGCCATCGGCGCGTCGCGACGAGACGTCACCACGCCAGCCGTCGGGCGCGCGGACGAAACGCACGAGCGTCGCTTGCGCGAAACGACCGCGACATCCAACGCACGTCCGGACGGGCCGGGCGATTTCCGCTTGCGCTACGCGTCGCCGCCTTCGCGGTGCGCCGGATCGAACATCTGGCGCTTGAACTCTTCGAGCTTACGGATGAGTTCGGGATCGATTGCAGAGGCGCCATCCGCTACTTCGCCCTCGGTGCCCTCAGCGAGTTCGTCGCCTTCGACGCCGACGGAGAGACGTTCTTCACGCTCGAGGAGGTAGCGCGCGCGCGTCTCCTCGGCATCGGCTTCGCTCGTGATATCGAGGCGCCAGCCCGTGAGCCGTGCTGCGAGCCGTACGTTTTGGCCTTCGCGACCGATGGCAAGCGAGAGCTGATAATCGGGCACGACGACGAGCCCCACCCCTTCGTCTTCGAAGAGTTCGACGGTCAGGACTTTTGCGGGCGCGAGCGCATTATTGATGAAGCTCACGACGTCGCTCGACCAGCGAATGATGTCGATCTTCTCGCCCCGGAGTTCGTCTGAGACACTCGCGATGCGGCTAGACTTCGGCCCAAGACACGCGCCGACCGCATCGACGTCTTGGCGATGCGAGTGCACCGCGACTTTCGAACGGCTGCCGGGCTCGCGCGCGATCGCCATGATCTCGACGATATTTTCTTCGATTTCCGGCACTTCGCGCTCGAGCAAGCGCTGCACGAGACCTTCGGCTGCGCGCGAGAGCACGATCTGCGGGCCTTTGTTCGTCTTGCGGACGTCGAGCACGAAGGCGAGAATGCGATCGTTGATGCGATAGTTCTCGCGCGGCACTTGCTCTGAGAGGGGCAAGAGAGCCTCTGCTTTGCCGAGGTCGACGAACATGTTGCGCTGTTCGTAACGCTGGACGGAGCCGTTGACGAGGTCGTGCAGGCGCTGGCTGTATTCGTTGAAGATCGTGTCGCGTTCGGCTTCGCGAATGCGCTGGACGATGACTTGCTTCGCCGTCTGCGCGGCGATGCGGCCAAAGTCTTTGGGCGTCACTTCCTCATCGAAGAAGTCGCCGGGTTCGTACTTCGAGCCCGCTTCTTTGCGCGAGACTTCGAGTTTGGCATCGGTCACCTCATCGGCGACGGTGCGGCGATGGTAGACCTTGTACTCGCCCGTGTCGCGATCGATCGAGACGATGGCATTCGCTTCACTGCCGAAGTTTCGTTTGTACGCCGAGATTAACGCCGCTTCGAGCGCTTCCAAGAGCATGTCGAAGGGAATCGCCCGCTCGCCTTGGAGGAGGCGCAGCGATTCGCGGAGCGTCGGTTCGTCGGGGGAAACTTTCGGTTTCGCTTTGGCAGCCATCAGCGTTTCTCTCGTCTTTCGTTCTTTGCGCGTTTGAGATCCGCGCGATAGTCGTACTCGACGTTGGCGGATTTCACCATTTCGAGCGGGATCGGCAACTCGCCGGTTCGTTGTTCGAGGACGATCGCGTTGCCGCGAACGCCCAAAAGTTTGCCGCGGTGCGTGTACTCGCTTTTGATGGGAAGCGTCGTCTTCACGAGGACGTTTTGATCGCGGAAGCGCTCGTAGTCGCCGGGTGTGAAGAGGGGGCGATCGATGCCGGCAGATTCGACTTCGAGCGTGTAGGCGTCGGCTTCGCTCTCCAAGAGATCGTTAAGGCGCGCGGCAAGCCGGCCGCAGAGTTCGAGATCGACGCCGCCGGGACGATCGACCATGAGGCTCAGTTCGGTATTGCGACCCACACGCGTCGCTTTCTGCATGACGATCTCGACATCGCGAAACTCTTCCTCGAAAGGAAGTCCGCGCGCAGCGACTTCGAACGCATCGGCTAGAGTCACGGGCCCCCGAACATGAACGAAGCGCGGGACAAATCCCACGCTTCTCGGTAACACTACGGCGTATCGTACCACGCGAATCGCCGTCTCGCAACTCACGGTTGAAGCTATATTGATTTCTTGGTATACGTTGTTATACCGTGGTATCGTAAGCGATATGGATGCGATTCGAAATCCGTACGTCCCGAATGCAGGCGCCGCTCCCCCAACGCTTCCGGGCAGAGCGATGCTCCTTGAAGATTTCAATGTTGCCCTCGAGCGTGTTCGGCTTGGGCGATCCACGCGTAGCCTGCTCCCCTATGGCTTGCGCGGCGTCGGCAAGACCGTGTTGCTCCGACGCTTCGTCAAGGACGCGCGCTCCAAAGGCTACCTTATCGGTGTCGTCGAGGCCGACGATCGCGCGGATTTCATCGCCGCACTTGCGGAGCAACTCCGCCGCATTCTCTACGAACTCGACACGCCGACCGCGGTACAAGCTCTAGCAAAGCGCGCGATGCGAATATTCAAGAGCTTTACGATCAAGTTCGGTCTCGACGGCCTCAGCGTCGACGTCGGCGTCGATGCGGAGCGCGGCTTCGCCGATAGCGGCGATATCGGCGTCGATCTCGGCACGCTCCTGGTCGCAATCGGCGAAGCCGCACGCGCGCAAGAGACCGCCGTGCTCATCGCGATCGATGAGGTTCAGTACCTGAGCAAAGCGATCTTCGGCGCGCTCATTCGCGCGATCCATCTCGCGACGCAAGAGTCGCTGCCGATCCTCGTCGTCGCGACGGGTCTGCCGCAAATCCTCGCCAACATCGGCGATGCGAAATCGTACGCCGAGCGCCTCTTCGATTTTCGAAAGCTCGGGCCGCTCGACTACGACGACGCTCGCGAAGCGCTCGTCGCGCCCGCTTTGGAAGAGGGCGTCGCCTTCGACGAAGATGCCGTCGCTCGCATCTTTGAGGCTACGCGCGGCTACCCGTTCTTTTTACAAGAGTGGGCGTACCGCGCATGGGATGCGGCATCGAACGATCGCATCACGCTCGCCGATGCCGAGTTCGGCGAATCCGTGGCGTTACCGATGCTCGACGACGGATTTTTCGCCGTGCGCTATCGCCGTTGCACGGGATCCGAGCGGCAGTATCTCCGCGCGATGGCCGATCTCGGCGAAGGGCCGTACGCCGCGCGCGATGTCGCAGCGCGGCTCGGAAAAACGCTCTCGGGGCTCAGCGTCATGCGCGATCGCCTCATCAAGAAAGGCATGATCTACAGCGAGGAGCCCGGTTCGATCGCCTTCACGGTTCCACTCTTCGACGCGTACATGCGCCGCGTCGAGCCTACGTTCGCGGCAAGTCGCTAACGCGAGCAACGGTAACGTTCGCGTCGACGTCGGGCCGAGTCGTGACAGGCCGGACTTGGAATTCGGATACGTCGATCGCGAAGTCATCTTGCGATGTGAGATCGCGGACCATCAACGTCTCGGGTTCGCCGAGCGAGCTTACGAGTGACGATGTAACGTCGTGCGCGAAAACTTTCCATGCGACATCGCTCGGCTCGATTCGCGAGAAGAGAATCGTGTTGTAACGCCCACGCGTGCGAACCACGGTCGACGACCGTTCGATCCGTTGCCCGAATGCTGCAGGTGGATCTTCGCGCATCTGCGTGTCGTACGCTCGCATGAGCTCCTCATCGCTCATTCGCCCGCCAGAGGCGCAGCCCAGCCGCGACTGCGCGCGACCGCGTCGTGCCAGCGGCGCATCATCGCGATGCGCGACGCATCGTCGCGTTGCGGCTCGAAACGGCGGTCTTCGCGCCACTGCGCGCGTAGCGCGTCGAGACCCGACCAGAAGCCGCACTGCAATCCCGCCGCATAGGCAGCACCGAGTGCCGTGGCTTCAACGGTTCGGCCGCGCGCGACGGACCGGCCGAGCATATCGGCTTGAAATTGCATCGCGAAATCGTTCGCCGATGCACCGCCATCGACACGCAGTTCGTCGATCGGTCGACCGGCATCAGCCTCCATCGCGGCGATGACGTCGACGCTCTGATACGCCATCGCTTCGAGCGCGGCGCGTGCGATGTGCGCGCGCGTGACGCTACGATCGAGGCCGACGATCGTGCCACGCGCGTACGGATCCCAATACGGCGCGGCGAGTCCGGAAAAGGCGGGCACGAAATACACGCCGCCGTTATCGTCGACGGTCGCGGCGAGCGCCTCGATCTCACTCGAGCGCTCGATGAATGCGAGCCCATCGCGCAGCCATTGCACGGCGGCACCCGTGATGAAGATCGAACCCTCGAGCGCGTACGTCGCCTTCGTGCCTTCGAAAGCGAACGCGAGTGTCGAGATGAGGCCGTGACCGCTCGTAACGACGCGATTGCCCGTGTTGAGCAACACGAACGAACCCGTTCCATACGTATTTTTGGCGACACCCGCATCGAAGCCGCCCTGCCCGAGCAACGCCGCATGTTGATCGCCCACGACGCCGCTAATCGGAATCGTCGTTGCGAACATCCCCGGTGCCGTCGTGCCGAAATCCGCAGTACACGGCAAAACCTCGGGTAGGATCGCGCGCGGAATATCGAAGAGCCCGAGCAGCTCATCGCTCCACGAGAGCGCGTGAATATCGAAGAGCATCGTGCGCGAAGCGTTCGTCATATCGGTCACGTGTCTCGCGCCACCCGTGAGCTTCCATACGAGCCACGAATCGACGGTGCCGAAGGCAATCTCGCCCGCTTCTGCCCGCGCACGCAACCCTGCTACGTGATCGAGGAGCCATGCAATTTTCGTCGCGGAGAAATACGGGTCGAGCACGAGTCCGGTCTTCGCAGAGACGATCTCTCCGACGCCACGCGCACGATACTGCGCGCACGCATCGGCCGTGCGCCGATCTTGCCACACGATGGCATTCGCGACGGGTACGCCCGTGCGACGTTCCCAAAGAATCGTCGTCTCACGCTGATTCGCGATGCCGATCGCCGCGATCTCGTCGGATGCGACGCCCGCGTCGCGGAGTGCATCGCACGCGGTCGCATACTGTGCGGTCCAGATTTCGAGTGGGTCGTGTTCGACCCAGCCCGGATGCGGAAAGTGTTGCGCGAATTCGCGTTGCGCGGCTCCCACCGGAAGGCCCGCGCGATCGAAGATGATCGCGCGGGCACTCGTGGTCCCGCAATCGAGAGCGAGAACGAAGGGCACGTGCGCCTATTGCAACGCGGGAATGTCGAATTCTTTGAACGTGCCGTGGTCGACGATCTCCGACTGAAGGCGGAATTGTAAGTGCCCGGCGGGTGTGAGCCCCTCGAGACTCAGCGCCTGCTTCGATTTCGGCAGCGTACGAACCGCATCGGCAAGCTTCGCACGGATTGCTACGGGATCGGTCACATTGTTCGCAAGCGACATCGCACGCGCCAGCGCATTCATGCCCATGTAGTTGAACACGACTTCGGAATTAGGCTCGCGATCTTTGCCGTACTTTTTTTCATAGATCGTTTTGAAGCTCTGCACGCCCGGTCCGTTATAGCGATCGAACGGAAACACGCCGACGGTTCCATCGAGCTTCGCGAGCGGCAAGACCTTAGCGACCTGTTCGAATTTCGATTGATCCATCATCACGAAACCACCCGCGTAGCCTTGATCGCGCGCGGCTTTCATCACGAGCGCCGTCGGTTGCGAGGGGCCGCCCACGAGCATGACGTCGGGTTTATCGGCGAGTGCCTTGCTCACGACGCCCGAAAAATCGGCAGTCGTATTGTAATCGACGGCATTATCGCCGAGCACTTCACCGCCCGCGGATTTCCACGCTTCACTGAAGCCGTTCTTCCAGGCATTGCCGTATGCCGTCGTGGTCGGCAAGAGTCCCAGGCGTTTGCCGAAGCGCTTCATCTCGAGTGCCGTCCACGATTTAAAGTACGAATCGTATCGCGGCGGCATCATGAACACCAAATTATCGTTTTGGCGCAAGATCGCGGGTTCGCTCGAATACGCCGCGAGCAAAAACTTTGGCGTCGATTTTTCGTTGAAGCCTTCGAGTGCGAGAATGCCCCCGCTGTGCGGGCAAAAAACGATCGGCGTATTGCTCTCTTGCACGAGTCGTTTCGCGTTGATTGCAGCTTCGTTCGGGCGGTATTGATCGTCGAGCGAAACGAGTTTGAAGGTATACTTCTTCCCCGCCGCGCGTATGCCGCCGTTGATATTGAGTTCGTCGATGGCGAGTTCGATGCCGCGTTGGACGTCGCTGCCGTACTGCGCCGCGCCGCCGCTCAAGGGGCCGGTGAAGCCGATGTTGATCACATCGGCCGTTTCCGCACGGACGTATCCGGGCGTTACGAGGGCGGCGACGATGAGTGCGAAGCCGGTGATCTTGAGTCTCTTCATCCAATTTCCTTTAGGAGCTATGCTCCGATGAACGCACGACGGACGTCGTCGTTCTCACGTAGGTCGGCGGCGGTACCTTCGAGGACGATGCGGCCGTCTGAGATCACGTAACCTCGGTGCGCGATGGCGAGTGCGGCGTACGCATTTTGCTCGGCAAGAAGCACCATCGTGCCCGTGCGATTGATGGCTGCAACCGCATCGAGGGTTTGCTGCAAGACGAGCGGCGCGAGCCCGAGTGAGGGCTCGTCGAGCAGCAAGAGTTTCGGGCGGGCCATGAGCGCGCGACCGATCGCGACCATCTGCTGTTGGCCACCGCTGAGCGACCCCGCGGGCGCGCCGAGCTTCGCTTCGAGTGCTGGGAAGAGCGCGATGATCGATTCGAACGACTGCTTCATCGCGCGCCGATCGCCGCGATGCACGTACCCACCAAGCATCAGATTTTTTTCAACCGAAAGTTGCGCAAAGAGCTTGCGGCCTTCGGGGCACTGGGCGATACCGCGCTCGACGATACGGCCCGCCCGCATGCGCGCGAGATCCTCACCCATGAACGTAACGGTGCCGGAGCTGGGACGAACGAGGCCACTGAGCACGCAAAAAAGCGTCGTTTTTCCCGCACCGTTGCTGCCCAGAAGCGTCACGACTTCGCCCGTGCCGATCGTGAGATCGACGTTTGAGAGCACGTCTGCGCTACCGTAACGAACCGTCAGGCCCCGAATCTCAAGCAACGGTTTTGACCCCGAGGTACGCTTCGATAACCAGCGGATCGGCAGAAACGTGCGCCGGCGTACCGTCGGCGATCTTCTTTCCATGGTGGAGCACGACGATCGCATCGGCGAGCCCCATCACGAGATGCATCTTATGCTCGACGAGCGCGACGGTACAACCCGACGCCGCGATCTTGCGGATGAGCAGCGCGTGCTCTCCCATTTCCTCGTGACTGACGCCCGCGACGGGCTCATCGAGCAGCATCAGCTTGGGCCGACCCGCAAACGCGATCGCAAGCGAGAGACGACGCTGCGCTTCTTGCGAGAGTTCCGTCGCCAAGCGCGCGGCGTGACGCTCGAGCCCAACGAAGGCCAGCGCTTCACGTGCGCGCTCGCGACACGCCCGCATATCGCGACGATGTCGCGGCGTGCGTAAAATCGCATCGACGACGGTGCTCCGCGCGTGCAGACGCGTGCCAACGATAACGTTATCGACAACCGAAAGATTACGAAAGAGCGCCGTCGCTTGGAACGTACGCGCGATGCCGAGTCGCGCGACGCGGTAGTCGGGCGTTCCCGTGATATCGTTCCCCGCAAATGCGAGCGTGCCGCTGGTCGGGCGCGTGTGACCGCTGATGAGATTGAAACACGTCGATTTACCCGCCCCATTGGGACCGATGATCGCCGTGATCTTGTTCGGCGCGAGGTCGAAACTGACGTCGTCGACGGCGAGGAGGCCGCCATAGCGTTTGGTAAGGTTGCGAACCTCGAGCAGCGGCGCGTCGTTCACGACGACACCTTCGATTCTGCGGTGCTTGGAATCGGCGTTTCGAAACGGTCGCGCGAACGCGTTCGTCCGCGGAATTGATCGAGCGCGCTCGTGATGCCGCCCGGAAGATAGATGACGAGCAGGATGAGTGCGGGCCCGAAGACCAGCATCCGATATTTTTCGAACGACTGTAAGAATTGCGAGAGCGTGGAAAGCAACAGCGTGCCCACGATCGGACCAGCCGTACTTCCGATCCCACCGACGATCGCATAGAGCAACATATTGAACGTCACGTCGGTTTGTGTCGTCTCGGGCCCGAGGAATCCGACGTAGGTCGCGTAGAGCCCGCCCGCAAGACCCGCAAGCACGGTCGCGACCACGAAGGCGAGTCGCTTCGAGCCCGTCACGTCGATGCCGACCGCGCGTGCGAGATCCTCATTGCCCGCAAGCGCGAGCAACGTCCGACCGAAGAGCGAGTGTCGGATCGCTGCACAGATGGCGATCGCAATCAGTAAGAACACGTAGACGAGTTCGTATTTGGGAATCGGATCGTCGAAGGAGATCGGCCCGAGGTGGCCGGCCGAGGGGATATTGACGATGCCGATGTTTCCGCCCGTGAGCCACTGCCAATTCGTGAGCACGATGTTGATCATCACACCGATCGCCGCGGTGAAGATCGCGAAATAATGGCCGCGTGTGCGCAGCGAAAGTGCGCCGACCGCGTATCCGAACGCACCCGTGACGATGCACCCGATCGCAAGCGCCGGCCAAAACGGCATACCCGCGCGCGTGGTCAGCAATGCGACGACATAGGCCCCGATGCCGTAAAACGCCGCATGGCCGAGCGAGAGTTGACCCGCATATCCGAGAATGACGTTGAGCCCATAGACCGCAATCGCGGTAATGTAGCCATCGACGATGACCTGCTGGTAATACGGGTTGTGCACGAGAAACGGTAACGCGAACCCAACGACGATCGCGACGGCGACGACGATTCTCGTAACGCTCATACGGGTGGTCACGACGTTCTCGTAAAAAGGCCCGTCGGCTTGATCGCGAGGATCATGACGAGCAACCCGAATGCGACCACGTCTTGGTAACTCGTCGAAATATATGCAGCCGAAAAACTCTCGGCAAACGCGAGAATGAACGCGCCCACGATCGCTCCGGGAATACTCCCCATGCCGCCGAGGACGATCACGGCGAAAGCCTTGAGCAACACGACGAATCCCATTTCGGGGAAGATGAGGCTGATCGATGCGATGAGCGTAGCCGCCGCCGCTGCAAGACCCGACGAGATCGCAAAGACGAGCGTCGCGACGCGATCGGTATCGATACCCACGAGCGAGGCACCAGCCGGGCTCTGCGCGACCGCTTCGATCGTCGATCCGAGCAGCGTCCGTTTGAGAAAATAGAAGAGCGCGCCCATCAAGACGAACGCGGCTACGATAACGATGAGTTGTTGTTGCGTGGCGATGAAACCAAAAAAGTTGACGACCTTATCGTAGGGTGTCGGCAACACGCGAAAATCCGATCCCCAGATCAAACGTGCGACGGCTTCGAGAAAGAAGAGCAACCCGATCGCGGCGATGACCGCGTTGACTTCGGGTGCTTTGCGAAGTGGACGGAAGACGACGCGTTCGACGAGGGCTCCGAGCGCGGCGAGGCAGACGACCGCCAGAATCATTGCCGGCCAATACGGCGCGTGCAAGACGGTGATCGCCGCGAACGCCGCATACGCACCGAACATGTAAAGATGACCGTGCGCGAAGTTCGGAATGCCCATCGTGCCGTACACGAGTGCGAGCCCGAGTGCGACGAGCGCGTAAATACTTCCGAGCACGAGCCCGTTCAGCAATTCCTGTAAGAAAAAATGCACGCTCGATCGGTCCTTACCGTTCGCGCCGGATGGCCAACCGCAGACGCGCCCGATCCCAAAATTCGTTCCCGTAACATTTCGCCATACTCGGGCCGAGTCGCCCGCTAGGCCGCCGAGTTCCTGGAGGCGATTAACACCTGGGAGCGGTCAGCCACCCGCGCGCGGCGGGGCCGTAGGCAAGCCGCCCTCGGGCGTAAATTCTTCACCGCCGCACGGTCCGAACGTAGAGCTTTCCATCCCGTGCAGATTTCGATTCCCAAGATTCGTTGACGTTTGAGGATATAAACGATAGCAGGCGAGCCGCCATCGAGGAGGCCGCCGCCTTGCTTCACGACCTTAATAACTTTCGCGAGGACGTCGGACGGTGGCGCGGCTGCGGCATAATACTCGGCTTGCGCCGCCTCGATCGCCACTTTGATTTCGTTCGTATCGTGCTTCGTGCCGTACGTCACGGGCGCGCCTTGGGAGAGCGATGCGTTGAGGCGACTGTTGAGATTATCGAGGCTCCCTCCGTTGGATCGTGCCCCGGGTGTCGGCGCGGCAAGCGGCCGATTTGCGACGATCGCCGGAGTAGCGGGCGCGATCGGCGTTCGCGCGCTCGGGTCGGCCGCATTGGCCCCCGCGGGGCCGGAAATCGCATCGGCGGCTGCCTTTGCGTCGATAGCGGCTTTCGCATCAGCTATGCGGCGAGCTTCGGCTTGGGCTCGTGCTTCAGAGGCCGCGCGTTCGGCCGCGTCGGCGGCGATTGCAGTGCCGTCGATGCTTGGAGGAGCGATCGTCGGGCGTATCGTCGGGGCGAGCGAGGAGCCTGCCGTCGGAACGGGCATGGGCTTTTCGGTTGGCGCTACCGTCGGAGCCGTGGTGGGTGCCATTGTGGGCGCGACGGTCGCCGGCGCGGTGACGATCGGCGCGAGGACCGCGATGCGCTCGGCTTGCGCGGGTGCGTGCGCGACGATCTTCGCAAGTTCGGGACGCCGCGGACGCGTGCGACGCGTGATGGGTTTCGGTGTGAAGATCGGTCGCGGTGGCGTCACCGGACGAAGCGTCGGTTGCGGAGCGGGCGTCGCTTGCGCGACCACGGCGGCGAGCGTTGGCGCGATGGTCGGCGCGACGCGCTTTTGCACGGCACGATCTTGCGTGAAAGCAAACGATCGTGGGGTGGTTTCTTTCGGCTCGGCAGCGCCCGACGGCAAAAGTGCGCGAATTATAAAAAACGCGAAAGCGAAAACGTGTACGACGATCGATAGCGCGTACGCCAGCACGTGTCTTCGGCGCGCGTGCATCCCTTCGCGTCGACGAAAAGTCCGGATGGAAACTCGCGTTCGCGCAAGGCCCGCCCGGCACCCCAGTCTAACGCGCACCTCGTGTTATTGGAGCGGTCGCGCAAACGAACCAAGATCGTCGCAACGATCGGACCCGCATCTCGCGAACCTGCGACGATGCGCGCGCTCGTGCTCGCGGGTCTCAATGTGGCACGCCTGAATTTTTCGCACGGCACGCATGCCGATCACGCGGCGATCGTCGACGATATTCGAAAAATCGCAAGCGAGCTCGATGTCCCGGTCGCGGTTCTCCAAGATCTTCCCGGACCGAAAGTTCGCACGGGCCCACACGCCGAGGGCGTCGCCTCCGTGCACCTCGAAAAAGGATCACCGTTTTTCCTCTCGACGACGCCCGTGGTCGGAAGCGTCGCAGGCGTTTTCGTGAATTACGCGGGGCTCGCGCGCGATGTCGAAATCGGCAAGCGCGTGTATCTCGCCGACGGTGCGATCGCGTTGCGCATCGTACGCAAAGACGACGAGCGGATCGAAACGCTCGTCGAAGTCGGCGGCGATCTTCGCGGTCAACAAGGCATCAACTATCCCGATGGAACGCTGCAGATCGCCGCAGTCACCGATCGCGATTTCGAACATCTCGCCTTCGGACTCGACATCGGCGTCGATCTCGTCGCGATCTCGTTCGTAAAAAGCGCCGAAGACGTGCTCCGCGTCAAAGCGTTCATCGCCGAACGCGGAAAGAACGTCCCCGTCATCGCGAAAATCGAGAAGCATGAGGCGCTCGAGAACATCGACGCGATCATCGACGCAGCCGATGCGATCATGGTCGCGCGCGGCGATCTCGGTATCGAGATTCCGCTCGAACGCGTACCGATGGTGCAAAAAGATCTCATCGCACGCGCGAACCGCGTCTCCAAGCCCGTCATCACCGCGACGCAGATGCTCGAATCGATGATTTCCGCCGCTCGCCCGACGCGCGCCGAAGCGACCGACGTCGCCAACGCCATCATCGACGGCACGGACGCCGTCATGCTCTCGGGCGAAACGGCGCGCGGCGCCTATCCGATCGAAGCGGTGAGTGTCATGGCGACGATCGCGCGCGAGATCGAAGCGAGCTATCCGCACGAAGTCTTGCGCTTCCGCCGCATGGCACACGTCGATCGTTCGATCGAGACGACGATTGCCGAAGGCGCGGCGCAGATGGCCGAAGAGCTCGAACTCGGTTACATCGTGACGGGCACGACCACCGGCAATACCGCGCGCCACATCTCGTCATTTCGGCCGCGCGCGCGCATCATCGCGATGACGCCGATTCCCGAGGTCGCGCGACGCATGTCGCTCGTGTGGGGCGTGGAAGCGATCGTCGTCGATACGTATCGCTACTTCGAAACGCTCATCGATATCGTCGAAGCGCGTATGCAACGCGAGAACCTCGTCCACCCCGGCGACACGATCGCCGTTACGTCAGGCATTCCCGTCGGCGAGGGCGGAACGAACATTCTCAAAATTCACAAGTTGCCGTAACGCTCGCGATCGCGCTGCGCGAAGTGCGTCGGGCGATCGTCGTACGTCGCATATTCGAACGTTGTGAAGCCGCATTTTTCGGCGATTCGTAGCGACGCTGCGTTCCCACCATCGATGAGACAGACCGTGCGTGGCGATTCGAGGTTTGCGTCACCCCAACCGAGCGCCGCACGAACGGCTTCGGTGCCGAGGCCGCGACCGTGTACGCGCGAGACGAGCGCCCAGCCCATCTCGGGGACGCCGCGCATCGCGGCGATGACGTCGCGCTTGAAATCCGCAAAGCCGACCTCGCCGACGAATGCGCCCGTCGCGCGTTCTTCGATCGCCCAGTAGCCAAAATTTTTGTACGACCAGTGGCCCGCGTAACTGAGAATACGCGCCCAAACCTGTTGCCGTGTCGAAGGTTTCCCACCAATGTATCGCACGACGGCTGGGTCGGCCCACATCTCGGCGCTCGCATCGACGTCGTCGAGATCGTGCCGACGCAAAATCAATCGTTCGGTTTCGACGGTCGGCGCCTTCAACGTCGCGCTCGTCACGCGAGGATCGATGTGACGGTCGTTCGCGGCACGGGCGTCGTTTCGTAGGCGTCGACGTACGCTCTCACGACGACGTCGCGCGCGAACCGATCGCGCGCGGCTGCCCGCTGGCGAGCGGCGCCCGACCATGCGTCGTCGATCGTGCTCCACGCAGCATCGATACCTTCCGCGAAACCCGCGGCATCGTCGGGCACGAGCCACCCCGTTTCGCACGAACCGAGGGCATCGGCGAGCGCGCCCACGTTTGCCGCAACGACCGGCACGCCCGCGACGAGCGCTTCGAGTGGCGCCTGCGGTTGCGCGTCGCGCGAGATCGGCACGGCGAGCACGTCGATCGTGGCGAAGAGGTCGGCCGCCGCGATCTCGCCGCGAAAGTTCACGAGCGAAGCGAGCTTCTTCTCGCGCACGTAAGCCGCGACGAATTGTCGCGCGCGACCGCCGCCTGCAATCTCGAGGCGCGCATCGGGGTAGCGCGCGTGCACGAGCGCAAACGCATCGATCGCGGTCTCCCACGACTGATCGGCCGAAAGCGACCCGCGCCAACCGATGATCGGTCCCGGACGCTGCGCGGGCCGTTCGAGCACCGCGCCGCCATCGAGTGGCAACGGTACGCCGTGTGGCACGATCGCAATCGAATCAGCATCGAGCGCGAGCCGCGTTTCGAGGCCGCGCGCGAGCGTTGGATAGGTCGCAACGAGGCCGCGCGCACGCCGCAGATAACCCGGCAGTTTTAAATCGACGAGCTTTTGCGGCAACTCTTTATCGCGCTGCGGATCGTGGAACGTGCCGATCGTTTTTGCGGCGAGGCTCCCGGGAAACGTTCCGAGCGCGACGGCCATGGCGGGAAGCCCATGCGCGTGCACGATGTCGGGCTTAAATTTCGTGACGACGCCGCGCAAGCGCGAGACCGCAATCCCCATACCGATAAAGCCGCCGGGGCGCCAGACTTTGGTCGGGAGACCCGCATCTGCGAATCGCCGTTTCGCATCGGTCGGCACCAGTGCGAGGATGTCGTAGCGATCGCGCAGCGCCTCGCAAAGTTCGAGCACGTCGCGCGCCATCGCGTCGCCCTGTACGGAGACGAGCATCAAAAGTTTGGTCATGCGGTCGCTCGTGCGCGAGTCTTCTTTCCGCGCACATCGCGCAAAACGGTTTCAGCATGTTCGAGCGCGACGGCGGCCGTGTTGCCGGCGAGCATTCGCGCGATCTCTTCGAGAATCGCGTCGCGGTCCTGGAGTTCGACGAGTTCGACGATCGTCGTTCCCGCGCGGTCGCGTTTCCGTAAGGCGTAATGGCGATCCGCCCACGAAGCGATCTGCGCCAGGTGGGTCACGCAGAGCACCTGCGTCACGCGGGCGAGCGCGCCGATCCGCGCCCCCACGGCCGTGGCCGTGGCGCCGCCGATACCCGCATCGATCTCATCGAAGACCAGCGCCGTGCGTTCGCGTCGATCGGCGAGCACGACGACGAGTGCGAGCAAGACGCGCGAGAGTTCGCCACCCGATGCCGCACGCGCGAGCGGTCGCACGGGTTCGCCGGGATTGGGCGAGAGCGCGAATTCAGGCGACTCGGCGCCACTCGGTCCGAGGGCCGCGAGCGGTTCGAGCACGACGGCGAAGCGCGCCGCCGGCATCGCGAGCCCCGCGAGTTCTTCGCCGACGCGCTTCTCGAGTGCGGCTGCGGCTTTCGCGCGCAGTTTCGTGAGCGCGCCGCATTCTCGCGCGAGATCGGCTCGTGCGCGATCGCGCGCCGTGCGCAGCGCCGCTTCGCGATCGTCGCGCGCGTCTTCATTCGCAATCGTCGTCTCGAAACGCGCGCGCGTTTCGAAGACGGCATCGATCGAGCCGCCGTACTTCTTCTTAAGCGCGTCGATGAGGCTCAAGCGCGCCGTAACCGACTCGAGTTCGCCCGTGTCGAGCTCCGTCGCATCGCGTTCGCGCGCGATCGCGACGGCGGCGTCGGTCGTCTCGCTCTGCAGAGCCCCGAGCGACTGCGCGAGCGCTTCGAGCGACGTACCGAATCGCGCGACACCCGCGAGCGCGGCGGCCGCCGAGCCGAGCGCTTCCATTGCATTTGCTTCTTCGCCCGCGAGCGCGTCGTGTGCCGCTCCGAGCGCGCTTGCGATCTTTTCGACGTTGACGAGATAGTCGCGCCGTTCGCGTAGCGCCACATCTTCTCGCGCGACGAGTGCGGCTTCGTCGATCTCGCGCGCGGCAAATCGCGCAAATTCCAGTTCGGCAAGCGCACGTCCGACGTTTGCGGTGAGATCGGCAAGTGCGGCTTCGGCCGTGGAGACGCCGTCGAAGGCATCACGGACGGCACGTCGCCGCGCGAGCGCGTCGTCGCCCGCGAAGGCATCGAGCACGTCGAGTTGATAAGCGCGCGAGAGCAGGCGCTGTTGCTCGTGTTGCCCCACGGCTTCGAGCACGCGTTCGCCGAGCGCGCGTAGTTGGCCCGACGTCGCGAGACGGCCGTTGATGCGCGCGCTCGATTTTCCCGTCGGCAACATCTCGCGCACGAGGATCGCCGAGTCGTCATCGTTCTCGAAGCCATCGGCATCGAGTGATTCGCGCAGCGCCGCATCCACCTCGATCGCGAGCGTCACGCGCGCGCGCGGCGCACCTGCGCGCACGATATCCGCCGACGACCGCTCGCCGAGAACGAAGGCGAGCGAACCGAGCAACATCGTCTTCCCCGACCCCGTCTCGCCGCTGCACACGGTGAATCCATCCGCGAATTCGAGCGACGCGCGCGCGATGAGCGCGAAGTCTTCGATCTCCAACCGTGCGAGGCGCATCAGCGATCCTTCAGGGGCGCGTTCCAGCGCAATTTACCTTCGAGAAGCGCGAAAAAGTCGAGCGGTTCGCGGCGCGCGAAACGCACTTTGTGCGCGTACTTCGTAACCGTGACGCGCTCGCCCGGTAACAGTTCGTCGATGACTTGACCATCGGCTTCGAGCGCGACGCCACTCGTCTCCTCATCGCACGCGATCACGATCCGCGACGAGGTCGGAATGACGAGCGGCCGCGAGAAGAGCGTGTGCGGTAAGAGCGCGGTGACGATGAACGCATCGACATCGGGCGCGACGATCGGGCCGCCCGCAGAAAGTGAATACGCCGTCGACCCCGTCGGCGTCGCCACGATGATGCCGTCGGCCGGAACGTTCGCGGCTTCTTTGTTATCGATGTAGAGACCGAAGGGCATCATACGCGGGCTCGTACGCGTGACGACGATATCGTTGAGCGCGAAGTGCGTTCGACCGTGAGCCTCGACTTGGAGCGCGACGCGTTCGTCGATCTCGAAGCCCGCGAGGAAGATCTGTGTGAGATGCGCGAGCGCACGGTCGTTGCCATCCATCTCGGTCAAGAAGCCGAGGCGACCCGTGTTGATGCCGAAGAGTGGAATCCCAAGCGGCGTCGCGAGTTGCGCCGCGCGCAAGAGCGTGCCATCGCCGCCGAGCGAGACGAGCAACTTCGCATCGGCGATTGTCGCACCCGCGGTCGCGAGACGCAGTTCGCGTTCTTGTGTGTCCTCGAGGGCGACTGCGAATCCGGCATCGCGAATTTGTGCTGCGATTGCAGCCGCCGCGGCGCGCGCGTGCGCGCGAAAGAGATCGACGTAGAGCGCGATCGTCCCCGTCGATGCGAGCGTTTTCATTATGCGGCGTGCTTTGCGAGCGCGAGATCGATCGCACGATCGTCGAACGGCGTGCCGTCGCAGCGAACGAGCGCGAAGAATTCGATATTCCCCGCAGGCCCGACGAGCCGACTTCCCACGAGCGCTTGCGGCACGAGTCCGAGGCCGAGCGTCGCCGCGCGGAATTCGCGGAGAATCGCGCGATGCACGTCCGGATCACGCACGACCCCGCCCGCGCCCAGACGATCGCGACCCGCTTCGAATTGCGGTTTGACGAGCGCGACGATCGATGAGCCCGCATTCCCAGCGAGAAACGCGCGGGTGCGGTCGAGGATCGTCACGACCGAAATGAACGACGCATCGATCGTGATCACGTCGAAGGCGGCGCCAAGGTCGCCGTCGGGCACGAGACGGAAGTTCGTTCGCTCCACGACGCGCACGCGCGGATCGTCGCGTAAGCTCAACGCGATCTGGCCGTATCCGACGTCGAGCGCCGTGACGTGCGCGGCACCGCGTTGCAAGAGACAGTCGGTAAACCCACCCGTCGAAGCGCCGACGTCGAGTGCGCGTGCGCCCGTGACGTCGAGTGCGAAATCGACGAGCGCGCCCTCGAGTTTTTCGCCGCCGCGGCTCACGTACGGGCGCGCGCGTTCCACTTCGAGCAACGCGCTCGTGGCGACCGACGCGCCGGGTTTGGTCGCGGGACGACCGTCGACGCGAACGCGACCGGCAATGATGAGCGAACGTGCGCGCGAGCGAGTAACGCCCGTGCGTTCCGCGACGATTTCATCGAGCCGCTGGGAATCGCGGCCCATCTTAGCGATCCGGAGCGTCGTCGACTTGCGATCCCGCGACGAACGACGCGCCGTTTGCGGCGCGCGTGCCCGGTTCGCCTTCGCCGTCGCCGCGTGTTGCCGCATCGATCGAAGTTTGCGCCTCTTTGAGCAACCGCTCGCATTTTTGCGCGAGTCCCTTGCCCTCGCGAAAGAGCGTCACCGACTCATCGAGCCCGACATTCTCGCGTTCGAGTTTTTGAACGATCTCCTCGAGCCGCCCAAGGGCGCCTTCAAAATCGCCGGATACGCTAGTTGCCATCGGTCCTCTCCGGTTCGACGCGTGCGAAGATCGTTCCGTGGGCGACACGCGCTTCGATCGCTTCCCCCGCAGCGAGCGCCCCCGGGTCGCGCACGATCGCCCCGCGATGTGTCACGATCGCATAGCCACGTTGCAGGATCGCTTCGGGATCGTTTCCGGCGAGTTGCGCGTTTGCCAGGGCGAAGCGTTGGCTCACACGCGACGCCGCGGCGCGCACGGCAGGCTCGAGCCGCTGTTGAGCCGCGAGAAATCGTGCGCGTGCGTTTGCAAGCCGCACCGTCGCCGCGACGTCGAGCCTCACCGTTGCCGCGTGCAGGCGACGTTCGCGCGCGGCGAGACGCATCCGTGGATCGTAAGATTGGAGGCGACGTTCGAGATCGCGCACGCTCGTTGCGCGGCGACGCAAGGCGAGATCGGCCCGCATCGCGAGTGCGGTGCTCGCTTCGTCGACGCGTTGTACGCGCAAGGCAAGGAGCGTCCCGCCGTCGGCAACTCGCGAGCGCAAGAGCGCGCGCGCGAGCCGCCCGGAGAGGCGCTCGAACTGCAATGCGAGCGCACGGCCCGCGCGGCGTTCTTCCTCGCGGACGTCGCCGAGCAGATCGGCCGTCGCAAATCCAATCGTTTTCGCCGCAGCGGACGGCGTTTCGACGTGACGGTCGGCCGCCGCATCGCAAAGTTGTTGATCGGCGGTATGTCCGATCGCCGAGACGATCGGGTGCGCGCATGCTGCGACCGCTCGCACGACGCGCTCGTCGCTAAAGCAGAAGAGATCTTCGAACGATCCGCCACCGCGCGTGAGCACGACGCAATCGAGATCCGCACGCGACGCGCGTTCGATCGCGCGCACGATATCGTCGGGGGCGCGTTGCCCCTGGACGGATGTTTCGAACCACACGATCGCGACGTGCGGTGCGCGGGTACTCAAGAGCCGTACGAAATCGATCGCCCCATCCGACGTTCGCGACGAAACCAGACCGACGCGAAACGGATACGAGGGCAGATCGCGCTTGCGCTCGGCAGCGAAGAGGCCTTCGGCAGCGAGGGCGCGCTTACGCTCTTCGAAGATCGCGTGCAGATCGCCGAGACCCTCGATATCGACGACGCGGACGCGTAACTGATACGTACTGCGCATCGGGTACGTGACGACCGAGCCCGTCGCGACGACGGCCTGGCCGTTCTCCAAATGCGCGGGTATCCGAATCGTCTCGGTGGGAAACGAAACGCAATTGAGCAACGCACCGCGATCTTTGAGGACGAAATACACGTTGCCGTTGTGTTGACGTGAGATTCCCGATATCTCGCCGCGTACCGAGACGTCGCGCAAATGTTTGTTCGCTTCGAAATTCCGCCGCAAATAATCGGCGAGATACTCGACGGTGACGACGCGTCGCGGCGTCGCCTGCGGTTGCGGGTTCATCGTGCGGCGGGCGTCGCATTCGCCGGCGGTGATGTGGGATCGGGCGCGAGGCCATCGCCCCCGAGCGTGACGCTCGCACCTCGCACACCCTGCGGCACGCTACCACCCGTTCCGACTCCGACGACTTCATTTGCTGTCGGCGCGCCGAGAGCGGTTGCCGTCCGCGCCGTCGTGGCCTTGGCGAGCTGCGGTTTAACGGCTGTGGCCGCAGCGATCCGCGCTTCGAACGTACGATCGCGCTTCACATCCGCACGCGCGACGATCGGTTCGGCGGCGACGGGTGGCGCGTCGATGCGTGCGTGTCGGCGCCCGAAGTATCCCGCACTCGCGCACGAACCCAGCGGCTCCGTACCGTCGAGAAAGTACTCGAATTTCTTCGGCTGACCGCAATATGCGACTTTGCGGACTTCCGTGCCGGGAAAAGTAAACTCGTGCTTCGGCGTTTTGGCGAGTGCCGCTTTCATGAAGCGCGCCCACGTGCGTGCGGGTACGTTACCACCAAATGATTCGCGCATCTTCGTGTAGTCGTCGTTACCGAGCCAGACCGCGACGGCGAGGTCGGGCGTGAACCCGACGAACCACGCATCGCGATAGTCGGACGTCGTTCCCGTCTTACCCGCTGCCGGACGTCCGATCTCGGCGTTGGGAAAACCGGTGCCTTCTTTGATGACGCCTTCGAGCATCGACGTCATCAAATACGCCGTTCCCGCACTGACCACTTCGGTCTCTTGCGGCACGCGATTATCCAGGAGATCCGATCCGATCGCGTCGCGAACGAGGCGCAGCGGCGACGCATCGATGTGGATACCTTGGTTGGCGAGCGTCGCGTACCCCGTCGCTTGATCGAGCGGCGTGACGAGGCTACTGCCGAGCGCGAGCGAGAGATTGGCTTCGAGTGGCGATTTGACGCCCATGCGATGCGCGTATTCGATCACGCGATCGACGCCGACTTGTTGTGCGAGTTTGACGGCGACCACGTTGCGCGATTGCGCGAGTGCGTACCGCAGCGTCACGCCGCCGAGAAAGCGGAAATCGTCGTCTTGTGGATGCCACTGCGTGCCGTCGCCCATCGGATAGGACACGGGCGTATCGTCGACGATCGACGTCGGCGGCATGCCGCTATCGATCGCCGCGGTATACACGTACGGCTTGAACGACGATCCGGGTTGGCGCATCGCTTGCCACGCCCGATTGAACTGATTCTTGAGCGTGAACCCGCCCGCACCGCCGACCATCGCGACGATCTCGCCCGTCTGCGGTCGGATCGCCACGAGCGCCGCCTGATGCCCGTTGATGCCTTCGTTGATCGCGCGCCCGACACCCCAATCGACCGCGCTCTGCGCGAGTTCTTGAAGGTGCGGATCGAGCGTCGTCGCGACTTCCAGGCCGCCTTCGTAGACCGCTTGCGTGCCGAAGGTCGCATCGAGAACGTGCGTCACGTACGTCGTAAAATACGGGTAGCGGAAAGATTGTAAACCCGTCAAGCGTTCGGGCATGAGTCCGAGTGGCGCGCCGAGCGCCGTCTCGAGTTGCGAGAGCGAAATATAGCCGCTATCGTGCATGCGTTCGAGTACGTGATGCTGGCGCTCGATCGCGTGCTTGCGATTGACGTATGGCGAGTAATCCGAGGGTGCCGCGGGCAGGCCCGCGAGCACGGCGGCCTGTGCGATCGTGAGATTACCGACGTTCGTGCCGAAATACTCGTGCGATGCGGCCTCGATGCCATAGGCGCCCGCGCCGAAGTAGATCAGGTTGAGATAGCGTTCGAGGATCTCGTCTTTGGTATAGTACCGTTCGATTTCGAAGGCGAGGAGCGCTTCTTGGACCTTGCGCGAGATCGAACGTTCGTTTGAGAGAAAGAGCGCGCGAGCGAGTTGTTGCGTGATCGTGGACGCGCCCTGGAATTGCTTGTGCTGATAATCCGCGAGCGCGGCGCGCGCGATCCCCGCGAAATCGACGCCGTGATGTTTGTAGAAATTGTGATCTTCGTTTGCGATAAAGGCGTTGCGCACGCGCTGCGGGATCTTCCCGATCGGCACGAAGATACGATTCTGTTTGTAGAGCGAGGCGAGCAGTTCGCCGTTGCGTGCGTAAACGCGCGTCGCTCGCGACGGCTGGAAATCGGCCATGCGGTTGATGTCGGGTAAATTTTTCGAGTACGAATAGACGACGCCCGCGATCGTTCCCGCGGCGAAGAGCACGAGCAGAAAAAGGACCGCGAACGCCGTGTAGACGATGCGTCCGAAGATCGAGAGACGGCGCCGCTTTTTCCGACGGCTCGCGATCGTGCCTGCCACTTACCGGACCACGGCGCTCGCGAGGACGCCGTTGACGTAGCGACCGCTGTCGTCGGTCGAAAATTTCTTCGCGAGTTCGACGGCTTCGTTGAGCACGACGGCGCGCGGGGTTTCGCGATGATAGGTGAGTTCGTACACGCTCATGCGCAACACGAGCCGATCGATCGTGGGCAGACGGTCGAGCGTCCAGCCCTGGAGGAGCGGCGCGATGAGCGCGTCGCTTTCGTCGCTATGTTCCAGCGTCCCGAGCACGAGATCGCGCACGAACGCCCGATGATCGGAATCCTGCGGACCCTCGAGGGTCGCATCGAGGGCGACTGCGGGTTCGTGATGGCCGATTTCGATCGCGAAGAGCGTCTGCAAGGCGAGTTCGCGTGCATGGGTGCGGGTCACGTCGCGAGTGCCGCGGCTGCCGGTGGGACGAATGCGGGCAGGTAATCGATCGCAATCCCACCTTCGCGAAAACGGCCGTCGCGCATGATCGCCGTGCAGATATCGATCGTGGTCTTCACGCCCGAGATGCGCGTATCGCCGAGCGCGGCGATCATGCGATCGATCGCTTCGAGACGCGTCGTGCCGTGTGTGATGATCTTGGCGAGCAGCGAGTCGTAGAACGGCGGCACCGCGAGACCCGCATAAGCGTGCGAATCGACGCGCACGCCGTAGCCGCCGGGCATCGCAACATCGACGAGCGTGCCCGCCGCCGGTGCGTAATTATTCGCCGAATCTTCGGCATTAATGCGGCATTCGATCGCGTGCCCACTTGGGACGAGTCGCTTCTGATCGAACGAGAGTTTTTCGCCGGCCGCGATGCGGATCTGTTCGCGCACGAGATCGACGCCGTAGAGCACTTCGGTCACGGGGTGCTCGACCTGAATCCGCGTGTTCATCTCCATGAAGTACACGTCGTCGCCAGTGATCAAGAATTCGAGCGTTCCCGCGCTTTTGTATTTCACCGCACGTGCGGCCGCGATAGCCGTTTCGTGCAGCTTCCGGCGTATGCGGTCGGAGAGGTGCGGCGCGGGCGCTTCCTCGACGAGTTTTTGATGCGAGGGTTTCTGGACCGAGCAGTCGCGTTCGCCGACATGCACGACATTGCCGAACGCGTCGCCCATGATTTGCACTTCGACGTGACGCGGCTTTTCGATCAGTTTCTCCATGTAGAGCCGACCGTCTTTGAAATTCGCTTCAGCCTCCGCTTGCGCGGTTGCGAAGGCGTGCTCGAGTTCGTCCGGCGTACGAACGGCACGCATGCCCTTCCCTCCGCCGCCCGCCGTCGCTTTGAGCATCACGGGGTAGCCCAGACGCTTGGCGCCAGCGAGTGCGTCCATGACGGAGTTGAGGATATCGGTACCCGGTGTCGTCGGCACTCTCGCTTCCGACATGATCGTTTTCGCCGTCGCCTTGTCGCCCATTTTCGCGATCGTCTCGGGCGAGGGTCCGACGAAGGCGAGTCCATGATCGGCACAGATATCGGCAAATCGCGCGTTTTCCGCAAGAAAGCCGTACCCAGGATGGATCGCATCGGCACCCGAGATGAGGGCAGCCGAGATGATGTTCGGGATGTTGAGGTACGATCGCGCGACCGCGCCCGGCCCGACACAATACGCTTCGTCTGCATTGCGAACGTGCAACGACGCGCGATCGGCTTCGGAGAAAATCGCGACCGTCGAAATGCCGAGTTCGTGCGCGGCGCGATTGACTCGCATCGCAATCTCACCACGATTGGCGATGAGTAATTTTTTGAACACCGTTACTTCTCGATCGAAAAGAGCGGCTGACCGTACTCGACCGCTTCGCCGTCGGTCACGAAGACCGCGGCAACGCGGCCGGGGCCGCCCGATCGAATAGGATTGCGAATACCGAGCGACTCGACATAGGCGAGTTCCCGATCTTCTGCGATCTCGGCGCCGACGGCGACCGTCGGCCGCGAGAGGCGCACGATGCCCACAAACTCTGCGCGCAACACGTTTGCAACCAGCGCGGCATGCGAGTTCCCGTTGGTCGCAGCGAGCGCGCCGAGTGTCGGCGCACCGGGCTCGGCTTCCGGCGACGTCACGAGCGGTGCGGCGACGGCGCGCGCCGTGCGGCGTACGTCGATCGTGAGGTCGTCCTCTTCGATGCGGACGCGTACGAGGCCGGCGGATTCACAAAATTCCGCTGCCGAGCGCAAGCGGTCCAGCGTTTCGTCCCAAGTCACGACTCGGAAGATTCGAGCCGCCACGACCGGTATCCGCTGGACGGCCGCCCGCTCCGAGACCGGAAGCGCTTCTAAGAGCGGCTCGAACGACGCATCGATTTCCGCGAGCGGCGCGAGCGCGAACGCGCGCTCGTGGAGACGCTCGTGCGGAATCACGAGATCGACTTCTCGGAGCACGAGATCGTCGTATGCCAAAATATCGAGATCGATCGCGCGCGGACCCCAACGAAACGTCGAGACGCGGCCGAGTTCGGATTCGAGCGTCTTGAGCGCGGCGAGCAAGTCGCGCGGCCCGAGCTCCGTCTCCAAGAGGGCGGCGGCGTTCACGAAATCGGGCTGCTCGGTCACGCCCCACGCCTTGGTCGCGTAGAGCGATGAGCGCGCGGTCACGTGACCGTAGCGCGCGAGCGCAACGAACGCTGCCTCGACGTACGTTGCGGGATCGCCCTCGTTCGAGCCGAGGCCGATGCGTGCGAGCGCCACGCTTACGCGCGCGTCGCGTGCAAGCGCACCGACGGCGTCGCGCCCGCAAGCAATTGGGGTTTACCGATCGTGATCGCCGCCGTCGCGATCCGCGCGTCGGCCATGACCACCCCCAGGATCTCGTCGCCGAGGCGTTCGAGCAATCGATACGAGTGGTCGCGCACCATCGCGACGATCGTGTCGCGCAGCGCCGCGTAATCGATCGTCTCGGAGAGTACGTCGCTCGCCCGCGCGCTTTGCAGATCGACCCCGAGCTCGATCTCGATATCGAAAGGCTGCATGTAATCGCGCTCGCCCGGGTTCGCGCCGTGTTTCCCGTACGCGCGAATGCCGCGCACGGCGATGGTATCCATCATGGTTTCTCCAGCCAGGTTTGGGGTCGCCATCCGCGCACGATCGCATCGCTCACGCGCACGACATCGGTCATCGCGGCAACGTCGTGCACGCGAACGATATCGATGCCCGCTGCGATCGCGAGGGCGACGGTCGCGGCCGTCCCATAGGTTCGCTCGCCCGGGTCGCGTCCCGTTAGTTTGCCGATCGTCGATTTACGCGACGTGCCGAGCAACGTCGGAAACCCGAGTGAGACGAGTCGATCGAGCGCTGCGAGCAACGCGAGATTCTGATCGGGTGTCTTGCCGAAACCGATACCGGGATCGACGATCACGCGATCGGGCGCGATGCCCGCGCGAACGGCACGTTCGGCTTGACGCTCGAGCGATTCGAGCACCTCGTCCACGACGTCGCCCGTGCCTGGTTCGTGGCGATTGTGCATCACCACGATGGGGACGTCGTGCGCGACCGCGCATGCGAGCAACGCGTCATCGAAACCCCAGATCGAATTGAGCAAATCGGCGCCATTCTCGAAGGCTTCCGCGAAGACGTCGGGCTTGTACGTATCGATCGAGAGGACGGTAGCGGGTCGTGCGTCGCGCAGTCCGCGCACGACCGGCAACAGGCGGCGACGCTCTTCACTCGCGTCGATCGGCGTGTGACCCGGGCGCGTCGATTCCGCGCCGATATCGAGGAGGTCCGCACCCGCGTCGAGCAACGCGCAGCCGCGTTCGATCGCGTCGCACGGATCGACTCGCCCGTCGCCTGAAAACGAATCCGGCGTCGCGTTGACGATCCCCATTACGAACGTGCGCGTACCCCACGCGAACGTCGTTCCGCGAAGCGTCATCACGCCGCGCTTAGCGACGCGTACGCTCGACGACATGTTCGAGCCACCACGCCCGCAGGATCGCGGGGACGAATGTCGAGCCCGTCACGACGACGACGTGCGACCCATCGGCGTGTCGCCGCGCGACTGCGAGTGCTTCGATGGGATCGGCGATGGTGCGCGCCGTGACGCCTGCATTCGATGCGATATTCGCGAGACGTTGTGGCCGTTCGGCCGTGCGTCCCGGCGTATCGAAGGACGTGAAGATGAACGTCGCCGGCAGATCGAACCAGATAGCCAAAATCGCGGCGGCATCTTTGGTTTCGCCGATCCCGACGACGAAGAGAAAGCGTCGATCGGGAAAGGTTTCGCGCAAGGCTTCTGCGAGCGATGCGGCTTTGTCGGGATTGTGCGCGACGTCGAAAATCACGCTCGGAAAGCCCGGAAAGAATTCCATGCGTCCGGGAATGACGAGTTGCGCGAAGGCACGTTCGATCGCGCCCCGCGAAGGCCGCAACTCCGCACGGAGTTGCTCGAGTGCGACGATCGCCGTCGTCGCGTTGCGTTGCTGGAACCGCCCGAGCACGGGAAGGTCGAGCTCGTACGTATCGTGCGCCGTCGTCACCGCGAACGACTGCCGATAGGGTTCGCTCGGACGCGCGACGATCGTCGCCACGTCGGAGACGCCGATGAACGGCGCGCCGACACGCGCACACGTCGCCTCGATCATCTCGCGCGCTTCGGTGACGGCATCGGAGACCAGCGGCACGCCGGGCTTCGCGATCCCCGATTTATCGCGCGCGATCAGGGCGGGCGTATCGCCGAGTAACTCGGTGTGGTCGAGGCCGACGTTCGTGATGACCGAAACCTCGGGTTGGACGAGATTCGTGCCGTCGAGCGTGCCACCGATGCCGACTTCGATTGCCGCAATATCGACGTTCTCGCGCGCGAAATAGGCGAATGCGAGTGCGAGCGTCGTCTCGTAAAACGACGGCCGACCGAACTCGTGCATCGTCGCATCGATCGCACCCAACATCTCGCCCAGGAGATCGCCGAACGCTTCTTCGGAGATGGCGACGCCGTCGATCCGCGCGCGCTCCGTCATCGAGACGAGATGCGGCTTCGTGTGCAGCCCCGTGCGTTTGCCACTCGCGGTGAGCGCCGCTGCAATCATCGTCGCCGTCGACCCTTTTCCGCTCGTGCCACCGACGTGCACCGTCGGATACTGCAAATGCGGGTTGCCGAGATGGCCGAGCAGTGCCGCCATGCGCGCGAGGCGATGCGGGACCGCGCGCGAGATCGTTTCGTTGATCGTGCCGAGCAAATACGCAGTCGCGCGTTCGTACGTCATCGTATCTCAGCCGTCGATGACGCGATTCGCGAGGAGATCGAGCGCGTGCGGTAATGCCGGTAAGAGCACGGCGAGCGTTTCGCGCACGGCCTTGGGGCTGCCGGGAAGATTGACGATGAGCGTCGTGCCGCGCACGCCCGCAACCGCGCGAGAGAGCATCGCCGTTTTGACGAAAGCGGCGGACGCCGCGCGCATCGCTTCGGCGATTCCCGGCACTTCATAATCGAGGACACCCGAGGTTGCCTGCGGCGTGCGATCCCGGGGCCCGATGCCCGTGCCGCCACTGGTGAGAACGAGAGGCACGCGCATGCGATCGGCGAGATCGATGAGCTCGGCCTGCAGCGCGGCCGCGTCGTCGGGCAAGATGCGTTCGTGCACGATCGCGTAGTCGCTCCCGAGCACCTCGGCGATGACGGGAATACACGCATCGGGCCGCGTGCCCGCAGCCGCACGATCGGAGAGAACGATGACGGCGAGATCGCGTATCATCGTGCGTCGTCCGCCGTCGCGCTCGCAAAATCAGCGGCGCGCCAAAGGCCACTCTTTCCACCGGATTTTTCGAGCAGCCGCACGGATTCGATCGCAATGCCTTTATCGAGCGACTTCGTCATGTCGTAAATCGTGAGCGCCGCGATCGATGCCGCGACCATCGCTTCCATCTCGACGCCGGTTTGCGCGACCGTGCGCGCGATCGCATCGATGCGCAGCATCACGGGTGAAGTCCACGCAAAGGTGACATCGACGCTCGCGAGCGGCAACGGATGCGCGAGCGGAATGAGCGTCGCCGTCTGCTTTGCGGCGAGAATGCCCGCAATCTGCGCGGCTGAGAACGCATCGCCTTTCGCAAGCGTCGCGGCACGAAGCGCATCGGCACTCGTCTGCGTCATCCGCACGTGCGCGCACGCGTGCGCGACGCGCGCCGTCGTTGCCTTCGCGCCGACGTCGACCATCGCGACGCCCCCATCGGGACGCACGTGAGAGGGCCGCGTGGCGGACGACTCGAGATCGGAGATTAGCGCAGGCTCGGCGTCGTGGGTTTGCCCGCTTGGAAGCGCAGCCACACGAGTGAGAGCGCCGCGAGGATTTCAAAGAGGACGAAATGCTTGAGGTGGTGCGGCGGCGCGACGATGTAATACAGCCCGACGAGAGCGAAGACGACGGCGAGACCGATGGCGGCGAATTTCATGCGATGACCTTTGTGAGTGTGAGTGCGAGACATACGGACCCGAAGATGAGGCAGTACCAGCCGAATGGCCGCAAATCATTGCCGTGGAAATATCGGACGAGGAAAGCGACCGAGGCATATGCGCAGATTCCGGCGAGCACGCCACCGACTGCGGCCTGCGCGAGGACGGCTTGCGAACCCGGGGCGAAGAGTTGCGGCACCTCGAGCGCCGATGCGGCGAATATGACGGGCGTGGCGAGCAAGAACGAGTAGCGCGCCGCGTCTTCGTGCGTGAGCCCGAGCAACAGGCCTGCGACGATCGACGAGCCGGAGCGCGAGATGCCGGGGAAGAGCGCTGCCCCTTGCGCGATGCCGACCTTCGCCCCGTCGGACCACGCGATCGTCGGTAACGCGCGCTCGCCCGTCGAGCGGCGACGTAGCGCTTCTCCCGCGAACATAATGAACGCGTTCACGATCAAGAAACCCGAGACGAGTGCGCTCGAACCGAAGAACGCCCGCACGGGCTTTTCGAGAAAGACGCCGAGGAGCGCCACGGGGATGGTGCCCACGATGAGCAGCCAGCCGACGCGTTCGTCGGGATCGCTCGAGAGATTGCCGCGCGCGATGCTCGCGACGAGCGCGCGCACGATGCGCACCCAATCCGCGCGATAATAAACGATCAGCGCGATCGCCGTGCCGAGATGCAAGGCGACGACGAAGGACAGAAACGTCGGATCGCTACGATCGATCTTCCACCGCAAGAGCGACGGCACGAGCACCGTGTGGCCGAGGCTCGAAATCGGGAAAAGTTCGCTGACGCCTTGCAACACCGCAAGGATCATCGCCTGAAGCCAGGTCATCGTCGCCGATCGTTTTCCATCGCGGAAATTGGGGTTACTGTCCCGTGAAGTCGACTCGGAAGAGATACGAGCCCGCGGTTTTGACGCAGCTTACGATCTCGGGCGAGTAGGTGCTCGCGCGAGCGGCACGTTTGGCGGCTTCGTCGAGGGAGGGATTGCCAGCCGACTTGCTGAGCTCGACGCTCGTCACGTGGCCCGCTGCATCGAGAGTGACCTTGATCGCAGCGCTTCCGACAGCACCTTGCTGACGGGCGACTTCCGGATATTCAGCTTCCGCTGCGTTGACCGTCGTTGCATCCGCATTCGGAACGGCGCAGGCGGGTTTCGGAGCGGGCGTTGCCGTCGGGGCCGGTGTACTTGCGGGGGTTGCAGGAACGCCCGTCGCCGCTGGTGCCGAGGTTGCCGCGACGGCGGGTGCCGAGGCGACGTTACCCTGCGGCACGCCGTTTTGGCTCCCGACCTTGGGCGCGACGTATTGTTTTTCCGACGACGCGCTCTTGGCATTCGAGGTCGTCTTCGGCGGATTGACCTTGAGCTTGACCTGCGGTGGGGGATTGGTTTGCTTGACCGGGGGCGGCGTGCTCTTTGGCGGCGGCGTCGGTGGCGGCGTGGGTGTAGGCGGCGGCGGCGTTGGGACGCGGACCTTGATTTTCTTGGTCAGTGACACTTTTTCAGGCTCCGCTTTATCGGCCGCACGTTGTTTGAGGCCGAAGAACGGCAAGACGACGATGTGGACCAAAAGCGAGATGAGAAACGCGTAGCCGAGAAAAGAGCGTAAGCGGACCACCGGACGCTTCGGTGCCGGTGGCGGCGTGATCGGTGCGGTCATTTAATTCTTGGCACCATCGGTTTTATTGGCGAGGCCGAAGTTCGTCAGATCTTCTTTTTTTGCCGCATCCATCACCTGGAGGATGGTGCCGTAGTTCGCTTTGGGATCCGCCTTGATGATCACGCTCGTATAGATGTGATTGGTCTGGTCCTGAAGCGTTTTGAAAACCGCCGGCGCGCCCGCGATATCCGTCGTATTCGATCCGATTTGAATGTGCGACTTCGCATCGATGTAGACGATGATCTGCGAGTCTTTGACCTTTTCGGCGTTGTGGGCGCCGGGAAGATGCGGCTCTTTGGTGACCGATGCGAGGATGATAAAGATGATCAGGAGGACCAGCAACACGTCCGTGAAGGGCGTGATATTGATCGTCGACATGACGTCGTCTTCGCCTTGTTGCGTTGCGACGGCCATACTACGACGTCACGAATCCGACGTCGTCGAGGTTCGCTTCTTTCGCCGCATCGAGAATGCGGATGATCGTCCCGTACGGAGCTTTCGCATCCGAGGTGATCGACACGTGAAGCTTCCCGCGCTTGGCGACCGTCTGGGCCAGGATGCCGTAGATCGACGTATCGTTCGCCTTGGTGTTATCCACGAAGATGACGCCCTTGTCGTTGACTTCGATGTCGATCGTTTTCTTGTTATCTTGCTGCGTATTGGCCGGATTGTTTTTGTTCGGCAGCTCTTTTTGAAAGCCGGGCGGCGTGACGAGCGCTGCGAGCAGCATGAAAATAATGAGCAAAACCAACAACACATCCGTGAACGGGGTGATGTTGATCTCGGCCATGACTTCATCGTCTTGGCTAGCCGAGATGAGCGACATGCGCTCGGCCTACTTAACGGCGGCGGGAGCCGCTGCCGGACTGCCGGCGCCGACGGGCTGATAGAGATCGGTCGGAATCGGCTCGCCAGCGTTGTGAAAGTGCAAGATCTCCGCGAGTTGATTGGCCGAAACGATCATCTCTTGGTTATACGCTTTGATGCGCGTCTTGAAGTAATTGAAGAACACGACCGAGACGACGGCGACGAAGAGGCCGGCGGCCGTGGTAACGAGCGCTTCACCGACGCCGGCGGCCACGACGGCTGGGGTCGAGTTCCCCTTGAGGGCGATATCGTTGAAGGCATGAATGATTCCTGAGACGGTGCCCAAGAGGCCGACGAAGGGTGCGACGACGGCGATGGTTCCGATAACCCCCAGATTACGCTCCAAGGTGTTGAGGTTCTCCATCAAGGCAATCGAGAGCGCGTCGGTAATGTCGGCGCGCGTCTTCGTTCCGCGATGGAGACCGAAAGCGAGGATACGCGGGAGCATGCCCTTGTTCTCTTCGCAGATCTTGATCGCGCCGGTCATATCGTCGGATGCAATCTTCTGCCCGAGCGTGCGCAAGAGCGCGCGGCTATCACCATGCTGTTGCGAGAAAAACACGAGCCGTTCGATCACGATGGCCACGGCGACGACCGACATCAGGATCAGGACGATCATGACGATCCCGCCCTGCTTGATAAGTTCTACGAAGCCACTAAAGAAATCCACGCTGGTGCGCCGCCTCCGAAAAAGCCAAAAAAAGTTGCCTAGGGACGAATCGAATCGATGCCGAGGACCCGTCGCGGTACGGGGGGTTGTACCCCGTTTTCGCTTATTCCTCGGCCGTCGTTATTTCGATCCGCCGAGCCGTTTGATCGTATCTTCGATATTCGAGGTGAGAGCGGGATCGTTTCCCTTTTTCGCGAGTTCGTCGGCTCGATTGAGAATGACGAGCCCGTCCTTGGTTTTGCCCGGCTGATTCGCGAGAACGAATCCCGCTGCAAAGTTCGCGAGTGCGTCGTTTGGTGCGAGCGCGATCGCTCTATCCGCATCGATCTGCGCACGACCGACGTCGGCATTTTTCGGCGCGCGGAAGTACATGAGTGCCGCACGAGCATACAACGTTGCCGACTGCGATGGCGCGGCGGCCGCGGCCGATTCGAGCATGGCAGCCGATTCCACGAATTTACTCGCCAGCGCCAACTCGCTCGCCGACTTCGTGTAGGAACCGGCCAAGAAAAGTCCAGCATTCGTTTGCGTGGGATCGAGTCTCGTGACTTCGGCAGCGATCATTTTCGCATCATCGATTCGCCCGGCGCCGACGTATGCCGAGACGAGATTGACGTCGATCGTGGCGCGATCGGTCGGTTTGAAGGTTGCGTCTGCGGCTGCGAGCGAGCGCGCCTTTTCGAGATCCGCGATGGCATCCGCATGTGCGCCGGAGGCGTCTTCGGCGGTCCCGAGCGTATTGAATGTGAAGGGGCCTGGTGCGATCGCGACCGCGCGTTTCGCAGCGACGATCGCGGCCGGATACTCTTTGGCCTTGATATGCTCGCCTGCCGCGTCGTTGTACGCTTTCGCCGCGAGCGATTTGTACTTCTCGGGGATCTCGCCCGCTTTATCGAATGCGGCAGCGGCAGCCGAGGCGTCGTTGAGAAGAGCGCTCGCAACGCCGAGATCGAGCTGCGCCTTGGCGTCGGTGGGATGCTCCGTGACGTATGTTTTTAGCCCGGATTGCGCGCCCGTGTAGTTACCGGCGCGAATCTGGCGTTCGTACTGCGCGAGCCCACCCGTTTCGCCCGCATCGCCCGCCACATTCGCCCCACCGCCCTTCGCCGTGAACTTGAGCGTGAAATCATAAAAGGCAATCTGCGGCGTTTTTCCACGCGTGGCCGCGCGATAGGTCGAGTTCTTCGCGATATCGAGCGCCGTTGCGTCGTCGCCGTGATTGGTCGAGCGAACCACGCCCTGAACCGTGCCCGAGCCTGATTTCGCGACGAGCACTTTGACGACGACGGTCCCTGGGCCAGAGACGGGGATCACGCTTTTCCCCTGCGTTGCGAGCTTGGGAGGCGAGTAGTAATTCACCGCAACATCGGCCGATGCGTCGGTCGTACCCGCAAGTGCGAGAGCCCCAACCGCCGTCCCCGTGCGCGCGAGCGCACCGAGTGAGAAAGTTCGTGCCATGGTCACCTTTCATCCGAGACAGGCATATCGCTAGAAACGCGTGCGCTCCGGGTACCGTTCGCACCCAAGCGAGCGACAGCGTCCGCCGATGCTGCGAAAATCGTGCCGAGTTCGTCGACGCGATCCGCGTCGAGATTTTCGGCGAGTGAAAACAGTACGTTCGCGAGGGCACGGACTTCCTGCGCGACGGGTCTGCCGTTTGCCGCGAGAATCGCGCGCCAGACATGCCAGCCCGAGGAGCCGAGTCGCAGCATCGAGGCCATGCCCGTACCGCACAACGCCGCCACACCGGGCTCGTCCACGTGTTCTCCAAGGCGTGCTCCGAGCGCGACGGCGACAACCTGTGGAAGATGCGATGTGAGCGCGACGATGCGATCGTGCTCGTGCGAATCGATCGCCATCGGGCGCGCACCCATCGAGGCGATAAACGCACGGGCGCGCGCTGCGAGGTCGGGTGATGCAGCCGTATCGTAGGTCCACACACGATCGACGAAAAGCATGGCGTCTGCGGCGCCAGGGCCGCTGCGTTCCGAGCCCGCAATGGGGTGGGTCGCGATAAAGGCTCGAAGGCCTCGGCCGGCATCGGCAACGGTCGCTTTTACCGATGCGACGTCGAGCACGAGCGATGCTCGCGGCGGGTCCTTCCCAAGTGCGTGCAGCAGATCGAGCGTTGCATCGAGTGGGGCTGCGAGCACGAGGGTGTCGACCTCATTCGCGAGCGTTGCGAAATCCGGGACGTCGCGGCCGATCGCACCGTGGGCCCGCGCGACGACGAGATGCGCCGGATCGGGGTCCCAGCCGACGACTTCAGCACCCGCTGCCGCCGCACGCAGGCCGATCGACGCACCGATGAGCCCGACGCCCGCAATTCCGAGCGTCGGGGCTGCGCTCACGCAGCCGCGGTCGCGGGCTCCGGGAGCTTGCGGCCGACGGCCTCGGCGACCGGGGCGATCCGCGTCATGAGTTCGGCGAACATCGGGAGCGTCAACGATTGCGGTCCGTCGGAGAAGGCGGCAGCGGGATTGGGATGGACCTCGATGATGAGGCCATCCGCACCGCCGGCGACCGCCGCGAGGCTCATCGGAGCGACGAGGTTGCGGATACCCGTGCCGTGCGACGGATCGACGATGACGGGCAGGTGCGTGAGGCCCTGTGCGACCGGTACGGCCGAAAGATCGAGCAAATTGCGCGTCGCTTGATCGTAACTGCGGATACCGCGTTCGCAAAGGACGATCGCATGGTTCCCGGCGACGTAGATGTACTCGGCGGCCATGAGCCACTCGTCGATCGTCGCCGCCATTCCGCGCTTGAGCAACGCCGGAACGCGCGCGCCGCCCACTTCGCGCAGGAGCGCGAAGTTCTGCATGTTACGCGCGCCAATTTGCAAGATATCGGCGTACTTCGAGACGAGCTCGATATCGCGCACGTCGAGCACCTCGGTCACGACGGCGAGCCCGTTGCGATCCGCAGCGTCTCGCAAGTACTTGAGGCCTTCTTCGCCGAGACCTTGGAATGCGTACGGTGAGGTGCGCGGTTTGAACGCGCCGCCGCGCAAGATATTCGCGCCCGCTGCGGCAACTGCGCGCGCCGTCGTTTCGAGTTGCTCGCGCGATTCGACGCTGCAGGGCCCCGCGCAGATCGCGATCTCCGTGCCGCCGAACGAGATGCCCGGCTTGACGCGAACGATCGTCCGATCGGGCCGCGCTTCGCGGCTAACGAGTTTGAAGCTCTTCGAGATCGGAACGACCGATTCGACGCCGTCGAGACCGGCGAACTGGGCCAACAGAGTCTCCTTATCGCTCGGCGCGCCAACGACGCCGACGATCGTGCGTTCCGCTCCACGGCTAATATGCGCCTTAAGCGCGAGAGAGGCGATGAGTGCCGTGACCGCATCGAGCTCGGCGTCGGCTGCGTGTGGGCGCATAACGATGATCATTGGGGCGTGGTACTCCGAGCTACTGGTGTCGTGGGCGGGGCGAGGTCCGGACGAAGCATGACGGCTTCGCGCAAGTAGACGTGAACCATCTCCGCTTGGCTCTTCTCCGTGTTGACGTGCACGAGAATACGGATGCATTTTTCGAGTCGACCGGGCACGCCGATCTCAGTGAAATTGAGGAGCGGCACCATCGTCCATCCCATCCGACGAGCGGCCGCAGCCGGAAATTCCGCGTGTAAGTCCGGGGTGACGGTGAAGAGCGCCGAAGCGACGTTTTCCGGCTCGATGGCATTGGCCGCGACGACTTCACGCACGAGTTCTTCGGTTGCGGCCAAGATCGCTTCGGCGTCGTCACACTCGACCGTCGTTGCGCCGCGAACCCCGCGAACCATCACAGCTCCTCCCGGTCGTCGCCGTCCGAGCCGTCACGCGACGCGCGATTGGCTTCGCTCTGCAACGCGCGGAGCGCTGCGAGTTCGCGATCGGTCACGTCGCGCCAACTCCCGGGCGAGAGATCGCCGAGGTTGAGCGGCCCGAAGCGCAGGCGGACGAGTGAGAGAACGGGATGATCGGTCGTTTCGAACATCCGGCGCACTTGGCGATTGCGGCCCTCGTGAATCGTCACGTCGATCTCAGAAACCGCGGGCCCGGCACGCACGACGCGTAATTTCGCGGGCCGACTGCGGCCGTCGTCGAGGCGTACGCCCGCGATGAACTTCTTCATATCTTCGCCTTGAAGCCGACCTTGCACGATCGCGCGATACGTCTTTTCGACACCAAATTTCGGATGCGTCAGCACGTGCGCCATATCGCCGTCGTTGGTGAGAAAGAGCAGACCCGAGGTGTCGTAATCGAGGCGACCGACGGGTACGACGCGCCCGCCGTCGTGCGGCACGAGCGAGGCAACCGTCTTGCGGCCGCCGGGGTCGCGCATCGTGGTCATGACTTTCGCAGGCTTATTGAGGACGACGTACCGTTTTTCGTCGGGAACGGCGACGACGTTTCCCGCAAACTCGACGCGATCGCCAGGCGCAACGGACGTGCCGAGTTCGCGCACGGTTTTCCCGTTCACGCGCACGTGGCCCGCTGTGATGAATTCTTCGGCCTTCCGACGCGACGAAATGCCCGCGTGGGCGAGGTACTTTTGCAATCGCACGACGGTTGTCTCTTCGCCGCGCGGCCGCAAGATCGCTCTCGGGTCTCGACCCCTTCGCGACCCGTTGCTTCAGCGGTTAAGCGCCCGCGTGCCGCTGAGGTGCGGGCTGCCGCGCTCGTAAAAACGCAAGAGCCGGTCGGCAGCCTGCGTGATGCCGATTCGCACGCTCGTGCCGATCTCGGACACCGGGGCGCCTGCGGCAAGCCAGAGCGGGCCCGGCGTCGTGAGATCGATGCCGTCGATGGAACGCGTGATGGCGAGCGACGTCGCGAGCTTTCCAGGGCCGCGGCAGAGATCGCGCGCCGTAGAGTGCGGACGACGCGCGCGCATCGCCTCGATACCCGCGAGTGGTTCGCCCGCCCGAATCAGAACACCGGCGCCGACGCCTGCCGATTCGCTCGAAACGTTGACGCAGAAATACATGCCGTAAATGAGATAAACGTACGCGTGACCGAGCCGTAAAAAGAGGGAGCGATTGCGTACGGTTTCGCGGCGATACGCATGCGCGGCCGGATCGCCCGGAACGTAGGCCTCCGTTTCAACGATCCGTAGGGCGCAGCGGACGCCCTCCACTTCCGAAACCAGGACCGTACCGAGGAGTTGGCGCGCGAGTGCGACGGTATCGGCCTCGAGTTCGGCACGACGCAACCGCCGCAACCGAAGCTCCGGCTGTTCGTCACGACGCGTGTGATCGCGAGGTTCAAGCGGCGACGGCGAGAGCGACCTCCGCGCGGGCCCGCGAACCGAGGTCGCGCGTCGAAGGATTACCGATCGCATGAAAATTTACGCGCGCGAATCGGTTCAGCGTACAGCGCAACTGGACGTACGGAATGGTGAGCGCGGGGGGGACAGGGGCATGCTCGACGAGATCGCGTGCAAGCGAAACGTCGTCGAAAACGAGTGCAACGGCACGAAGTCCGCGACACACCAAATGTGTTGCCACGGCTTGCGCCGCTGCATACGCGATGTCCCGACCGCGGAGCGCCGGAAGTGGACGGCACCGAAACGCTATCCTCACGAGAGTTTCGTTTCGATCCTCTGTCTCAGAGAGAGCAACGTAGGCGATTCCGTTGCCCGCGCTATTGGCGGCGAATCCAAGCGTTGCCGTAGCGAACGAGTCGTGCGTCGATATGCTCATCTTTATAGTTGCCTCGCCGAAATCATACATCGAACATACGTTCGATGTCAACCGGAGGTAAGCACGGCGGGTCCGGCGTGTGTTGTGCGGGTGGGGCCCACATCCACGAGTTCGTCGTAGAGCGCGATGACGCGCGCGCCGAGACGATCTCCATCGAAGCGATTCGAGACGTCGCGACTGCGGCGCAGCGCGAATCGTCCGGCGTCGAGCACGCTACCGAGTGCGGCTGCAAGCGCAGTTGCGTCGCCGGAGACGAGCGTGCCCGCACCTCCGAGTACGTCGGCGGTCGCAGGCGTATCGATCGCCACGATCGGGACGCCGGATGCGAGGGCCTCGACGAGAACGAGCCCTTGCGTTTCCGTTCGGCTCGTGAACACGAACGCATCGGCCGAGGCGTAGATATCGGGGAGATCTTCACGCGCGGATTCGCCGGCGAAATACACGCGCGATGCGATGCCAAGTCGAACGCAGGCGCGCTCGAGTTCCGCGCGATGCGTTCCCTCACCGACGATCGCGAGCCGGGCGCGCGTGTCATCGAGTCGTGCGAAAGCTTCGAGCACGAGATCGACGTTTTTCTCGCGACCCAAACGACCGACGACGAGCGACAAACGTTCGTGCGCTGCGACCCCAAAGCGCGCGCGGAGATCGTCGCGACGCACGCCGCGTGCGAATCGCGCGCAATCGATCCCACTCGGCACGATCTCGATGCGCGACGTCACGCCGAGCGCGCGGAGATGTGATTCCATAGCGCGCGTCGGGACGATCACCGCGTCCGCACCGTTCGCAAACGCGCGCGTGAGATGCCTCGCAACGCGCCGCGTCGCGTCGCGCTGGAAGGGAACGTAATGCGCGTACGCTTCGAGTTGCGTGTGATACGTGAAGACGAGCGGCACGCGCGCGTGACGTGCGACACGCGCGCCGAGCCATCCGGTCACGAACGGCGAATGGGCGTGGACGATCGAGATATCGCCGAGCGGACGCGAAAGGTACGGTACCGTAAGACGGTATGCCGTTCGCGTGGGCAACGGAAACGACGGTATGCGAACCACGTGCGAATCGTCGTCGCGATATTTCGGCATCGCGGGCGTGATGAGGGCGTACGCACGATCGTTGACACGAAGCGCGTGCGCGAGCGCGTCGAGCGACGCGACGATTCCGTTTTGGATCGGTCGATAACACTCGGTAAAGAGACCGACGCGAAACGCGCTCACGATGCTCACAAGCTTTCTGCGATCGGCCCCGATCGCCTACGTTGGTCGGAATGACGTTTTGTCAAGTTGACGTCGAACAAATTCTCGTGCTAAGGTGCCGAAAGTTCAGCGCCCCCCCGCGCCGGGGGTCGTTCGGCCGTCGTTCTCTGGAGGGGCGAGTCGCTACTTTTAAGCTGCGCGTCGCGAAGTCGGCGCCCGGGCATAATGCTCGGGAATACCTGTCTTCGGCACGCCACACGCCTTTTTAAGGAGCCGGATTGATCGTAAGAGATCAAAGAATTGCGAGCGTCGTAGCCACGGGGATTCTCTCTGTCGGGCTTTTCGGGTGGTTCACGCTTCCCGCGCGCGGCGCACAATTCGATGGCGTTACGGTCATAAATCCCGCCATTTCCACCTCGAGTACCGATCGCAGTTCTGCTCCATCCGCAAGCGCACCGATCTTTGCGACCATCGTCCGGGACGGCACGGCTTATACGTATGGTACGATGGCTACGACCGTTGGCGAATTCTTGACCGAGCGCGACATTCGCATAGTCCGCGGCGATATCGTCGCTCCCGATACGAACGAGCGTCTTACCGATGGAATGCGTGTGACGGTTCGTTTTGCCGTACCGGTCTCGCTCACCGTGGGATCGCAGACACGGACCGTACGGACCGTGCCGACGACGGTGAGCCAACTCCTCGCTTCGCAACACGTCCGTCTGGGTGTCCACGACGAAGTCTCTCCCTCGTTGCCAACGCTCGTCGATGGCAACGATCGGGTACGCGTCGTGCGCGTCGCGATGTGGACGGCACACGTTCGCGAAAATATTGTCGCTCGCGTACACACACGCAATGATGCATCGCTGCCTGCCGGGCACGTCGTCGCGGTCGCGAAAGGTCGGGCGGGTATCCGCGAAACGACATTTCGTTACGTGCGTCGCGACGACGCCGCGCCGACGCGCATCACGCTTGCGTCGCGCATCGTGCGCGCACCGCAGACGCGCATCGTCGTGCGCGGCATCGCAACGTACACGTCGCTCGCACGCGTCGCACGACTGGGGTTCAAGAACGCCGTCCGTTTCGCGGGCACCGCGATTAACATGATCGCGACGGCGTACACGGCGGCCTGCTATAAATGTAGCGGTATCACGGCCAGCGGCGTTCGCGCCGGCTTCGGCATCATCGCCGTAGACCCGCGGGTCATTCCGTTAGGTACGAAACTTTTCGTGCCGGGATACGGCCGTGCTGTTGCAGGCGACACGGGCGGCGCTATCGTCGGCAACCGCGTCGACCTCGGTATGGACACCCAACACGACGCGATTCGATACGGGCGACGTCCCGTCACGGTTTACGTCCTCCGATAGAGACGTCCGAACCATCTCATGCGCGTGCGCTTCTCGCGGCACGCGGCTTGCGTCCGAAGAAACGCTTGGGGCAGAATTTCCTCATGGACGGCGGTGCATCGAAGCGCATCGCCACGCTCTGTGTCGAGCCGCCCGCATCGCGCGTGATCGAAATCGGGCCGGGCACGGGCGCGCTAACCGCAGCCCTCGTCGCGGCAGGCGCCGAGGTCACGGCAGTCGAGGTCGATGACGACATGGTCACGATCTTGCGAGACCGCAGCGATCTCGCTGCCGCGACGATCGTGCACGAAGATGCGCTCGCGTACGACTATGCCGCGTTCGCGACGGCGGGCGCGTGGTGCGCGGCCGGAAATCTCCCGTACAATATCGCGACCACACTGTTGACGATGTGGCTCGAAGCGCCCGCACCGCCCGCACGCATCGTCATCATGGTCCAGCGCGAAGTCGCGGATCGGCTGACCGCGGCGCCGTCGACGCCGCCCTACGGCAGCCTCACGGTGTTCTGTCGCTTCTTTGCCGTTGCGAAACGCGCGTTCGTCCTGCGGCCGGGTTCGTTTTTTCCACGACCCGGTGTCGATAGTGCCGTCGTCGTGCTCACGCCGCACGTGGAGCCGCCGGTACGCGTTCGAGACCGCGCGTTCTTCCTGCAGGTCGTGCGCGCAAGCTTCGCGTACCGCCGCAAGACGCTCGCCAATAGTTTGCTCCTCGCGCTCGAAATCGATCGCGCGCGCACGCAGTCGGCGTTGGCAGCGCTCAACATCGATTCGGAGATCCGTGCGGAACAACTCGACCTGGGCGCTTTCGGCGCTCTCGCCGACGCCCTGGCCCCCTGATGCGTGGCGCCCGGCGCTGACGATCCTCGCGGGCTTCGGCGCCGTCATTTTTTACGTGGTCCCACCACTCGTGTATCTCGTCATCGCCGCGGCATTTCACGTCGTCGATCTGCGGCATCCGCTTCGAAACGCCGATCAGCTCCTCGTCGCTCAGCTCGTCGGTTACATTCCCATCGCGATCTATCTCGGCTACGCTCTGCCACGCCTCGCACGGCTCTCGCTGCACGATCTCGGCTTTCGTCGTCCGACGGCAGGGGAGATGGGGACGGCGTTGCTCGGTACGATCGCCATGTGGCTCGCCGTCACCCTCGTCGGCGCGGCAATCGTCGGCGTTACGCACCGACACGACACCGAAAATGCGATCGCACTCCTTGCTGCGATGAAAACACACGCCGAGCAGGTTGCCTTTTTCCTCCTCGCCTGCGTGCTCGCGCCGATGATCGAGGAGCTTATTTTTCGCGTCTTCCTCTTCAACGCGATCTCGAAATACGTCGCTCGGGTCGGCCGCGGGGTCGTGCCGCTCGCCATCGCCATTATCGTGAGCGGCGCGATCTTTGGCGCGGTCCATGCGGGTTCGGTCTCACAACTGCTCACGGTCTCCGTCCCGCTCACCGTCGGTGGCATCGTGCTCGCGTATGTCTACGCGCGCACGCACAATTATTGGGCGAGCGTGACGACGCATGCGATGTTCAACTCGATTAGCGTGTTCGCGATCTTCGTCTTTCACCAAAAGCCGTGATCGCGCAGACGGGCTCTTCCCTGAGGCTCGGTCTCGATGCCGGGAGTCTTGCGGTCGATCGTCGCGGAATGGGCCGGCTCGCGCGCGGCGTCCTGCGGGCGGCCGCCGAACGCGGCGACATCGAAATCGTCCTCCTCGCGGATCGTCGCGAACATCGCGAGGCCCTCGCACTCGAG
>ENA-OFCD01000040-OFCD01000040.1-metagenomes-genome-assembly--contig:-NODE-40-length-79723-cov-5.594304_pt1 | contig 79723 bp, 78 predicted proteins | sample MGYA00153392_OFCD01 | MGnify analysis MGYA00153392 | reverse complement strand
CGCGAACATCGTCGGGGATCGTCGTCGATTCCCCGGCCGCGAGCATCGCGATCGCCCGCGCGCCCGCGAAGATAAGGTAACTGTTCGTACCCTCGAGCGTAAGCGGCGATGGATTCGGTGCGAGGACGCGCCGGACGCGCGACGCCGAATCTGCGATCGGCGCGCTCACCACGCGACCTCATCGAAAACGAACGTGCCGTCGTCGCGCTCGACGGGGCGTACCGGCGTTACGTTTCGTGCGCGTGCATGCGCGAAGAGCGCATCGAGATCGTCGTAGCCTGCGAGCCGCTCGAGATGTTTGCGTGTGGGGAATCGCAACGTGATTTCACCGCGTTCGCCCGCGGCGAGGGCATCTGCCGGTCGTAGCCATACGCCATCGTGCACCTCGACGGCATCGGCAACGGCGATCTGCCCTTCCGGTGCGCGTGCGAGATAAAAATGTGCGTCGAACCGGATCGGTTCGCTTGCGGGCGTCACCCAATTCGAATAATAGGTGAGCGCCTTGAAATCCGGACGGAGATTCACTCGCTTCAAGACCGCTCCAAAGGGCGTTTCGGTGCCGGCCTCACGGCGCAACGCGTCGATGCGCCCGGGGTCGAGTCGGGCCTGCGATCCCACGGCATCCGTGACGAGTAAGATGCCCGCTTCTTCGAAGAGTTCGCGAATCGCCGCAAAGCGGAGCGTTAGCGCTGCGAGATCGGGGGAATCGGAGGCCGCGAGCGCCGCGCCCGCGTCGTCGCGATCGCTCGGATCGACGGCCCCGCCGGGAAAGACGAACGCGTCGGGCATGAAGCGACTCTTGGCATGTCGTCGCGTCAGATACACGTCGAATCCTTCCGCGTGCGGGCGCACGAGCATTACGGTCGCGGCTAGGCGCGGAACGGGTGTGGGCTCGGATACGTTCTGCAAATATGAACACGCGTTTTGTCGCACTCGGCGCAGCCGTCCTTTCAATCGCTCTCGGTGCCGCGGGCACGGCAAAGGCCGCGCCCCAGCCGCAGCCGACACCAACTCCGGTGAACTTGCCGACGCTGCCACCGGACGCGAAGCTGGATCCGTACGCGAAGATTGGGATCGATATTCTCACGGGAGTCCTGCGGCAGTCGATTACGAACGCGCAGGGGTCGACCTCGGGCCAAGTCTCGTACTTTCGGCGCTTCGATATGCAAGTGCAGACGGGCCGGAACGGGTATCGGACGATCAAGCTCCATCAGGGGACCGTTATCAACCCGCGCGGAGCCACGATTACCGTCGGTCAGCAGGTCGACGTCAGCGGCACGCCGCTCGGCGACGGCACGATCGATGCAAATGTCATCACGATCAAACAGTAAGCGTTTTCTAGCTTTGCGGCATCTAACGGGATGGGTTCAGCGTTAACACAGCGTCCGCGTACCCAATCGCACCACTCTCATAAGGAAAACCGCACTTTTATGATTCGTATTCGTTCGATCGCGGCTCTCGCCGCCGTCGCTTCGATGCTGGCGACAGCGCCAGCGTTTGCAGCCGAAAAAATGACCTCGATGAAGGGCCACTCGACGGCGATGGCCGGCGGCGCACGCTTCGGCGGCTCCGTCTACACGAATAACCCGAAGCTCACGAACACGCTCGCGCTCGTCATCGCCGGCGGTGGGCCCGCGAAATTCAGCACCGTGACCCTCTTCGGCGTCCTCGCCGACGGCAAGGCCGCAGCGGAAAAAGCGAAGCTCATCAAAGAGTTCGGCGCGCCTGCTTTCGGGCAATATGTGAAGACGTTCGACTTCGTCATCGACGACTCGCTCAAGATCGTGACGGCCGCCAAGGTCAAGCTCCCGGCGAAGCCTTCACCCAATCCCAAAGACGGCAAAGCTCTTTCAGCCGCCCTCTACGCCGCCGGCGTCGATCCGAAGGTCGGCTTCAATGTCGAGTACATGCTCGACCATCTCGTGACGCATCCCGTTCACGTCCAAGTCATGAAGGATATCGATAAGAAGTACGGCGTCGCCGCCGACACCGCGTATCACGCCGTCACGCTCGTGATTTTCAAAGACCTCAAGGCCGTCTACGGCCTGTAAGAATCGCGATCGCTCCGGCGATACGATCGGAACGGGAGTCGCTCGCGCGGCTCCTTTTTCGTGCCTGCTCCTACGCGGGTTTTGCGAATGCAACGAACAGGACGAGCGCCCAATTCACGATGTGGCTCGTCCAGCAGTAGATGCACGGCATGCGCGTCACGAAGAGCAAGCTGTACGCGAGATAGACGGAAAAGGCAGCCGCGCCGCATGCCGCCGCGAGGCTCAGCCACCAGATCGCGTTCACGCCCAGGAGCGGGGTCGCTGCGGCGATTGCGAGAGCGGCGTAATAGACGAGGCCGATTGCGGCGTTGGGCGTGCCACCGAAGCTGCGAGCGCGGGGCGTCTCCACGACGCTCGCTTCCGTGAGCTCGCCGCGCGCAGCGCGCAGCGCCTTGCGCGTCATGAAGGCGGAGGCATACAGGCCCACGCCGCAAAGCAAGAGGATCGTGACCCGCAAGAGCATCACGGCGTGACCGTCGCGTTACGCCGCGCCGAAGCGGCGTTGGTTTTTCTAACGTCGTTTTTCCTAGCAGTTTTCGTCATTCGATATAAGACGCAGGTCGAAGCACTCTTGTCTTCGATCGGTCCTTTCGTCGCATACCCTCTCGCGATTTTGCTCTTCACGGTCGTGGCGTCGGCGCCGTTTTCGGTAACCGACGCGCTCGCGATCATGAACGGCGTGCTCTTTGGGCCGCTCTGGGGATCGGTCGTCAACGCGATCGGGCTCGTGTTTGCCGCGATGCTCGGGTACCTCATCGCCCGGCGAACCTCGCACCTCCTCGACCTGCACAACAACATCGATCGACTCCCGCCGTGGATCAAGCGCTACAAGGTTGGGTCGCCCGCGTTCCTCATCACGCTGCGCATCATTCCCGGCCTTGGCGGAACGCTCGCGACGCAGGTCGCGGCGGCTTATAAGATTCCGATGTTCGTCCACGTTTGGACGATGTGCGCGATCGCGATTCCGATCTGCACGTTGCTCGCGATCTTCGGCGATCGCGTTTCGATGTCGGTACACGCTTACTTCAACGGGCATCGGCCGCATATCCATCTCTTTCAATCGCGACCGGCATCGCCCGGAACCGCACCACGCGTGGAGCCAACGTGAACGTCGAAGTCATCGAAGATGCAGCCGCCCTCGCCGCGTTCTGCGACCACATCGCAACGGTCGATCGCGTGGCGCTCGATACCGAATTCCATAACGAAAAATCGTATTCGGCGCGCCTGATGGTCGTACAACTCGTCGCGGGCGAACGCGTCGCGATCGTCGATCCGCTGCGTGTCAAAGATCTCGAGCCGCTCGCGGGCGCTCTCGCGACGAAGACGATCGTCGGGCACGCGTTGCAGAGCGATCTCAAGATATTCGCGGATCGTTTCGATCGTCTACCGGGCGCCGCGTTCGATACGCAGCTCGCAGCCGCGTTCTGCGGCTATGGCATGTCGATATCGCTCGCCGATCTCGTGAGCGATATCGTCGGTATTCGCTTGCGGAAATCGCAGACCGTTAGCGATTGGAGCGCGCGACCGTTCTCCGAACAACAGCTCGAGTATCTCGTCGACGACGTGAAGCATCTCTTCACGCTCCAAGATACCCTCGTCGCGCGCCTCACCAAAGCCAAACGTCTGGCGTGGCTCGACGACGAGGCGCGCGCGCTCGTCGATATCGCGCGGTATCGGCCCGATCCCGAGCGTCTCTATCTGCGCGTGCCCGGTGCCATGCGTATGAATCGACGCGAGCTCGGCATCTTGCGCGAAGTCGCGACGCTCCGCGACACGCTCGCGCGCGAACGCGACGTGCCGCTCAAATACATCATCCCCGACGACGTCATGGCGGGGATCGTGAGTCTGCGCCCGATGGCGCGTGAAGATCTCGCGCAGTTACGCCGACTCGATGCGGGCGCGCGCAAAGCCTTTGGAGATCGTATCGTCGCGGCCGTCGCCGCCGGTGTCGCCGTGCCCGACGAAGCCTTGCCGAAAAAACCCGCGCGACCACCGGGTGCCGAACGCGAAGCGATCGTCTCGACGCTCGCGGTGCTCGCGAGTGCGATCGCGGCGGAGAACGAACTCCCGCCGGGATTGCTCGTCACGCGATCCGTACTCGAACGAATCGCGCGCGAACTTCCTGCGACGGCGACCGATGTCGCACGCCTTCTCGATGCGAGTCCGTGGCGTGCGAGTTTAGTCGCAGAGCCGCTCTTCGCGTTGCTCTCGGGTGCGGTCGCGCTCACGATCGTCGATACGGATCGTGGAAATCCGCGCATCGCATTCTTGAAAACGACGGTGCTTTCGCCGGGGGGCACGAACGTCGCGTAGCGAACGAAAGTTCCGTCATGCAGAACGTTCATCCGGATAGTTTTCACGCGAAGAGCACGCTCGACGTCGACGGCACGTCGTATACGATTTTCGAACTCGGAGCGCTCGAACGCGCGGGGTTCGCAAACGTCGCGCGCCTTCCGTTCAGTTTGCGGATATTGCTCGAGAATCTCGTGCGATTCGAGGACGATCGTAGCGTCACCAAAGACGACATCGCCGCGCTCGCGGCTTGGGATCCGCGAACGAGTTCGCAGAATGAGATCGCGTTTCGTCCGGCGCGCGTTTTACTTCAGGACTTTACGGGTGTGCCGTGCGTCGTCGACCTGGCTGCGATGCGCGATGCGATGGCGGAGATGGGCGGCGATCCCAAAACGATCAACCCGCTCCAACCCGTCGAACTCGTCATCGATCACTCGGTGCAGGTCGACAAGTTCGGCACCGCCGGAGCGTTTGCGGAGAATGCGGCGCTCGAATTCGATCGGAACAAAGAGCGCTACGCATTTCTGAAATGGGGCCAGGTCGCCCTCGATAATTTTCGTGCGGTGCCGCCGGATACGGGCATCGTGCATCAGGTCAATATCGAGTTTCTCGGCCGCGTGATCTTCGGCGCGGGCGGTGCGGGCGTCGACACCGATACGACCGGGGTCGCCTATCCCGATACCGTCGTCGGGACCGATTCGCACACCACGATGGCCAACGGCCTCGGCATTCTAGCCTGGGGTGTCGGCGGCATCGAAGCGGAAGCGGCGATGCTCGGTCAGCCCGTCACGATGCTCGTGCCCGACGTCATCGGCATGAAATTTACGGGTAAACTCAAGGAGGGCGTCACGTCGACCGATCTCGTGCTCGCCGTAACCGAGATGTTGCGCAAAAAGGGCGTCGTCGGAAAATTCGTCGAGTTTTACGGGGCCGGACTCTCGAATCTCGGCGTCGCTGATCGCGTGACCATCGGCAACATGTCCCCGGAATACGGCTCGACGTGTGCGATATTCCCAATCGATGCGCAAACGCTCGCCTATCTCAAACTCACCGGCCGCAACGCGAAACAAATCGCACTCGTCGAAGCATACGCGCGCAAGCAGGGTCTCTTCCGCACCGACGACTCGGTCGATCCCATTTTCACCGATACGCTCGAACTCGATCTCGCAAGCGTGGTGCCCAATCTTGCGGGCCCGCGTCGGCCGCAAGATCGCGTCGCGCTGAGCGAGGTAAAGGTTGAATTCGCGAAAGCACTCGTCGGCTGGCAGAACGCCCGCATGGCGAGCGGCAATGGTGCCGATGTCGCGCGACTCGAAGGCGAAGGCGGAGGGACCGCGGTCGCAACGCGGCCGACGACCGATCTTTCCGACGGCGCCGTCGTCATCGCTGCGATAACGTCGTGCACGAATACGTCGAACCCCGCCGTCATGCTCGGCGCGGGGCTCGTTGCGAAAAAAGCCGTCGAGCGCGGCCTCACCTCGAAGCCATGGGTGAAGACGAGCCTCGCACCGGGCTCGAAAGTCGTCACCGATTACTTACAGAAATCAGGCCTCGCGCCGTACCTCGATAAACTCGGCTTCAACCTCGTCGGCTATGGTTGCACCACGTGCATCGGCAACTCGGGTCCTCTTCCCGACGACGTCTCGCACGCGGTTGCCGAGCACGACATGATCGTCGCCGCCGTGCTTTCGGGTAATCGCAATTTTGAAGGCCGTATCCATCCGCAGGTGCGCGCGAATTACCTCGCGTCGCCGCCGCTCGTCGTCGCATACGCGCTCGCCGGTCGGATGGATATCGATCTCGCGACGGAACCGCTCGGCACCGGCAGCGATGGTAAGCCCGTGTACCTCGCCGACGTGTGGCCGACCAATGCCGAGATCGATGCCGCAATCGCGGAATCGGTCTCGGAAGCCGCGTTCCGCGCGCGCTACGCCGACGTCTACGCGGGCGACGATAATTGGCGCGGCCTTGCGGTCCCTACGAGCGAACGCTACGCTTGGGACGAAAAGAGCGAATACGTCAAAAAGCCGCCCTACTTCGAAGGCATGCCGCGCGATCCCAAGGCCCCAGGCGACATTGTGGGCGCGCGCGTGCTCGCGGTGCTCGGCGATAGCGTCACGACCGATCACATCTCGCCTGCGGGATCGATTGCGAAGAATAGTCCGGCAGCGACGTATCTCATCGCGAAGGGCGTCGATCCGTCGGATTTTAACTCGTACGGCGCGCGCCGCGGCAACCACGAAGTGATGGCGCGCGGAACGTTTGCAAACGTGCGTTTGCGCAACGCTCTCGTGCCTGGGGTCGAGGGCGGCGTCACGCGTTTCCTCGTCGACGGCACGCAGATGTCGATCTTCGATGCGTCGATGAAATACAAAGAGCATGCGATCCCCACAATCGTGCTCGCGGGCAAAGAGTACGGCTCGGGTTCGTCACGCGACTGGGCGGCGAAAGGCCCGATGTTGCTCGGCGTCCGCGCGGTGATCGCCGAATCTTTCGAACGGATCCATCGCTCGAATCTCATCGGCATGGGCATCTTGCCGCTCGAATACGTCGATGGCGCGAACCTCCAATCGCTCGGGCTCACGGGCGAAGAGACGTTCGACATCGTCGGCCTCACGGAACGGATCGCACCGCGCAGTCGCATGACCGTCCGTGCGACGGCGAACGGCGCGTCCACCACCTTCGAAGCACGCGTGCGCATCGATACGCCCGACGAAGCGGAATACTATCGCCACGGCGGCATCTTGCAATACGTGCTGCGGAGCTTGCGCGCCGCGTCGTAACGCGCAGACCATGATCGCCGGACATCGCGTCGCCGCGCTCCTTTCGTTCGAAGGCCCGGACCGGTACGCGTCGGTCGGCGGCCTCGGCTCGCGCGAAACGTCGTTCGCACGTGCGCTCGGCGACGCAGGCGTCGAAACCACGTTGATCTTCGTCGGCGATCCGACGCTGCCCGCCGTGGAAGCCTACGCTCCCGGCGTGACGCTACGGCGATGGTGCCAGTGGATCTCGGCGTTCCATCCGCGCGACGTCTACGACGGCGAGGCGAACAAAGTTCGCGACTACACGGCGAGCGTTCCTCAGTTCGTCGTCGACGACATCGTCGTGCCTGCGATTGGATCGGGGACGCGCGTGCTCGTCATCGCCGAGGAGTGGCAGACCGTCGGTGCGACGATCGCGCTCGACGCACTGCTACGCGAACGCGGCTTGCGCGATCGGGTCACGATGTTGTGGAACGCGAACAATACGTATGGCTTCGAGCGCATCGATTGGATCGCGCTCCAAGCGGCGGCGTCGGTCGTCACGATTAGTAAGTACATGAAGTTCGAGCTCTCACGCATCGGCGTGCCGGCGCTCGTCGTGCCGAATGGCATTCACGACCGCCTTCTCGACGGGCCGCCGCGCGAACTCGTGACGCTCATGCGCTCGTCGATGCGCGGCAAACCTGCGCTCGTGAAAGTCGGACGCTTCGATCCGGATAAAAACTGGCTGCAGGCGATCGATGCGGTCGTCGAACTCCGAGCGGCGGGGCATACGCCGCAGCTCGTCGTACGCGGCGGAAAAGAAGCGTATGCGAATGTCGTCTTCGCGCACGCGCGCGAGCGTGGTCTGCGCGTCGAAACGGTCGAGGCCGACGGCGACGATGCCGCTGCGGTTGCAGCAGCGCTCGCCGCGAGCGAGGCCGAGATCGTGCAGCTACGCGCGTTCCTCCCCGAAGCGACGTTACACGCGCTCTACGCCGCCGCCGACGCCGTGCTCGCCAATAGTGGGAAGGAACCATTCGGTCTCGTGGGTCTCGAAGTGATGGCGGTCGGGGGGATCCCGGTCTGCGGTGCCACGGGCGAAGAATACGCGGAGCCCTTCGTCAACGCGATCGTCTGCGATACGAACGACGGCCGCGAACTCGCGGCGTATCTTTTAGCGTCGTACGGCGACGAGCGGCGTGCCGACCGCATGCGTCAGGCCGGGTATGCGACGGCACATCGCTATGTCTGGCAGAACGTCATCGAGACGCTCGGCCATAAAGTTGCGTATATCGCGAGTAAATCGTGATGGATCGCACGGCTTTGTCCTAAGCGGACCATCGGTTCGAGCCGATACCTATGGCATGAAATCACCGACGGAACGTGAGGTCTTCTACGCGCGCTGCCTGCGTGTCGCGGCTGCGGCGGCCTCCGCGGGCGTCACGATGGAGAAAAGCGGAACGCGCGTGCGACCGACGCTCGAGATCGTTGGCAATGAGAAACGTGTCGAGTTTCCGATCGTGACGGACGAAAGCGCGTGGCGTGAGACGAGTGTCGAAGAAGCGTTCTACGTCGTGCTCCTCGACGCACGCGCATGGTCGAACGCTCACCTCGACGAGGCGTCGATGGCGACGATTGTCGACGATGTCGAAAGCGCGGAATTGCCGCTCATTCGCAAAGATCTCGGGGAAGAGATCGCCCGGATCGCGATCCTAGCCGACATCGTCGGTGGCCGTGCGAAACTCGAAGAAATGTGGTCGACGGTGGAACTCGCTAGCGCCTAACTACGACGCGCGCGCAACGTACGTGAACTGCGCCGAACCCCAGACGCACACGCTACCATCGTTCATCACGAACGTCTCGCAGCCGTCGACTTCGGGATTGAAGCCGTCGTTGCGATCTTTCGTACGTATCCAGTCGACGTTGCCGTCTTTTCGCGCAGCGGCACGCGCTTTCGAATGCGAGAACTGTGGCGCTTTCGCGAGCATGTTGAGAGATTTGACGAGCGATTGTGCGTGCGTCATCGACGTCAGGCTCCGACGATCGTTTCGACCCGTGTGAGAATACTCGCGAGCAACGCGTCGGCACTCTCGTTGCTGTCGCCCTCGACGTAAACGTTGACGGATGGATCGGAGGCGTCGGGCAGGACGAGAAACCAGCCATGTTCGGTCGCGACGCGCACGCCGTCGAAAAGCTCGATTTCGTCGCGTGCGTGCTCGTCGGCGAAGGTCCGCATCACTTCGCCTTTGCGCTCCCAGGGACACCGCACCGCGCGATGGCGGAAGTACCACGTCGGCAGCATGTCGTTGAGCTCGTGGAGTCGACGGCCTTCGAGTGCGAGTAACTCCATGACTTTGACGATTGCGTAGAGGGCATCGAAGGCGGGTTGGAATGCGGGGAAGATCGGCTCTTGATTGATCCCGCTGCCATAGGCGAGCGTCTCGCGCTCGCGCGCGGCGAGCGCCATCATCGAGCGGCGATCGCTCTTCGCGCGCGAGACCGTTCCGCCGAAGGATTCGACGAGTCGGTGGATGGCGTTCGGGGTCGTGATCGGCATCGCGATCCGCGCGCCGGGTTGCGCGCGACAGACCATCATGGCGACGAGCGCCAGGAGTCGATTGCCCGCGATCACGCGGCCGAGATCGTCGACGAGAGCGAACGATTCGCCATCGTGATCGACGAGCACGCCGAGATCGGCACCGAGCGTGAGTGTAACGGTGCGCAACTGTTCGAGATAGCGCTCGCGATCGTCACGGAACGTTCGCGCTTTTTTCTCGTCGTAATACGCGTCGAGCGCGACGATATCGACGCCGAGATTGGCGAGCACACGCGGCAAGACGCTCGACGCGTTGCCGTAGCCATAATCGACGACGACTTTAAAGTTCGCGTTCGGTAAGGCTTTCGGCCGAAGCGCTGCAAGCATCTCGCTCGTGTAGAGCTCGAGCGTCCGCGCGGGAAACGAGAGCGTCCCGACTTCGTCCATGCCGGTACGTCGGAAATCTTCACGGAAGAAGAGATTCTCGATTTTGCGTTCGATCGTCGTATCGACGTTGACGCCGCTGGCATCCATGATTTCGATCAGCACCGATGTCGGATCGCTCGGATCGACGCGCGTGTGCACGCCGCCATCGCCGCCCATTCGCGTCGCGTAGCGGGCGAGTGGTAAGGGCAGCGAGCGCAAGTCTTCCACTTGAAGGCCGACCGAGAGCAGCCCCGAGATCACGCACCGGTTCATGATGCGCGCGGCGGGGTGCGCGTCGCGACTGGTCATCACGGTCTGCCCGGGTTTGAGCGCGCTGCCGAGCGCCTGACCGAGCTTGAGTGCGAACTCCGGCGTGATCTCGACGTTCGCGATGCCGCTTACGCCGACGGCGCCGAAGAGCGAGCCCGGCCATTTGATGCCATAGATGAGCGACATCGAGACGATCGCACCCGAACTCACCGATTTATCGGGCCAGAGTTTGAGATTGGGGCGCACGATCGCGCCGCTGCCGAGCGTGCAGCCGCTGCCGATCACGCAGCCTTCAGCGATCGTAACGTGATCTTTGACGATGTTGCGATCGGCGATCGTCGCGCCCGTGCAGTCGCTCGATTCACCGAAATACGAATCCGCCCACACGACCGTTCGTTCGACGCGTGCGTTGCGTGCGACGATCGTGGCGTTACCGAGCACGGTATCGCTCCCGACGACGGCACCCGCTTCGATCGTTACGTTCTTGCCGATGACGACGGGCCCGACGATGCGCGCTTGCGCGTCGATGCGACAACCTTCGCCCATCCAGACGCCGGGCGAAACTTGCGTGCCGGGAATCTCGAGGGCGACTTTCCCCGAAAGCGCGTCGTAGTTCGCCTGTTGATACTGTTGGAGATTCCCGATGTCGGTCCAGTATTCAGTCGCGATGTACCCGGAGACGATTTTGTTTTCGTGAAGCAGACGCGGAAAGATATCGCGCGAAAAATCGTACGACTTGCCCGCTTCCATGTACGAAAGTACGATCGGATCGAGGACGTAGATGCCGGTATTGATCGTATCGGAGAAGATCTCGCCCCAAGACGGCTTCTCGAGGAAACGCGTGATGCGTCGATTCTCATCCGTAATCACGACACCGAACTCGAGTGGATTCTTCACACGCTGCAACGTGATCGTTGCCGAGGCTCCGCTACGCGTGTGGTCGGCGATGAGCGCGGTGAGATCGATATCGGTGAGCGCGTCGCCGGAGATGATGAGAAACGGCGCATCGCCCAAAAGGTCGGCTGCGAGTTTGACGGCGCCCGCGGTACCCAGTGGCGTATCTTCCACGACGTACTGCATCGAGACGCCGAAGGCCGAGCCGTCGCCGAAATAACTCTCGATTTCGTCGGCGAGATAATGCAGGGTGGAGATGATCTCGGTGATGCCGTGACGGCGCAACAGATCGACGATGTGCTCCATCACGGGCTTGTTCGCGACGGGCGCGAGAGGCTTGGGCCTGCGCGATGTCAACGGACGTAGACGCGATCCCTCGCCTCCCGCCATCACGATGGCTTTCATCGATCGTTCCTTTCGTGGAGTAGGCGGTGGACGTCGGCCGCGCACGCACGGACGCGCGTGTCGCTGGCGATCGCGTCGAGATCGATGGCGTTCTTACGCCGCCAGTTCGGGTATTCGAAGGCGGTTCCCGGTACGTTGACGGCGTCGCGTTCGCCGAGCACGTCGTCGAGTTGCACGAGCACGAGCTTCGCGGGCGTGCGCGCGAGAAAACGATAGGCTGCACGGACGAGATCGTCGTAGGCACGGCGATCTGCATCGTCGCGATCGTCCGCAGCGATGGCGCGATGCACGCGTCGAGCGTCGTCACGCGTGAATTCGCCCGCGGCCGCAAGCGCCTCGAGGAGACGCGTGACCTCGATGCGCCGCGCGTGACGGGTCGCGAGACGTTCGTTTTCGTCTGCGAGCCCGAGCGACGCGCGCGTCTCGAGATCGCGACCCTGCGCCCACGCCGCGAGCGACGGGAGATCGTGCGTGGTCGCGGTCGCGAGCGCGGTTTGCGGATACGCATCGGGAGCGCGGAACGAGCCATCGTCGTTGCGTTCGAAGAGGAGTAGGCGATACGAGAAAATCGCTTCGCGTTCCATGCGTCGGCGAAAGCCATCGGGCACGTTACCGAGATCTTCGCCGACGATCATGCACGCCATGGCGACGCTCGCTTCGGATGCGAGAGCGAGCAACTCTTCGAAGGGATACGCGACGTATCGGCCGTCGCGCGCGGCGCCACCGACGGGGATGCAGAAGAGTCGCAGCAACGCCATCACGTGATCGAGGCGGAGCGCGCCGGCATGCGCCATATTCGCCGCCATGAGCGCCGAAAACGCCGCGCCGCCGTCGGCGATGAGGGCGCCCGGATCGGGCGGCGGTAAACCCCAGTTTTGGCCCGAGGGTCCGAGGGGATCCGGTGGCGCGCCGATCGTTTCGCCCATCACGTAGGCCGAAGGTTCGAACCACACGTCGGCACTATCGCGATCGACGCCGACGGCGACGTCGAGATAGAGTCCGATCGTCATGGCGCGCGCGTCGGCGGCGACTCCTTTGAGTTGTTCGTCGGCGAGCCACTGCAAGTATTTGAAATATTCGACGCGGCGGCGTTCTTTCGTTGCGAAAACGCGCACCGTCTCGCCCGTCGCATCTTGAAATTCGATCGGCCATTTGAGCCAACCACGTTCGCGACCGTCATCGCGCGCGAAGCGCTCGGTCAGCGCTTCGTAGACCGCGAACCGTTCGAGTCGCTCCGCGCCTCGCTCGCAGTAGGTGCGGAATTCTGCGAGTCGCGGTCCGCGGTTTTCGCGGAATACCGCGTAACATTCTTCGAGCGCGGAGTATTTCGCGCGCGCGACGCGGCCGTAAACGACGTGCGGCGCATCACGCAGACCGGCGAGCATCGCGGTGAAGGGAACCGAGTGCACGCGCTCGCGCAGTTGCACGGCACGTTCGTGGTCGCTCGCAAACTCGGGAATCGCTTCGATATCGAGATAGAGCGGGTTACGATAATATCGACTCGTCGGCGAATACGGGCTCGCCGCTTCGGGCTCCACGTAGTGGAGCGCGTGAAGCGGGTTGACGCCGACGACGTCGGCGCCGAGGCTCGCCGCAAAACGCACGAACGTCCCGAGATCGGTAAAGTCACCGATTCCCCAATTGCGCTCCGAGCGCAGCGCGTAGAGGTTGATCGCAAATCCCCACGCGCGACCGTCACCGAGGACGGGAGGAAGATAGGCATGTGGCGGGCGCATCAGCTTCGCGCGTCGCCTCGCGTGCGGAAGAGCGCGAAGCTGTGCGCCGCGAGCGCGTGCGTGTCGTTTGCGGGATGCGGCGCGAACACGCTCGTACGCGGATCGCCAGCCGTATCGATGTAGAGCTCCCAACCGCGGGCGTGCGTCGGTAACGTCACCGCGATCTCGTGATCGTGCGCGTTGAGATACATGAGCACGAGCGGATCTTCGGTCGTGGGTTTTTCGTCGCCGAAGACGAGACCGATGACGCGACGTCCGCCGTCGAACCAATCGCCGTCGTTCATCTCGCCGCCGTCGGGCCGCAGCCACGTAATATCTTTGCGATCGGTTCCGCCGAGCTGCGTACCCGTAAAGAAGCCTTCGCGTTGGAACGCCCGACACGACCGCCGCAATGCGATGACCGCCGCGACGAAATCGTGCAATGCGGGATCGCCCGGCGGAGCCCAATCGAGCCACGCAAGCGGCGAATCTTGGCAGTACGCGTTGTTATTCCCGAGTTGCGTCTTCCCGGCTTCGTCGCCCGCGAGGATCATCGGCGTACCCTGCGAGAGCAGGACGGTCGCGAGGATATTACGTTGTTGGCGCGCGCGTAACGTGCGGATCGCTTCGTCGTCCGTCGGCCCTTCCGCGCCGCAATTCCAGCTGTTGTTGTTGTCGCTACCGTCGCGATTCTCTTCATGATTGTCGTCGTTGTGTTTCCCGTTGTAGCTCACGAGATCGGCGAGCGTGAAGCCGTCGTGTGCGGTCACAAAATTTACCGACGTGCGGATGTGCCGACCGGCGTGATCGAAGGTTTCGCTCGAGCCCGTCAGGCGCGAGGCGAGCTCGGGGACGGTCCCATCGACGCCCTGCCAGAAGCGGCGCACCACGTCGCGATACGTGTCGTTCCACTCAGACCATCCCGAGGGAAAATGACCGACTTGATAGCCGCCCGGACCCAAGTCCCAGGGCTCTGCGATCATCTTGGCGCGCGCGAGCACCGGATCTTGTTTGACCGCTTTGAGGAAGCCGCCATTGAGATCGACACCCGTCGCGGTGCGCGCGAGGACGGGCGCGAGATCGAAGCGGAAGCCGTCGACGTGCATCTCTTCAACCCAATACCGCAGCGAGTCCATGACCATCTGTAACACGCGCGGATGTTCGAGATTGAGAGAGTTTCCGCAGCCCGTCGCATCGTCGTAGAACCGCTTGTCTTCGGCGAGACGATAGTACGATGCGTTATCGATGCCTTTGAATGAAAACGTCGGGCCACCCTGATTACCTTCGGCCGTGTGGTTGTACACGACGTCGAGAATCACTTCGATTCCGGCTTCGTGAAACTGCTTGACCATCGTCTTGAACTCGTGGACGCTCTCGCCGCTGAGATAGAGCTGATGCGGCGCGAAGAAACCGATGCTGTTGTAGCCCCAATAATTACGGAGTCGTTTTTCGACGAGATTGCGATCGTCCACGAAGGCATGCACGGGCAAGAGCTCTACGGCGCTAATGCCGAGCCGCTGGAGATACGCGACGACGGGTGGCGATGAGAGCGCGAGAAACGTCCCGCGCATCGGCGCCGGAATGCCGGGATATTGCATCGTGAAGCCGCGGACGTGCATTTCGTAGATGACCGTGTCGCGCCACGGCGAGCGCGGCGCGCGATCGTCGCCCCACGTAAAGGCGGTATCGACGACGACCGATTTCGGCATTCCCGATGCGTTGTCGCGCCGATCGAACGAAAGGTCGCCGCGCGACGTTCCGATCCGGTAGCCGAAGTGCGCGTCGCTCCATCGCAACGGTCCGGAGAGCGCTTTCGCGTACGGATCGATCAACAACTTATGATTGTTGAACCGATGTCCGCGCGATGGATCGTAGGGGCCCGAGACGCGATAGCCGTATTTGAGCCCGGGCCGGGCGTCGGGCACGTAGCCGTGCCAAATCCCATCGGTGTACGATGGCAACGTGAGGCGATGCAACTCACGTCGGCCGCGTTGATCGAAGAGGCAGAGTTCGACCCGTTCGGCGTTGTCGGAGAAGAGGGCGAAATTGACGCCCTTGCCATCCCACGTCGCACCGATTGGTGCGGCCGAGCCTTCGTCGACGACGGGCCCGCGTACGCCGATCATGGATCCTCCCTTATAAATCGCTCGCGCGATCGTGTTCTTGTATGGTGCGTGCGATGGGTGTGGCGTCGTAACGCCACGTCAGCGGGGACTTTCCCGCAATTTCGTATTCACTCACCTGTTGGATGATTTTGGCAACGAGCGACGTCCAGCCGGTTTGATGCGATGCGCCGATGCCCGCTCCATTGTCGCCGTGAAAATATTCGTTGAAGAGGAGTAGATCGCGAAAGTGCGGATCGCGCGAGAAGAGCTCGACGCCGCCGTTGAACGGGCGTTCCCCGCCCGGGCCTGGCACGAAGAGCGCGAGTAAGCGTTCGCAGAGATCGGTCGCGATCTCCCATAGCGAATGCATCGCACCCGATCCGGTCGGGTATTCCACGCGATAATCGTCGCCGTAAAAGAAATGAAAATTTTGCAGCGCTTCGATCAAAAGAAAATTGATCGGAAGCCAGACGGGCCCGCGCCAGTTGCTGTTCCCGCCGAAAAGTGCGCTTCTCGATTCGGCGGGAGCGTAATCGACGCGAAACTCGGTCCCGCCAACGCTGACGACGTACGGATGATCGCGATGGTATTTCGAGAGCGAGCGAATGCCGTACGGGCTCAAGAATTCGTTTGGATCGAGCATCGGTGCGAGCACGCAGCGCAAGCGATCGGGATCGAGCACGGCGAGGAGTCGGCGCTCGCCGACGCCGTCGCTCGTCATGCTCGCGACGTTGCGACTCAGTTCGGGGCGATTGGTAACGAACCACTCGAGGCGTCGTCGAAAATTCGGTAGGCGATCGAGCAATTGCGGCTGTAACGTCTCGACGGCCATGAGCGGTAGGAGCCCGACCATCGAGCGCACGCGCATCACCTCGCGGCGGCCGTCGGGATGCACGAGGTGATCGTAGTAAAATCCATCTTCCTCATCCCACAAGCCATCGCCACCGGATTGCGGATCGTTCATGGCGGTCCCGATGTAGAGAAAATGTTCGAAGAATTTCGAGGCGATATCTTCGTAGGCTTCGTCGTGTTGCGCGAGTTCGAGTGCGATCGCCAGCATATCGAGTGCGTAGACGGCCATCCAACTCGTCGCGTCGGATTGCACGATATGCCCGCCGGTCGGTAATGGCGCGCTACGATCGAAGACGCCGACGTTATCGAGCCCGAGAAAGCCGCCTAAGAAGACGTTCTTGCCGAGCGGATCTTCGCGGTTGACCCACCAGGTAAAGTTCAAAAGTAATTTTTGGAAGACGCGTTCGAGGAAGAGATAGTCGGCCGTGCCGTACATCTTGAATTCGATCTGAAAGATGCGATACGCGGCCCACGCGTGCACGGGCGGATTGACGTCGCCGAGCGCCCATTCGTACGCGGGGATTTGGCCGCTGGGATGCATGTACCATTCGCGCGTGAGCGTGACGAGTTGGCGTTTCGCAAACGCCGGATCGATGAGGGCGAGCGTGACTGCGTGAAAGGCGAGATCCCACGACGCGTACCATGGATACTCCCACGTGTCGGGCATCGCGATGATGTCGTCGTTATAGAGATGCGGCCACGTGTGGTTGCGCCCCGCGAGGCGTTCGGGCGGCGGCGCGGGTTGGAGCGGATCGCCGTGGAGCCAATCGCGTACGACGTAAAAGTAGAATTGCTTCGACCACAAGAGGCCCGCAAACGCGCGACGTTGGACGTCGCGTACCGTATCTCTAGCGGGCGCGGGGTTGAGTGCTGCGTAGAAGCGATCGGCTTCCGCGATGCGCTCCTCGAACGTCGCATCGAAGGCGGCATCGAATGGTTCGGCGACGTGCGCGTCGTCGTGGTTCCGCAATCGCAGGCGAAACGTTGCGGATGCGCCAGGGGCGAGCGTCACCGCATAGTGGAGCGCGAGTTTCGACCCGCGCTCGCGTGGATCGACGGCATCTTCGTTACCGCAAACGATCGCGCGATCGATCGCGTCTTTGAAATATCCGTGCGCGGGCTCGCTGCCGAAGACGGCTGCGACGTTCGTTTCGTTTTCCGTGAATCGCGCGATCGGCTCCGAGTCGGCTTCGAGTCGATAGATCCCGAGTATCGGATGGGTCGCGACGAATGTCGATCTCGTATCGGCGCGCGCGATCTCACCGTGCGGTTGATCGACCGACCACGACCATTCGTTGCGAAACCAAAGCTGCGGCACGACGTGCAGGGGTGCCGCAGCGTTGCCGCGATTCGTCGCGACGATGCGTACGAGTGTATCGGTCGGAGCGCGCTTGGCGTATTCGACCGTGATATCGAAGTACGCGCCGTGGTCGAAGATGCCGGTATCGACGAGTTCGTACTCGGGCTCGCTCCGATCGCGCGCGGCGTTTCGCGCGAGGAGATCGGCGTATGGAAATGCGGCATGTGGATATTTGTACAGCGCCTTCATATAGCTATGAGACGGGACGTTGTCGAGGTGATAGTAGAGCTCTTTTACGTCCTCGCCGTGATTGCCCTGATGCCCGTCGAGCCCGAAGAATCGCTCTTTGAGATGCGAATCGTTGCCATTCCAAAACGCGGGTGCGAAACAGAGTCGCTGGTGGTCGTCGCAGATTCCGAAGATTCCGTCTTCGCCCCATCGATACGCGCGTGCTCGTGCATGCTCGTAGGGAAAATACCGCCACGCATCGCCATCGGCGCTGTAGTCTTCGCGAACCGTGCCCCACTGGCGATCGCTCAGGTACGGGCCCCAGTGGGTCCAATGCGCGGAGCGCTCGGCGTCGGCAACGACACGATCGCGTTCGGGATTACGCTCCATCGTCGCTTCATCCGTTGTCGGATCGTGCGCGCCCTTGCGTATCTGGATTCAATTTTGCGAAACTAGGCGTATGCAAATCCTCAACGGCCAGACGGCCATCGTCACCGGTTCGAGTTCGGGGATCGGTGCGGCGGTCGCACGTGCGCTCGGCGCCGCGGGTGCAAACGTGGTCGTGAACTATCCCGGAGGGCCAGCCGACGCAGCCGAAGTCGTCGTACGCGAGATCATCGCGGCGGGTGCGGCCGCAAGCGCGTTCCCGTGCGACGTTTCAAAAGAAGCGGAGGTCGACGCACTGGTCGCCCATGCCGTCGCAACGTACGGCACCCTCGATATCATGATCGCGAATGCCGGATGGCAGAAGGACGCATCATTCGCCGAGATGACACTCGCGCAATGGCAAGGCGTCATCGACGTTAATCTGACGGGACAGTTTTTGTGCGCTCGCGCCGCCGTCCGTGAGTTCGTTCGCCGAGGAATGGTACCCGAACGCTCGCGTGCGCTCGGCAAGATCGTTTGTATGAGTTCGGTTCATCAGGTGATCCCGTGGGGCGGTCACGTCAACTACGCTTCGAGTAAGGGTGGTGTGATGCAGCTCATGAAGAGCATCGCGCAAGAACTCGCGCCGCTGAAAATTCGCTGCAACGGCATCGCACCGGGCGCGATTAAAACGCCGATCAACCGCAGCGCGTGGGAGACACCCGAAGCCGAGAAAAGATTGCTCGAACTGATCCCCTACGGTCGCGTCGGCGAACCCGACGACATCGCGCAAGCAGCAATATGGCTCTGCAGCGACGCCTCGGATTACGTCACGGGAACGACGCTCTTCGTCGACGGCGGAATGACGCTCTATCCGGGATTTTCGACCGGCGGTTAGCGCGCTGCGTTCGCGCGTTCGCGACGGGCTGCTTCCACGAGCGTAAGCGCGACGGCGACGAGTACGAGGATGCCGCCTGCAAGAGTCACCGCGGTGAGCGCTTCGTGAAAGACGGCGGCTGCGAGCAGTGCGGCGATCACGGGTTCCAGGAGCGTCGTGAGCGCGACGACGCTCGGGGCGAACGTCCCGAGCGCGGCATTGAGCAAGGTATGCCCGAGGAGTTGCGAGACGAGCGCCATCGCGAGAATACCGCCCCACGCCGACGTATCGTGAAGTGAGGGCGGTCCCTCGCCTGCGAAGACGGCCGCGATCGTGAGTGCGAGCGTCGCCCAGCCGAACGTGCGCACGACGATCGCGCGCGTTGCGATGCGCTCGGTCGCCGAGCGCTGGCCCGCATCCCGAACGATGAGGAGATAGGCACCGATCGCAACGCTCCCGAGAACGGCGAGAAGCGCGCCGAGCGCTGCGTGGCCGGCAATCGGCGCCGGAGTCGCGACACGGGGAAAAGCGATGAGCGCGACGCCGACGATCGCGCACGCGAGTGCGCCGAGGAACGTTCGGGTCGGTAACGTGCGACGAACGATCGCATCGTACGACTCGGTCCATATCGGCGTCGTGGTTACGAGCAACGTGGAGATGGCAACCGACGTAAAACGTAACGACGTGATCCACATCGCAAAATGAAGGGCGAGCGCGAATCCGGCAATCGCAAAGGCGATTTCACGACGTTTCGAAACACGCGCGACCTTGCGCACGACGACGGCAAGGACGACCGTTGCGATGCCGAGTCGCAGCGCGGAAATCGCCAGTGGCCCGGTGCTCGAAAGGGCGAAACGCGCGAAAATCGCGGCGGCGCCGATCGCGATTTGCGCTCCGAGTAAACGTGCGATGGCACCGAACCGTACGTCGAGGACCGAACCGCGCATCGCGCGCCTCATAAACGATCCGGGCTCTCGGACTCCTGGGTCGCGAAGCGCACGTCGTCGGGCATGATTCCGAGAAAGCGTGGGCCCGACGTGTCGCGCCACCACGCGTGCCCGCGCGCGTTGACCTCGAAGGCAATCGAAGGAATGGCGAGCGCGCGCCACGTGGCCACCACTTCGCGCGTGTCGTCCGGATCGGCAAAATCAGCACCACCTCCGCGGCGCTTTCGTTTGATGCGGCCTGCCGACGTGATGCGGTACGTGCCACGTTCGTTCGTTCGCGCGCCGAGATAGGGCGCGCCGGGCGCGAGAGAGGAAACGTCGAGATCGATCGTACCTTCGTTCTCGGTGACGAACGCTTCGGCGAGCATACCGGCGGCAACGAAACCATCGTGCGCCGTATCGTAGACGAGCACGTAGCGCGTGCGCGGCGTGATGCGGAACGTGCCATCGGGCCGACCACGCACGCGCGCGAGCGCGAGACCGACGTCCTGCGGGTTGACGATCGCTCGACCCATCGCGTTCGTGACCACACCCGCCGAATTCATCGAATACGTGTCGCCGCGGGCGATGCCGAGATAGCGCATCGGCGTGTCGCCCGAGCGGAGCCTGCCGATACGTTCCGTTTCCTGCGCTTCGGTCGGCGCGGGCTTTGCCGGAGCCTCGGGTCGCTCGCTCGGATCAACGGCTTCGAACGGCCAGCGAAAATAGGCGTTGTGCGCGGGGCCGGTCAGATCGGACCAATCTTCGCGCGCGTAGATGAGTTCGTCGACGGTATCGGCTGCGTAGATGAGATGCGTGACGGCACGTTTTTCGCTGCCATCGAACGTGCGGCGTAAGACGCGACCTAGGAGTTGGATACGCGCGCGAACGCTCGACGACGATGCGACCGAGATGCCGACGTCGGCACCGGGAACGTCGATGCCCTCGGCGAGTGCGCGGACCGAGACGAGCACGTCGGCATCGCCACGGCGGAACCGCTCGACTGCCGCGAGTCGCTCCACCGTCGGTAGTGCTGAATGTTCCAGCGCGACGCGGAGCGTCGCATCGTGCGCGACGAGATCGGCTGCGAGCGCGGTCGCGGCATCGACGCGTTCGTTGAAGATAAGGACCCGTGCGGTGCGAGCGTTTGCGAATGCGTTCGTAACGATGCGACGTGCGACGCGATTGCGTTCGCGTGCGGCGTAGACGATGTCTTTGCGCTTCGCGACCGATGCAACGTAGCGCGCGGATGCGAGGCCGAGTGGATCGCGCCGACGTTGGAGTCCCCACGCGCGTCCCGCATCGCCACCGAGTTTACGCAAGGCCACCTCGTTGCCGTCGACAACGAAACTCTGCGCGACGTAGGCGGCGCGTTCGTCTTTCGCAAGCTCGATGCCATGATGGTGGATCGCGTATTCGGGCAACCAGCCGATCGCGCGGGCGTCGCGTAGCGTAAATGCGTACACGACGGCGCCGAGCGCGCGGCCCAGAATTTGTTCTTCCCAGGCGAGCGCTTCGCCGTCGGCACCAACTTCGTCGCGATACGGCGTGGCGGAAAGGCCGAGTCGGTAAGCCGCGCGCATCGCGAAGATCTTCGAAAAGCTCGGTGCGCCCGCACGATGACATTCATCGACGACGAGCATCACGGGTTCGACGGTGCGGCTTTGGTCGGGAAAGGCTTTTGCCGCACTATTGAGGACGGCGATCGTCACGCGATGCGTTCCGAGCGACGCGCGTTTGCCGCCGCCGAGGATACCGATGTGTGCGGCAGGCACGCTCGTGTAGCGTGTGAAGCTCGCTCGCCATTGCTCCGCGAGGGCGATGGTCGGGACGGCGACGGCGATGCGGAGGTCGGGCTCGCGCGCAGCGATGCGCGCGATCGCGGCGAGGGCGATGAGCGTCTTGCCGCCACCGGTGAAAATTTCGAGCGTACCGCGCCCGATCGAGTCCCACGCCGCGACGGCGTCATTCTGCCAGGGTTCGAGGGTGAAGTCGCGCGTCGTTATGGGAAGCAAGGCGCGAGATGCGCCGCCCGAAAATCGGGTTCCTCGCGTAACGCTCGCCGGTCGTTGACATGGTGCCTCTCGCCCCGTAGAGTTGGCGTATCCTCGCGGGAGCTCGTTCGAACGAGCTGAGAGGGCGATACGATCGCCGACCGCCGAACCTGATCCGGGTCATGCCGGCGTAGGGAGAGACGGCCGCGAGGGAAGTTTGGAGTACCGATGTCTGCGACCGTTGACGCCCGCCGAGCGGGAACCACGCAAAAGATCTATATCGCGGGAAGCGATCCCTCGATCCGCGTTCCCATGCGCGAGATCGGATTGACGAATGGCGAAACGCACGTGGTGTACGACACGAGCGGCCCGTACACGGACGCGAACGTCGTTACCGACGTACGCCATGGTCTCGCTGCCTTGCGCGCACCCTGGATCGCGAAACGCGGCGATACGGTCGAACTCGACCGCGCGTCGTCGATCTATCGCCTGGGGCGCGAAGCGATGCCGGAACTCGATGCGATTCGCTTCACCGAACAGCGCAAACCGCGCCGCGCGAAGCCCGGTGCGAATGTATCGCAGATGCACTACGCGCGTCGCGGCGAGATCACGTCCGAAATGGAATTCGTCGCGATCCGCGAGGGCGTCGCCCCCGAATTCGTGCGTGACGAGATCGCGCGCGGTCGTGCGGTGCTCACGGCAAATATTAACCATCCCGAACTCGAACCGCAGATCATCGGCCGTAAATTTCTGGTGAAGATCAACGCGAACATCGGCAATAGCGCGATCGCCTCGACGATCGAAGAAGAAGTCGAGAAGATGACGTGGGCGACGCGATGGGGCGCGGATACCGTGATGGATCTCTCCACGGGCAAAAACATTCATGAGACGCGCGAGTGGATCTTGCGCAATTCCGCGGTGCCGATCGGAACGGTCCCGATCTATCAGGCGCTCGAAAAAGTCAACGGCAAAGCCGAAGACCTCACGTGGGAGCTCTATCGCGATACGTTGATCGAACAAGCCGAACAAGGCGTCGATTATTTCACGATCCACGCGGGCGTTCTCTTACGTTACGTCCCGTTGACGGCAAAGCGCGTCACGGGCATCGTATCGCGTGGTGGCTCGATCCTCGCGAAGTGGTGCCTCTCGCATCACGAAGAGAATTTCTTGTACACGCATTTCGAAGAGATCTGCGAGATCATGAAAGCCTACGACGTCACGTTCTCACTCGGCGACGGGTTACGCCCCGGGTGTCTCGCCGATGCGAACGACGAAGCACAATTCGGCGAACTCGACACGCTCGGCGAACTGACGAAAATCGCGTGGAAACACGACGTTCAGACGATGATCGAAGGCCCGGGTCACGTGCCGATGCATCTCATCAAAGAAAACATGGATCGCCAGCTCGCCGTGTGCGACGAGGCGCCGTTCTATACGCTCGGGCCGCTTACGACCGATATCGCTCCGGGCTACGATCATATTACGAGCGCGATCGGCGCGGCGATGATCGGGTGGTATGGGTGCGCGATGCTGTGCTACGTGACGCCCAAAGAGCATCTGGGCTTACCGGACAAGCAAGACGTCAAAGACGGCGTGATCGCATATAAAATCGCGGCTCACGCAGCCGACGTTGCGAAGGGACATCCGCACGCCCGCCATTGGGACGACGTGCTCTCGAAAGCGCGCTTCGAATTCCGGTGGGAGGATCAGTTCAATCTCTCGCTCGATCCCGAAACCGCGAAGTCTTTTCACGACGAACTCTTACCCGCCGACGGCGCGAAGGTCGCTCATTTCTGCTCGATGTGTGGCCCGCATTTCTGCTCGATGAAGATCACGCAAGAGGTGCGCGAGTACGCGGAGCGCGGCATGGCGGAGAAGTCGGCAGAGTTCAAGGAGCTCGGCGCCGAGGTGTACGTCCCGGCAGCCGTGTAGGCCGAGCGAAAGCGCATTTTACGAGATGCGTCCATCGGCAGCTCTCTAGGAAATTCGGCTTTGCGGTCTACGTTTTGGATTCGGCGTAGATCGGAGCCGCTCGCGCTTCGGGCCCTCGAGCCATGGCATTTCGAATGTGAGTCGTTTGAGTTCGGGTCGCAACGCTGAAAACGTGACGGGCGTTTTATCCAACGCGCCGGTAGTGCCCGTTGCATCGACGGAAATCTCGACGATCGTGTCATCGGTCTTTGTGAAAACAAAGCTCCACTTCGGGGAATAGGTTGTGGCATCGGTCATACGGGGTTTCCCGGGAACGATGCGCATCCCCGATTCCCCGATCGCGCCAATGATTTGACGGATCGTCATTCGCCCCGTGATACGCGTTCCCGGAATTCTCGCGTCGTGGAGAACGCTTAGCGGCCAACTCGCATATCGAATGATGTCGTCGGGATCGTGACGGATGACGATCGAGCGTATCTCGTTCGGCTTTGGAATCGGGGGGAGGGTGTGCATCGCGACGAGCGCGGTGAAGAGCAACACGTCGTTTCCTCACCGACTCGTGGGCGTTGCAACACGGTATTCTTGGCCATCGTGTGCCGTTCGTGTTCCTTCGCCGAGCGTCCGAGCCGCGTGTGTTTCGGGTCCGAGAATGACGCGGCGTTCTTCGGCGTTATCGAAGAGCGGAAGTTTTTTCTCGAAGAGACGATCTCTCTCGTCCACGCCTTCGTCAGCGTGCGCGGCCTCGTGCGCCAAGGCCAGCGCCGGAGATTGCCGGCCGCCGTCGGCAAATCGATGTGCGACACGCGGATCCCACGAGATCGTGTTGCGTACCGGGCTGAAATAATCGATAGAGCCGCGAGCGCTTTCGTCTTTATCGATATACGTCGGCCGTTTCGCATATTCGAGATGATCGAATGTCGCACGCATGACCGAATCGCCACGTAAATATTTCTCGGCCCGAACGAATTCTCGATCGATCGAGCGCTCGACGAGCAACGAACCGTGTCGCACGTAATCGTCTTGCGGCACGAGGTCGATCCCGCGCATGAGCTGATCGTAGATGTTGCCGTTCGTCGAAATCGGATTCGTTGACATGATGACGCCTCCTGATGCTCACGCGAGATCTTCGCCTTTGCCGAATACGGAATACGTGAGATGGTCGTGAGCCTGTACGGGATCTCGCGACGGCGACTCACGTTGGCAAGAGTGCCACGCGTACGCGAGGACGAGTGGTTGCGGTGGACGTCGTGGCGAAATCTCGAGCGATGACTCCAGATGCGTTGCGCGTGCGGCCCGGCGTTTGGGCCGACCACGCCGAAATCGTGCGTCTCATCGCGACGATGGGCGGCCACGACGAGATCGGCGCGCGCGCCGATGCACTGCACGAATTCGGGAGCTTGCTGCGTGATCCGAACGCGCGCACGATCGTGGCCGAACGCGATCGCCGCGTCGTCGGCGTCGTCGTCGTACAAGCGCGCACGTCGCTTACGTCGAATCGACGTATCGCGTGGCTCGGTGCATTCGCTGTCGATACGGCGCTTCGGCGCGGCGGTATCGGGCGCGCTATGCTCGATGCGATCGACGATGCGGCACGAAGCCTCGGCTGCGCAACCGTCGATCTGCAGTCGTCGGCCTGGCGCGATGGTGCGCTTGCGTTCTATCGCAAAAATGGATTCGACGAAGCGACACTCGCCGCGCGTTTCTCGCGTAAAGTGCCGGCGCCGCACCCGGACGCATCGCTCGAAACGCGATTTCTCGCGTGTGCGGCGCGCGCGGCGTCGGCCGTCAACGCAGCGATCGTCGATCTCGGTGCTGCGCCCGCGACGGGTATGGGCGCCGATGGCGCGCGCACGGAAGCCGCCGATGCGGCGGCCGAATATGCGGCGATCGATATCTTGGGCGAGCTCGGGCTCGCGATCGTGAGCGAAGAAATCGGCCTCGTCGGCGCGGTACCGGAACGCGGGGACGCGTGGATCGCTCTCGATCCGCTCGATGGGAGTCGAAATTTTCGCGCAGGTTTACCGCCGTATGCGATCGCCGTCGGCCTCGTGCGCGATGGCGTCGCGATCGCGGGCTTCGTCTGCGATCTTACGAGCGGACGGCGTTGGTATGCGGGCGATGACGGGTTCGCGTATGCCGATGGGACGCGCATCGCAGCGCGGCGCGGCGAACTCGTCGGCCTCCCGAGCCCGACGCTCGATCTCGGCATGCCCCGCCTGCACGATCTCGCGCACCGCGCGCGCATATCGGGAAGCACCGCAATCGACTGCTGCCGCGTTGCCGATGGATCGCTCGGTGCGTTCGTCGGCATCGATCGTCAGGTCGCGCACACGCACGATATCGCGGGCCCGCTTGCGATCGTGCGCGCTGCCGGAGGCGTCGTTTTCGATCGCGACGGAAAAACGCCGGCACTCATCCCCGATCCGATGGCGACGTATGCGATCGTCGCCGCAGCCGATAGCGAACTCGCGCACGCCTACATTCGAAGCGCGGCGAGCGACGCGAGCGATTCGGAGCGATGATCGAACTGCGCCCGTGGACGGACGACGATCGTACCCTTTTGGAACGCACGGTCGGCGATGCCGCGATCATGGCGCATCTCGGTGGCGCGGAGTCGCCGGAGCAGATTCGCTCGCGACACGCGCTCTTCCGCGACTGGTCGGGTGACGGCGGGATGATGACGATTTGGATTCCGACCGAAACCGAAGCAGTCGGGAATATCGGCTTCTGGGCATCGACGTGGGCCGGTGACGACGTCTTCGAAGCCGGATGGATGATCTTGCCACAATTCGGCCGCCGGGGCATCGCGACGGAAGCGGCGCGCGAGATTGTCGCGCGCGTGCGGCGCCTACGCAAGCGGCGATTTCTCTTCGCCTTTCCTGCCGTCGATAATGTCGCATCCAATCGCGTTTGCGAACGTGCGGGCTTCACGAATCTCGGTGCCTTCGATATCGAATATCCGACCGATCACGTCATGCACGCACACGCGTGGCGCGTCGATCTCATCTGGGGTTAGCCGAGCCGCTTCGATCGGTCCTCGAGCGCGGACTCGAGCGTTTTGTCGCGTCTGCTCGGAAGTTTCCAGACGTTCGCGCGGTGTACGTCTTTGGGTCGCTCGCCCGCGGTGACGTCGGCGTGTGCAGCGATCTCGACGTGCTCGTGATCCCCGAAACGTGGTCGCGGCAGTTCGTTCTGGGCCGATGCGATCTCGAACTCGCGCGATCGACCTTCGCCTATGGCGGGTCGCATCGTCCGCGAACTTCGCGAGGTCGACGCCACGATCGACGATGCGCTCGAACGTGATGCTTCAGCACTCGACTTTTCTATCTCACGTCGCGTTATCCCGATACGATCATCGCATCGGAAGACGCTGCAATCGCCGTCGGTCGCGCCACGCGTGTCGTCGGATAACGAAAAACGACCGCTCGCGTCAACGAGCGGTCGCCCCGTGCTATCGCGTGCGCGATGCGCGCGCGATCCTACATCATCCGGAAGCCGTGATCGGCCTTACCTGCGGCCTCCACGGGTTCGGGCTTCGTCTGATTCGCGCGCATCCACGGCATGAGTCCGCGTAGCTTGCGGCCGACTTCTTCGATCGGATGCGCGGCGTGCGTTTTACGATATTCGACGAAAGCGGGCTTGCCCGCGGCGTGTTCGGCGACCCACTGTTGCGCGAAGGTACCGTCTTGAATCTCCGTGAGGATCTGCTTCATCGCGACCTTGGTCTCCGCCGTGATGATGCGTGGCCCACGCGTATAATCGCCGTATTTTGCGGTATTGCTGATGCTATCGCGCATGCCTTCGATACCGCGTTCGTACATGAGATCGACGATGAGCTTCACTTCGTGCAACACTTCGAAGTACGCCATTTCGGGCGCGTACCCGGCTTCGGTGAGCGTTTCGAATCCGGCTTGCACCATCGCGGAGAGCCCACCGCAGAGAACCGCCTGCTCCCCGAAGAGATCGGTCTCGCACTCTTCTTTAAACGTCGTTTCGAGGATGCCGGCGCGACCGCCGCCGATCGCCGATGCGTAGGCGAGCGCGACCTCGCGCGTGTCACCCGTGGGATCGGCTTGCACGCAGATGAGGCACGGCACGCCGCGGCCCGCTTCGTATTCGCTGCGCACCAGACGTCCCGGACCCTTGGGCGCGCACATGAAGATGTTCACGTTCGGCGGCGGGACGATCGTGCCGAAGTGGATCGCGAAGCCGTGTGCGAATGCGAGATACGTGCCGTCTTTGAGATGCGGCGCGATCGACCGCATGAAGATCGCGGGCTGCTCTTCGTCGGGAGCGAGGATCATCACGATATCGGCACGCGCGACCGCGTGCTCGATGCTATCGTAGGGAATGCCGTCTTCGGCCGCGGCGCCGCGCGAGGGCGAACCGTCGCGAAGAGCCGCGATTACGTGGTGGCCGCTATCGCGCAGATTGCGCGCGTGCGCGCGCCCCTGACTCCCGTAGCCGATGATGGCGATGGTCTTGCCCTCGAGTTTCGACGGATTCGCGTCGCGGTCGTAAAGTGCGTTCATCGGCACATTTCCTTTTCGTCGTTGAGCAGACGGGTGAGTTGTGCGTCGAGGCGGCGTAGAGCATCCGGCGGCCCGACGAAGTCGATGGTGGCGTGGTAATATGCGTCGCTCGGCTTCACGGAGAGCGACGTATACGCGCACCCGAGCCGATTGGTGAGGCCGACGATGCGTTCCAAGAGGCGCCAGTCGTGCATCACGAGTGAAAGCTGCATCGATTACGCAATCGCCGCTTCGGGCTCGGGTGCCGTACCGGTCATCGCATCGTGCACCGTGGCACCCGGCGGAATGAGCGGCCACACGTTCTCCGCGGCATAGCACGCACAGTGCAACATCGCGGGGCCCGGCGTCGCGAGAAACGTCGCGAGTGCGGCTGGGAGATCGGTCTCGTTCGAAACCGATTGCGCGGGAATCCGGTAGCCTGCCGCGATTGCCGCGAAATCGGGATTGTCGGAGAGATCGGTGTGTGAGTATCGCTTATCGTAGAAGAGCTCTTGCCACTGACGGACCATGCCGAGACGCTGATTGTCGATGAGGAGAATTTTCACGCCGATATTGTAGCGACGCAGTGTGGCCATCTCGGGAAGCGACATTTGGAAGCCGCCGTCGCCGCAGATCGCGACGACCGTGCGATCGGCGTTGGCCATCTGCGCGCCGATGGCGGCGGGTAGGCCGAAGCCCATCGAGCCGAGGCCCGCGGACGTAACGAAGTTGCGTGGATGAATCGCGCGTTGACGTTGCGCGGCCCACATCTGATGTTGGCCGACATCGGTTGCGACGATGACGTCGAGTGGGGCGACCGCGAAGAACGCATCGAGGACGCTCGTCGCCGACATGGCGCCCGCAGGCGCGCGATCGGCCGGAAGCGGTCCACCGAGCGCACGTGCTTCCGCGGCCCAATTCGTGAATCGCGGCGGCTGCGATTGCGCCGCACGTCGCACGAGCGAGCCGAGCGTCGCGCGCAGATCGCCGCGTAACGCGATCTCGACCGAGACGATTTTATTGAATTCCGACGCATCGATATCGGCGTGAACGATCTTCGCATTGCGCGCGAATTTTTCGGGATTCCCCGTCACGCGATCGTCGAACCGCATACCGAGTGCGAAAACGACATCGGCATTATTGACCGAAATATTCGCCGCTTTCCAGCCGTGCATGCCGAGCATGCCAAGAAAATTCGGGTCGCCTGGCGTCGCACAGCCAAGGCCATTGATCGTGGCGCAGTACGGCAGATCGAACATCGCGACGAATTCGCGGAAGATGTGAACGGCGTTGGCACTGCGTGCTCCGCCGCCGATGATGGCGACGGGACGCTCGGCATTGCGCAACAGGTCGATTGCGGCGTCGATCGCGGCGTCGTGGGGCCGTTCGCTAGCGATCGGGACGGGATGCGGTGCGAAGTGATCCATCTTCGCACATTTCGCTTTAAGGATATCGTTCGGAATGTCGACGAGCACGGGACCGGGCCGCGGACCGCGCGCCACACGAAATGCGGCACGCAGAATTCGCTCGAGATCTTCGATGCGTCGCACGCAAACGGCACGCTTGGTGACGGGGCCCATGATCGAGGTGACGTCGGCTTCTTGGAAGCCGTCGGTGCCCATCAATTCCGATCGAACTTGCCCGGTGATCGCGACGATCGGGATCGAATCCATTTGCGCATCGAGGATGCCCGTCACGAGATTTGTTGCGCCAGGCCCCGAGGTCGCGATACAGACGCCGACGCGTCCGCTCGACCGTGCGTATCCGCCCGCGGCAAAAGCGGCCGCCGCTTCGTGACGCGTGAGGATGTGTTCGATCGGATGAGAGAACATCGCGTCGTAGAGTGGCATGATGGCGCCACCGGGATAGCCGAAGACGACTTCGACGCCTTCGTCTGCCAGGATATCGAGGACCAGTTGGGCGCCGGTAGATTCGGCGGACTGTGACACGCTAGTGGCTCCCTAATCGTCGCGATGACGTATATACAAAAAGCCCCCGCCGGTTCGGCGGGGGCTTCGCTGCGACTCGTGTCGTTTACGCGAAACTCTTACGCCGAACCGTGTGGTTCGCGAATAAGGAGGCGAGCGACAAGTACGAGCGGCGACATGTCGTATTGTTGTACCGTGCCCTCCGCATCGAAGTCAACCGACGGTCGCAAGAATCCGCCGTTTCGTTCGCATCGCGAAAAGCACGCTGTCGACCTTGACGCCGCGCGCAAACGCATGGTACGGTGCTCGAGCATGAACGGCATGATTATGGTATATAGTCTCCGCCTTAGCGGTACGTCCCAAGCGTAATCGCTAGCGCCGTTTGCTCCATTAACGATGAGGGGCCGTCGCAATAGCGGCGGCCCTTTTTCATCGAATTTTGCTCCAGATCCCACGGGTGATAACACGATGGCGTCGATGCCGGTTCACAAATACCGACCGTTCGGTCAGATCGAGCTTCCCGATCGGCGCTGGCCATCGCGAACGATCGATCGCGCGCCGCTTTGGTGTAGCGTCGATCTACGCGACGGGAATCAAGCACTCATCGAACCGATGGGCCCGCAGCGCAAGCGCCGCATGTTCGATCTCTTGGTTCGCCTAGGGTTCAAAGAGATCGAGGTCGGCTTTCCGGCGGCATCGCAGCCCGATTTCGACTTCGTGCGCGAGCTCATCGACACGAACGCGATTCCCGCGGATGTGACGATTCAAGTCCTCACGCAAGCGCGGCCCGATCTCATCGACCGTACCTTCGATGCGATTGCGGGCGCGCCACGCGCGATCGTTCATGTCTATAATTCCACATCGACGTTGCAACGGCGCGTCGTTTTCGGGCTCGATCGGCCGGGCATCGTCAGAATTGCAACCGACGCGATCGCGCGTATCAAGACAAACGCACTCAAGATTCCGCAGACCCACGTCTTGCTCGAATATTCACCCGAAAGCTTCACGGGCACCGAGCTCGATTTCGCACGCGAGATCTGCGAAGCCGTGATGGACGTCTGGGGCCCGACACCGCAGCGCAAGATCATCCTCAATTTGCCCGCCACGGTCGAGATGGCGACGCCGAACATTTACGCAGATCAAATCGAATGGTTCGGTCGCAACATAACGCGCCGCGATGCGATCGTGCTCTCGGTGCACCCACACAACGATCGCGGCACGGCGACGGCTGCGGCGGAACTCGCACTGATGGCGGGTGCGGATCGCGTCGAGGGCACGCTCTTCGGCAACGGCGAGCGCACGGGGAACGTCGACGTCGTAACGCTCGGCCTCAACATGTTCTCGCAGGGTATCGATCCCGAGCTCGATCTCTCCAACATTCCCGAGATCGTGCAGACGGTCGAATATTGCAACCGGCTGCCCGTCCCCGCGCGCCATCCTTACGGCGGCGAACTCGTCTTCACCGCATTCTCAGGCTCCCATCAAGACGCGATTAAAAAAGGCTTCGCGGCGCGCGAAGCGGGTCACGATGTCGTGTGGGAAATTCCATATCTGCCGATCGACCCGCAAGACGTCGGCCGCACGTATGAAGCGGTCATTCGCATCAATAGCCAATCAGGCAAGGGCGGCGTCGCGTACGTCATGCTCCACGATTATGGGTACGATATGCCGCGCGGAATTCAAGTGGAGTTCGGTCGCGCGGTACAAGGAATGTCGGAAGAGACGGGCACGGAAGTCTCGCCGGCAGACATTCTCGCTGCGTTCGAAAGCGAATATCTTGGGACGCAATTGCCTCTGCGACTCGTGGAATATCACGTTGCCGACGACGGTTTCGGCCGCGCTACGATCGAAGCAACGATCGCCGACGCCGGTGGCGTGCGCACGCTGTGGGGCACGGGGAACGGCCCGATCGACGCATTCGTCGGCGCGCTCGCGCAAGATCTCGGCGTCGCGATCGCGGTCGGTGATTATCACGAACATGCCGTTGGTTCCGGTGCCAATGCCGCCGCCGTTTCGTACGTCGACGTCGTGACGGCCGGCGTCTCGCACTTCGGTGTGGGTCGCGATCCGAGTATCGTGACGGCCAGCTTACGAGCGATCGTTGGCTCCGTAAACCGCGCGATTCGCATCGACCATCTGCGCTGCGCCGGATTGCGCGGCGGCTCCTCACTCGAAGAACCGAAGGGAACGCATGCCCCAGTCGCTGTTTGAAAAAGTCTGGAATGCCCACGTCGTCGAGGAACTGCCGGGCGAAAACGCGCTCGTCTTCGTCGACCGCGTCGTCGCGCACGAAATCACGACACCGCAGGGCGCGCTCGAAATCGAGCGCGAGTACGGCGATGTGCTCTATAATCCGGATCGCATCATCGCGATTAACGATCATGTCTCACCCGCAAAAGACATGGAGACGGCGATTCAAGCGAAGGTCTTACGCGATTGGGCGAAGCGCCACAAGATCGCGCTTTTCGATATCGGTCAGAACGGCATCTGTCATGTCGTAACGCCCGAACGCGGATACGTCGAACCCGGAATGACGCTCGCCTGCGGCGATAGTCACACCTGCACGCTCGGCGCGTTCGGCGCATTTGCGCTCGGCGTCGGCTCGACCGCACAGGGCGGCGCGATGCTCGCGCAGACGCTGGTCTTGCAGCGGCCCAAGGTCATGCGCGTCACCGTTCGCGGTCGGCTCCAAGGCGGAGCGACGGCGAAGGATCTCGCGCTCCACGTGATCGCGACGCTCGGCTTCAAAGGCGGGACGGGCTACGTGCTCGAGTACGCGGGGCCCGCGATCGACGCGCTCTCGATGGACGAGCGCATGACGCTGTGCAACATGGCGATCGAAGCCGGCGCGACGACGGGTATGTGTCCTCCTGATGAAACGACGTTTTCGTATCTGCGCGGTCGTGAGAACCAGCCGACGGGCGACGCGTTCGAAGCAAAGGTCGCGTACTGGCGTTCGCTTCGCGCCGATGCGGGCGCGACGTACGATCGCGAGATCGTCCTCGACATCGATGCACTCCGACCGATGGTCACGTGGGGCACGAACCCGGGCGAAGCGATTCCGCTCGGCTCGCGGATTCCAGCCGACGCCGAAGCTTCATCTCTGAAATACATGGGCGTGGAGGCGGGCGGCGATCTTCGCACGCTCGATCTCGATCAGGCGTTCATCGGGTCCTGTACCAATTCGCGGCTTTCGGATCTGCGCGCCGCGGCGGAGGTCTTGCGCGGCCGCACGGTCACGATTCCGACGATCGTCACGCCGGGCTCGCAGGCCGTCAAACGCGCGGCCGAACGCGAGGGATTGCACGATATCTTCCAAGATGCCGGATGTCTCTGGACGCACTCATCGTGCGGGCCATGTTTGGGCATGTCGATGGGCGTGCTCGCTCCGGGTGCGCGTTGCATCTCCTCGACCAATCGCAACTTTCCGGGCCGCATGGGAACGGGGGGGCGCGTCCATCTCGCATCGCCCGCTGTCGTCGCCGCGAGCGCAGTGCTCGGGCGCATCGCGAGTCCGAGCGAACTCGGAGCCGTCGATGCGCCGTCGATGGCAACCGAGGTGCGTGCGTGATCGTCGCAGGCACCATCCTCCCGCTCGATCGCGCGAACGTGGATACAGATCAGATTATCCCCGCGCACAATCTCACCGGCATCGAAAAAACGGGCCTCGGCAAGCATCTCTTCACGGGAATGACGGGCGGCGCGGAACTCCTCGCGCGACACAGCGAAGCGGCGATTCTGGTCGCGCGGGAAAATTTTGGTTGCGGGAGCTCGCGCGAACATGCGGCGTGGTCGCTCGCCGATCGTGGGTTTCGCGCCGTGATCGCGCCGAGCTTCGCGCGTATCTTTTACGAGAACGCGTACAATAACGGCATCGCACCGATCATCGTCGACGCTTCGGAAATCGACGCGCTCCTGGAATCGATCTTCGCGAGCATCGATCTCGAACGTGAAGTACTCACGCGCGACGATGGCGGCGAAGTGAAATTTACGCTCGATCCGCTACGCAAGCAATTCTTGCTCTCGGGCGGGTATATGGCGTTTCTCGCAAGCAAAATCGCCACGGTGCGTGAGTGGGAAGCGGCGCGCGGGGCATAAGGTCGGCATGGCTCGCATAATCGATTCCGCGCCGCTCGATGCCGGCGCCGCGTTTCCACCTCTCACGTTGCAGGGAGTCGACGGCGCGATCGTCCTTCCGAAGCCGGGGCGGTGGATGGTCGTCGTGATCTATCGAGGCGAGTGGTGACCGAACTGTCATCGGCAGTTGGCCGATTTTCAAGCTTCGAAAGCCGCATTTGATGCAGCGGAGATCGACGTCGTCGCGGCATCGGTCGATCCCCTGGCAGACGCTCGAAAGATGATCGATGCCGAGAGGTTGACGTTTGCGGTCGCCTACGGACTCGTCGCAACGGACGTCTCGCGCGCGCTCGGCGGCTTTTACCAACCTGACCCCGAGGGCGCATATCTCCAACCGGTCGGCATCGTAATCGACCCAAGTGGCACCGTCGCCGTTTCGATGTATAGTTCGGCTTCGATCGGACGCCTCTTTGCCAAAGACGTCATCGCCTTCGTACGGGATAAGCACGCGTAAAATGTCGGGTGCGTCACCCACGAAGTAAGCTCGATTGAAGCGACCGTGTCGTCCGGTACGTTCCCGGCGACGAGCCGCATCGGATCCGGCTTTCACGGAGTCGTTGCGGCGATGTCGTATTTTCAAGTGATGGGACTTCCCGTCGCATTTGCCGAGATCGAAGCCGCTGCCGAACGTATCGCCGCCTACGTCGTCCGAACGCCGACGGTCCTGGCCGCGACGATCGGCGAACGTATCGGCACGGAGCTTTTCCTCAAGCTCGAGACGCGGCAGCGAACCGGGGCGTTCAAAGACCGCGGCGCGGCGAATCGGCTCCTCCAACTCGGGCCCAACGAACGAGCGCGCGGCGTCATCGCGATGTCGGCCGGAAACCATGCCCAGGCCGTCGCGTATCAGGCCGAGCGGCTGGGCATCGCGGCGACAATCGTGATGCCGGAAAGTACGCCGTTTACGAAAATCCGCCGAACCCAAGGCTTCGGCGCGCGCGTCGTGCTGGCGGGCGATGTGCTCGCGGATGCCGCGGAGCGTGCGCAGGCGATCGCGGCGGAGGAAGGCCTCACGATCGTGCATCCCTATGACGATGCGCGCATCGTCGCAGGTCAGGGAACGGCGGGTCTCGAGCTCTTTGCCGACGTGGACGACCTCGACGTGCTCGTCGTGCCGATCGGTGGTGGCGGACTCATCGCCGGTTGCGCGATCGCCGCCAAAGCGGCGCGCCCGCAGGTCGAGATCGTCGGCGTGCAGACCGCGGCATATCCATCGTTCCATCAGATCCGCAATGGCTTGCCGCAGGTCTGCGGCGGGCAGACCGTCGCCGAGGGTATCGCGGTGAAAGCGATCGGCGATATTCCGCTCGCGATCGCACGCGCGCTCGTCGACGATGTGGTCGTCGTTTCGGAGCGCTCGATCGAGCGCGCGATCCACCATTTCCTCGAAGACGAGAAACTCGTCGCGGAGGGTGCTGCGGCGGCGGGGCTCGCGGCGATACTCGACGATCCCGAGCGCTTCGCGGGCAAACGCGTGGGGCTCATCGTCTGCGGCGGCAACATCGACACGGGTCTCCTCGCCAACGTTATCGCGCGCGTTCGTTTGAGCGAAGGGCGAGTCGTGCGCATGCGCGTCGAGATCGTCGATCGACCGGGCGTGCTCGCGCACGTCGCGCGACTCATCGGCGAATGTGGTGCCAATATCCTCGACGTCATGCACCAACGTCTCTTCAGCGATGTCACCTCGAAGAACGCCGAACTCGATATCACGGTCGAGACGCGCTCGCCCGAGGACGTCGATCGCATCCTGCACCGCCTACACGAGGCGAACTACTTTCCGCACCTGCTCACGACCACGGCGGCCGCCGTGAAGCACGAGTCCTACGTGCGGTAGTGCACCGCTACCGGTGGCTGCAGGCGATCGCGAACGTGACCCAGCCGGCGACGAGCGCGATCCCACCCAGCGGCGTGATCGCGCCGAGTTTGCGGATGCCACTGAGCGCGAGGGCATAGAGGCTTCCGCTAAAAACGACGATGCCGGCAAGCAGCAGCGCGGCTGAGACGCGAGCCAGCGACGCCGAAGCCGCGTGCGCGTCGATCGCGATACCGACTGCGAGGATGCCGAGCGCATGGACGAAGTGATAGAAGACGGCGCGTTCGTAGATCCCGCTCGCGTAGGCGTCGAGTCGATCGCGCAGCGCGTGCGCACCGAACGCACCGATCAGCACGGCGAGTGCGAGAAGTACGGAACCGATCGTAGTCCATGGCATCACGTACCGAGTAGCGTGAGATCGTGTGCGAAGTCCTTCGCGGTCGTATCGGGCGGATACACGAGAATTACGTGTTGCGTCTCGTCGACGGCGAAGACCGTCGTACCGTGCGAGATCTCGTGCGTGCGTGCGTCGACGCGCACGCCAAAGGCATCGCGAACGCGTGCGAGCGTCGCTGCGTCTCCGGTGAGCCCGACGATGTGGGGATCGAACGTTCGCGTATAGCGCGCGACGACGGCGGGCGTGTCGCGCGCGGGATCGACGGTGATAAAGACGATGCGCGTTCGCTCGCGTGCTCGGTGCGAGAGCATGCGATACGCGCGTCCGAGCGATGCGAGCGCGAGCGGACACATGTCGGGACAATGCGTATAGCCAAAAAAGATCATCGTCGTCGGCGTCTTGCCGTCGATGACGTGCGTCGGTCGACTGCGACCGTCGAGAAGCATCGCGTCGACGACGGTTTTCGGGGGAACGAGCGGTGTGCCGAGCATCGCCGACGTGTCGATGAATCGTGACGATCGTGACGTCGCCCCGTTGCTATGACGCACGCTCACGATCGCGAGAGCGCCCGCGAAGACGACGAAGAAGATCGCGCCCGCGATGGCGAGGATTCGCCGACTCATCGGATACACACGCGGCTTCATGCCGTCGCGACGCGCGCGCGCGGAACGGCGCGCAACGCGAGCACTGCGAACGCCGCCCCGAGGCAAAGGAGGCCCGAGATTTCGAAGGCGGGCGTGTAGCTCGCGAACGCCGTGCGAATCGATCCCGCGCCGAACGCGATCGCACCCGCGCCGAGCTGGTGCGCCGCGCCGATCCAACCGTAGACGATCGGCCCTTCTTCGGTGCCGAAGGCTTGCGTCGCGAGTCGCACGGTCGGTGGAACGGTCGCGATCCAGTCGAGGCCGTAGAAGATCGCGAAGATCCAAAGGCCGCCGAACGATGCGTCGAGCGCGAACGGCAATGCGAGAAGCGAGAGACCGCGCAATCCATAATACACGAAGAGCAGGATACGGTTATCGAGACGATCGGAGAACCACCCCGATGCCGTCGTTCCAATGAGATCGAAGATGCCCATTGCGGCGAGCATCGAGGCTGCGGGAATCTCAGCGATGCCGTGATCGCCGCAGGCCGCGATAAAATGCGTGCCGATCAAACCGTTCGTACTCGCGCCGCAGATGAAGAACGTCCCTGCGAGAATCCAAAACGACGGCGACGAGGAAGCGCGTCGCAACGATCCTAGTGCGATCGCGAGCGGATTGCCGCCGCGAACGGGGACGACGCTCGCTTCCGTCGCGCCGAGCGCCAGGAGGCCCACGTCGCTCGGACGGTCGCGGATGAATGCGACGACGGGCACGATCGTCGCGAGCGCGGCCGAGGCGACGATCCACGTCGCACTGCGCCAACCAAAGTGTTCGGCCGCGAGTGCGAGCACGGGCAAAAAGATGAGTTGTCCCGTCGCCGTCGCGGCCATGAGCGCGCCCGTGACGACGCCGCGTTGCGCGACGAACCAGCGATTGGCGATCGTCGCTGCCAGCACCATCGCGAGCATTCCGAGTCCCGTCCCCGCGCCGATACCGTACGTGATGATGAGTTGCCACGGTTCGCGTGCGAAGCCCGCGGTTGCAACCGAAGCGGAGACGAGCAACAAGCCGAGCACCATCGTGCGCCGGACGCCGAACGTCTGCATCAAAGCCGCGGCGAAGGGCCCGATGAGTCCGAAGAGCGCGATGTTGATCGCGGCGGCGGAGGAAACGGTCTGCGCGCTCCAGCCCATCTGGAGCTCGATCGGTAGCATGAGCACCCCCGGCGTCGAGCGCACGCCGGCGGCGATGATGAGCACGAGGAACGTCGTCGCCGCGACGAGCCACGCGTAATGGAAGCGTCCGATACGCAGGGGCGGTTGCGGCGGCATCGGTCGACGCTATCAGATCGGTTGGTCGCGCGTCAACGTTAAGGTGCGGGCTGTGCGCTCGTTGCCGGCAGATCGATCGTTCGGATGGTGATTCGGAACGCGCGATCGTGCGGTGCCGCAGCTTGTCGGAGCACGAGTTTGGTCGGCGCGAAGTTGGCCGGCACCGAGAAGCCCGATGCGGTGCGCGCGGCCGCGCCTTGTTCGAGACTCCAGCCGTCGTCGAGCGGACGTCCGGTGACCGTGATGCCGTCCGCGTCGGAGAGCGTGGCATCGAAGAACCCATGGTTCTCGTGATGCGTCCCGTTGCTGACGATCGCGTGAAAGACGAGAGCTCGCTCGCCTGTTGCATTGGGATGCACCTTGTCCGCGGGCGTGGCGTCTTTGAGCGACATCGCGCGCAGACGTAGTGTCCCGTTGAAAAGCGTTTGTGCGAGCGTGCCGCTCACGCCGGCGGCCGCATTGGCTCCGCCGGGAACGGGCGTGGGTTTAGGGGCGGCGAGTGCGGATCCGGCTTCGCCGCCGAGGAGCAGTGCGAGGAGCATTGCGGATACCTTCGCGGTCGTTCGTACGGTCATGATCGGTCCTTTACTTTAGTAATAGACGATGTCGAGCGTGGGTGCAGCGTATTCGGTCACGCATAACTTGTTCGCGAACGCGCTGAGGTGCCGTAGTTGGGTTCGCCGTGCGAGCACGCGGGATTCTGCCACCAAAACTCAGTCGACGTGGTTCCTTCGGAGGTTCGCACGACGAACGGCGATCGGCCACAGACGACTCGTACGAATACCTAGCACGATTGCGTTCGGCGCTGGTTCGTATGGAGAGCCGCGCGTACGATTTGTATCGTGTCAACCGTGCTCGTCGCCGCCATGCGACGCTCGAAGGGGATCTCCACATGAAGCGAAGTCTTTTTGCGACCGCGCTCGCAACGTTCGCAGTTCTTTCGACGATGCCGATCGTCGCGCAAGCGAAGGGCGAGTTGTGCGCGCTCCCGAGCGCCGCGAATCTGCGCGCGTGGGTCGGGCGCGACGTGCACGTTGCCCCCGAGTACCTCGGGAAACCGCAGTCGGGTCAGTGTCAGTGGACGGAAGGCGGAGCGAACGGCGCGTCCGTGCTCGTGCAAGTCGCGCCCGCGCGCTATTACGAGCCGCATCGTGCTGCTCGTGATTTCGCCAAATTGCACGGCATTGGCGAACGAGCGTACTATCAGAACGATCTCGGCTTCGTCGCGGGCGCACTCAAGGGTCGTTCCACGATTGTCGTTTCGCTCTTAGGTGGAACGGCGAATAAAGCGCGAGCGATCGATGCGCTGCGCTTTTTCGTCGAACGACTGTAGCGCAAGCCCGATGAAACGCACGAAACACATCGAAAAGATCATCGTCGCGACCGTCGCGCGGAATCGCGATCATCGACGTGACGACATCGATCACGTCTATACGAACGGGCAAATACCGCCGCGCCGAAGCGGAGCCGTTTCTTCGATACACTTTCGGGGGCGAGCGGGATATTTTCCGGAGTGGCGAGATCGGCCGTCTCCTCTGTCTTGCCGACGGCGTTGGGAAGATCGTCTCCCATCGCAAACGGCATGGGCCTCGCCGGTAGCCGACGGTTCGACACGCTGCTCCAGACCTATCTGTTACCGCGCGTCTCGCCGACCGGCACGGTGTTGCCCTCCGATTTCCTCAACGCGCAAAATGAATTCAAGAACAGTTTTCCAAACACACGCACGCACGTACGCGCGTAGGGCAGCAACCCGCGCCCGAACGACTCGTATCGCACGCACGCAAAAACACTACGGTGCTATACCATTTGTGCAAACGGCTGGGTCCGTATCGAGGAGCCCGGCGGCGCGACGACGCTGATCGTCAAACTGGATCTGGGAAAAACGTACCTTATGGATCCCGTCAGCCGATCGGTCCGTATCGGTGCTTACGGCCGTCCCGAAGCCGCGTCAGCTTCGACCGCTGCGGCTTCGGATGGCACGGCGGCCGTCGTTGAGCGCGTCGAATCGCTCGGCGAAGCCGACGTCGATGGTGTCATCTCGGCCGGGTTCAAGACGCCTGCGAGCGTTCACGTAGGGGGGCGGCGAACGTCTCGCCCGCGGTACGTGCGATGACCGAAGGCGGTTGCGAACCGACGAGTCACCTTGCCCACAACGGTGCGAAAGTTCCGATCAATCGGGGCACACGGCACCGATCGCTACACGCTCATCATCGAGCGCGGCATCGGCCTTCGATGTCCCGCCCGAGTATCGGCAAGTCGCACGTGTCGCCATCGCGTTCGTCGCGTTCGGATCGCCCAGCGCCGCATCGGCCTCACTCGCGCTCGCACACGCGCGTTTGGATTTCACCGACCGGGCGCGCGGCGTCGGAGACGTCGGAACGGCCGACGCATCGGATCGTGCGATCATCGTATCGGGGAAGACGATAGCGCCGCACCGAGCGGTGCGAGTGCTTCGGCAATCGCCACATCGAGATCCAGGGCGGCGCCTGCAGCGAGTTCGGCGCTCAGGCGCGGCTCGCCGATGATCTCCCGCGATTCGTCGATCGTACGGTCGTAAAGCATCTGTTCCATCGGCTCGCGTCGGAGATCGAAATCGCGATAGAGGGCATCTGCAGCACCGGCGAGCCGTGCGGCGCGCGTGCCGTCGCCCGCGCGGACGGCGACCGTTGCGAGATGTTGCAGCGCGCACATGGCGTTGAGCGTCTTGCCGAGGTCGCGCACGAGCGTCAGCGCTTCGCGCGAGGCGCGTTCGGCGAATGCGGTCTCGTCGAGCGTCAGCGCGTATGCCGCCACGTTGATCAATGCGGATGAAAGCGTCGATCGATCTTGGCCGCGGCGCGCCATCTCCGCGACCTCGATGCCGATCTCGTACGCACGCTGGACATTTCCGGCTTCGAAATATGCGGCCGCAAGATGTGCGCTCGGCACGATCGCGTCGGCATCGCCCGACGCGCGATAGCAGCGGATCGCTTCTTCGAGAACGTCGAGGCGATGCTGCGAGTTGTTCGCGGGAATCGCGAGTGCCGATGCGTTGAGGGCGCCCGCGAGTCGGAAGACGTCGCCGGACGCGCGCGCTTCGGAGACGGCTTCGTCGCTTGCAATGCGGACGTCGTCGAATCGCCCGTAACGATACGCGCAGAGTGCTTCCTGTGTGAGCGACCACGCGAGTTCGGCCCTCGCTCCGACGCGGCGATAGGCTGCCGTGGCCGCGCTCGCGGCATCGAGCGCGCGCTTCATGCTCCCGATGTTGAAACAAAAAAAGCTCAACGCCATCTGCAGTCTGCCGATCGCGCGCGAATCGCCTGGCGATACGACGGCGAGCGCGCGCTCGACCCACGTGACGCCTTCACGCTCGAGCGCTAGCTGTCGGTAGATCCAGCCCATGGCGCCCGCGAGCTCGACCCCGAGTTGCGGCGCGTTGCCTTCGCCGAACGCCCACGCGAGTGCGGCGCGAAACTGCTCGAGGTCGTCGCGAACCGATGCGACGAAATCGACGTTCCTGATGCGACCATAGCGAGCATCCGCCGCCATCGCGACGGCGAGATAGTGGCGCGCGAAGCGTGCGGCGTGGGTGTCTTCGTCGCCATCCTCGCGCAAACGGTCGCGCGCGTAAGCGCGCATCGTCTCGAGCAGTCGGTAGCGCAGGCGACCCTCGCGATCCTCGACGACCGTCACGAGCGATTTCGCGATCAGTGCCGCGAGCGCGTCGCGCACGACGGTCGGATCGTCGGCACAAATGGCGGCCGCCGCTTCGGGTGTGAACGCTTCGGCGAAGAGTCCGAGACGGGCGAAGATGCGGCGCTGCGTCGCATCGAGCGATGCAAAGCTGCCGTCGATCATGCCGCGCAACGTAAGTTGACGCTCGGGCGCGGTCCGCCGCCCCGAAGAGAGTAGCGCGAAGCGCTCGTCGAGTCCCGTGATGATGTGCGCGAGCGTGAGATCGCGAGCGCGACCGGCGGCGAGTTCGAGTGCCAGCGGAACGCCGTCGAGACGTCGCGCGATCGTTGCGACGCCTGCGCGTTCATCGTCCGTGAGCGTCGAAAAACGCGTGAAATCGGCATCGATGAGTCGGCTGACGAGCAGATCGATGGCGGGGCCGCCCGCATCGGACGCCGGCAACGGCTCGACGCGGAAGATACATTCGCCCTCCGCGCGAAGCGCCTCGCGCGTCGTCACGAGCACGGTGAGGGACGCTACCCGTTGCAGCAGCGTCTCGGTAAGTCGCGCGCATTCGTCGAGCACGTTCTCGCAGTTGTCGAGCACGAGCAGCGCGCGTTTCTCCGCGAAGGCGCGCGCGATCGTCTCTACGAGCGATTCGTCGGCGCGTTCCCGCACGCCGAGCAATCGCGCGACGGACGTCGTGACGAGCCCCGCACTGACCAGGGGCGCGAGGTCGGCGAACCACACGCCGTCGGGGTATGCCCCCGCGTCGATGCGTTCGCGCGCGATTTCCAGCGCGAGCCGCGTTTTACCGACGCCCCCGGAGCCCAAGAGCGTCACGAGACGCCGCTCGTCGAGCAAGCGCGTGACGCCGGCGATATCGCGTTCGCGTCCGTGGAACGAGGTGAGGGCTCCTGGGATGTTGTGCGGGATGCTCGCGGACGTATTCGTGGCGTGGACCATCGCGGATGTCGGAGCGCGCGGCGAACGGAGCCGACCGACGGCCGCGGCGAGTTCGAGGCGCTCGCGATCCGCAGGGCCGAGTTCGAGGGCTTCTGCAATGAGGGAAAGCGTTTGGTGTTGTGGGCCGCGACGCGCGCTTCGTTCGAGCGTACTGATCGCTCCTGGGCTCAGGCGCGCGCGTTCGGCGAGCGCCTCTTGCGATAACCCGGCGGCGCGCCGAAAGTCGCGCAGAAGTTCACCGAAGACGTCGCTCACGTCAAGGCAGGTGGACCGGGCGTGCGAGAACGCGACGGGTCATGTCGGAAACGTATCACGTCGGATTCGCCTTCGCAACGGCGAGCCGGCCGGGGCAGACCGGCGTCGAGACGTTCCGCGCTCGTTACGTCGAAGGGCTTCACGATGCTCCGCGTCATGACGTTCAACGCAAACGGAATCCGGTCGGCGGCGCGCAAGGGCTTTTTTTCGTGGCTCCGCGACGTTTCGCCCGACGTGCTTTGCATTCAAGAAACCAAGGCGCAGGAACATCAAGTCCCATCCGAAGCGCTCGATCTCGACACGTACGCATACGCCTTCGTCGATGCGCAAAAGAAAGGCTACAGCGGCGTCGCGATCTATGCGAAACGGCCGCCCGATGCGATCGTGCGCGGGCTCGGGATGCCCGATCTCGATGCTGAAGGACGGTACCTTCGTTTCGATTGGGACGACCTGAGCATCGCGTCGCTCTACGTGCCTTCGGGCACGAGTGGACCCGCACGCCAAGATGTCAAGAACGGCTTTCTCGAACGTTTCCTCGTCTCGCTCGCCGCGATGCGTTCGGACGGTCGGCGACACGTGCTCTGCGGCGATTTCAACGTCGCGCATCGCGCGATCGATACGTACGATCCGGTCAAAAACGCGCGCGTGACGGGACATCTTCCGCACGAACGCGCGTGGCTCGATACGGTAACCGAAGAACTCGGCTGGATCGATGCGTTTCGTGAAGTCGATCCCGCGCCCAAGCGCTATACGTGGTGGTCGAATTGGCCCGGAGCATTTGAAAACAACCTCGGATGGCGGATCGATTTCCAACTCGTCTCGCCGAACCTCGCGGGGCTCGCGCGTGAAGCATCGATCTACACGGCACGACGTTTCTCCGATCACGCACCGCTGACGATCGCATACGATCTCGCGGATATCGCGAACGCGGCTATGTCCCCGAGCCGCTCCCAAAACGAAGGACGTATTTGACGACCACGCGTTGGATCGTGGAGTTCGCCGCCGGCGTGCCGTAATTGATGAAGAGTTCGCCCGCATTGGTAAAGCGCTGATGATAGCTCGCTGAGACGTTGATTCCCGGGCTGCCGAAGCCGCCGCGACCGTTGATGGATCGTAGGGAAAGCGAGAGATTGGATTCGTTGCCGAACGCTTCGCCGAGCGAGAAGCGTCGCAACGTCTGACCGTCGTATGCGGAGCGTGTCATCATCGTTGTCGGAAATGCCTCGAGCGTTCCGTCGATCTCGGCACTCGCGGTGAATTTCGACCCGACGGGGCGCGACGTCGAGAGCGAATATTGCCTGACATACGTCGAGCGCGGCGAACCGTTTCCATCGAATGTTTCGAAGGGGCCCCACGAGAGCGACGCGTCGTAGGGAGTCGGCGTGCCGTCTTTATAGCCGAGGCTCACGCTATCGGAATTAAACGGGACCGTGACGCCGTTACGATAGCCGCCGTCGTATCCCACGAGCGACGTGCCTCCGTCGTAGAGGCGCAGCGCGCTCGTCGACGGTCCGAAGTTGAGATGGATGAGATTTTTGAACGTCACGTCGGCGTTCATGAAAAAATCGGACTGATGCGTGGCGCCCGAACGATCGAGAAGCCGATCGCCGAAAAAGAAGAGACCCGCTTTTTTTATCACACTCGCCCCTCCGGGAATCGTTGAAAAACCGACGAGTGCCCCCGGCCCGCGAATATCGGCGAGGCTCGTGAAGCCATCGATCGGATTCCATTTCGGACCGACATCGCGGTAGGTCAAGAAGATTTGATAATTCGGTTTGATGAGGCTGACGAGATTTTCGGATTTGTAGGCGAGTCGTGGCGTCGTGTTCGTAACGCTCCCGCGTTCGCTCCCATAATTGAGCGCTTCGCCGAAGCCCGTCGTTCGGTTCGAGTTGCTCGCCGAAAAATTATAGGTGACATCGTCGATCGCAGCGGGAAATGCGGTGAGGTTTCCATCTGCGTGATGCGCGCTAACGGCTTGCAATGAGTAACCGAATCCTCGATCGCTCGTGACGTGCTGGTAGCCGAGGACGGAATCGTTGAATCCGGCACCGGCGACGTTGAGGAGGCCGAACGATTGTGCGCCGAAGCTCCCCTCGAGCTTCGTACCGCGGTCGAACGGTCCGATGCTCGGCGAATAAAAGATCGAATTCGGCGGTCCGTTCACCGCGAAGTTTCCGACCGGGATAAAAAAATCGGCACCTTGGGAGAAGAACGGTCGATACTCGGAGAGGCCGCGACGAAATTCTTGCGGCGAGATCGTCTGTTGATCGATCTCGACGTTTGAGAAATCGGGTGCGAGCGCTCCGACGAACGAAATCGTACTCGTGATCGGAACGTTCGCATCGAGGCCGACGTGTCGCGTACCCTGCCGGGCGAATCCGCCCGTCGCCTGTTGGTAGCGGTCGCGATCGAGCCCGATGCTCTCGAGGCCGAAGATCTCCGCGCGCGGTTTCGGACGATTGGCGCGCGAGGCAACTTTCACGCCCACGAGCGACGGCCAATAACGCACGTCTGAAAAATTCGGGACGTAGTCGTTCATGAGGCGATCGTACGCCCACGTTTGATTCTCGTTGAGGCTCGCGATGTGGCGCACGAGATTGAATCGCCACGTTTGGATCGGCGCGTTTTGCGTGCGCAAGATCGCGAGCGGGATGACGAGCATGGCGTCCCAATCGCCGCCTGTCACGTTCGCGGTCGCGTTCCAGAGCGGCGAAAATTTGACCGTCTCGGCACTCTGCTGATAGCGCACGCCGCTCGGCGTCGTTTCGAAGTAATACGTTTGCCCGTTGCCCGTCGTGTCGAGCCCGATGCCCACGTAATCGTCGAGTCCGAAACCGACGTTGTTCGTCGACTGCGTTCGCACGATCGGGATGCCCGTTTGCGCCGCATGAATCGCGACGTATACGTTATTGCGATCGAAGACGATGCGTGCCGTTGTCGGATTTTTCGTCGCAGGACTCTGCGTCGTGATGTTCTCGAAATCGGCGATCGGTTGGGCCTGCGACCACGGTTGAGACGCGAGATCGAAGCCCGTGGGCGGCACCTCGACGATCGTTGCGGTGAACGACGCATTGCGATCGGTCGTCGCCGCCGCGGCGTGCGGAAACGCGGCGAGAAGACCTACCGATAGGAAGAGCATCGCTCGAAGCGTGCGGTGCGTCGCAAACGTCAACACGTGACCAGATACGGCGAGGGTGCTTCGATGTTTCACCGATAGGCCGCGTGTCGCACGCGTGCGAACCGTCGTCGTATGCCGAACGTTCTCATTACCGGAGCAAACCGCGGCCTCGGCCTCGCACTCGCCGAACACTTCGCCTCTCGTCACGACACGTGCGTTATCGCGACCACCCGCGATGCGTCGACCGCGAGCGATCTGCACGCAGCGGCACGGCGATGTGACGATCGCATCGAGGTGATCGCAGTCGACGTGGCGAGCGCGACGTCGATCGCCGCTCTCGCCGAAGCGCTTGCGTCGCGCGATATTATGCTCGATGTGCTCGTGAATAATGCAGGTACTGCGAGTTGGACGTCCTTCGGTGAGATCGATGAAGTGACGAGTGCGGAGATCATGCGCGTAAACGCGCTCGGCCCCGTCCTCGTGACCCAGGCACTCGCCGGGCGCGTACGCGACGGAGGTAAGATCGTTAATATCTCTTCGACGCTCGGCTCGATCGAACGCGCGACGAGCTCGTGGGGGCTCGTCTATTCGATGAGCAAAGCCGCGCTCAACATGTTCTCGAAAATTCTTTCGAACGAGCTGCGCGATCGCCAGATCGCGGTGCTCGCGTTGCATCCGGGATGGGTTCGCACGCGTATGGGCGGCGACGAAGCGCCGCTCGAAATCGCGCAGTCCGTCGCAGGCATGATGACGGTGATCGACGGTCTCACGCTTGCGACGTCGGGCCAGTTCCTCACGTACGAGGGAGCGCCCTTACCCTGGTAGGGCGGCCGCGCCCGTCGTGACCGGCACGATCGAATCGCGAAACGATGCCCACGTTCCGTTCGCGATTGCGGTACGCGCGTCGGCCATGAGTGCGGCGAGGAGCGCGAGATTGTGGTATGAGAGTAAGCGCGGGCCGAGCATTTCATCGGCACGAAAGAGATGTGAGATGTACGCGCGCGAGTATGTCGTGCAGACCGCGCAAGCGCACGTCGGATCGATCGGACCGGGATCGCGTGCGAAGGTTGCATTGCGGATCGCGAGATCTCCCGCACGCGTAAGTGCGCGACCGTTACGGCCGCAGCGCGTGGGGTAAACGCAATCGAACATGTCGACGCCGCCATCGATTGCGGCGATGAGATCGCGCACGGTGCCGACGCCCATGAGATACCGTGGCTTGTCGGCGGGTAAGAGCGACGCGGTAAATCGCGCCATGCGATAGAGATCTTCGCGCGATTCGCCGACGGAGAGCCCCCCGATTGCATAGCCGGGAAAATCGAGTGCGATGAGATCGCGCGCGCTGCGCTCGCGCATCGCTTCGTCGAGCCCGCCCTGTACGATGCCGAAAAGCGCGGTTGCCGGACGCGTTCGCGCAGCCATACAGCGCTTCGCCCAGAGCGTCGTACGACGCACGGCCTCAGCCACATCTTGGGGCGTCGTCGGTAATTTCACGCAGACGTCGAGCGCCATCGCGACATCGACTCCGAGTCGTTCTTGAAATGCGACCACGTTCTCCGGCGTGAACTCATGCGCGCTGCCGTCGAGATGCGAGCGGAAGCGCACGCCATCGTCGGAAAGCTCGCGCCGCGATTCGAGTGAGAAGACTTGGAAGCCACCGCTGTCGGTGAGGATGTTGCGATCCCAGGCCATGAACGCGTGCAAGCCGCCCATCTCGGCAATCGTCTCGCCGCCCGGCCGTAGCATGAGATGATACGTGTTCGAGAGGATGATGCGCGCATCGAAATCACGCAAATCATTCGGTGTTAAACCTTTGACCGTCGCCGCAGTACCGACGGGCATGAATGCGGGCGTCTCGACGTCGCCGTGCGCGAGCGCGAGCGTGCCTCTCCGCGCGGCGCCATCGGTCGCGCGCAGCGTGAAGATGCCGGGCACTAGGTTTTCCGAAGCGCCTCGACGGCAGCGACGTAATCGACCGGCGGTGGCGCTTCGAAGGCGAGGGCTTCGCCCGTGACGGGATGCGTGAAAGTAAGCCGCCATGCGTGGAGGGCTTGCCCGGGCAGGTCGACGCGTGCGTCGATCTTGCCATAGACGGGATCGTTAAAGATCGGATAGCCGAGCGCCATCATATGGACTCGAATTTGATGCGTACGTCCGGTCTCGAGGACGAACATGCATTCCACGGAATCGCGAAAGCGTTCGCGTACCTCGTAATGAGTTACGGCCGGTTTGCCATCCGCGCGAATCGCGTGTTTGAGGCGGTTGTGCGGGTCGCGGCCGAGCGCCCCATCGATCGTGCCCTTGGGATGCGTCGGAATACCCTGTACGAGTCCGAGATACGTCCGGCCGATCTGGCGGCGCATCATCGATTTTCCGAGCGCCGCGAGTGCGGCTTCGGTCTTGGCGACCACGAGTAATCCCGACGTATCGCGATCGAGGCGATGCACGAGCCCCGGCCGCAAGGGGTCGCCCGGCAGATTCTGCGCGTGCGCGAGGAGCGCGTTGACGAGCGTGCCGTCGCGCGCGCCGTGTGCGGGATGCGTGACCATTCCCGCGGGCTTATCGACTACGAGTAACACGTCGTCTTCGAAGACGATATCGAGGGCGATGTCTTCGGGTTTCGCGTCGAGCTTGAGGCGTTCTTGGATTGCGAATTCGAGCACGTCGCCCGCCGCTACGGGTGTCGCTTGCTTCGGTGCTACACCATTGAGGCGCACGCGGCCCGCACGGATGGCATCGGCGACTTGGCCTCGTGAAGCGCCCGTGACCCGAGCGATTGCGACGTCGCAGCGGGCTCCCGCTTCCGCTTCCGTCACGACGTGGGTCGGGATCGCGGGCGTTTCTATTGCGCGGTACCGATCGGCGTTTTCGCGTTCTCGCGTTTGAGCGAGCCCAGAATCAGGAGCGCGACGCCGACGGTGATGCACGAATCGGCGACATTGAAAACCGGCCACCACCGCAGATCGACGAAATCGACAACGAAACCGTAGTGAAAGCGATCGACGATATTACCGATGGCACCGCCGACGATGCCTCCGAAGGCGATGCGCACGAGCGCAGATTGCGCTGCCGCATCTCGAAACGCGAACCAGAAGACCGCGAGCACCGCAAGTGACATGCCCACGAGCAGCCATGCTTGCGACCCGAAGAGTCCGAACGCGCCGCGATGATTTTGGACGTATGTCCAGTAGAGCAGGTGCGGGATCGCGAGGCGACTTTCGCCCGGGACGAACCCCGTTGCGATGATGTGCTTCGTGTATTGATCGAGCGCGAATGCGGCGACTGCCGCGAGCCAAAAACGTCCCACTACAGGCTCGGCGGTTTGACGTACTGGTAGAAGAAGCCCGCGACGCGCGTGAATTGATCCGTCGCGACGACGAATCCGGTCGCGACGAGAATCGCACCCGACGTCGCTTCGATAACGGGGAGATAGCGTTTGATCCGATTGAGGGCACCCAGGGCCTGTGTGATCGCGGCGGCAGTGATGAGGAACGGCACCGCCAGCCCCATCGAGTACATGAAGAGCAGAAAGGTGGCTTGCGGCACCTTCTCTTGAGAAGCGAGCAAAATGATTCCGGAGAGAATCGGCCCGATACACGGCGACCAACCTGCAGCAAAGCCGATGCCCACGACGAACGAGACCCACAGCGAGCGTTTCTTCGGCGTGATATGCATGCGCTTATCCATCATCAAAGCCGGAATTTTCAAGATGCCCATCATCTGTAAGCCGAGTACGATGATGATGAGTCCGCCCACGATTTCCACGGGCCGTTTGTTGCTCGTGAAGATGCCGCCGATCGCGCTCGCCGAAAGTCCGAGGGCGATGAAGACGATCGTAAAGCCGCTAATGAACGCGAGCGCGTGCGCGATCACGCGGGCTTTGGCCGCGGCTGTCGTCTCGGCTTTGAGATCTTCGAGGCTCGTGCCCGTTAGAAACGAGAGATAGCTCGGGACCAGCGGTAGCACGCACGGCGAGATGAACGAGACCAAGCCCGCCAGGAACGCCGTAAGGATGTTGAGTTGATGCACGTCCGTCAGTCTACGCGACCGTAGGGCGGTTGCCTGTGCGGCGGCTTACGGGTGGCCACGGTTGCGGAGAAGGCCGTTTCTTCCCAATAACGAAAAAAGAGGTCATCCCTCGCACGAGGCCGCCCAAAGTAGGATCGAGACAAAACGATGAAACGTTGTCGCGGTCCGGACGTACGATTCGTATTATCATGGTTATCACCAACCTCCGCTCCGCCGCGAGCGAACTCGCGACCATATCAGCTGACATCCGCCGCGCGGATGGCGATATCGATGTACTGCTGGCATTGGCGGCACGGCTCTCGACGCTGGGCTCGGAAATCACACACGCATGTGAACGAGCCTTTGTCGATTCGCTCGCGTCTTCGGCCGCCTAGAACAAGACGACTGGGTCGGGTGAGCGCAGGCTCGCTCCGAAACGAAGTTCGAGGCCATCGTGAGCGATTGCGAACGCAGCGGCGCGCAATTCGCGTGCTGCGTCCGACTTTTCGTCCAACAGCGGATTTGTGTTGTTGAGGTGGGCGTAGAATCGTCGTGCGCCAGGCGGCAAGCCCCGGAGTAACGTGAGCGATCCCTTCGGGCCGCCGACGGGAGCGTGGCCGAGCGATCTCGCCGCCTTTGCGACACCGACGTCATCGAGTTCATCATCCGACCAAAACGAGCCGTCGAAGAACGCGGCCTGCGCGACGGTCGCGGCTTCGACGAGTGCCGGCGTGACGTCCATAAAAACCGGTGCGAAGAGCACGCGCTCGTTCGAAGCCATATCCGTGATCGCGTAGGCGACCACGGCATCGCTGCGCGGGACGCGTCCGGCGTATCCAGGCGTGAGACCGGACATCGGGATCACGTCTACCGAGAGCGCATCGTCGAGCACGAAGCTCTCGCCAGGCACGACGGCATTCCAGCGATGCGGCGGCGATGCGAACGTGGCGAAGGCTTCTTGCGCGGTCGCGAGTGCGCGGACGGTCGGCGTCGAGTAGATGCTGAAGGCGTGGTCTCCCGCTTGACGGAGCACGGCAAGCCCGCCGAGATGATCGACGTTGGCATCGGTGAGAAGCATCCCCGCGATCGGGGTGCCACGTCCCATGCGCGGCTGTAATGGTGCGTAGGATTCGATCTGCTGCGCGACGTCGGGCGAGACGTTGACGAGCCAGAAGCGTTCGCCCGTCGCCGAGACCGCGAACGACGACGACGACCGATGCGGCGCGTCACCCTCGCGCGCAGCCGTGCAATTCGCACACGCGCAATTCCATTGCGGAACGCCGCCCCCCGCCGCCGACCCGAGAACGCGGACGATCACCGCAGTGCTTCGGCACGACGGGGCGACCAAGCAACGCCCGGTTCCGCGTCGCGATACGCGGCCACCAAGTGGTGATCGGGACTTTTCGCACACGCGGGATCGGTCGCTGCGCCATCGCCCGTCAGCAAGAACGCCTGACAGCGACAGCCGCCGAAGTCTTCTTCTTTGCGATCGCACGAGCGACACGGTTCGGGCATCCACGCGGTGCCGCGATAGCGTGAAAACGCGTCGGAATCGTACCACGCGTCCCGTACCGAGCTCTGCGCGACATTCGGAAATGCGAGCGTCGTGATCGACGTGGCCGCGGGACACGGCAAGACCCGGCCGTCGGGTGTCACGGTGAGCGCGAGTTGGCCCCAGCCGTGCATGCATGGTTTGGGAAGCTCTTCGAAATAATCCGGGAGAACGTAGGTAATCTCCATCTGGCCATGCATGCGTTCGCGAAACGCATCGACGAGCGCCGCGCCCTGCGTTACCTGCTCGCGCGAAGGCATGAGCGCCGCACGATTTTTAAATGCCCACCCGTAGAATTGCACGTTCGCGAGCTCGAGACGGCGGATGCCTTCACGCTCGGCAAACGCGAGCACTTCAGGTAACGCATCGTGATTGAGCCGATGCAAGACGCAGTTGAGGGTGAGCGCGACGTCGCGCTTGGCAACGCGGCGTAACGTCTCGAGCTTTTTCTCGTGAACGTCCGTACCTGCGATGAGCGCGGCACCTTCACGGTCGGGGGCTTGAATGCTGATCTGCACGTGGGCGAGCCCGGCATCGAGCAGCGAGTCGAGTAACCGATCGTCGAGAAACGTGCCTTGCGTGATGAGATTCGAATATGCGCCGCGCTCGGTCGCGCGCTGCGTCATCGCGACGAGTTCGCGCGGTCGCAACGTCGGTTCGCCGCCGGAAAACCCGATCTGCACGACGCCGAGATCGGTCGCTTGATCGATCACCGAGAGCCATGCTTCGCCCGAGAGTTCTTCGCTCGGTCGACCGAGGTTGAGCGGATTGTAGCAATACGGGCACTGCAGGTTACAGCGGTACGTCAACTCGCACAAAAGCGACCGTGGCGGGGCAACGACGGCGATCACCGTAGCAAGTATCCACGAACGGCGAAGTCTTCGAAGAGGTCGGCAACGTCGGCTTCGAGCGCTCCATCGGGCGCGTCGAATCGTGCTGCGAGCAAACTTGCGATCGCGGTGATCGGGCGTTCGCCGTCGGCGAGTTCGAGTGCGGCGTATGCCGTGTCGTTGAGTGTGATGATTCCCTCCGGAACGAGCATCAGAACCGAACCATCGGCCTCACGGCGCAAGCGAATGCCGCGCGCGAGCCGATACGTCGTGGTCTCCGTCATCGAAAGACGCCGCAGTCGAGTGCGGTCGCATCGAGCATGCACCATAACACGTCACATTTAAAGCGCAATGCGGCGACGCAGGCGTCTTGTAGCTCGACCGTCGTCGCAGCTTCAACGACCCACGAGAGCGCGAGATCGGCGTCGTGCTTGGCGAGATCGAAACGATCTTCGAAATACGCGAGCCCCTCGCGCGCGATCCACGGATACTTCGCGACGATCGCATTCACGCGCGCGGCCATCACCGGCGGGCCGAAGAGTTCCGTAAGTGACGAGGCGACCGCCTCGAGCCATGGCTTATGATGCGCGAATTCGACGTACGCATCGACGGCGAAACGGGTGCCCGATGCGACGCCGTCCTCCGACCGCAAATACGCATCGGTCAATCCGACCGCGCGGCCGAGCGCGAACCATTTTTCGGTGCCGCCCGGACGCGTATCGTCGCCGTCGTGATCGGTCACACGCGAGATCCACTCGCGTCGATGAGCGCTCGTCGGTAACGAAGCCAACACGTACGCATCTTTTCGCGGGATCATCTTCTGATAGTAATATCGGTTGGCGACCCACGATCGCACCTGCGCGTCCGTAAGTTCACCCGCCACCAGTTTTTGGTGGAACGGGTGTTTGTCGTGGTAGCGTTGCGGCCCGATCGCACGCAGCCGTTCGACGAGGTCCGAAGCGGACGCAACGCTGACCACGGTGCTCACGTGTGGTTAGGCGCGCCCTTGCGTGCCGAGATACATCGTGACTTCGAATCCGGTGCCGGTCACGGTGAAAGCCGGGCGGGTCCAGGTCGCTTTGGTCATACGGTTCCCCTTGTGGTGGTCCGTCGAAGTGAGATAATGGCGTGCGGACGGACCCGCACGGCGTTATCGTGACAGCCGCGGCGACCCTTTGAAAGAGTGCGGAACGCCTATTTCTGGGACTGGCCTGGAAGTTTCGGCTGTTCGAGGTCGCTTGCGGCAGGGTGGCTGGCTTCCCGACCGCAAGCCCCCGCGACGTGCAGCACTGGTTCACGTATCCCAATATCGATCCCGTCGCGTTCCGGCTCGGGCCGCTTGCGGTTCATTGGTATGGCCTTTCCTATCTCGTCGGTTTTCTCGCGGTCGGAGCCTGGATGGCGCGCCCCGAGGGTCGACGTCGCCTCGGCCTCAGCGTCGACGGCGTGCAAGATTTTCTCGTCTACGCACTCGCAGGCGTGCTTATCGGCGGCCGGATCTTCTTCGTGATCGCCGACATCGTCACCAAACACGACGCAGCGCTTTACTTCGGCGATCTGCCGCGTAGCCTCATCAACGTTATTGCGGTGTGGAACGGTGGGATGGGATTTTTCGGTGGGATGCTCGGCGTCATCGTCGCGATCGCGTTTTTCATTCGGAAGCATCCGGGGCTCACGTTCAGCGTCCTCGCCGACGAAGTCGTCATGCTCTTGCCGGTCGGCCTCGCGCTCACGCGCGTCGTCAACTTCATCAATGACGAACTCTTGGGTAACGTGTGCGTTCCCGATCGCCCGTACTGTTTGAAGTTTCCCGGCGCCGATGGCTTTCGCTATCCGTCGCAACTCTTCGAATCGTTGCTCGACATCGCGGTGTTGCCGATCGTGTACGTGCTGTATCGCAAGCGTCCCCCGGACGGCGTCGTCGCATGGACGTGGTTCGCGCTCTACGGCGTGACGCGTTCGCTTGCGGAGATTTGGCGCCAAACCGATCTCGCGGTCGGCCCGCTTACCGGAGGCCAATTGCTCGCGTTGCCGATGATCCTCATCGGCGCCGGGCTTGCGATTGGATTCGCTCGTCGTAATCGTCGCACCGACGTCGCGCCGAACGCCGTGGTTGCGTAAACCCGATGTGGTTTCATAGGAAAGCGCGCTAGCGTACGGAACGCCTTTCGCTCATGGAACTCGGCATCGAAGTCTTGCCGGAAAACGGCCCGAATACGCTCGCCGAACGGATCGCGGCGATGCGCGATCGTCTCGCATCGGCGGCCGTACGCGCGGGCCGTGCGAGCGATTCCGTAACACTCGTCGGCGTCACGAAAAAACAGCCACGCGATGTCGTCGAAGATGCGATCGCGTGCGGCCTCCGCGACGTTGCGGAGAATTACTTGCAAGAAGCGCGTCCGAAACTCGCGGGTATCGCTACGGTCCGCAAGCATTTCATCGGCCACATTCAAACGAACAAAGCGAAAGCGATCGTCGAGACGTTCGATGTCGTGCAATCGATCGACCGAATCGAAGCGGGGCGCGCGATCGCCCGTGCCGCACTCGCCCTCGGCAAGCCCGTGCGCGCGCTCGTGCAAATCAATATCTCGCCGAGCGATCGATACGGCGTCGCGCCGCAGGATGCGGTCGAACTCGCACGGACGTTGCGCGACGAAGGGCTCGATATTGCGGGCGTGATGGCGATCGGTCCGAACTCGGAGAATCGTGCCGAACTTGCGGAGGCCTTCGCGCTCGCAGCGCGGACGTTCGCCGCGGTCGGTGGCGATACGCTCTCGATTGGGATGTCGGGCGATTACGATGAAGCGATCGCTAGCGGGTCGACGATGGTGCGCATCGGAACCGCTGTCTTCGGAAGCCGCACCACGAGCGAAGGAGGCCTATGAACCAACACGACGAGGATGAAGTCCGGGTCCAAAAGCCGAGCGTGCTTCACAAAATCGGCTCGTTTTTCTCCCTCCACGAAGATGAGGAGGAGTTCGAGGACGTGCGCGAAGGCAGCGCCCCGGTCCCCAAACGTAACGTCGTCGCGTTCTCCGCGCGCGAGAAGCGCACCGGCACGAGCGGCGAGGTAAGCCTCTTCGCGCCGCGCGCATTCGCCGACGTCACCGAGATCGCGGACGCGTTACGCGGACGCCAGACGGTGATCCTCAATCTCCAAGGCGTCGATCGCACGCTCTTGCAGCGCGTTGTCGATTTCACGAGCGGCGTCGCCTACACACTCGACGGGAAGATTCAAAAACTCGCGGATGCCATGTATCTCGTGGTTCCGCCGGGGACGAGCGTCAATTCCGACGGCATTCGCGAGACGCTCGCGGCCGATCCGTCTTTCGATTTCATGACGAGCCGAGGCTAGCGTATGGCGAAGATAACGATCGTCGATATCCAGCACAAACAGTTCAAGAAGAAAATGACGGGATACGATCCATCCGATGTGGATCAGTTTCTCGACGAGATCATCGAAACGCTCGAAGACGAAGCGCATCAGCGCGCCGCACTCGAAGCCGAGATCGGCGATCTGCGCGAACGTATCAGTCACTTCAAAGCGATGGAAGAATCCCTTCACAACACGTTGCTGCTCGCGCAACGAACGGCCGACGAAGTCAAAGCGAGCGCGCACAAAGAAGCAGATCTCATCCGAAAAGAGGCGCGACTCGGCGTCGAGACCGAGATCGCGGCGTACGGCGATCGGACGATCGAAGCGCGACGCGAACAACAGCGCGCGCTCGAAACGGCTGAGAAAGCCAAGAGCGAATTGCGCAGCCTGCTCATGACGCATCTCGCGTTGCTCGATCGGACGACGCCGCGATCGAACGTCGACGCCCCCGATGGCGTGCCATCGCGCAACGGGACACACGCAACGGCGGACGTGTAACCGAACCTCGATGGCAACCGTAACCGCAACGCGTGGCTCGACCGGTTCGCGATCGAATGTCTATCCCGTGGGTCGCGCGGTGCTACTGCTCGGCATCGCAAACGCAGCGCTCGCCGGTCGGCGCGTCAACGTCGATGGGCGACGCGTCCAATCCGTCCGCTACGGATCGATCGCGCTCGTGGTGACCTTCGTCGATCAAGATGCGTACGATCGCGACGAGATCGCGCGCAAACGCGTCGATGCCTCCTGGCTCGCGACCGAAGCGCGCGCGCTCGAACGCGCCGTCGATCGGCTCGCTGCGGGTGGAGATATCTTACCGATGAAGTTGTTGACCGTCTTCCCGCATTCGGGCGCGCTCGAGGCGCACGCGCTTGAATCTGCGGCGCGTTGGACGCGTGCGCTCGCGCGCGTGGGATCGAAGCGTGAGTGCGCCGTGCACGTCTACGCGGGTCCGCACGTCGCACCGGGCTCGGGCGCCTATGTCGCTCGAGTGAGCGAATGCGCGACGAGCGCCACACGGCTACCCGTCTTCGAAGGTGATGCGCCGTTGACCGAAGCGCTCGGCTCGCTCTGGCGCGACTGCGTGGGGCTCGGGCTCGCATCGCGTCGCATCGTACCGATGCCCGCGCGCGGGGCGCATTTTTCACTCGCGATTTTGCTCCCGCAAGGCGACGTCGAGGCGCTCGGCGCGCTCGTCGATCGCTGGAATACGCGCGGTTCCGTGCTCGGGCTTATCGCGTATTGCGAGGGGCCGCGTCGGCCGTTTACGTTCGTTGTCTAGCCTCATCGCTGTCCTCGCGGGGGACGGCATCGGTACCGAGATCACGTCGGTCGCCGAGCGCGTCTTGCGCATCGTCCGCCCGGACGACACCTTCGTTGCGGGAGACGTCGGCGTTTTGCCGCTCGAGCGCGACGGCACGTCGTATCCCGATGCGACGCATGCGCTCTGCGCGCGAAGCGATGCAATCCTTTTTGGCGCCGTCGGCGATCCGAAATACGATGCGGCGCCGAGCGACAAGCGCCCCGAATTCGCAATCCTCCAATTGCGCAAACGGTTCGATCTCTTCGCCAATCTGCGGCCGGTCAAGATGATCGCGGGTCTCGAAGATGCTTCGAGTCTCAAACCGCAATTCGTACGCTCGCTCGATCTCGTGGTCGTGCGCGAAACGACGTCAGGCTTGTATTTCGGCGAACCGCGGCACACGCGCGTCGTCGATGGTGTCGAGACTGCGACCGATACGCTCATCTATCGCGCACCAGAAGTCGAGCGCGTCGCGCGCGTCGCCTTCGAACTCGCGCGCAAACGTCGCGGCCGCGTCGCATCGATCGACAAGCAGAACGTGCTGGAGACGGGCCGCCTGTGGCGTCGCGTCGTGATCGCACTTCACGATGCCGAATATCGCGACGTCGAACTCGAGCACGTGCTCGTCGATAACGCGGCGATGCAGCTCGTCCGCGACCCCCAACGCTTCGACGTGATGCTTACGGAAAACACATTCGGCGATATTCTCAGCGACGAAGCCGGAATTCTCACGGGATCGCTCGGCAATCTCCCGAGTGCGACGCTCGGTGCGAGCGCGGACGGCACGAAACGCTTCGGACTGTACGAACCGATCAGTGGTTCGGCACCCGATATCGCAGGCAAAGGCATCGCCAACCCGATCGCGGCGATTCTTTCAGCGGCCTTGCTGTGCCGATATAGCCTTGCGGACGAACCGGCAGCGGCGCGCATCGAAATGGCGGTCGCGCATGCGATCGCGAGCGGTGCGCGGACACGCGATATCGCGCGCGGTGACGACGTGGCACTCGGAACGACCGAATTTGGCGAAGCCGTCTTGCGAGGTCTCGCCGGGAGCTAGCGAGCCCCCCGTACCACACCGCCGACGAGGACCGCGGCCAGGCCGAGAAAGAGGACGAGCCCTCGGATCTCGGGCGTGCCGATGGAGAGCGCGGCGATCGCACCCGTGGCCAGGAGCCAGAGAGCGATGGCGAGCGCGAAGAGGCGATCCTCGACGAAGAGCCCGACGAGTTCGCGGACGACCGTGCGGAGCGCGTTCATCGCGCTGCTGAGAGTGCTCGACGCGAGCGAACGCTCTTGCGCGCGATCGCGTAGGCGAGTGCGGCGGCGAGGCCGTACCCGGCGATGAGCGCGAGCAAAATGAGATCGGCTCCGGGCCATTCCACATGGAGGCCCTCGCCCGTCCAGAACGTCCCGAATGCGGAGAGCATCACGCCGACGCAAAATTTGAGCGTATTTTCGGGTACTGTCGCGAGCGGTCGGTGCAGGACGAGTCCCGTTGCGACGACGAGCACGCCGGCCACCGCCGCACCGATGCTCGCGGGCACGAGTGCACCCGCCGTCGCGCCGACGGCGATCACGATGAAGACGACCTCGAGGCCTTCGAGGGCGACCGCTTTGAACGAGGTCGCGAAACCGATCCAGTCGATGCGTTCCCGAACGCCTGAGCCCGCGGCCAGGAGTCGCGTCTGCTTCGCGTAGATCGAAGCCTCATCGTGCAATGCGATCGCACCGGCATAGCGCAAGATCGCCTTGCGCAACCAGCGCAGTCCGAAGAAGAGCAAGAGCACGCCGACGACGAGCTGCAACAGCGAGATCGGCACGCGGCCGAGCGCGGGGCCGAATGCGAGAACGAGTACCGCCAGCAGTGCTGTGGCCGCGAACGTGCCCGCAAGCGCCGAACGCCAGCCGCGCGTGACGCCGACGGCGAGCACGATCGTGAGGGCCTCGACGAACTCGACGAGCGAAGCGAGAAACGCCGGTAACGCGGTGGCGAAGAGATTCGTCATGATGGCCTTGCGCTTTCTCCTTGATCGGCACGCGCCTCTGGTGCGCCCGGGGCGCGCGTGCGGGAATCTCGACGAGCTTCCGGTAGAATTGGACGATGCTCTCGACCTCACTCGCATCACCGACGCAATTCCGCCTCGATAACGGTCTGGGCGTCGTTCTCGTTCCCATCGCCGCCGCACCCGTCGTCACGGTGATGGTCGTCTATCGCGTCGGCTCGCGCAACGAAGCCGTCGGGTATACGGGCTCCTCGCATCTGCTCGAACACATGCTCTTCAAAGGTACGCCTGCGAACAATCGGCGTAACGGTCGCGCTTTCGCCGACATCATGAACGAGATCGGCGCGAGTAAGAACGCGACGACGTGGATCGATCGTACGAATTACTTCGAGACCGTACCTTCGGGCTATCTCGATCTCGCGCTGGAACTCGAAGCCGATCGGATGCGCGGGGCCTTCGTCGCCGACGACGATCGTCGCTCCGAAATGACGGTCGTGCGAAACGAACTCGAACGCAACGACAACAATTCCGCGCGCGTGCTCGGTGCGGCCGTCGTCGCGACCGCGTTTCGCGAGCATCCGTATCACCATCCAACGATCGGATGGCGGAGCGATGTCGAGGGCGTCTCGACCGCGCGGTTGCGCGAACTCTACGACACGTTCTACCATCCCGGCAACGCGACGCTTTTTCTCGTCGGTGATTTCGACGAGGCGCGCGCGCGCGATTCCGTCGAGCGTACCTTCGGCGCGCTCCCGGCTGCGACGCACACGATTCCCGACGTCTACACCGAGGAGCCGCCACAGGCGGGCGAACGCAGCGTCGTCGTCAAGCGACCCGGCGACACGGCGCTTCTTTCACTCGCCTATCATACACCCGCGGCGCTCGGTCAGCGGACGGTCTTATCGTCGGTGGCGCTTGCGGAGCGCGGTGTGCCTGCTGAAAATGACGAGTACGCACTCGAAGTGCTCGGCCGGATTCTCGGTCGCGGCCGCACGAGTCGTCTCTCCCGCGCGCTCGTCGATACCGGGCTCGCCCTCGATGCATCGGCGTGGAATTGGGGCTCGCGCGATCCCGGACTCTTTCAAATCTCCGCGAGCGTACGTCCCGGCGTCGCGATGGACGACGTACGGCGCGAACTCGAGGCCGTGCTCGTAAAAATCGTTGCCGATGCTCCGAGCTTAGCCGAAGTCGAGCGCGCGCAGCGGCAGATCGCCGTGCAACGCGCTTTCGCGCGCGACGGCACGTATGCAATCGCTCAGCGCCTGGGCGAATTCGAAGCCGTGGGCACGTGGCGCCTCGATGAAGATTACGTCGAGCGCGTGGCGGCGGTGACGCCCGAACACGTCCGCGAGGTCGCGCGCGCGTATCTCCACGAGGATAACCGCACGATCGGATTGCTCGTGCCGGGCACGGCGAAGACGTTCGACGTCGTCGCCTTCGAGCCGGTGCCCGCGCCGGTCGCGCCCGCCGTGACGATCGAGGCCGCGCCGTTGCCACAACCGCGCGCACAGAACACGCAACCTTTCGCGTCGCGCATCGTGCGCGGTACCTGTGCGAACAATCTCTCGTGGCAACTCGTGACCGCGGCGGAATCGCCGACCGTCCACGTGCGCGGCATTCTCGAAGCGGGCCCCGTATTCGCCCCGCACCACCCACTGGTTCCGCAACTCGTTGCCGAGATGCTCGGCCGCGGCACGCGCGTGCGCGCGCGACAAGAAATCGAAGAACGACTCGAACGCGCGGGCGTGCGCCGCGGCTATCAGATCGACGACGATGCCTCGAGCGGCTACAACGCCTTCGCATTTCGCTTTGCGGGCGCGTGTACGGCAGACGACTTGCCGCTCATGCTCGAGACGCTCGCCGAAGAACTGCGCGAACCGGCCTTTGCCGCAAACGAACTGGCGCTCGTCAAAGCCGAACTCGAAGGGGCGTTGCGGCTCGCGCGAACGGCGACGGGATGGCGCGCGCAGCAACGATTTGCCGAACTCGTGTACGAAAAAGGCGACTTGAACGCGATGCCCGATCTCGACACGTTGCTCGCAGATCTCGAATCGATCTCGCTCGACGATCTGAGCGCCTACCATCGCGACGTCGTGCTCGGCGGCGCGGCGCTCGTTTCGGCATCGGGTGCCGTCGGGGAAGCGACGTTCGCATCCCTGATCGAGCGCACGCTCGGCACGGTGCCATTCGCGTTCCGGGTGAATCGACCGAAGATCGTCGTTCGCGCACGGCCGTCTCGCGCGTTCCGCGACGACGTCGTTCTCGAACGTAAAGCGAACGTCGACATCGTGATCGGTCGGGCGACGTCGCTCGTGCGCGCGGATGCCGATTTCGACGCGGCGGTCATTGCGAACGGTATCCTCGGTCAATCGACGTTGAGCTCGCGCTTGGGCCTGCAGCTGCGCGATCGCGAAGGCCTCACGTACGGCGTCACGTGCTCGTTTCTCGCAGGCGGCAAACTCCCGGGACCTTGGCGCACGAGCGTGAGCGTCAATCCCGCCAACGTCGATCGCGCGATCGCGTCGGTGCGAACGGTGATGAGTGCGTATGCACAGAGCGGACCGACGACGCGCGAACTCGTCGCACAGCGGAATTCGATGGCGGGATCGCATCACGTAAGCCTCGCGACCAATGCCGGGATCGCGGCGCAACTCGAACGGCTCGCGTATTACGGACTTCCCGATACGTATGTGGACGATTATCGCGAACGCCTCTTCGACGTCTCGCGCGACGACGTCGTAGGCGCGATCGCGCGATATCTCGGCCCCGACGACCTCATCATTGCCGCGGCGGGCACTTTCGTTGCGGGATCGTGATGTGCGTCCGATGAGCGAGCGCGATTGGCGCAGCAACGGTGTCGTGGTCATCCCGGGCGATGCGTGCGATAGCAATACCGAGCAGACACCGGGCATGCTCCGCGCCGCCGCGATCACGCGCGCGCGCGCGGGTGCCGAGAAGTTGTGGGCGGGAACGGTATCGATCCTTCCCGGTGCCAAGACGGGGGCGCATCATCACGGCGATCTGGAGAGCGTTATCTATGTCGTGAGCGGCCGCGCGCGGATGCGTTGGGGCGAACATCTCGAGTATACGGCGGAAGCGGGACCAGGCGATTTTATTTTCGTTCCGCCGTTCGTCCCGCATCAAGAAATGAACGCGAGTTCGAACGAGCCTCTCTCGTGCGTGCTCGTGCGCAGCGGTCAAGAACCGATCGTCGTCAATCTGGAACTCGATGCGACGATCGAACCGCAAACCGTGCGCTGGATCGACAACATCCACCGCTCGTAAGCCCGCTAATGCGGATGATCGCGCTTGCCCTCTTCAACCTTGATGTACCAGCCGAATCCGAGCAGACCCAAGAAGCATGCTCCGAAGAGCGTGAGGCCGATGGCCTGATATCCTGGAAGCTTCACATAGAGCGCGGATGCGATCAGAATGAGACCCAGAATTCCCGCACACGTAAAGAGCAATTGGCGCATGCACGTATCGTAGACGACGCGCCGAGACGGCGCGATGGTTTAGGTCACGTCGTCGGCCCAATGCATGTCGCTTCGTGTGCTGGATTTTGCCACGGCCTTCCGTGCTTCGCAGGTCGCGTTCGCGTCGTTACCATTCAGGCTGCAAGAGAGAGGCACGCTCCCTTTTCGGGCTAGTGCAGCAAAAAAGGCGAGCCACCGAGGCAGCCCGCCTTATCGTACGTGTTAAACCGGGTTACCGATTAGGTGTTCTCGCGAACTTCTCTCTTGGCATGATCCACGCCGCCGAGAAGATTCTCTTTGCCCTCATTGACGATCGATTTTACATTCTCGCCAGGCGTCATCGAGTCGCCCGCGACTTCGCGCTTCGCGTGCTCGCCTTCGGCCGTCGCTTTATGACCGGCTTCGCTAACGGCGTCGGCGACGTTATCGACAGCCTTTTTGATTCCATCTAAGAGACCCATAAAAATAGCTTTCCTTAAAACGACTGCAACGTTTGTGCCCGGTGCTTGAAGTGTCTTACCCGTTCGCCGATCGATCAAACCCACCTTTTCAAATATTTTTCAAAGAAAAGTTAAGATGATTTAGAACTAAACAATATGAGGGCCAGTCGCGCATTCGTGTGTCGCGCTCCAAGGAGAATGGAATTTTAGCGCACGAAAACCTCCGACGCGGATCGGTTCGCAAACGCCGCGATCGGTCTGCCGAGTCGAGCCGGGAGCACGTTTATTTTTCGCATGCCAACCCTACCGGGAGTCTTCGTCGCCGTCGTCGTCGCGATCGCCGCGACGATCCTCGCGCCGTACGCGCCGATCTTGGGTTCGCCCGTCATCGCGATCGTGCTCGGCGTGATGCTCCGGTCGTTCGTCGCGCTTCCGCCCTCACTCGAACCCGGTATCCGCTACTCGGCGCGCACCGTCTTGCAGGGCGCGATCATCGTTTCGGGTTTTGGCATATCGCTTACGAGTATCTATCGAACGGGCTTGGGAACGCTCCCCGTCACCCTCGGCACGATCGCGATCGTGCTCGTCGCCGCTCCGATTCTCGGCCGATTGCTCCAACTCGATGGCAAATTACGCGAACTCGTCGGGATCGGAACCGCGATTTGCGGCGCATCGGCAATCGCCGCGGTGTCGACCGTGATCGAGCCGACCGAGACGCAGATTTCGCTTGCCGTCGCGACGATCTTCACATATAACATCGCGGCCGTCTTGTCGTTTCCGCTCGTCGGACACTCACTCGGGTTATCGCAAGCGCAATTCGGCGTGTGGGCGGGGACGGCGATAAACGACACTTCGTCGGTCGTTGCCGCGGGGTTCGCATACGGACCCGAGGCGGGCGCACACGCGACGATCGTGAAGCTCACACGTGCGACGTTGATTCTTCCGATTGTCGGCGTGATGGGTCTCTTGCGCGCGCGGGCCGAGCAACACGCGGGTAAGGCAATCCCGTGGCTCAAGATCGTGCCGTGGTTCATCTTGTGGTTTCTCGTGGCGGCGGTCGTGAATAGCCTCGGCGCAATTCCGCTCGCGTGGCATGCCGCCATCACGAATCTCTCGACGTTCCTCATCAGCGTCGCGCTCGCCGCGATCGGCATGCAGACGGCCCTCGCGGCGTTGCTCCGCGCGGGTTCGCGCCCACTCACATTGGGCTTCGCGCTCTGGATTCTCGTCGCGCTCTCATCACTCGGCATCCAGCACTTCGCTCACCTGTGACCGTTTCGATGTGCCGTGCTACACTGCCGAAGATATGCCCGTAAAATTCCGGGAGTTTTTCTCCGAGCTCGTCCGCGAAGATGGTCGCATGCTCGTCGTCGCATCGATCGCGGGAATCTCCTCACTCGTTATCTTCCTCCTCGCACGCGGTCTCGGTCTCGTTCATTAAATCATGAAGTATCTTGAATCGCCGTTTCCCGCGCGGGCTTCGGTCCGCGGATGTTGCCGCAGCGACGACGATCGGTAGCCTCCTTTTCGAGAAGGGAAAGTGACTAGGGCGACGACCGCGAAGTCGTGCGGTCATGGTTTTCGAACTCGATGCGTTCGTCAGTGCGTGTCGTGAATCGCTTGGGGCGCGCAATGCCGCCGAGATCGTGCGCGACGTCGTCGCCCGTGCGGTCTCGAATCGGTCGAGTCTTCTCGCATCGATCGGCGAGCCGAAGGAGGCGGGTATCACGCCGCTCTATCGCGCTGCCGATCTCACGATTCTCAACGTCGTTTGGTCGCCGAAGATGGCGCTCTTACCGCACGATCACGCGATGTGGGCGGTGATCGGTATTTACGGAGGCCGTGAAGACAATATTTTTTGGAAGCGTGTCCCCGGTTCTCCGGACGGGCGTGTGGAAGCGGCGGGTGCGAAATCACTGGGCGAGCGAGACACCGTCATCTTGGGACCCGACATCATTCACTCGATCGCGAATCCTATCGCGAAGCTCACGGGTTCGTTGCACGTCTATGGTGGCGATTTCTACGAGGCCGATCGCCACGAATGGGATCCCGAAACCCTCGACGAGCGGCCATACGATTTCGCGCGAAACACACGACTCTTTGCCGAAGAAAACGCGCGACTCGCGGCCTACGGTGGGAACGAAAACCCAAACGCGAGGTAGCGTGTCGCGCGTTACCGTCGGCCGCCGATGTCTCGTTGAATTTGCGTTACAATGGTAAGCCCGATCTTGAGTCGACGAGCGACAAGGCTGACCGCCGTCCTACGGATTTCGGAAGTTCCCACCGTACGGGTTCAAAGGAAAAAGCGCCGGTATGAACCGGCGCTTTTATCAACGCACTTCAAGAAGCGACGTTGCTAAGGTCTTATTTGGGAAGCAGAACCGCATCGATGACGTGGATGACGCCGTTATCGCATGCAATGTCGGCCGTGACGATGTTGGATTCGTTGATTTTCACGCCGCCGTTGACGTGAATGTGAACCATGCTGCCTTCGACCGTTTTCGCTTCTTTAAGCTTCGTAACGTCGGCTGCGCGGACGTCGCCTGAAACGACGTGATAGGTGAGGATTTTCTTGAGCTTGGGGATGTCGGCGAGCAGTGCTTCGACGGTGCCGGCCGGGAGTTTTGCAAACGCTGCGTCGTTCGGTGCGAAGACGGTGAAGGGTCCGGGGCTCGAGAGCGTGTCCGCGAGACCGGCTGCGGTTACCGCAGCGACGAGTGTTTTGAACGTGCCTGCGGCAACGGCTGTTTCGACGATATTTGGCATGTGTACCTCGGGAAATCTGGTCAGCGTGACGTGCACGCCGGAACATTGACCGCGCGAAGACGTGCTTCGTTCCGTGACCTTACACGCCCCCACCACCAAATCGAGGTCGGTCAGTTCCCGCCGGGATTGGTTACGAGCGATCCGCCGGAGAGCGGGATCGAGACGGCGGCGGTTTGCGCGAGCGCACGACCCGTAAACGTCGCCGCATTGATCGTTACGGATTGACCGGCGAGAACGTTTCCAAAGAACGTGGCACCACCGAGCGTGGCCGAACTTCCGACCTGCCAATAAATGTTACACGCACTCGCGCCATTTTGAAGCACGACGTTTCCAGAATTCGAGCCGTTCGCCGTAGTCGTTAGCCCGGTTCCCATCTGGAAGATGAAGACACTTTGCGCATTTCCACCGCCGTCGAGGGTGAGATTGCCCCCGGCGATCGCGAACGTCGTCGGAGATTTGTAGACGCCGGGCGGTAGCGTACCCGTCGGAGATCCCGGTACGCTCGCGCTCGAAAGATCGGTCCCGCCGGCAAACGTGGCCGTCGCGGCCCGTCCGGCCGCGGTGTTGTACGCGGTCACGAGCGCGCCTTGCGCGTTTCCGGGCGTGGTTCGATCGGTGTTATACCCGGCGGCATAGATGGCGTTCGTACCGTCGCGATCGGTCCCGGGCGGATAGAAACCGGTCACGGCCGTGCCCGGTGAGACGCCGATGAGATCGTCGTTGACGCCTCCCGTGGTCGCACCCGCTGCGTTCGTCACGAACGTGTTGCCGACGTTGGTAACCGTGGAGCCGGCGAGCAACGCGAACGGCGCGAGCGCCGGGCCGAGTGCGATCGTCGCGGGCCCGCCTTGGCTACACGAGATCGCTTGTTGCGTGGGAAGCGGCGTCGGCGGCACCGTGCCGGTCGGCGTGGGTGTGGTCATCGGCGTTGGCGTTGCGACGGGCGTGAAGAACGGCGTCGGCACGCCCGAGCCCGGATTTTGAAACGGCGGAACGTTGCAGTTCGCGCATCCGCTACCCCCGCAACCGGCGAGAAATGCGAGCGGTGCGGCGATTGCCATTGCACGGCCGATGAAACGAGAGAAGACGTACACGTTGCGGTCCTTTACCTTAAATCTTGATGCCGAGGCCGACGTACGGACCGTCGTGAGTTTGATTGATCGGAGCGTTGCTCTTCACGATGAAGCGATCGCCGCTAAAACCGCCATGAAGATAGAGCGGCGAGTGCGCGAACACGAGTGCGAGGCCGACGTCGTATTTGACGATGCCGTACTGCTGGCGATACGTTTTTCCCGCGTTCGGACTCGTCGCGTTCGAGACGGTGTAATTGCCGCTCGCGCTCGGATAGTAGAAGGCGGACCCGAAGAGTCCGAGGCCAGGATGCAGATCCGGGAGTTTTTCGGCGCCGAAGCCGATGGCATTGAGTGCGGGGTACCCATAGTTGGTCGCAGTATGGAGATACCCGACCCCGAGATTGAAGTGCTTGGGCGCAATCTCGAATTCGAGCCGCGCGTCGAGTGAGCTCTGTCGCGCCAGGAAGACGGGCGTAAATGCGACGCCGCCATCGATCGTCGCAAATTGCGTGTAGTGATTGGCGAGGGAGTCTGTGATATTGTCACTCGTGACGTATGCGTCTTGTCGGTAATCCACTTTCAGTGCGAGCGGTGAATTCTTGAGCAAGAGCGCGCCGTTGACGAGGAACGAGCGCGGGCAATATTGTCCGCCAGAAAATTCGTTATACGTCTTCGGTGCCGCGATCGCGCCCGCAACGAAGGCGGTATACGACGTTTGCGTCGGCACGGCCGTAGGCATCGCCGTCGGCGCGACCGTCGGGATGACGATCGGCGCGGCGGTTACGACGGGCGCGGGTGTCGGAGTGGCGGGTGGCGCGGTGGGCGGCGTAGCGAAGTAGCGTACGACGACGACCCGCTTTTCGGGAACCCACTGGACGTACGCGCCGAGTGCTTCGGAGATGACGCGGACGGGCACGACCACGACGCCGCGGTAGAGCATGGGTGGGACGTCGAGCGGTCGCGATTCGCCGTTGATGACGACTTCGGATTTACCGAGGGTGACGGAGACGTTCGCGCCGGGCTTCGATGCGGTGATGGTCTTGCCGTCGGCCGACGCCGAGACGGTCGCACCCATCTGCTCGAACATGCTGCGGAGCGGCACGTAGATCTGGTGCCCACGCACGAGCGCGGCGAGCACACGACTTCGCTTGAGAAGATCGGGGGTCGCATAAACGGTATGGTCGTTGAAGAGAATCGGCACCTCGCCCGAAGGCGGGACGCCGAATTGGGCATCGGCGATCGCCGGCGCGGCGTTTGTTTCATTTGCCGCCGCTCGTGAATCAAAGGTGGCGAGCGCGGTTAACGCAGCTAGCGAAGCGACCGCGACAAAGCGATAGCGTGAAGTGGACCATACGTGCATGCCCGCTTATGGCGGGTTTGTCGCGGAAAACCTGCTCGAAACCACCCTGTTGTTCACAACCGTATGAGTCGTCACACGATTTTCGCGCTTAGCGCATCGCGCAACTTCGCATCGAAGAATGCAGGGTTTTCGATCCACGGCCAGTGGCCGCTGCGCGGTACGTACGTCCGCGTCGCATTGGGAAACGCTCGCCGTAATGTCGGTTCCATCGCGCGTGCCGCGTCGTCGGAGCCGGTGAGCAACGTCACGTGCGCGCGGACTGGACCGAGCGCGCGCGCGACGTGATAGTTGTGCGCGAAATCCGTGTAGATGGCATCGGAGATCGCCGGATAGATGAAGGGATGCGGTTCGCTCGCGATCGTTTCGCGCGCTTTGGCACGATCGTCGAATTCGGCGAGGAGTTGGATGTCGAGGGCTTTCGCGCCGTCATTCGCACGCTGCGCTGCCGTATATTGCGCGCGTTCGTTCGCACTGAGGTGCGTCATTAAAATTTTGCCAAAAATATCGACGCCCGCGAGATCGGTGCCGACCGATCCGATGAGGATCATCTTTGCGACCCGGGTCGGATGCGCGGCCGCGTACGCGAGCGCCATCCCACCACCGAACGAATGCGTGACGAACGTCAGCCGTTCTTGGCGCAGCGCCACGCGGAGCGCGTCGATATCCGCGACGGTCCCGCGCATGGTGAGGTCGGCGCGTTCGGCACCGGCCGCAACGGAACGGCCCGTGCCACGTTGGTCGAGGACGATCGCGCGATAGCCGTCACCTGCGATCGTGCGCGCGAGAGGCGCCATGTACGCGGCGTTGAGACCGGGACCACCCGCGAGGACGACGACGATCGGCCCGCTGCCGTACGCGGTATACGCGAGCGTCGCACCATGAGATGGGAAGCTTCCTCGTGATGGCGCCGCGTCGGAAGCGCGAGCGAGTGCTGGAATCGCGGTAATGGCGAGTGCGATGAGCGCTGTGCGAAATTTAGGAAACATCACGACCGATTCCGATATGCAACAACGAAAATCTTTTTCGCTGCGTTTTCATCGGCTCGGTGACAGTTACAGTCCGAGGTCGCTCAGACTCGCGTACTCATCGGGTCGGCGCGTCCCCTCCCATCGCAACAGGCGCTGAGACTCCGTGATCGCGAGATCGTTGATGCTCGCTTCGCGGCGCTGCATCAATCCCGCGGGCGAGAATCCCCAGTTCTCGTTTCCGTAACTCCGAAACCACATGCCCGACGCGTCGTGCCATTCGTACGCGAATCGGACGGCGATCCGATGTTCGCGAAACGCCCACACCTCTTTGACGAGGCGATACTCGTATTCGCGCGCCCACTTCCGTTGCAAGAATGCGACGATCGCTTCGCGACCGGAAAAAAATTCGTTGCGATTGCGCCAGCGGCTATGTGTTCCAGGCATCTTCGGCAAGTCGTGCTTTCGCGGCGGCGGTGACGGAATCGAATGGTGGCAACGGTGGCCGCTCGGTCATACGCCGCGGGAGCGATGTGAGCACGTACAAAGTGCACGGGACGGGGGACGTTGTTTGGGGTCGCTCGGAACGATAGCCATTGGCTTTACAGTGTCGCGATGTCGATGACGAAGCGATATCGGACGTCGCTCTTTACGACCCGATCGTAGGCGGCGTTGATGTCCTTAGCTGCGACGACTTCGATCTCGCTCGTGATGCCATGCTCGCTACAAAAATCGAGCATCTCTTGCGTCTCGGCGATGCCGCCGATGAGCGAGCCCGCGATGCTGCGACGCCCCATCACGAGACCGAATGCGGCGATCGGAATCGGTGCGTCGGGAATACCGACGACGACCATCGTGCCATTCGGTCTGAGCAACGATACGTACTGATTCCAGTCGAGCGCCGCGGAGACGGTGTTGATGATGAGGTCGAACGAACCCGCGAGCTTTTCGAATGTCGCCGGATCGGATGTGGCGTGGTACGCCGTGGCACCGAAACGTTTGCCATCGGCTTCTTTGCTCAGACTCTGACTGAGCACGGTGACGTTGGCGCCGAGCGCGTGAGCGAGTTTCACGCCCATATGACCGAGGCCGCCGAAGCCGACGATCGCGACCTTTTTTCCCGGACCCGCGCCCCAATGTTTGAGCGGCGAGTACAAGGTTATTCCCGCGCAGAGCATCGGTGCGGCTGCGTCGAGTGGCAGATTCTCGGGGATGCGCAGGACATAGTTTTCGTCGACGACGATCGTATCCGAGTAGCCGCCCATGGTTGGCGTGCCGTCTTTGTCCGCTCCGTTATAGGTTGGGATCATGCCCTTGAGGCAGAACTGCTCCAGCCCCGCGAGGCACTGCTCGCACTCGCGGCACGAATCGACGAAGCAACCGACGCCGACCCGATCGCCGACCTTGTATTTCGTGGTGCTCGCGCCGACGCTCGCGACGATGCCCGCGATCTCGTGGCCGGGGACCATCGGAAATTGCGATCCGCCCCATTCGTCGCGTACCTGGTGAATGTCGGAGTGGCAGATGCCACAGAACTTGATATCGATGACGACGTCGTTGGGCCGTGGCGCGCGACGTTCGAACGCATAGGGTTCGAGCGGCGCCCCAAATTTGGGGGCCGCGTACCCTTTGGTCGCGAGTGCCATGTGTTCAATCGTACTCATGGGCGGCTCAACACCGCGTGTGTACGGTTCGGTGGCAATGGTATGAATGTGCGTTTGTTCGGGTCAATTTTGGTCGCCGGTTTCCTACGGATCTCACTCGGTTTGCAGACTCGACGATGTTGGGCGACGAGACATTGGCATCTCGATTCTGTTTGGTCCTTCAGGGACATGCCGAACTCGTGAGGATTCCCGTGATGTTGGGTAGGACCGGCCACAGAACGGCCGTACCTCTGCGTCACTCACGGAAACTTCACACGTGAGTTGGATATCGCCGCTTACGCTCGTCGCGCCGCTCGCATTTTTCGTAGCCCTCGTGTTGCTGGCGCTGACTGCAAAGTTGCTCAAGCCGCCCCCTCCCCACCCTGAAAAGCATCCGCGAAACGGCTGGCGTCAATATCACGCGAGGTTCGCCCTTCTCGTGCTTGCCTTCGTGGTCTTCGATATGGAGATGGCGTTCATGTAGCCGTGGGCCGTGGCGTTCCGATCGCAAGGCATCGTTGGATTTGGTGACATGTTGGTGTTCGTCGTCATCCTCGGTGTCGCGCTAACGTATATGTGGCGCACGGGCGTATTAGATTTCGAGCGCCCGAATGAATGAAGCGTTCGTGCTAATCGGCATGATGGTCGTCGCAATCTGGTCCGTCGAAACGATCGATGCGTTTGCTTCCGGAAGCGGCGTGCGCGCATTTTTCGCGCCTGCGACGGTAATCCGCAAGCATCGCACTTCCCCGATGCCGGACACGTCACTCGGCAGCCCTCGCTGGATCGTCTGTGCGGCATTGATGTTACTCGCGTTGGCTTTAGCTGCGCTTTCACTGCTACCGTGGACGCCGTCGTTCCGAGCTGGGGATTCGAGCATCGGTGTCTTCCTCGTGATCATGTTGCTCGACTTCGTTGCCGTGATCGTCGGCACGATCGGCTGGTTCGCGAATCGCGCCCCCGGCGTCGCCGCGCTTTTCGCGGCGATCCTGCAACTGGTGGCGTATGGCATCGTCATCGGGTTCGGGACGATCGGCCCGGCAATGGCGGCAGCTGGCAGCGACCTCGGCGATGAGCGCTCGCATCGGTTCCTCGACGCGTTCGCGGTACACGTCTTTGCGCTCGAGAAACCAGGCGCGCTCGTTATTGCGAGCGAGGTCGCGTAAAAAAGGTAAGCCGGCGGCCGGAAAGCCTTCGAAGTGCGTTGTCGTCGTTGCCACAAGTCGCGATGCGACGGCGTCCGCATCGCTCCCTCGCATTAAAAAAAGCACTCAGCAACGTGAAGAGTGCGACCGGCGGCGCAGGCTCGATTGCGACGGTTTCGAAATCGATCGAATCTCGGCAACCTTCGCACGGAGCGATGCAGAGGAAACATGGATCTCAAAACCTCGCGACGACGCGACTCCCGCGGCTTCGGAGCCGTACCCGTCACGGAAGGGACGATCGACTTTCGCGGTTACCGCACGTGGTACCGCATCGTCGGCGAGGATATCGGCGGTCGTCTCCCCGTCGTCGTCCTGCACGGCGGTCCCGGCGCCACGCATCAGTATCTCGAACCGCTCGACGTCCTTGCCGAGAGTGGCCGCCGGATCGTTTTTTACGATCAGATCGGTTGCGGCCGGTCCGATCGTCCGACCGATCCCGCGTTCTTCGAAACGCAGACCTTCGTCGACGAACTCGTCACGCTACGCGTGGCGCTCGGCCTCCATCGCGTCCACCTCGTCGGCCAGAGTTGGGGTGGAATGCTCGCGATGCAGTACGCGCTGGAGCGCCCGGCTGGACTCGCCTCGATCGTCGTCGCAGATTCGCCCGCCGATATGGGGCAGTGGGTGAGCGAAGCGAATCGCTTGCGCGCCGCCCTTCCAAGCGACGTCCAGCGAGTGCTCGCCGAGCACGAAGCCGCGGGCACGACGACGGCACCGGAGTACGGTGCGGCGGTCGAGATCTTCTACCGCAAGCACGTCTGCCGGCTCGATCCGTGGCCCGACCCTTTCGTGCGAACGGCCGAGGCGCTCGAGCGCGATAATTTCGTCTATCTCGTGATGAACGGTCCCAGCGAATTTCATGTGATCGGCAAGCTTGCGTCTTGGAGTATTCTCGATCGCCTACACGAGATCGAGACGCCCACGCTTCTGATTAGCGGCGCTCACGACGAAGCGACGCCCGCGATCGTCGGCGCAATTGCCGAACGCATCCCGCATGCCGAGTGGGTGCTCTTCGAAGAAAGCTCACATACGCCGCACCTCGAGCAGCCTGATGCGTTCTCGGCGACGGTCCGTGCATTTCTCGCAGGCGTCGAAAGCGGTTCGCGCACGCTTCAGACGGCGCATACCATTTCGTAGTTGGAACGCGGGGGGAGCGAGCCCGAATCGACAACTCCGTCACGTACGCTTTGACAGCGCACTTACAATGGAGGCCATGAAATGCAACATCGTGCTTTCGTCACGTTCGTGTCTTGTTCGGCGTTCGTCTTTGGACTCGCGCCCGGCATGGGGCGCGCGCAAGCGCCCGCTGGCCGAACTGCGGCCGATCTCACGGCCGACATCGAAGTCCGTCAGCGAAGTGCCGACGAAGTGGACGCTTTTTTAAAGAACGATGCAGATCGAATGGCGTCGCTTTGGTCCGATGACTTCGTCGTAACGAATCCGCTGAATCGATTCGTCACCAAGGCTCAAGTGCTCGGCATGGTGAGAAGCGGCGTTCTCGTCATTACTTCATACGATCGCGCGATCGAATACGATCGAGTGTATGGTGATACGGCGATTATGGCGGGCAGCGAGACGGTCGTCTGGGGCGGCAAGATGCCCAATGCGGGAAAGACCGAGCATTTGCGATTCACCGCCGTTTGGAAGAATCAAGCCGGACGTTGGCAAGAAATTGCCCGACATGCCAATATCGTTCCGTAATCTCCCGAAAGAAAAGCCGGCGCGCTACTGCGCGATGCCTCAAGCGATTTTGTTTCCTGCGCAACATCGAACACCGCGCGTTTTCGCTGGATGGAATTTCTCGGAAAAGGCCTTGTCGAACGGCATGTAGGCCTTGACCGATACAGATCAGCCTGTTACCTTTGTCGGACCGCATACGGTATCCCGTATACATTGTTCGATTCAAAAACAGGAGTGCATCATGCCAAAAATGACGGCCATGGAAGCCGCCGTGCGCGTAATGAAAAGTGAAGGGGTCGACCTCGTTTTCGGCGTTCCCGGCGCCGCGATTTTACCGCTCTATGAGGCGCTCAAGAACGATGGCACCATCCGCCACATCCTGGTTCGCCACGAAGAAGGCGGGTCGCATGCGGCGGAAGGCTACACCCGAGCGTACCCGGGTAAGATCGGCGTGAATTTGGGCACGTCGGGCCCTGCGGGAACCAACATGGTGACCGGCCTGTATTCTGCGATGGCGGATAGCATTCCGATCCTGTGCATCACGGGCCAGGCCCCGCGTGCGAAGCTTCACAAAGAAGATTTTCAAGCCGTCGATATTGCAGCCATCGTCGCGCCCGTCACAAAATGGTCCGTGACCGTGATGGAAGGCGCGCAAGTACCGTACGTCTTCCGGAAGGCGTTTCATTTGATGCGTTCCGGTCGTCCCGGTCCCGTGCATATCGATCTCCCGATCGACGTGCAACGCGAGATCATCAACTATGATGATGAAGCCGACGAACCGCTGGAAGTCCACCGCCCGCGTCCCGGCCAAAAAGCGATTCGTAAAGCACTCGACCTTTTGCTCGCGGCGAAACGTCCGCTCATCGTCGCCGGCGGCGGCATCATTAATGCGAACGCGCACGAGGCCCTCATCGCGTTTGCAGAACTGACCAACACGCCCGTTATTCCAACGCTTATGGGTTGGGGCACGATTCCCGACGATCATCCGCTCAACGCGGGCATGGTCGGCCTGCAGACGCAGCATCGTTATGGAAATGCAAATTTTCTCGATAGCGACTTCGTGATCGGTATCGGCAATCGTTGGGCGAACCGTCACACGGGTAGCGTCGACGTCTACACCGGCGATCGAAAATTCGTCCACATCGATATCGACCCGACGCAGATCGGTCGCGTGTTCAGTCCCGATCTCGGGATCGTCTCCGACGCCGGTCTCGCACTCGAAGCTCTCGTTGCGGAAGCGGGCGCTCGCAAACGTCGTGGCGAGATGCCCTCGCGCACGGAATGGGTTTCTACCGTACAGGAGCGCAAACGCACGATGCTCCGACGCACCGATTTTGGCAACACGCCCGTCAAGCCGCAACGCGTGTTCCAAGAAGTCAACAAAGCCTTCGGCGACGATACGCAATTCGTCACCGCGATCGGTCTGTACCAGATCCTTTCGGGCCAACTCCAAAAGGTTAACAAACCGCGCCATTACATCGTCTGCGGACAGGCCGGGCCGCTCGGGTGGGAAGTCTCCGCTTGCACGGGTGCGAAGCTTGCAAATCCCAAGCAGAAAGTCGTCGGCATCGTCGGAGACTATTCGCTGCAATTTTTGATCGAAGAACTCGCGGTCGCGGCGCAATACAAAGTACCGTTCGTTATGATCTTGCTCAACAACGCGTATCTCGGACTGATTCGCCAAGCGTCGCTCGGCTACAAGATGGATTACGAAGTATCGCTGAGCTTCGAGAACGTCAATGCCCCGGAAATCGGCGAGTACGGCGTCGATCACGTCAAGGCCGCCGAGGCGATGGGCTGCCGCGCGATTCGCGTGTTCGATCCGGAGAAGATCGCCGATGCGATCGCCTGGGCGCAGCGTGAATGTGAGGAGATCGGCGTACCGGTCATCGTGGAAGTCATCACCGAACGCATCACCAATATCGCCATGGGCGGCGAGATCAACAACATCAAGGAGTACGAAGATATCCTCGACGTCTCCACTGCCGCGGTGCCCGAACTGCAGCTCGTTTAAATGCCAAAGTTTGCGGCCAATCTCTCCATGCTCTTCACGGAGCACCCGTTTCTCGAGCGTTTCGCGGCCGCCGCAAGCGCTGGGTTCCGTGGCGTGGAATATCTCTCTCCCTACGAACATTCCGAGGCCGATGTCGCGCGCGCATTGCACGGCGCCGGGCTCGAGCAAGTTCTTTTCAATGTGCCCTCGGGCGATTGGGCGGCAGGCGAACGGGGCATCGCGTGCCATCCCGACCGCGTCGAAGAATTTCGAGCCGGCGTTCCAAAAGCGATCACCTACGCGAAGGCGCTCGGATGCACGCGCATCAACGCGCTCGCGGGTAAAGTCCCCGCCGGCGTTTCGCACGCAGACGCGCACGCGGCATGCGTGAGCAACTTACGCTTCGCCGCGGAGGCACTCGAACGCGAAGGGATCGCCCTCGTTGCCGAAGCGATCAACACGTACGATATTCCGGGATTCTTTCTTTCGGGTTCGCACCAGGCGTTCGCACTCTTCGACGAGGTCGGTTCGAAGAATCTGACGCTGCAGTACGACATCTACCACATGCAGCGGATGGAAGGCGAACTCGCGGCAACGCTACGCCATAATATCGCGCGCATCGGACACGTTCAGCTCGCGGATAATCCGGGCCGCCACGAGCCGGGAACGGGTGAAATTAACTACCCTTTTCTTTTCCGCGTCCTCGACGATATCGGATACGCGGGCTGGATCGGATGCGAGTACGTGCCCGCGAGCGGCACGACGAGTGGCCTCGGATGGGCGACGTCTTACTTAAACCCGCCGCAAGTCGGCGTATAGGAGCGATGACCGTATGAGTAACGTTGGCTTCATCGGACTCGGAATCATGGGGCGGCCGATGGCCGGCCATTTGCAGGCTGCGGGACACACGCTCTTCCTGCACACGAATGGAACGGTACCAGAAGATCTGGTCGCGGGCGGCGGAACGGTATGCGAGTCGAGTAAAGATGTCGCATCGAAAAGCGACGTCATCATCACGATGGTTCCCGACACCCCGAACGTTGCAGCAGCCCTCTTCGGCCCGGGCGGCGTGGCCGAAGGTCTGACCCCTGGAAAAATCGTCGTTGACATGAGCTCGATCTCGCCGACGGAAACGAAGAAATTCGCGGCGCGGATCGGTGAACTCGGCTGCTCGTATTTCGACGCGCCCGTCTCAGGCGGTGAAGTCGGTGCGAAAGCCGCATCGCTTACGATCATGGTTGGTGGACCGGAGAGTGAGTTCGCGCGCATCAAGCCGCTACTCGAAGCGATGGGTAAGAACATCACGCACGTTGGCGGCAATGGCGATGGCCAGACGACGAAGGTTGCCAACCAAATCATCGTAGCACTGACGATCGAAGCCGTCGGTGAAGCGCTGCTGTTTGCATCGAAAGCCGGTGCCGATCCCGCCAAAGTTCGCACGGCGCTCATGGGCGGTTTTGCTTCGTCGCGTATTCTCGAAGTGCACGGTCAACGCATGATCGATCGCAAGTTCGATCCCGGTTTCCGCATCGCACTCCATCAGAAAGATCTCAACCTCGCGCTTTCTGGCGCACGCGAACTGGGGCTCTCGCTTCCCAACACCGCGACGTGTCAGGAACTGTTTAACTCGTGTACCGCTCACGGTGGTGCCGGTTGGGATCACTCAGCGATGGTACGCGCGCTCGAGATGATGGCGGATCACACGGTCGCACCGGAGCCCGCGACCGCCGAACGTTAGGCGCCGTCGCTTTGCGCGAGGACCGCGCGTTTCGTGTTCACGATGTGATCCGCAATCGTCGTGACGATGGCGCGCTCGTCTTTGGCGCGTAAGGCAACGAGGATTGCGGCGTGTTCCTCGGCTGAGGCTTGACGTCGTGCGGCTGTCGCGAGGGCGATGGAGCGCCATGGTGAGATGTCGGCGCGTAAATCGCCGAGCATGCGTTTGAGCCGTTGGCCTTCGGCAAGGGCGAGAATGCGATCGTGAAAGCGCGTATCGAGGCGTTCCATCTCCCTCGGATCGTCGACGCTTTTTTGCATATGCTCGACAATCCGCGCGAACTCGGTGAGATCGCGATCGTTCATGCGTCGCGACGCACGGCGAGCCGCCAGTGTTTCGAGGGCTTCGCGAATTTCGAAGATGCATTCGACCTCGTCGCGTTTGAGTTCGCGTACGACGCTCCCGCGAGCGCCGCGCGGTTCGAGCATCCCTTCGGTCTCCAAGCGCCGCAACGCTTCGCGAACGGGCGTGCGGCTCGCCCCGAGCTTCGCGGCGATCTCGGCTTCGATGACGGGCGCGCCAGGGGCGAGTTCGCCCGAAAGAATTGCCGCACGGAGGCGTTGGTAGACTTGCTCCCGCAAGGACCGAGGCCGCTCCAGCTGGCCGCGCAAGCTTGGGGTTTTGCTTGCAACCGCACGCGATGCCATTTCGCCGCTATACTAAGCAACGACAACAATGCCGTCAAGTACTTAGGATGCCGTATCCCCTGCAAATCCCGTAGTGGATAACGAATTTCCTACATTCGGTCGTATGATGCGGCGCGGATCCCGGCGCCTGAATGGCCGCGACGAGCCTCTCTGCATGGAACGAGTCGCAGCTGCCTCGGTCGGCATAGGCGACGTAAACCGCCTCATCAAGCTAGAGAATTTGCGTTCCGAGGCGCTAGGGGCGATACTCACCATCCACGATTGAGAAGGATGTATCCTAGGAACCATCTCATGAAGTGCTCCTTTGCCCTAATAGGAGTTGCCCTTACATGCGATTTGCAATAATCGGCGCTGGAGCCATCGGTGCGTACGTCGGGGCGGCACTCGCGCGAGCAGGTTCGGACGTGACCTTGGTCGCCCGCGGCCCCCACCTGCGTGCGATGCAGGAACGCGGGGTCTCGGTGATCAGCGCGCGCGGAGATTTTCACGCGCATCCGGCCGCAACCGATGACTGCTCCGAAATCGGACCCGTCGATTGCCTCATCATCGCGCTCAAAGCACATCAGATCGCAGCGATGCTGCCGGCGATGGCTGCGTGCATGGGGCCGAATACGCAGGTCATTGCGATGCAAAACGGCGTGCCGTGGTGGTATTTTCAAGAACACGGCGGGCAGCTCGAGGGAACGGTTCTGCAAACCGTCGATCCCGGTGGTTTACTCGCGAAAGCGTTCGATTCGAAGCGCGTTATCGGGTGCGCCGTCTATTGTTCGACGGAGATCCTCGAACCAGGCGTGATCAAACACATCGAAGGCACGCGCTTCTCGCTCGGGCATCCAAACGGCGAAGTGACGCCCGAGCTACAGAAAATCTCGGCAGCGTTGGTCGAGGGCGGCTTGAAGGCACCCATCGAGACCGATCTCCGACGCGACGTGTGGATCAAGCTCCTCGGAAACGTGTGCTTGAAGATCGGAAGAGCGTCGTGTAGGGAAAGAGTGTAGATCTCGGTGGTCGCCGTA